>Ga0129299_1003073_pt1 | contig 10975 bp, 13 predicted proteins | sample ConPoolayeCmetaG_FD_94477 | JGI IMG/M metagenome (GOLD analysis project Ga0129299, IMG submission 94477) | Hot spring microbial mat communities from California, USA to study Microbial Dark Matter (Phase II) - Cone Pool mat layer C metaG ... | reverse complement strand
GGGAATCAGCGATTGAGAGGTGATTCCAGCCGGTTTTACTTTGCAAACGTTTGCGCGTCGGCTGTCTTAAGACTCTTCCCTTTTGGCTGCGATCTTACTATTCTCTGACCGGACAAAGTTATGGTTGGAATGGATGAAACAACGCGGGCGATTATCGACCGCATCACGGTTACTTATGATAAACCGACCAAGATTCCGGCCGGCTATTTATGCCAGGTTTTCTATGACTGTGCCCGGCTCACGCCTAACGATTTGGCGCGCTTGGCTGCTCAAGCTACCGGTCATTTGCCTGAACAGACCTTTGATTTGGCCTTAGGGTTGGCCTATAGCGGCATTTATTTTGCTGCAGCTGTTGCAGGAGGACGTGAGGCGGCGATTCTGCAAGCTGATGGAAAAATTTATGGGCCGGGGCTTAAAGGTAAGAAGGTTGTGTTGGTTGATGACGTGGTATTCAGCGGTGCAAGGCTTTTAGAAGCAGCACGGATTGCCAAAGAACACGGAGCGGAAATAGCAGGTTATGCTTGTATAGTCGATCGCTCTGAAAATAAGTTATGCACTTTGCTTGATAAACCTCTATGGAGCGCTTTCCAGGCTGGACTGGATTAAGCCATGTACTGCAAGGAGAAGGAAACTCTGCCGCATAATCCTTGGAAGACCTTAAGCACTCGCACGGTTTATGAGAACTCCTGGATTAGAGTGCGAGAAGATCAGGTTATCAGGCCCGACGGCCGGCCGGGCATTTATGGGGTAGTGGAAACCCCCATAGCCACTGGAGTGGTGGCGTTGACACATGACAAGCAGGTATACCTGGTTGGTCAATATCGTTATCCGACTAATCATTATTCGTGGGAAATCGTGGAGGGTGGGGTCGCCGGCAGTGAAACACCCCTTGAGGCCGCTCGGCGGGAGCTCAAAGAAGAAGCCGGACTGGCGGCGGGACGCTGGCTGCAACTAGGGGATGTGATTCATTTAAGTAATTGTTTCAGCGCCGAGGTTGGGTATTTGTACTTGGCTACCAGTATTGAGGAAGTAGGGGCCGACCCGGAAGGGACTGAGGTTTTGACATTGCGTAAGGTTCCATTTGAGGAGTGCTTGGCGCTGGTGGATAACGGGGAAATAAAAGACGCGGTAAGCATCATAGGGTTACTTAGAGCTGAGCGCTTTTTGCGGGGTGCCAACCGATGAGTGAGTTAATAAATGGCGAAACTCCAAAGCCGGCCATGACCTCACAGCAGGCCTCTTTTGTAGATGGCAAGGAATCGGCTTTTACACTTTATCGTAGATTGGTGGTCGGTGAAGGGGGTTTGATTTCGCTTCTGGGCTACGAGGTTTATACTTTGTTTCTTTCCAATATGCCTGGGCTTCTTGGTATGGGGCTCAGGGCCTTGGTTTTACCGCTTCTTTTTGGCAGGAGCGGCGAGAGACCGGCTGTCGGTCGGGGGGTGGTCATACGCAACCCGGCCGCCATTTCAGTCGGAAACCGTTTGCTGGTGGACGACTATGCCGTACTGGATGTGCACGGAAACGGTGGTTCTATTAGCTTGGGAGACTATGCGAGTTTGGGTCGATATTCCACGATTGCTGCGAAGGGCGGAAGAATAAAGATCGGCAAGGCGGTGAATATTGGTTCGTATTGCCGGATTGCCACCCAATCCCAGCTCGAGATTGGCGAAAGCACCTTAATTGCTGCCTATACCTATATTGGACCTGGTAACCACCGGCGGGGGGATGAAAAAACTCCCTTGATTGCCCAGGAGATGGAGATAAAGGGAGGTGTCAAAATCGGCACTCATGTCTGGATTGGAGCGCGGGCAACAATACTGGATGGGGTGACAGTCGGTGATGGCGCCATAATAGGCGCGCATTCCTTGGTACGGGAAGATGTGCCGCCTTCGGCCGTTGTGGCAGGCATCCCGGCGAAAGTCATTAAGATGCTGTAAGGGTTAAGGGTTAAAGTCCGGCCCTCCCCCAATTCCTGCAGAACCCGAGAGAATTTTTTCAACTCTTGTAAATCCTTAAAACTAATGGCAAATTTAGTGTTTGAGAGAGGCTTCCTGTGACAGATGAGTCAAAGCTCCCTAGTGAAATCCCCTCCGCTCGGGCCGATGATCTTAGCTCGGCAGTGATTGAGTTGTCTTCGTTTCGAAAAGCCGGCGTGCAAGCGGAACCTCCTTTTTACCGGCGCTGGTTCCCGCACCTAGTGGCGGTCTTGGCCTTGCTGGCTCTGATTGTTATGAGCTGTCTTTTCTGGCTTGAGGTGAGTAAGCGCTTCCCGCGCATTGAAGCAGGAAGCTATGTAGGCAACATCATAGGTGCTGGGTTGAGTGACAAGCAAAGGCCGGTCAAGTTTTATGTTGAACGCGCCCCCGGCGGTGAGGACTTGTTTTTCGCAATTCTCAAACCAGGGTGGACGCCGCAGGTTGTTTCCTCGGTTGTCAGCTCCGCCGGTCGATTGCAAAGCCAATGGCTGCTGCCGATTACGGTGCAGGGGCCGGAGGGCAAGCTTAGATTCATCGGCACCACCGTCGGGCCGTTTCGTTATGGCGGAGCCGTTACTAATTTGGATACCGGCCGGGAAGGAGAATGGTCCCTAAGGGTTATTCATGCCGTGCCGTCGGCAACTGATGATGTTGATGGGACTGAAATACGTCTTTGGCTTTTGTTGTGGGCGGAGTTGCAAGATGTCGAGGCTAAAATCGCCGCTGCTGAGGCCAAAGTTCCTGAACAGCGCGCCGAGATAGAAAAATTGACCAATTTGCTTACAGAAGGCGTGCAATTGAAAATCAAGTCCAACGAGAAGTTTATCCAGGCGAAGGAGGATTTGCAGAGGGTTAAGGAGCAACTCGAGATTAAGCGTGAACAAGCTAAAAGGCTGGAGGCTTCGATCGAAGTATCCCAGCGTGTGACCGGTATGGGGCGCTTGGTCTCTTTGGCGCGTGAATCATTGGAAAGGGAGTGGCGTTGGGCCGACTCAATGCTCAGGGCGGGAGTAAAGGATCAATCTGAGGATCTTAAAGCCGCTATTGAGCGAGCTGAAAGAATTACCGCCCTTAAGAAGGAAATAGCCCGACAACGGGAAGCCCTTCGTCAAGCAGCCTATGAGCGTGGGGTGGGTGTCCGGGATGAAAACCCGGGAGGAGAGATTAACAATGGCGCCTGACTCTGAGGGTGAACCTAGTTACTAGTAGGCTGGTTATGTATAGGGCGTTGGCCTTTAAAATTTTTGTTTTTTCGGCGTTGAGCCTTGCTTTGGCTGTTTTCGGCGGTAGCCGGGCTTGGTCAGCCGCCGAACGGCCGGGTGTAGTAATTGTGTTAAAGGAAGCCTTGCAGCTGGACTTTGTGCCTGAGGAAGGTTTCTTCCTTGTTGAGTTTGAGGGCGGGGGTTTACAACGTGTCAAGGCCGTCATCGTACCGCTCTTTAGAACCGAGGCTCAAGAAAAGGGCTCTGAGCCCGGGTTGCCGGGGCGTTTTCTGGCCGGAGCGCGGGTTGTGGCGTCGGCGGCCGAGGGCCGTTTACAATATAGTTTGATTTTGGTTGGCAAGAGCGAGCGCTACGCCTTTGTAGGGCCGAAGGAGATGGCGCTTGGAGCCAGTTTCGCTGCAGATACTTTGGACTTGGTAGATAATCTGCGCCAGCAGTTACTGCGTCGCAAGGAAAACCTGCGTAGTCTAGAGGTGCAAATCCGAACGCAGGAGGAAAGTTTGGGCCGTCTGCGGGCCGATGCGGATGTAATTGGTGATTTGGGGCGCATAGTGGAGGTCAAAGAGGAGATTAACAAACTCAATGAGGAAAGCGTAGGTCTGGACAAGGACATCCAGACTTTGGAAAGATTTTTGAAATTGGCGCTGAGCGGCAGGAGCCCGAAAAACTTTGCTTTGCGGGAAAGCCAACTTACCAAACAGTTGGCCGAGCTGGCGGAGGCGGCCAAGGCGGCTGAATCGGGCGAAATCAGACGGCGCTCGCAGTCCGAGCAGGAACTGCAGAGAAAACTGGGACTTGTGGAGGCGACACGCAATGAGGATTATGAAGAGTTGCAGCGGACCTTAATTCACTTGCGCAAGAAGCGTCTGGAGATTGAAAGATTACCGGTTATTCGCTCTGCTGTTCCGCACGTTGAAGGCCCTGAGGACTATGTGCGATGAACGATGACTTTGTTGAAGAAACGGCTGAACGGATCTGTCGGCTGAAACTGCAAGAGCCGGCCGTTTTTTTTCTGGAGCTTTATAAACCCTTGGTCGGCCTCTTTCATTCGGCGGTCATTGTGGCCCAACCGGTGCTTGGGGTTTTAGTGGGCGCCGGTCGAGCGGAGAAATTGAGGCGCTTTTTAGAAGAGCGCGGTAATGTTGAAAAGTTGATTTCTTGTATTGAAGGCAGAATTTCCGCCCGGCGATGACAGGATTAGAACACGCGACTTTGGGTGTTTTGCTGCTCATCGGCCTGATAATCGGGCCGGTGTTGGTGTATATCGAACGCGCGCGGCGTGATCGTAACCTTTATGTGCGCCGCCTGCCAGGAGTCGATGCAATTGATGAAGCAGCTGGGCGCTCTGCCGAGATAGGAAAGCCTTTGGTTTTTACGAGCGGTTTGACAAGCATCGGCCCGATTCTTTATGCCTGTTTGGGAGTGCTTTTCTATGTGGCCCGCAAAGCGGCCCGCTACAAGTTGCGGCTCTTGGCGCCGCAGTGTGATCCGACGGTGATGGCTGTTATCGAGGAGACCGTGCGTGACGCTTATCGCAGCGAAGGCCGTCTGGCCTTCTTTGATCCCCAAAGCATCAGATTCTTGTCCGATGAGCAATTTGCCTTTGCAGCGGGTTATATGGGGCTGGTGCAGCGCGAGCAAATTGCGGCTGCTTTTCTTTTTGGTTCGTTCGCGGCCGAATCCCTCCTTCTGGCCGAGGCAGGTCAGCAAGTGGGGGCTATGCAGGTGGCCGCCACCACTTCTCCCGAGCAAGTGGCTTTTTTTATATGCAGCTGTGACTACACCTTGATTGGGGAGGAATTGTTTGGAGCATCGGCGTATCTCAGCCGGGAGCCGGTTCAGCTCGGGAGCTTGTACGGCCAGGATCGCGCCAAACTTGTTTTCATGGTTTTGATTGTAATCGGAGTTTTGATTGCCACCTGGAACCAAAGCCTGGCTCCGTATTTTTGGGGGCCGGGTGCCGGATTGATTCCGGATGTTATGTACTGGCTGCACTATGAATTGTGGGCGACATGAATTATCGCTTTCGCTTGATACGTATTTTCACCTTTTTGGGCGGGATATATTTCTTTCTGCAGTATGTTCTGCCGGCCAAGCTAGGGCCCTTTACCTTTGGTAAGTACCACGAAGAGATTTCGAACGGTTTTATCTTGATGGGCGCCATGGCAGTCGGCTTGGGGTTGATAAACCTGCTCATGGTGCACGGCTCGCGCTTGGTTTTCCGGCGCACGGGTTGGGTGAATAGCGCCGCCTTGCTCTTGGCGATGGCTCTGATGATTGTTATCACCGCTGCGGATTGGCTGCGTACCCAAAAGATTGCGGCTCAAGCCGCTGGATTGGATATGCTTGCGCAGTTCAGTAGGCGGATTAGTTCCGACTATCAAAGCCAAAGAACTGATGTGCTTCCTTTCTGGGAGCGGAATCGCCTGCTGCTTGAAGCCGGCTCTAGCCAGTTGGCTGTGGTTTATGAAAGCCTCGAGGCGGCGGCTAATCTTGCCGGGCGGAGCACAGATCCTGCGTTGAAGACGCGCTTAAGTGCCGGCCTGCAGGAGACCGCCGCCCATCTTAAGGAGACAGAGAGTTTGCTTAAGGAGTTGGAGCTTGAATCAAGCACTGCTTCCAGTATGTCGCCCAACGAAGACCTGGCGCGCGCCCTTGGCCGGCTTCAGGTGTCTTGGCGGGAGCTTTTAGGACTGCAATATGCCTCTTCGATCACCAGGAAAGTCTATGACTTCTTATATCAGGGGTTGTTTATGTCGCTCGGTGCCGCCATGTTTGCGCTACTTGGTTTTTATATTGCTTCGGCGGCTTACCGCGCTTTTCGCCTGAGGTCTGCTGAGTCGGGTTTAATGATGGCGGCGGCGCTGGTGGTCATGTTAGGACAGATTCCGTTGGGCGTTTGGATTTGGTACGGGTTTCCCGAGCTGCGGCTTTGGCTTCTTCAGATTCCCAGTACCGCAGCTTCGCGAGCTATTGAAATGGGCGCCGCGATAGCTGGGTTGGTGATGGCGTTTCGCATGTGGCTTTCGATTGAGCCGGAGTCTTTCCGATGAAGCAATGGGATCTTACGCATATCGACCGGCGGGTGATTTACCTTTTGGTGCTTTTGGCTTTGAGCATCCCACTGGCCTTGGAATATGCGCTTAAGCCGGCCCGCATGGAGGCGGCTGAGCGCGCCTTTGCCGTTGTACAGGATTTAGAGGCCAAGCCGGGAGAGCTTGCTTTTATGTCGCTTGATTTCGGGCCGAACTCTTTGGCGGAAAACAAGCCGCAGGCCGAGGTGGTTTTGGAGCACTTGCTTCGCAAACGTATCCCGGTGGCTTTGTATTCGCAGTATTATCTCGCTGAGCCGTTTTTGGAATCGATCCCCAAGACAGTTGTCGGACGGTTGGAAAAGGAAATCTTGGGCCATTTTTGGGAATACGGTCGGGACTGGGTAAACCTGGGTTACCGGCCGGGAGGGTCGGTCATGTTGCAAAATATAGCCAAGTCGGCTGACTTAGCAGAGTTGTTTAAAACCGATGCGCGGGGAAACAACTTGCGTGAACTGCCGATTTTTAAAGGCGTCGCTGGGCTTGAGAGCGTAAAACTGTTAGCTGAATTTACCAGCTTGGTAGGGGGGCTGGATTCTTTTCTTCAGTTTTTTCAAAAAAAGGGTTACCGGCCGTTCTTCATTCACGGCTGCACCTCGATTACCATTCCACAGGCTTTTATTTACTTGGACTCGGGGCAGCTTAAAGGTCTTTTGGAGGGTATTGCCGGGGCGGCCTGGTATTCCCTCTTGCTGGAACGCGCCTACCCTCAGCGCCGGCCGGACGCGGCACAAATCATTAATACCGGCCTAGGGGTGGCACATATGGTGGTAATTGCGTTGGTGTTATTGGGGAATGTGGGGTTCTTGATTAGGGGCCGAAACTAATGGGCGCAGCCGGCGTGTATAGCGATGTGTGGACGATAGCCACTATTCTGGTTGGCGGGGTGGCGACGCTTGCGATTTTTAGTTTTTTAATCAAGGAAAATCCTTTTTTCCGGTTTTTTGAGCATATTTATATTGGGATTGCGGCCGGCCTGGGAGTGGTAGTGACCCTCAAGAATTTTCTGTGGCCGAAAATTTTTGTGCCCTTATTTGGCTTAGATTTGGTGCGTTTTCCGGATAGTACCAGCGCCGGTGTCTATAATCGGGGCTTTTTGCTTTATTTGGCGCCCATGCTTTTTGGGTTGCTGTATTACTTCATTTATTCCAAGAAATATTCCTGGTTGGCTAAGCTGGTAATCGGAGTTTCTTTGGGAGCCAGCGGTGGTTTAGCTTTTCAAGGTTTTTTCAATCAGATGCTGCCTCAGTTGGCGAGCAGTTTTAAACCTCTCGTGGTCTACGGTTCAGAAGGTTGGAACATCGGGCGGAGTTTTAGTAACAGTTTTTTTGTTTTTACTCTAATATGCGTAATGTATTATTTTTTCTTTTCTTTCCGCCGTAAGACCGCGACCCTAGACAAAATTTCCGTGGCGGGCCGGTGGCTGATGATGGTTTGCTTCGGGGCTTATTTTGGTTCAACGGTGATGGCGCGTATGGCCTTGCTGGTTGAGAGACTTCAATTTTTGCTTGGTGATTGGCGGCAGGCTCTTTTGCTTTTGGTTTTAGGTGCTTGATGCAGATAGCGAAGGAAAAGCTGCGCCGTGTGCTGGTGACAGACTGCGGCTCCACTACTACCAAAGCGCTTTTGTTTGAGAAGACTGAGCAAGGTTGGCGTCAGACGTGTCGTGGCGAAGCTCCTACGACAGTGGAAGAGCCGGTGGCGGATGTAACAATAGGGGTCTTAAACGCCTTCAGCGAAGTTCAGGAATTAAGCGGTTGCCGGATTCTAAAGACGCCTGTTCCTGACAAGGCTGAGCCGCCTTTTCTTATTTCCCCGGGCGAAGTTGGGCGGGGTATCGATCTTTATTTGTCGACCAGTTCGGCCGGCGGGGGATTACAGATGCTGGTGGCGGGTGTTGTAAGGCAGATGACGGCCGAATCGGCGGAGCGTGCGGCTTTAGGGGCCGGTGCGATTGTAATGGATGTACTGTGCGCCGATGATAGACGGGAGGATTTTGAACGCATTGAGCGGATTAGGCATTTGCGTCCTGATATAGTGCTTTTGACGGGTGGAGTAGATGGTGGTTCGCGTAGGCATGTAGTGGAGCTTGCCGAACTGCTCTTGGCGGCGGCTCCGCGGCCGCGCTTCGGGGAAACGCTGAAGCTGCCGGTGATCTATGCTGGGAACCGGGATGCCGCCGACGAAGTGCGGGAGATACTCCAGCAAATCGCCCAGGTTTCGGTGGTTGAAAACGTGCGGCCGGTTTTGGAAGTTGAGAATTTGGGCCCGGCGCGGGAGGCCATTCATGAATTTTTTTTGACTCATGTCATGAGCCATTCTCCGGGTTATGGCAAACTTTTGCAATGGACGCCGCTGCCGATTATGCCGACTCCGGCGGCGGTCGGTGATATGGTGCGCCGCTACGCCTTAAGCACCGGGCGCCAAGTTTTATGTGTGGATATCGGTGGAGCAACAACTGATGTGTTCAGCGTGTTCAAAAACAATAGTGGCCAGCCGGTTTTTAATCGCACTGTCAGCGCCAACTTGGGGATGAGCTATTCGATGGCCAACGTGCTGGTTGAGGCTGGTGTGCCCGCTATCAGCCGGTGGCTTCCTTACGAGCTGCCGGAGACGGAACTTCGCGAGCGGCTGTATAACAAAATGATCCGGCCGACTTCTATACCTCAGACCTTGGAGGATCTTTGGCTGGAGCAGGCTGTGGCCCGTGAGGCGTTGCGTCTCTCCTTGAAGCATCACCGTTCCTTAGCGGTCGGCTTAAGCGGTCTACAGCAGAAGCGCGGTATCGCTGATATCTTTTCCCAGCGCCAAAGCCGCTATGAACTGGTGGATATGATGAAGCTTGATTTAGTGATTGGTTCAGGCGGGGTGTTGAGCCATGCCCCGCACCGTTTAAGTGCAGCGCTTATGATGCTGGATGGTTTTGAGCTGCAGGGTGTGACGCAACTGGCGGTGGATTCAATCTTTATGTTGCCGCATTTAGGAGTCTTTTCTGCGCTGCATCCGGAGGCGGCTGAAGAAGTGTTCCTAAAAGATTGTCTGATTAATGTTGGACATGCAATAGTTCCGCTTTATCCGGGCGGGCTGGAGGGTGTCAAGGAATTGGCCGCGGTGTCGGTGAATGGATGGGTAAACGGTACAGTGGAGAAAGGGCAGGTGAAAGTTGTGGCTTTGGAGCCGCATGCCGAGGTGGTATTGCGCGTTCAGCCTCTTCACAGAGAGGTCGACATCGGGGCCGGTCCAGGTCGCGTTGTTGAGAAGCGAATAACTGCCGGTTTGCACGGTCTTCTTTTGGATGGCCGGAACCGTCCCCTTGAAATGCCGGCTGATAAAAAAGCGTTGGTTAAATGGCAGGCGGCTGTTTTGAAGAACTTAGGGTTGGCTTGAGTAAAAGTTTGTGGCCTAAGATTGTTTCCATTCAGGATATTCGCTTGTCTGCTTTGTCTTGGGGCAGGCGCTGGTTTGCGGGGGTGGCCAAAGGTCAGGGACCTAACCGTGTGCCTGGGAATCTTATAGGAAGGATTATCTAAATGGCTCAAGTCCTTACTCCTGTTTTGCGGGTCCTTAGTTCGACGATTGTTAGAAAAGTCAGAGAATTGCCCGTGCGTGGTGAGGTGCTGTGTGCTGTGGGGGGGTTGGTTTCGGGCGGTGACGTTGTAGCCAAAGCCGGTTTACCGGGGGAGTTACATATTTTGCGCTTGGCTGAGAAGCTTGGCATTGAACCATTTGAAGTGCTTAGAGGGTTGAGGGTCAAAGTCGGCGACCAAGTTCAGGTGGGAACGCTGCTTTGCGAGCATGTTGGTTTTTTTGGTCTTTTTAAAAGCCGTTTTATATCGCCTGTCAGCGGTACGGTGGAAATGCTTGTGGAACGAAGCGGTCACTTAGGAATCCGCGCCCCGGCCAGGCCACTTGAGCTTCAGGCGTACATTTCGGGCAGAGTGGTGGCTGTTGAAGAGGGGAAATCGGTGACTATAGAAACGCGGGCTGCTTTTGTTCAAGGTATTTTCGGCGTTGGCGGAGAGCGACGGGGAGTGTTGCAAGTTTTGCCGGTAACTCCGGAAACACAGCTTGATGAACTTCATTTGCCTCAAGAGATGGCTGGCAAGGTTTTAGTGGGAGGCACTAAGCCAGCTTTAAGCGCCATAAAAAAAGCGGCTCAAGCCGGCGCGGTTGGGATGGTGGTTGGAGCGCTGGATGACGCCGCGCTGGCCGGCTATTTGGGGTACAATATCGGCGTGGCTTTGACGGGCGACGAAAAGATTCCGCTTACGCTGATTGCCACCGAGGGGTTCGGCGATATACCCATGGGCGATCGTATTCTTGAAGTGCTTAAGCCCTTGGACGGTATGGAGGTGTCGCTGAACGGCGCAACACAAGTACGTGCCGGAGCCATACGGCCTGAAATTATAGTCTGTCATGTCGAACGAAGCCTGGAAATTGAAAGTACTGCGCCGGTGGTGGGGCGCGGGTTGGAAGTGGGTTCGAAAGTACGCATCATCCGCGTGCCGTATTTCGGCTTGCGGGCCGAGGTGGTAGAGCTCCCGCCTGACCCTTGCCGCTTGGAGACTGGATCTTACGCCCGGGTGCTAAGGGCTAGACTGGACGACGGCCGTACTGTCACCGTGCCGCGGGCCAATGTGGAACTTATTTGACTATAAGCTATCTGATAAATGCCATCCAG
>Ga0129299_1003068_pt1 | contig 10988 bp, 12 predicted proteins | sample ConPoolayeCmetaG_FD_94477 | JGI IMG/M metagenome (GOLD analysis project Ga0129299, IMG submission 94477) | Hot spring microbial mat communities from California, USA to study Microbial Dark Matter (Phase II) - Cone Pool mat layer C metaG ... | reverse complement strand
GCGGCGTCGAAGGCGGGGTTGGGAGCCCCGCCCGGCGGGCATTCCTGAAAGGCTCTCATGCACTCCAGGGTGGCTCGCAGCACCGCGTCCCCCTCTTCGCGCAGTACCGCGTCCAGACCGCGATCGCCCAGATCGGCACTCAAAATCACTCGGGGCGTGCGACCGATCGGTTGAGGGACCGGAAGCTGGCGCGCCCACGCCCACCGGTGCACCGCCCAATGGTGGTCGAGGCGCGCCTCCTCTCCCGCCGGGTACACGCACGCCACCACGCCGGGGCGTCCCAAAAGGGCCAGCCGGTAGAAGCGTCGAGTGGAGGCGTCCGGGGCGATGGCTTTCACGTCGGTGACACAAGCGCCCAGGGCGGCCACCGCCCTGTGAATTTCCTCTAAGTCTGGCAAGCCGGGCGACGTTGGACGGTGCACGGGGCCATGCTAACCCGGCGGCGGGCCAGGTGTGGGCGCCCCAACGGTCGAGGCAGCGCCCCCGGGGGTCACGGGGGCGGGGAGGTGGTGGGGGCGAGTTGGATCAAGCTGGCCATGGCAGAATACCGCGATGCGCGGGTTATCCGAACCAGTGACTGGGGGGCGCTTGGTATGAGGAACGCTTCGCCCCTCAACCTGGTTGGCGCCACTCGGCCAGAGATCGCTGCTCTTTTGGCCGACCTTGATCCGCGGCCTTTCCGGGTCCAACAGGTCTACCACTGGGTGACGCGTCGCTTCGCCGGCAGTATCGCCGACATGACGGATCTCTCCCTGGCGTTGCGAGCCGCACTTTCCCAGCGCGCGGTGTTGGCCGACCCCAGCCTCCGCGCGGAACACCGAGGCCGTGATGGGACGGTGAAGTACGCGCTGGAGCTGGCGGACGGGGCGGTGGTGGAGGCGGTGGTCATGCCCGGGGACGACCGCACCACCTTGTGCCTCTCCTCCCAGGCCGGTTGCGCCATGGGTTGCATCTTCTGCGTAACTGGGGCCTTTGGCGCCGGGAGGAACCTCACCGCCGGCGAAATCTTTGGCCAGTTCCGCGTCCTCGTGCGCCGCGGGGGTCTTGAGGGTACCCCTCTCAACGTGGTTTTCATGGGCATGGGAGAGCCGCTGCTCAACGTGGCCGGTGTTTTCGGCGCCCTCGAGTTCCTGTACGAGACCGTCAGCCCCAAGCGGGTCACCCTCTCCACCAGCGGCATCGTCAGCGGTCTCGCCAAGCTCGCAGCGTTGCCTCGCCGGCCCAATCTCGCGGTATCTCTCAACGCCACCACCCAGGAACAGCGGCAGCGCCTCATGCCAGTCGCGGCTCGCTGGCCGTTGGATGAGCTCATGGATGCCCTGCGGCGCTACCCCCTGGAGCGCGGCCGGCGCATTACCATCGAGTACGTCCTGCTCGGTGGGGAAAACGACTCCCTCGACGATGCCCGCCGGCTCGCCCGCCTGCTGCGCGGCCTTCCAGTCAAGGTCAACCTGATCCCCTTCAACCCCGATGACGAGGTCCTCCCGGGCCTCGTGACGCCCTCTCCGGCCACCGTCGACGCCTTCGGCGCCTGCCTTGCCGGCGCCCATCTCAACGTGACTGTGCGGTGGAGTCGAGGCCAGGAGGTGCTGGCGGCGTGCGGCCAGTTGCGCGGCGGCCTGCGGAATACCGCGCCGGTGCGCCGGGGTCAGGAGGAAGGGGCGGTGAGAACCACGGCCGCCCATTGACGGCCCGCGCGCTGCCCGTCGCGGCGGAAGGAGTGATGGTGGGGCGAGCACGCGGTGCAACCGGCGAGCGTCCGGATCTGGTCGGCGGGGACTCCCACCCTGACCAGCCTCCCGCCGGCCCAGGCCGCCAGGTCAACCCGTCCGTCGCGGTGCCAGTCTGAGGTCGCCGTCGGCTGTGCTGCCAGGGAGGCGGCCACTTCAGGGCCCACCTCATAGTGACACGGTCCGATCCCCACGCCGATTACTGCCTCCAGCGTTTCAGCGGCGACGCCATACTCCGCCGCGAGGCGCCGTACACACTTGCCAAGAATGTCGCCAGCCAGCGAACGCCACCCGCAGTGCAGGGCGGCCACCACGCCCCCACCGGCAATCACCACGGGCAGGCAGTCGGCGGTCCGGACCGTAAGGACCACGTGCCGCTCCCCGGTGAGGAGGCCATCGCAGATGCCGACGCAGCGCGGCTCAGCGGGAAGGGGGCCGTGGGCCGAATAGCAAAAGATCACCGCGGTGTGGCGCTGGTCAGCGTACAGGACCGGCGCGGCACGACCCAGGCGCGACGTCGCCCACTCCTGCACCCGCCGGGCGAGCACGGCGGCGCCGAGCTGTCCTGGTGCCTCGGCGGCGGTGGCGAAGGCGGCGAGCCAGCCCGGCCCCGCGATTTCGACCCTTTCAGCGACCTGGAGCGCTTCATCCACCCTCCTATGGTACACTTCGCCCCCGGAGGTTGCAGTGAAGCTGTTGGCGGGGCGAAACTTGAGCGTTGGGCAACGACGCGCGGGAGGCGGTTGGCGCAATTGAGGTCAGCACCGGATCGAGGCGCCCCCGCGTTAGGGGTTCCGCCCGCTGTCGCCGCCTCCGGTGGGCGACGGGGTGCGCGCCGGGTGCGCCGAGAGACGGCGGAGGCGCCACTTTCTCTACACCGCGCGTCGCCTTACCCGGCAGCCCCGCATTGTTCAGCGACTACGTCTTTTCCTCCCCTCGCCCGGGCTTATGATCCTCATTGAGAATCTCAGCAAGAGCTACGGGGGCCGGCCTGCGCTTAAAGGCGTCTCCGCGCAGGTGGAGCAAGGCGAATTCGTCTTCCTTACTGGCCCATCCGGCGCTGGCAAGAGCACCTTGCTGCGCCTGTTATACCGTGCCGAGCTACCCGACGAAGGCCGGATCGTCGTGGGGGGCGCCGACGTGGCCAGCTTGCGCCGCTCCGAGATCGCCTCCTTCCGCCGGCGCCTGGGGGTGGTGTTCCAGGACTTCAAGCTCCTCAGGCGGCGAACGGTCGCCGAGAACGTCACCTTCGTCCTGGCGTTGCTCAACGTCCCCGAACGGGATCAACGCAAGCGCGCCTTTCAGGTGCTCCGGCAGATGGGCCTCCAGCACCGCCTGGGAGCCTTTCCCGAGGAGCTCTCCGGTGGCGAGCAGCAGCGGGTTGCCGTCGCCCGAGCTCTCGTCCTCCAACCCGACGTCATGCTGGCCGACGAACCCACCGGGAACCTCGACCCTGAGCGGTCGCACGAGCTCATGGAGCTGTTCAAGACCATCAATTATCAGGGCACCACCGTCGTCTTGGCCACCCACGATCGCTCCCTCATCGAAGCCCATCCGGCCCGGACTCTGACCCTGGAGCGCGGGCGCCTAACCCGAGACGGATGGGGAGGGGTCGGGTGAACCGTCATCTGGTGCGGGAGATCGCCCGCCAGTTGCGCGAGTCGGGCGGCTCCGGCCTGGTGGCCGTGCTGATGGTACTGGTTGCCACTGTCCTGGCTGGGACATTGCTCGGGGTTCGTGGTTGGATCCTCGCCGAGGTGCTCTCTTCGCAGCGACCGGCCACGATCACCGTCACCATGACCTCCCCTGCTACCGCGGCGGCCCTGCGGGAAGAGGTGAACTCCCGCTTCCCCGCCGCTGTGGCCACCGTTATGACGCCGGCTGCGGTGCGCGCCGAGCTGGCTTCGTGGTTTCCGCAAATTGCGGGGGCGCTGGCCGCGGCCTCCGAGGACAGCTACCCAACGCTGCTGGTCGTAGAGGTGGCACGGGGAGACGAGGAGAGCGTCACGGCATGGCTGTCGCAGCGCCCGGGCGTCGGTCTTGCAGCGGGCTCCCGTTTCTGGCGAGAACCTCTGCAGCGGGTGTTGACCGGCGCCCTGGCTGGGGGTCTGGCACTCACCGTCACCCTGCTGATCGGATGCGGCATCGTGGTCCTGCTGGTGGTGCGTCTCATGGTGCTCGCCCACGCCGACGAAATCGAAATTATGCGCTTGATCGGCGCCCGGGAGCGGGATATCCGGATACCCTACCTGGTCAGCGGCGCCGCTCTGGCTGGGCTGGGAAGCGCCATCGGGGCACTGGTGCTCGTGCTGCTGAACCGAGCCTCAGCCCTGGGTCTTCCGCCGATGCGCTTGCCGGTGGAGACGCTCCTCGTCCTCGCCGCGACCGGGCCGCTAGTGGGGCTCGCCGGGGCACTGCTTGGCCTTGCCGCCTTGCCGCGCGAGCCGTAGGCGCTGGCCGACCAACGACGACGGCCGCCCCCGAAGGGCGCGGCCGTCAGGGGGACGCCTTGCGCCATCAGGGCTTCGACGGCGGTGGCGTCGCAGTGGCGCCGCCCCCGCGCGTGAGCTTCTCGTACTCCTTCTGGAGCCGTTGCATCTCTTCGATGCGCTTCTTCTCCTCGTCAGCCTTGAGGTTCTGCTCGGCCTTGGCCTGCTTGTCCTTCATCTCGGCCACCTTATTGGGCTGCCCGGCCTCCTGGTAGGCCAGCGCCGCGTCGGCGTACCGTTGCGTCTTGTCCAGCAGGAACCCCAGCGAAGCGTAAATTTGTCGGCGCAAGTTGGCGTCGGGTTGTTTCTGGAGGGCACCGCGCAGCAGCGACTCGGCCCGCGCCCACGACTCCTTCCCGAGAAAGCACTGACCCTTGTAGTAGTTCACCAGAGCGTTATCGAGGCCGGTGCGATCGAACCAGGTCAGGGCCTCATCGTACTGCTGCGCCCCCATCAACGCTTCACCGGCGGCCAGGGCGCCCTGTGGCCCCCCGCGCTTTTCCGCCAGCTGCTTGGCCACCTCGGCGACCTGCTGGTACAGCGCCTTCTTGGCATCCCCGGAGGCGAGCCGGGCAGCGCGGGTTCCGGCGGCGATGGCGTTGTTGGCGTGATTGGGGTCGGACGAAATCTCCCACGCCTTTCGATAGGCCTGGAAGCCGTCGGCGTTCTTTTCCTGCCTGGCCAGCACTCCCCCAAGGGTGGCCCACGCGTCCGCACTCCTGGGATCCGCCTGGGTTGCCTGGCGGCACAACTCAGTACCTTGCGGGAAATCCCCCATCTCCGCGCGCGCCCGACACTGCAAAACCAGGACAGCGCTCTTCTGGGGACCCTTGAGGTTTTGGATCTTAACCGGCTCAAGGACAGCCCACGCCTCGCGCACGCGATCGCGCTCCAGCAGCATCCCGCCCAGCGCCGCCGCATAGGAGGGGTTTGACGGCTCCAGGCGGTGGGCCTCCTGAAGCTCCTTGATTGCCTCGTCGCCACGCCCGAGCTGTTTTAGGACGAGACCGATCATGTAGTGCGCACCGTGGTAGTTCGGGTTGGTCTGGAGGACTGCCTGGAACTCCTTGAGGGCGGTGTTCCAATCCTTCTTGTTGTAGGCGTCCACCCCCGCGTTCCAGTCGGCGGACGCCGGAAGGACACTTAAGAGAAGGACTCCCAAGGCCAGTACTCTTTTTAACATAGGCGCTCCTTGAAGACGGCCACGAGTCAACGATTTACTTTTGAAACAGAGGAGTGACCCGCCGCAGGAACTCCCCCGCCTCTGCCCCCCCCTGAATGAGAGAAATGGCGCGCGCCAGGTTGTCCACCATGACTTGCACCGCCTCCATGCCCTTGCCACGCTCCACCTCGGTCCGCGCCAGGCGGTACTGCTTCTCCACCGACTTGGCGCCGCCGGGACCGGCAATTTCTTCGGCGATCTTGCGGATGTTTTCGGTTAACGCGAGCAAGGTGGTTGCCGATGGCCCGGCCGGCACTCCCTGCACCGGGCGTTCGCGCGCCTCGCGCAGGCCGATCAGACCGGAAGCCACCAGCCCATACAGCACCTTGCAGACGTCGAACGCCGAAAGGCCGGACGCCTTTTCCAGCGCCTTGATCGACCTCTCACCGTCGATCTTGGTGACGACCATCCACTCCTGGGGTGACAGGGTCACCTGATCCCGGCCGGCGTCGCGGGGCGTGAAATACGGGATCAAATCCAATGACGGGATCTTGCGCTGCAACACACGCCACTCGTCGAGCCTCCTGGCCGCTTCCATCATCAGGCTGGTGTTCGGCTTGTGGATGGTGCGCCGGTCGGACTCCACGTGCGGGGTAAAGATGAACTGGCCTTTCTGCCAGATGGCCATCTCGTAGACGGCATCCTCGCCACGGAGATCGCCTACATAGGCGTCGGTGATTTGGCCATCGCTCAGAAAGATCTTGCCCTCTGCACCGTCCGAGGAAAGCGTGAAGACACCGGTCTTCCCCGACACGCTCACCAGCTGGATCACATCCGGCAGCGCAAGATCGGTCAGAGAGCCCTGCAGCGCCATACACCCCGCCCAGCTACTGCAGGTTGAAACGTACCGTGACGGTGACGAGAACCTCGACGGGACGATTGTTGAGCGTGGACGGTTCGTACTCCCACTGTTTGACCGCTTCCACCGCCGCCTCCGTCAGGCCCATCGCCAGGCCACGCAGCACTTTGACATCTCGAACTTTACCCTGTTTGTTCACGGTGATCTCGAGGATGACAACGCCCTCGATCCTCGCCTTGCGAGCGATTTCGGGATAGACGGGTTTGACCTCTTTGATCTTCCGCGGTTCCTTGATCTGGCCACCCACGCGAATCGGACCCTCGTCCACCGGCGCTGGCGGCGCGTCGGGCACGCCGAAGATGGCGTCATCCGGGATCACGTCGGGCAACTGGTCGTCGGTCTGCAACTCGCGAATCGGCTCTGGCTCGTCCGGGGTCGGGTCAGGGATCGGCACCCTGACCACCCTAGGTTTGAGAATCTCGATCTTCTTCTCCACCTCGGGCGGTTTGAACTTGGGCTGCTGAACCACGAAGATCTTCTGCTTCTGCCGCTGGTCGGCGAGGGCAGACTTGGTCATTTCCGGGAAGTTAATCAAAAAAAGCACGATATGGAAGACGACGGCGACGGCGCCGGCGATCCGCAGAATACGAGCATCCTGCCGATACTCTTCCGAGAGGAACACCAGGTTGGCCAGCGTCCCGTCCTGGATCTCCTCGGGAGTCGGGCCCGTCACTTCAGAACTCTTGGTGCTCATCCTCTCACTCCTTCCTGTCACGGCATCGCCACGCCGAGAGCACCCCACGTCGCTTCGATCTCCCGCTGCGTCGGCAGGGCGATGTTGAGTTCCTTGCCCAAATTGAGGCGGTCAGGAAGATGGACTTGGCGAAGCTCGTCGAACGCCGCCATCATCGCCCAGAACGGCGCGTCGGCATCCGGTCGCAGGATCACCGGCTTGGAAATTACCGGGGGGTTCGAGCCCGGGTCGATCTTGGTCTTCAGGTAGTCAGCGAAAGACTCCAGCGGCAGCGGCCGGTTGTCGACGGTAAACGAACCGTCGGGCAAGACACGGACAAACACGGATTCTTCTGCCTTGATCTCGCTCTTGCTCGGATCCTCTTTGGGCACCGCGAAGTCGAGCCCCTTGGTGGCGGCAAACGCCATGGTCACCATGAAATAAATGATGAGGAGGAAGGTGACATCGGCCATGGAGCCGGTGAAGATCTCGGCCTTTTCTTGCCTGCGTGGGAGTCTCATCGCCCGCCCCCTCCAGCGGTCTTCTGCTCCGAGAGCAGGAAGATAGTCTTGACCTTCGCCTGCTTGAGGGCGTCGATGACCTTGTCGACGAGCTGGTAGCGAGTGTCCCGGTCCGCCTTGACGACGAAGGCCTGTTCTGGATTTCGCGCCACCACGTCGGAGGCGAAGGAACCCACCTCCTCGACGCTGGGCACCGGCACCGAGGTTTCCTTTCCACCGGACACCCTGATGATGCCGCTCTGATCGATGGAGACGTACGCCGACTCCCGAGGGACTTCGTTGCGGATCAGAGTGCTGGGGAGAACGACCCGTGACTTGTCAACCTCGAGGTTGTAGGTGACGATGAAAAAGATGATGAGCAGGAAGACGATGTCCGCCATGGAGGCCGTCGGGATGTACGGGTCGGGCTGCCGCCCAACTCTGCGGACCTTGAGCATTTAGGCCTCCGCGCCGCCTCCGCGGCCGTAGCGATCGCTGTCCATCTCCACGAACGTTTCCAGTAGCATGTTGGAGCTGGTCTCGATGTCCCTCATGAACTTGTTGATGCGGCTCATGAAGTAGTTGTAACCGAGCTGCGCGGGGATGGCGATGGTCAAACCGGTGGCGGTGGTGATCAGCGCCACGGAGATACCTGCCGCCACCGCACCCGGGTTGGTTAACCCCTGGGCGGCCAGCGTTTCGAACGACTGGATCATACCCGCCACGGTGCCGAGGAAGCCGAGCATGGGCGCCACGTTGGCGGTGGTGGACAGCACCATGAGGCCCCGCTCCAGACGGCCGGACTCGAACACCGCCGCGCTTTCGATGCCCTTTTCGATTTCCTCTTTGGGGTGGCCGTACTTAAGCAGGGCAGCCTTGACCACCGAGGCCACCGGGCCCTTGTACTCCTCGCACACCTTCACGGCCGCGCGCACATCCCGATTTACCAGCAACGCCTTGCGAATCTTCGAGAGGAACTCGTTGACGTTGATCTTGGCGCGCCGCAGCGCAATGCCGCGCTCGACGATAAAGGTCAACGCAAGCAAAGAGAAGATGAGGAGCGGCCACATCACGATGCCGCCCTTTTGGAAGAAGATTACGAGGTCTCCCACTGACGTTTCCTCCTCATTTTGGCCCGCCGGTGCCTACCGGTTGCCCTCTTTTTATATCTCTGCCGCAGTCAGGAAGTTGCGTCCGAGCTGCGGAAGAGGATGCTAGCATACCACGAATACCAGCGTCAAGGCGAAGATAGCACACCGCCAGGGCAATGGCATCAGCTGCGTCGAAGGGAGGCGGTGAGGCCAGCCCGAAGGTATGCTGCATGACGAACGCCACCTGCCGCTTCTCCGCTCGGCCGTCGCCCACCACCGCCGCCTTCACCTGTGCCGGCGGATACTCCCGCACGGGGCCACCCCAGCGCCCGAGCACCGCCAACGCGGCGCCCCGGACCTCCGCCAGCGCCAGGCTGGAGCGTGGGTACCTGGCGGTAAACGACGACTCCAGCACCACCATATCGGGCCGGTGGCTGGCCAGCAACTTCTCCAGCTGGTCCTGAAGGTGCTGCAGGGCGGTGAGGCGCCCAAGCGAGCGGGGCAGTGCGACGCGGCCGTAGGCGATGAGTTGAAGCCGCGGCGCACCGCCGTCCACCACGCCCCACCCGGTCAGTCGGGAACCCGGGTCGAGGCCAAGGACTCTCAACGTCGCGCTGACCTTGCAGCGGCCATTACCCCTGCTGCCCCGCGGAGTGACGCCCGGAAGGATCCTCGCCCCACGCCGTCGCCGCCGCCATCAGCGGCGCGGAGGATACGGTCCCTCGCCATCTCCCGAAACCATCAGCTGGCCTGGAGGAGCTTGGCGTCGATATCAAAGTTCGCCCAGACGTTCTGCACATCATCGTGATCTTCAAAGGCCTCCATCAGGCGGATCATCTGGTCGGCTTGGCGGTCTTCCAGGCGCACCTGGGTGGACGGCACCATTTCCAGTTTCGCACCTTCCACCTCAAACCCGCGCGCCTCCAGACCGCTCTTGATGCGGTGGAGATCCTCCAGCGCGGTGTAGATCTCGAAGTACTCGGCATCGTCGCCAAAGAAGTCCTCGGCCCCCAGCTCCAGTGCCGCTTCCATCACCACGTCCTCGGCCGCTGTACTTTTCGGGACCATAATGTACCCCTGCTTCCTAAACAGGAACGAGACGCAGCCATTCTCTCCCAGGTTGCCGTTGTGCTTGCCAAACAGGTGGCGGATCTCCGCCGTCGTGCGATTGCGGTTGTCGGTGAGCACCTGCAGCATTACCGCCACCCCCCCGGGCCCGTACCCTTCGTACCACACCTCCTCGTACGCCACCCCGGGGAGCTCGCCGGTGCCCCGTTGGATGGCCTTGGTGATGTTATCCGACGGCATGTTGGCCGCTTTGGCGGCGGCAATGGCACTGCGCAAGCGCGGGTTGCCTTCGGGATCACCACCGCCCTCTCTCGCGGCCGTGGTGATTTCGCGGATGATCTTGGTGAAGATCTTGCCTCGCTTGGCGTCGGCCTTTCCCTTCTTGTGCTTGATCGTACTCCACTTGTTGTGACCCGACATACACTCCTCCGAGGCCCGAAGGCGCCAGACGCCTATTGTACACCCCACCCACTGGCCCGCAATCTCTGACTGCACAAATGATAGGGAGCCGCGCCAGGGCTGGCGCAAAGACGCGACGAGGGCGGCCGATACGCGCCGGTCCCCCTGGCTTTGGGGGACATCAGGGCGCGATCAACCTCGCCTTTCTCAGCGAGTTTTGTGGCCGCTGGCGCCACGGTCGCCCCAGCATCCCCACGGCCCTCCAATCTACTATTGACTTGCGAGGAAGTGGCCAGCACAATAACCCTCGGACGCTCGCTGCGCGCAGTGGCAGAGGAATGAGCCAGATGATCCTTCTCGTCGATTACGAACCCCGAACCGTGGCGCGGGTCACTGAAGCTCTAGCGCCTCTCGACATTGAGGTGGTCGCCGCGAAAGACGTGGATGCGGCGGTTAGCGCCTGCGCCAAACGCGAGCCGGCAGCAGTGCTCATCAGTTCGGTGCTTCCCAAGGTGAAGGTGGGTGACGCCATCACCCAGCTGCGCGCCCGGGCCGGATTGCGTACCACTCCTTTCGTCCTCCTCATGAGCGGGTACACCGGCCAGGATCCCGCTCGCGATGCTGCCGAGTACGACGGCCAACTCATCGTTGCCAAACCTTTCTCCAACGAAGAGTTATTGACGAAGGTCCGGAGCGTCATAGAGCAGACGCGGGGGGGAGCAGGAGCGGGGCAGGACACTCGTTCCGGCGTCATCGAGGCGTTGCGCCGCAGTGCCGGCCTGGAACCTGCCAAGGGCACCGTCACGTCGGAAGAGCTGTTCGGCGACCTCATCAGCGACGAGGAGGACGAGGGGCTCTCACCCGCGGTAACGCAGCGGATTCCGGTGGAAGCGGTGTTCAAGCCGGAGCCTCCCGCCGCCGCGCCGCCCCCTCCCGCCAGGGAGACCCCGGCGGCGG
>Ga0129299_1003064_pt1 | contig 10995 bp, 10 predicted proteins | sample ConPoolayeCmetaG_FD_94477 | JGI IMG/M metagenome (GOLD analysis project Ga0129299, IMG submission 94477) | Hot spring microbial mat communities from California, USA to study Microbial Dark Matter (Phase II) - Cone Pool mat layer C metaG ... | reverse complement strand
GAAAAAGTAGAATGTCCCCTTTTACCCTGGCGCAATCCCCTTTCACGCCGGAGGTTGACCATGCCCCCTGCCGCCTGTGGACGGCGTCGCCGGCCGGTTGCATCGGCGGTGGTGGAGGCACGACGGGAGGCCGGGGTACACTTGTCGGCGGTGCCTGCACCCATTTGGCCCCGTCAAAGGCGAGTCAGGCGCTTATGGGTTCCGCCGTCGACAGGTTGCGGGAAGCGAGGCGACTTTCGTGACGAGGAGTTTTCCGATGAGGATGAGGGGTATGCGTTTGTCGGCCGGGCTGGTGGCGGCCACGATGCTGACCGGTTCACCCGTCGGCGCCGCCGGAGCCGAGCGCCCGCGGCTGGTGCTGTGGATCACCGTGGACCAGCTGCGCGCCGACCTCCTGGAGCGTACGCTGGACCGGTTCGACCCCGGCGGCTTCCGGCTGTTGGCCGACCGGGGGCTGGTCTACACCGACGCCTGCTTCCGCCATGCCAACACCGCCACCGGCGTCGGACACGCGGTGCTGTTCACCGGGGGCGGCGCGATGCAGCACGGCATCGCCGGTAACGAGTGGTTCGACCGCCGGCTGGGCCGGATGGTGTATTGCGTCCAGGACGAGCGCTACCCGCTGGTCGGCGGGCAGGCCCCCTCGTCCCAGGGACGGTCGCCGGCTCAGCTCACCTGCACCACGATCGGCGACGAGCTGATCCTGGCCTCCGCCGGGCGGGCCAGGGTCCTGGCCGTCTCGGGCAAGGATCGGGCGGCGGTCATACCCGCCGGCCGGCTGGGGCGGGCCTGGTGGTTCGACGCCGAGCAGGGCCGGTTCGTGACCTCCACCTGGTACACCGACGGCGACCCCGAGCCGGTCCGGCGGTTTCACGCCTCCGGGGTCGCCGACCGATGGCGCGGCCAGCACTGGACCCTCCTGTACCCCCAGGAACGCTACGTCTTTTCCGCCCGCGACGACCGCCCCTGTGAGAAGCCTCCCGGCGCCCTGGGCCGCACGTTCCCGCACGCTCTTGGGCAGGATCCGGCCGCCTGCGCCGCCGCCCTGCCGTACACGCCGTTCATGGATCAGCTGACCGCCGAGTTTGCCTTGGAACTGGCCGCGGCCGAGGGCCTTGGCGACGATGAGGTCCCGGACCTGCTGTCGGTGAGCTTCTCGGCCACCGACTACCTCCAGCACGCCTTCGGCCCCGACAGCCTGGAGGCCGAAGACAACCTGTTTCGTCTCGACCGCACGCTGGCCGGGCTCCTGGACCGCCTGCTCGGTCGCGTCGGCCCGGACCGGGTGCTCCTGATCCTCTCGGCCGATCATGGCAGCACCGAGAGCCCGGATTGCCGGGGCCTTTCGCGGGGCCGGGAGCAGCCCCCCTCCGGCCGGCTCTCCTCGACGCTGAACGACGCCCTGCGCGCCCGGCTGCGACTCAAGGAGGGCAACCCGCTGGCAGCCTGTTGCCCCCCGAACCTGTATCTGGATGCGGCACTGGTCGCCGCCACCGGCGTGCCGCCCGCCGAGGCCGAGCGGATGCTGGCGGACGAGGCCATGAGGCTGCCGCAGGTGCTGCTGGCGGTCACGGCTTCGGACCTGCGACAGGGGCGGCTGCCCGATGACCCCGTGGCCCGACGGCTGGCCGCCGCCTGGCACCCGCAGCGATCCGGCGACGTGCTGATCCTCACGGTGCCGGAGGACGAGGGCGGCGCCGGCACCCACGGCTCGCCGCATGTGCACGACACCCACGTGCCCATCCTGATCGCCGGGCCGGGCATTCCCGCCGGCCGGGTGCATCGACCGGTGAGCCCCCAGGATATCGCCCCGACGGTGGCCGCGATCCTGCGGGTCGCCCGCCCTTCCGGCTCGACCGGCACGCTGCTGGCGGAGGCCCTGGAGGCGGCCGCCGGGCATCCCTGACGCGCGAAATCCGCCGGCAGGCTCTTGAACCGGCCGGGCGGGTTTCTTATGCTGGGCGCTCGATCTGCCGAAAGCGACTGTGCAGGCAGGTCGCGCCGCAGCGCCACGAAGGCTTGAGCCGCCCTGAGCGGCGAAAGGACAGCGATCGGAATTGGAGAAATCGGCTTCCCAGTCGATCACCGCCGCTCTCGCACATGCCCTGGGAAACCTGGTGAGCGGGAGGCCGGCGGAGACTGCCTGTCGCGGACCCTCGGGCCTGGTCCGTCTGGCTCCCGACGCCCCGGATCTGGCCGTGGCGGGTGTCGGCAAGTCGTTCGGCACGGTGCGGGTGCTGCATGACATCACCTTCACGGCGGCCAGCGGCGAGTTCGTCACCCTGCTGGGGCCTTCCGGTTGCGGCAAGACCACGCTGCTACGGATCATCGCCGGCCTGGAGCGGGCCGACGAGGGCGAGGTGACGCTCTGCGGGCGGGTGATCACCGCCCTGCCGGCCAACCAGCGTCCGATCAACACCGTTTTCCAGAACTACGCCCTCTTTCCGCACCTGAACGTGCACGAGAACGTCGCCTTCGGGCTGCGGTCCCGCCGATTCCCCTGCGACCAGGTGGACCGGCGGGTCGGGCAGGCTCTGGCGATGCTCCAGATGGAGCCGCTGGCCCGGCGCTACCCGCATCAGCTCTCCGGGGGCCAGAAGCAGCGCGTGGCCCTGGCCCGGGCGCTGGTCAACGAGCCGGAACTGCTGCTGCTGGACGAGCCGATGTCGGCCCTGGACGCCAAGCTGCGGGCCGAGGTGCAGCTCGAGCTGCGGCGGCTGCAGCGCCGGCTGGGCAAGACCTTCCTCCTCGTGACCCACGACCAGGACGAGGCCATGACCGTCTCGGACCGCGTCATCGTGATGCGCGACGGCGCCATCGAGCAGACCGGCACGCCCGCGGAGGTCTACGAGCGTCCGGTCAGCCGGTTCGTGGCCGAGTTTCTCGGGTCGGCCAACCTCATCACCGCCGTGCGACAGAACGGCTGCATGCAGACGGCGGTGGGCCGGCTGGTGCCCGGGCGCATGCCGGACTGGACGCAGGGCACACTGGCCATCCGTCCCGAACGCATCCTGGTGCGGCGCCAGCGGCCGGCGGCCAACGCCGTCGCCGGGCAGGTGCGCGAGGTGGTCTACCGCGGGGACCACGTCGATCTCTTCGTCGAGCCGGGCCCGCTGCGGGTGCGGTCGGCCCCGACTACGGACCTGCACGTCGGCCGGCACGTCTGGCTCGAGCTTCGCCCCGAGCACCTGGTGGCGCTGCGCGACTGACCGGTGCCTCACGGCCGGAGACGGTCGCCGACGTCGGGTATCGTTTCGCGCGGAGAATCCTTTGGTTGCCAGGCATGAAAAGGCGGTCCGACGCGGGCTGTTGATCTGGTACGGCCAGCTGACGACCTCGCGCCGGCTGGCCCTGCGGGGGGCGGCGCTGGCCGCCGTGCCGGGGGCCTGGCTGCTGGTCTTCCTGATCATGCCGCTGACGGCCATGGTCGCGGTCGCCTTCGCCGGCCGCGGCAGCTACGGCGAAGTGGTCTGGACCCTTTCGACCGGCAACTTCCGCCGGCTGGCGGGCTTCGGCGTGCTGGGATGGTCGGCCGATTATCTGCTGATTCTCGGACGCAGCTGCTGGGTCGCGCTGGTCACCACCGTCCTGTCGCTGCTGCTGGCCTACCCGCTGGCCTTCTTCATCGCCGCCCGGCCCCGGCGGACGCGCTACCTGTGGCTGGCGGCGGTGATCATCCCCTTCTGCACGAACCTGGTGGTCCGGACCTACGCCTGGATGCTGCTGCTGAGCAGCCAGTCTCCCCTGGCCCGACTGGCCGCGGCCGTCGGGCTCACCGACCCCGGATCGGCCCTCTACCCCAGCCGGGCGGCGGTTTACGTCGGCATGGTCGGCAGCTTCCTGCCTTTTGCGGTGCTGCCCCTGTACACCAGCGTGGAACGGCTGGACTGGTCGGTGGTCGAGGCCGCCCAGGACCTGTACGCCTCCCGGCTCCGCGTCTTCCTTCAGGCGATCCTCCCGCAGACCCTGCCCGGGCTGACGGTGGCCTTGATCCTGACCTTCATCCCCGCGATGGGCGCGTTCGTCGTGCCCGACCTGCTGGGCGGGGCCCGGTACATGCTGGTGGGCAACCTCATCCAGCAGCAGTTCGGTTCCAGCCGGGACTGGCCCTTCGGGGCGGCGGTGAGTCTGGGCCTGATGCTGCTGACCCTGGCGGGCCTGTTCATCCTGCGCCGCCGGGGAACGGCGGGGGGGGCGGCATGAGCGCGCGGCTGCCCCGCTGGGTGACCCTCTCGGCCGCGGCCGCCCTGGCCCTGCTTTACGTGCCGATGCTGGCGGTGGCGGTGGTGTCGGTCAACGCCTCCCGGCACGGTTTCGCCTGGCGCGGCTTCACCCTCGCCTGGTACGCCCGGCTGCTGGGCGACCGGTCCGTCCTGGAGGCCGCCTGGAACACCGTCGTTCTGGCGGCGGCCTCCACCGCCGTGGCCACCGTGCTGGGCACCGCCCTGGCGCTGGGCATGAGCCGCTACCCCTGGCCGCGGTGGCTGCGCGGAGCCCTGGACTTCACCGTGTATCTGCCGGTGGTCACGCCGGACATCATCTTCGCGGCCGCGCTGGTGATCGCCTTCAGCGTCCTGCGGGCCGCCTCCGGGTTCTTCCAGATGGGCATGACCACGATGATCATCGCCCACATCACCTTCCAGATCGCCTTCGTGGCCCTGGTGGTGCAGAGCCGGCTGGCCACGATCGGCCGGGCGGTCGAGGAGGCCGCCCGCGACCTGTACGCCGACACCCGGACCCTGCTGCGCCGCGTGCTGCTGCCGCTGCTCATGCCCGGAATCGCCGCCGGAGCCATGCTGGCCTTCACCCTGAGCCTGGACGATTTCGTGATCAGCTTCTTCACCGCCGGTCCGGAATCGACCACCCTGCCCATTCTGATCTACGCCTCGGTGCGGCGCGGCGTCACGCCGGAGATCCACGCCCTGTCCACGCTGATCTTCCTGGCGACCGTGCTGCTGGTGCTGGGACTGGAACGCCTGACCACCCTTGCCAAGGAGTGAACCCATGCGACGCGCCCCGATCGGCCCGACGTCGGCCGCCCTGCTTCTGGCGGCCCTGACCGGATGCTTCCGCAGCGACACCGCCCCGCCGGCCTCCGCGCCGGCCGGGGCGGGCGCGAAGTCCGTCTCCGCCGGACAGCTCAACGTCTACATGTGGTCGGAGTACATCGACCCGGAGATCCCCAGGGACTTCGAGGCCCGGACCGGCGTCCGCGTGCGCGTCGATGTGTACGAATCCACCGAGGAGATGATCGCCAAGCTCCAGCACGCCGGCGGGGCCGGGCAGTACGACGTGGTCGTGGTCTCCGATCACGCCATCCCCGGGCTGGTCAAGCTCGGGTTGATCCGGCCGCTGGATCATGCGAAGATCCCCAACCGCGTCCACGTGGCCGAACGCTTCGCCGACCCGGCCTACGACCGGGGCAACCGCCACAGCCTCCCCTACCAGTGGGGCACCCTCGGGCTGATGTACCGCACCGACCGCGTCGGGGACCTCAAGCCCGGCTGGGCGGCGGTGTTCGACGCGTCCGCCCAGCCCGGCCCGTTCGTGCTCATCGATTCGATGCGCGACATGTTCGCCGCGGCCCTGAAGTTCCAGGGACGGTCGCTCAATACCCGCGACCCGGAAGAGATCAAGGCCGCCGGCGAACTGATCCTGGCGGCCAAGAAAAGCCCCCGGGCGATCGGCTTCGAGGGCGGCGTCGGCGGCAAGAACAAGGTCGCCTCCGGGGACGCCGTCCTGGCCATCGTCTACAACGGCGATGCCCTGCGTGCGGCGGCCGAGGACGACAGGCTCGCCTACGTCATCCCCGAAGAGGGCACGCTCATCTGGGTCGATGCCATGACCATTCCCGCCGGGGCGCCGAATCCCGAGGCGGCCCACGCGTTCATCGACTACATCCTGGATCCCCGGGTCGGCGCCCGCCTGTCGAACTTCAACCAGTACGCCACGCCCAACGCCGCCGCCCTGGAACACGTCAATCCGCAGGACCGGGCCAACCCGGCGATCTACCCGCCGGAAGAGGTGCTCGCGAAGATGGAATCCATGGAGGATGTCGGCGAGGCCACCCGGATCTACGACGAGGTCTGGACGGCGGTCAAGTCGAGATGAGGAATCGCGCGGCGCCCGGGCCTCAGCCCACCAGCACGACGTGCAGGGTTCCGGGGCCGTGAATCCCGGGAACCAGCACCATCTCGATGTCGGCGGTCTTGCTGTGGGAGGAGACCAGGACCTCGTTGGCCGGCATATCTCCCGGGCGGCGGCCGGCCCAGTCGATCAGGTCCGCCACGATCTGGGAGACCAGCACCACCGCGATGTGGCACGGAACCGCCAGGCTGGCCAGCCGTCGCCGTCCGCCGCCGCTGATCAGACTCAAGGAGGCGGTTTCGGCCACCGCCAGCTCGACGCCGGTCAGGCCGACCTCAGCCCGGAAGGCGGCGTCCGGATCGTCCGGGTCCGCCAGCCGGACGCCCCGCCGCTGAAGCTCGGCCACCACCGCGTCGCGCGAGGGGATTCCCTCGACCGGCACCAGAATCTCGACGGCCTTGCGGGCCTCGACCAGCTCGCCGATCCTGGCGACCATCGCGGTCTGGTCGGCCACGCGGTGAACCTGCATGCCCGCCTGCACGGCCCGCTCGATGAACAGCCCGACGACATCGCCGTCCGGACGCACCACCCGGGCGACTTCGGTGTCGGCCGGCAGGGCGGTCGACCGCGGCCGTCCGGCCAGGGCTCCGCGGATCCGGGCGAAAAAGGCCTGCTCGGTCTCACCGGGCATCGCCGCCGTCCTCCGATTCGAGCTCCTTCTGCAGCGCCGCCCAGCGGGCCCGGAAAGGCCGGGCGGGCATCACCGGCAGATCGCGGTGTCGCGTCCACACGCCGCCGGTCGAGGGCATCCACCGGCACCAGCCGTTGCGCGAGACCAGCCACATGAACCAGCGGGCCTTCATCGCCCCCCAGCGGTACAGCCACCGCGAACTCATCCCCAGCCGCCATCCCTTGAAACCCAGCCGGAAGGCCAGCGGAGACCGCCCGCGGCGGACCAGCTCCTCGCGCAGGCGGATCAGGTGCGTCGGGATGTCGATCCGCACCGGGCAGGCGTCCAGGCAGGCCCCGCAAAGGCTCGAGGCCTGCGGAAGGTGCTCGTAGACCTCCAGCGAGTTCAGCAGCGGGGTGATGACCTTGCCGATCGGGCCCGGGTAGGTGGCCTCGTAGGCGTGCCCGCCGATCTTGCGGTACACCGGGCAGGCGTTCAGACAGGCCCCGCAGCGGATGCACCGCAGGGTCTGCATGTAGTCGCTGCCCAGCACGGCGCTGCGGCGGTTGTCCATCAGCACCAGGTGGAACTCCTCGGGCCCGTCGAAGTCCCCGGGGCGTTTCGGCCCGGTGATCAGGCTGGTGTAGCAGGTGATCCGCTGGCCGGTGGCGCTCTTGCCCAGCAGCTTGAGGAACACCGGCAGGTCCGCCATCCGGGGCACAAGCTTCTCCAGCCCCATCAGGCAGACCAGCACCCGCGGCCGCGAGGAGCAGTAGCGCCCGTTGCCCTCGTTGGTGACGATGCAGACCGTGCCGGTCTCGGCCACCGCGAAGTTGGCCCCGATGATGCCCAGGTCGGCGGTGCGGAACTTCTCGCGCAGCACCCGCCGGGCCACCATGGTCAGCTCCGGCGGGTCGGTGGTGTAGGGGATGCCCAGCTTGTCGGCGAACAGCCGCCCGACGTCCTGGCGGTTCTTGTGGGCCACCGGGGTGACGATGTGCGAGGGCTTCTCGCCGGCCAGCTGGAGGATGTACTCGCCCAGGTCGGTCTCGACCACCTCGAAGCCGGCGGCCTCCAGGTCGTGGTTGAGCTCGATCTCCTCGCTGACCATCGACTTGCTCTTGACGATCAGCCTGGCCCCGGCCCCGCGGGCGATCTCCACGATCACCGATCTGGCCTGCGGGCCGTCGGCGGCGAAATGGACCTGCCCGCCCCGGCGGCGGATCTGGTCGATGAACTGCTCGAGGTAGCGGTCGAGGTTCTCCAGGGTGTGGTCCTTGATCTGCGCCGCCAGGTTCCGCACCGCCAGCGGATCCCCCAGCTCCGGCAGGATCGCCCGCCGGCCGTCGTCCTTCTGGCGCGTGGCGCGGTCGAAGATCTCCTGCAGCCGCCGGTCGGCCACCGCCGCCGCGGCCTGGCGCTTGAAGTCCGGGACTCCGGCGCCGTGACCGGCCGTGCTCATGAGCACCCCCCCGCCGTACGGTCGTGGCCGCAGGCGCAGGCCGCTGGACGCCGCGGCAGCCCCTCGACCGGGGCCTGGCCGCGCCCGCGCATGAGCCGGGCGTTGTCGCCGTTGCGCATGGCCTCGTCGAGCATCTCGGCGATGTGCCGGACGCGGATGTCGATCCCCTGGCGGTGAAGCCCGCCGACGATGTTCAGCGTGCATCCGCCGTCATTGCAGATCAGCAGGTCGGCACCGGTGGCCTTGATGCACTCGATCTTGTCGGCCAGCATCGATCCGGAGATGTCCCCGTACTTGACCGCGAACGTGCCACCGAACCCGCAGCACTGGTCGAGCTTGACCAGCGGCCGGTACTCCAGCCCCCGGAAGTAGCGCAGCACCGAGGTGATGTCCTCCACGGTCATGCCGATGCCCCGGTTGTGGCAGCTGTAGTGGAACGTGGCCGTCGCCGGGTAGGGCAGGTCCCAGGCCGACAGGTCGACCTTGAGCCTCTTGGTCAGGAACTCGGTGAACTCGAAGGTCCTTTCCGCCAGGGCCAAAGCCCTGGCGTGCAGATCCGGGTCGTGCTCCGTCAGGTGCGGGAAATACTCCCGCACGATCGAGCAGCAGGAGCCCGACGGCGTCACCACCGTCCCGGCGCCCTCGAACACCCGGATCATCCGCGCGGCCACCGCCCGGGCCTCGTCGATGAAGCCGCTGTTCAGCGCCGGCTGCCCGCAGCAGGTCTGATCGGCCGGAAAATCGCACTTCACGCCCAGCCGGTGGAGCACGCGCACGACCGACTCGGCCACCTCCGGGAAGTACAGGTCGGTCAGGCACGTGACGAACAGCGAAACCCGCATCGGCGCAACCCCCTGCCCGCCGCTCCGCGGCGACGACCCTTCGCGGCCCGATCATCTGGCTGACTGAACGATGACCTGCTCGCCCCGGCTCATGAAGATGAACATCAGCACCACCGCGATGCACAGCACCGCGGCCCCCGTGAAAAACCCCAGCCAGGACATCTGCTGACGGTCGTTGCGCCGCTGGCCGGCGCTGTTCAGGCCCAGGCCGAACCCTGCCGCCCCGAGCAGCATCGTCGCCGCCCCGGCGATCAGCACCAGCAGCCGCCGGGTGCGCCCGTAGTAGATCACGAAGTCCGTGGTGTCGACGTTCCGGAAGACCAGAAGCGCCAGGGCCAACGCGGACAGCACCGCCGCGCCCGACATCACCACACTGGCCACCGCCTGGTGGTCATACCGCCTCAGGGAAAAACCCGCCAAGGTTGAGCCTCCCCGCATGCGCCGCGCGGCCGGCCGGAACCGGCGCCCGGCACGAACTATTCTACGTCCGGCCGGGCCCGCTGCCCAGCCCGTCTGCGTCAGGCGTAGGCGGCGTCGGCCGGCACGCCATGCCGCGCGGCCCGCTCCTTGGCCACACGCGCCTCATAGCCGCTGGCCCGGTGGGCGGCCAGGGCGTCGGCCTCCATCCCGGCCTGCTGCCGCAGGTAGCCGATCAGCGGGCGGGTGTCGGCGAAGAATGCCGTGCGCAGGACCTCTTCGGCGGTCACGATGTCGTTGCGGGCCTGGGCGTCGCGAAGCCGCTTGCGGTCCACCAGCAGGGCCTTGGCGAACATCTCGTGGCAGGTCGTGACCGTCTGGATCATGGCCTCGATCTTGGGCTTGAGGTTGTGCGACTGGTCGATCATGTACGCGATGTTCAGGGCCTCGCCCCGCTCCTCCTCCGCGGTCACGATCTCGTTGAAGATGCGGAACACCTGATACGGGTCGATGCTCCCGGTGGTCAGGTCGTCGTCGGCATACTTGCGGTCGTTGAAGTGGAACCCGCCCAGCATCTCCTCGTCGATCAGCCAGGCCACGATCTGCTCGATGTTCTGCCCCTGATAGTGGTGCCCGGTATCCACCAGCACCTTGGCCTGCGGACCGGCCGCCCGGGCCAGCAGGAAGGCCATCCCCCAGTCGGCGATGTCCGTGTGGTAGAAGGCCGGCTCGAACGGCTTGTACTCCAGCAGCATGGTCATGCTCTTGGGCAGAGCCTTGTGCACCTTCTGCAGGCCCTCGGTGAAACGCTGCTTGCGCGCCCGGATCACGTCCTGCCCGGGGTAGTTGGTGCCGTCGGCGAACCACAGCGACAGATAAGGGCTTTTGACCGCCTTGCCGATCCGCACCGCCTCCAGGCAGTGGTCGATGGCCTGCTTGCGGACCTTGGCGTCCGGGTTGCCGAAACTGCCGAACTTGTAGGCCTGGGACTGAAACAGGTTCGGGTTGATCGACCCGATCCGGACCCCCAGCTTCCGGGCGTACTCGACCACCTTGGGGTCGAAACCCTTGGGAAAGTCCCATAATACGTGCACCGCCACAGACGGGCAGGCCCCGGTCAGCTTGTGCACCTGGGCGGCATCCTGAAGCTTCTCCTCGATCGTCCTGGCCGCCGCCGGCTGGTGAAACCTGCCGAACCGCGTTCCCGTGTCGGCATAACCCCAGGAAGGCGTCTCGACGGTGAACGCCTTCAGGCGCTTCATCAGCTTTTCCGGGTCCCGGCCACGGGTCGCGGCCAGATCGAGCAACTGCCTGGCACGTTCGGCAATCTGAAGGCCTGAAACCGCCATGTTCGTGGGCTCCTGAGGATACGACAAGCTCAATCCGACCGGCCATCTTCGGCGGATCGGGGGGGAGTGTCAAGGGGTTCGCCCGATCTATCCCCCCCCCTGCGCCGCCGGCCCGCCGCGGTTGACAGGCACCGCCCTGGGCCTAGGATGATTCGGCTGTCCGGCCGG
>Ga0129299_1003063_pt1 | contig 10999 bp, 8 predicted proteins | sample ConPoolayeCmetaG_FD_94477 | JGI IMG/M metagenome (GOLD analysis project Ga0129299, IMG submission 94477) | Hot spring microbial mat communities from California, USA to study Microbial Dark Matter (Phase II) - Cone Pool mat layer C metaG ... | reverse complement strand
TTATGCAAATATACGGGGGGGGTAATATGCAAGAAAAAAATAAAAATTAAAAAAAATAAATCATTAATTTCCAAATTAATTTTTATTGGATTCCCACTTTCGTGGGAATGACGGGGGTCAAGAATGTGTCATTCCCGTGCAAACGGGAATCCAATGCAAAAAAATTATTTAGATTCCCACTTTCGTGGGAATGACAGATGGAAGAACAAACTGGAGAGTCTGTTCTTTCGGATGAGATTATTTGCAACTTTTTTTTTATGTTCCACGACTTGAAAGTCGTGGCTATTCAGTCGTGGCTATTCAATTCATTTGCCACGAGCTTTAGCTCGTGGATAGAAATACCAAAGAACGATAATGGTTTTTGCCAAATCTTGCCCACGACTTGAAAGTAGTGGCTATACAGTCGTGGCTATTCAAATCTTCACAAAGCGCCCCACCCAATCGCCAATACGGACAAAATAAACTCCTGCAGGCAAGCTTTCAATATTCATCCGATGACTCGGAGTCATCGGATGAATGGTTTCATTTATCACACTCTCCCCGAGCAGGTTGAAGATTTTAATAAATTTATTTTTTCGTAAGTTCAATAACTTCTTTGCACCTATTCAACATCAGATTAGCCGAATTATCCCACGAAAATTGCTTTGCCCATTGAACTGAACCTTCGGATAAATTATTTCTTAATTCTTTGTCTGTTAGAATTGATTCAAGTAAAGAGGAGAGTTGATTTATGTTTCCATATTCATATAATAAACCTGAAAGTCCTTCACTAACAGAGTCTTTCAATCCCGGAACATTTGCAGAAATGACAGGTGTTCCGCAAGCATTGGCTTCAATGTTTGTTATGCCCCAGCCTTCCTTCATGGAGGTATTAACAACAACCCATGCAGAACTGAGAAGTTCAATTTTTTCTGTTTCGGTGACAAATCCAAAGAATTTTGTCTTATCATAAATATTTAATTCAAAAGCTAATTTTTGCAGCGAGGGAAGAAAGTCTCCTTTGCCGAGTATATTAAGTCTGGCATCTGGAATATTTTTGGAGACCCTTGCAAAAGCAAAAAGCAGGTGGTCAATGCTTTTATATTTTTTTAATCTACCAAAATAAGCAATAGTTGGAAATTCAGATTTATAACCAACCTTCATTGGAAAGTTTTCTTGCGTAATTGCATTTTGGACAATTGAGAAGTTTTTTAGATTATAGCCTCTCGATATGAATTCATCTAATGTGCTTTGGGAAACAACTGCAAATTGAGTTTTTTTATAGATGTAATCCATTAGTTTTTCTGCTAAAAAAACATAAGAAGCACTAAGGGGATTAGTTTCTCGGAATATACTTTTTCCAAAAAAGTGATGGCTAATGGCAAGTAACGGTTCTTTAACGAATAATGGAGTGTAGAAAGGAATTTTGTTTATGTCATCTATGACAATGTCAAACTTCTCTTTCGAGAATCTGTTTCTATAAACTGATTTTACAGTAAAATTAAAAGTGTTTCGATCTCCGTGCCTTAAAGTTTTAATACCATCAATTTCTTCGTAAGAAGGAAGCTCAGGTGTTTTACAGCAATATAGCCAGACTTCATTTCCCATTTGGGCAATTCTTTTGAAAATTTCGTGAAGATGGACTTCCGCTCCACCACCGAATGGGTTTTTAATATCCTGCCAGTTAAATATAAGTATTTTCAATATACAAATTTAGAGCAAATAAAATTTAAAAAAGCAAATTAAATAAATTGGAGTTAAAATTAGAAATATAAATGGAGTAAATTTTTGGCAAGAACATTGTAATATGATGTATTTGAAAAGATAAATATTTGTAAATACCTTAAAAATAAGCAAAATGAAAAAAAATTTACATAATAAAATCTGGATAATATTAAAATCATGCTTAATATTAACCTCCATAGCATTGTGTTTGTTGATTTTTTCTTGCTCAACTCCAAATAGCGTCAGAAGTGGGAAAAAATTGACCGTAACAAATTCTAAAACAGAACAAAAGAAAAATGAAATAGTAAAAAATGAAGAAAATTCACAAATTCAAGAGGCTGAGAGATTGTTCGAGAAAATGAGCAGCAACAAAATAAAACAAAATGAAAAAGTAGATGAAAATACAAATGATGAAGCAATAACGACAAATTCTTCGAGAAAAATTCCTTCTTTGAGGGAACAAATGAAAATTTATACCGAACAACAGGACAAAATGCTTGATAAATTAACATTCCTCGAAAGAGACATTGAAAATATCAAAAACGAAATCGAAGATATTAAGGTTACTATCAGGTCAATCCTCGAAAGCATTAATCAGAAAACAGCAACTGGAATTTATGGAGAGAATAAAAACGAAAGTGCAGAAAACAAGATTGAAAATAATCAATCTGGTTTTTATTTATACCCTGACGAGCAAAATGAACCATCAACTGCGAACAAAAAAGAAAATAATGTAAAACAAAGTAATTTAGAGCAAACAAAAAACAAAACAAAAGAAATTAAAAAGAATAATAACTCAATTCAGACAGAAAAACCAACTGAGAAAAACAAGTCTTTCAAGTTAAATGATAAAGACACAAAGATTCAGCAAACTACAAAATCTCAGGAATTTGAACTGGCAATGGATTTTTTGACGAAAAGAGACTATCAGAGTGCCGTAGAAGAGCTGACAAAGCTCGAAAATAAACAAAACAATCCATCAGAGAAATTCAAAACATATTATTGGCTTGGAGAGAGCTACTTTGGGCTTGGGAATTACACTAAAGCAATTGAATATTTCAGAAAAGTTATCAAATCTGGAGATTCATACAAGAAAGATTATGCAACAATTATGATTGCCGAATCATATTTAAGAATTGGCAGAGTGGAAGATGCGAAAAAATCCTATGCAAAATTTGTTGATGAGTATCCTAATAGCAATCAGATACCAAGAGCAAAAAAGATGCTACAACAATTATAGAAAAATAAAAACCCCCGATGATAAGGAGGTGGAAGAATCATTCGGGGGTCTGTCATCTCGCATTCAATGGCGAGAGGTTATTTTTTCACTAAGATTTTACTTAATAATATCAACTTTTCCGGATTATTATAATTAAATTGATATAAACCATCATTACCTATAACGATAGCATAACTGCCCAGTGGAATTATATCGTAAGTATTAAAATCGGATATCCAGCTTAATAATTTTAATTCTTTAGGTTTAGTAAAATCAAACACTTTCAGTCCTGCTTTACCATCGCAAATAAAAAGAATATTCTCATCAATGCCCAGACCAGCAGGTTCTTGCATAGGATATGTAACTATTAATTTAGGTTTGAATAGATCTTTTATATCAATAATATCCAGTTGGTTTTGGTTGCCAACGCATCTTGTTCCTGTTCTCAAGGTTACAAATGCAAAAGTATCATTCGCAACAACAGGGTCACAACCTCGTGCATGGGAAAATTGACCTAATTGTCTTGGATTCCAAGGAACAGAATTATCATAAATAAACATTCCAGTTGTAGAACCAATAAATAGCTTATCTTTGTATGGAAAAATAGTCTCAATTTCCCTTCCAACATTAACTTTTGCCCATACTAATGGATTTGAGGGAGTTGAAATATCAAATGTCTGAAGATTAGAATGATCAACAGCATATAGATAGTTCTGGTAAATAGTGAATCTTGCCATTGAACCACCAATACCTGACGGTGTTCCTGGACCTTGGGTGCTGCCAGAACCTTTTCTTCCGTCATATTCCATAACAGGATTTGATTGTGAATCCCAACAATCTTCGTAAATATATTCATAAACAGTGTCACGAATAATAAAATCAACCAATAAACCTTTCTCGGGATCTAAGTAAGATTGGTCAGATGTGAGAGGATTAGGGAAAATTCCTTCAATCCTTTTGACAAGTCTGACATTTTCTGGATTAGTAATATCAATAGCCAACAGATCAATATAACTATCAGCATAGAGGATATCACCTTTTACGGCAATGTCTCCGTTGCCCGGTATGTTAATGAAATTGACAAATTTTGGGTCAGATGGATTGGAATTATTAATAATATGGATGCCTTTTTTAAATTCGTTAATGAATAAATAAGATCCATAAACATAAATTTTTCCGGGGTTTTCCAAATTTCTTGGAGACTCATTTCTGAATTCGTTTCGAATTTCTTTTACATCTTTGTAAACTGGGATATAGACTTTGCCATTGTATCTTTGCACTCTGGTTGTACAACATCCTGACAAGAAGATGATAATTGAGAAGATTGCCAGTAAAAGGCTTAATTTTTTCATTTTAATATCCTCTTCATTTAAAATTCAATAAAAAATAATAACAAATTGCTTGAAAAAAAGTTACAAACAAAACATGAAAAGCAACATAATAAATATTAAAAAAAAATTAACTTTTTTTTAAAAATTACAAAGATGAGAAAACAAAAAGGTTATTTCTTAAATTGCATTTGTATAATCTTTTAATTTTAAAAGAGTTTGAAATTTTAGAATAATTTTGGAGATTTTATATGTCTAGTGAATCATTTAATCCGTTTCATATGGCTCAACAGCAGTTTGATGCTGTTGCAAATAAACTTGGTTTAGACCAGGCAACAAAAGATTTTTTACGAAATCCTGACCGAGAATACCATTTTAATATCCCAATAAGAATGGATGACGGAACTTATAAAGTATTCAGAGGTTTCAGAGTTCAACATAGCGATGCAAGAGGACCATCAAAGGGTGGTATAAGATTTCACCCACAGGAAACAGTTGATACAGTTAGAGCATTAGCAATGTGGATGACTTGGAAAACTGCATGTGTTGATATTCCATTAGGCGGAGGAAAAGGCGGAGTTGTTTGCGACCCAAGAAATTTATCAATGAGAGAACAGGAAGCAATTTGCAGAGGTTGGGTCAGGCAAGTTGCAAGAAATATTGGTCCACTTCAGGACGTTCCAGCACCAGATGTGATGACATCACCACAACACATGATCTGGATGATGGATGAATATGAGAAAATAACAGGAATCAAAGCCCCCGGAGTTATTACAGGCAAACCAATTGGAATTGGTGGTTCATTGGGAAGAACTGAAGCAACCGGTTACGGAGTTGTTTATTGTCTCCGTGAATCTCTAAATAAACTTGGTATTGATATAAAAAATACAACCGCATCCTTTCAGGGTTTTGGCAATGTCAGTCAATATGCTATTGAACTTTATACACAACTTGGAGGGAAGGCAATTTGTGTTTCTTGCTGGGACAATCAAGAAAAGAAATCCATAACTTATAAAAAAGCAGATGGATTAAATCTAAAAGAATTATTAAAAATCACAAACAAATTTGGTGAAATTGACAAAGCCAAAGCCGCAGACTTAGGTTACGAAATACTTGATGGCGGAGAATGGATTAAGCAGGAAGTTGATATTTTAGTACCAGCAGCCATTGAGAATCAGATTAATGCTGATACAGCCCCATTTATTGCTCCAACAGTCAAAGTTATTGTTGAAGGTGCAAATGGTCCAACAACTCCAGAGGCAGACGAGATTATTAAATCGAGGAATATTCATTTGATTCCAGATTTTCTTGCTAATGCTGGTGGTGTAACATGTTCTTATTTCGAACAGGTTCAATGTAATATGAATTACTTCTGGTCAAAGGAAGAAGTTCTGGAGAAATTGGATTCAAAAATGACAAATGCTTATCATGCTGTATATGAATTATCTCAGGAGAAAAATGTATATATGCGAGATGCTGCCTATATGATTTCAATTTCAAGAGTTGCTGAAGCAGTCAAAATGCGTGGCTGGGTATAAAATTTTGTTTTCATTTCACTTCATTCAAAGCAGACTCAGACAAAGAGAGTCTGCTTTTTTTTTAAACAAATAATTTATTAATAATTAATTAGCAAATAACATATTAATATTATTTTTGAAATTATCAATAAATAATGTAAGATATGTTATATGTAATACTGATTCTAATATCTTCAGTTGTTCTATGGAGATTAATTCGCTTTCTAACTACTCCAATTCTAAAAAAAATCGGAATCTATCAATATCACTCTCCAATGTTCTTCACCGTTGCACTCTCTGAAAATCTTTATGAAATTCATCTTGGTACAAGCTGGGATTTTTTTAGAACACAGAACATTAATCCCAGATTACAGATCATTTATTTAGCACAGGGATTGTTAAATCTTTGCAATAAGATTGAAAAAGGTAAAATAAGCCCCAAGGCAATTTTCAAAGGTAATATTTTTTATCTAAAGCAATCTTCTATTAACAAATTTGGATTCAATATAAGAAATCTAAACTTTTTTGAATCTTTATTATGCTTTTTGAATATTGTTGAGGCAAGTATTCTCCTGTCAATTTCTTACAGAAGATTTTCGATAATTAACATTAATAACTTCAAGGTCATATATTTCACCGCTTTTGAATTATTAAGCAACAAAAAAGAAATTGAAAAATTCCTTTCAAGATTAACACATAATTCTTCCTTTAATGAGCAAAAAAGTATATATGAATTTAAAAATTATGATGTTGCTTAAAAATCTGCTCTTTTAACTTTATTATATCCCTTAAATCTCTTCTTTTCTATAATTATTTTAATCATATATTATCATATTTTTATTTAGTAAATTCTAAATAAATAATATATTTACATTAAAAAAAATTTTAGGAAATAATAAATTATTTTTATATTTTTCATTTAAGTTTTTATCATTTTTTTTCAGGAGTACTTATGAATAGTTTTAGAACTTTCTGTTTAACCATTATTATGGTTTTAACTCTGATATCTTTTGCCGAAGCTCAAAATGACAGAGGAAAAGATAGGAAAGTACCTTTATGTCATAAAGGTCATCTCATCTGGGTTGATTATAACGACGTGCAAAATCATTTGAATCATGGTGATGTTTTAGCAACTCAAAATGCTAATGGGGAGTGGTACTGTCCACCTTGTGAGCCGACAACTGAGCCACCGAGAACATTCTGCCCGGATGGAACTCCACAACAATGGATATGGGATACAAAAAAATGCGAATGGGTAGCAGTAAAATGTCCACCTTGTCAGCCGACAACAAAGCCACCAAAGACATTTTGTCCTGATGGAAAGCCTCAGAAATGGGTTTGGGATCCTCATATCTGCAAATGGGTGCCAAAGGATTGCCCTCCTTGTAAGCCGACAACAAAGCCACCAAAGACATTCTGTCCAGACGGAACACCACAAGTTTGGTACTGGAATCCAATTTTATGCAAATGGGTGCCAAAGGATTGTCCTCCTTGTGAGCCGACATCTGATCCACCACAAACTACGTGTCCAAATGGAACTCCTCAATATTGGTATTGGGATGCACAGCTTTGCAAATGGATACCAAAAGATTGTCCTCCTTGTGAGCCTACGAGCGAACCACCTCAAACGACGTGCCCGGATGGAACTCCACAAACATGGTATTGGGATTATCAGCTCTGCAAATGGATACCGAAAGACTGTCCTCCTTGCGATCGGTCAACAGTAGAAAAACCTGATTGTCCCCCTGGAGTTGTTTGTTGCTATCAATGGGATCAAGAAAACTGTAAATGGATAAGAGTAGATTGCCCGACTGATCTTCCAAGGTGCGAAATTGACAACAACGGTGTGTTAAATTGCCCCTGTATTGATCAGAACAACGTAATTTGGTGGTGTAACTAAAATATCAATAATTAATTAAAATATAAAACGGTGGGTTTGTTTTGAAACTCACCGTTTTTTTATATACTTTCAGATTCAGCAGGTTCTGTCAATAATGATAAATTGTTTTGGGGAGATGGCTCTTTTTTTAAAGTTTTCAGCATTATTAGATGAGTTGTTACGCCAACAGCAATAGCAAGTAGAAGTAATTTAACCCAATATGTTTCAACTAAATAAATGACTGAGAAACTAATTCCAATCCAAAGGAAGGTAATGGAAACAATTTTTGAGCTTACTGGCATACCTTTTCGCTCTAAATAATCTTTTATATATTTACCAAGGATTTTGTTATTAATTAGCCAGTTATAATAAATTTCAGAGCTTCTCATATAAAGAGAAGCAGCTAAAATTAAGAAAATAGTGGTAGGAAGAACAGGTACAAAAATACCTATAATACCGAGTAATACCAAGAAGTTAGCAGTAATTATATAAAGCCATTTCTTAGCTCTTTTTGATAAACGATTTAATAATTTATTCATATTTTTGTTTCTTTGCTATTAAATATAAGCTATTCTTCTCCATTCAAAGTAATTTCTTCGCATTTGCTCGATGTGACCGGTGATATGATATTCATAAATGTCAAGCCATTTATCCAAACTCCATTCAGAGCCATCGGAGTGAAATACAGAATTTGACCAAATGTTTTCAGGTAAGGTATCTAAAAGCTCATAAGTGATTTTTCTCAATATCCTGAATAATTCAAGAGCGTCGTTTGTGCTCTGTTTGTGGTAGTCAAGATTCTGTGCCCATTTGTCCTGATCATAGAAGAAAATTGTAGAACCGGGTTCAGCAATAATTTTTCTGCATCTTTGGTAGGCATTAACTTCACTATCGGCAAGGTGGATTATGATTTCGTGGATGCTCCATTTATTTTTGTCTGGTTTATATTTCCAGACATCTTTTGGGATTTCTCTTAATAGTTCGGTTACCTCTTCATAGGCTTTTAAGTAATGTTTTAGTTTTATTTTTCTTTCTTCTTGGGTCATATTTCTTTTTCTTTCAAATTTTAATAAAAATTAATAAGCTAATATTGGTGATAACCATTTTTCCATTTCCTCGAGACTAAAACCTTTTCTTTTTCGATAATCCTGAACCTGATCTTTATTAATTTTTCCAACCGGGAAATATTTTGCTTCTGGATGGGCAAAATATAAACCACAGACGGAAGCAGGAGGAATCATCATAAAGTTTTCTGAGAGGGTTATGCCAGTGTTTTTTTCTACTTCAAGTAAATCAAATAAGATCTTTTTTTCAGTATGGTCTGGTAATGCAGGATAGCCGGGAGCGGGTCTGATCCCGGTATATTTTTCTTTGAGTAAATCTTCGACTTGAAGATCGTCTTCAAGAGAATACCCCCAATAATTAGTTCTGACCTCTTTATGCAAAAATTCAGCGAAAGCTTCGGCTAACCTATCTGCAATCACCTTCACCATAATTTTATTATAATCATCATTTTCGGTTTGGTATTTATTTGCTAATTCCTCTGCACCAATACCAGCAGTAACAGCAAAGGCACCAATATAATCAATGATACCGCAATCAAGAGGTGCAATATAATCAGCAAGACAGACATTTGGCATTGAATCAGTTTTAAGAGATTGTTGCCTTAAGAAATGAAGTTCTGTTAGAATTCCATTTCTATCTTCATCGGTATAAATCTGAATATCATCGCCAATGGAATTTGCGGGGAAAATTCCAAAAATACCATTTGCTGAAATCAGGTTGTTCGCAATGATATGGTCAAGTAATTTATTGGCATCATCATAAAGCTTTTTGGCTTCTTCTCCAATTTTTGGATTTTGAAAAATAGCGGGATATTTTCCTTTCAGTTCCCATGTGATAAAAAATTCTGACCAGTTGATAAATTTTCTTAAATCACTCAAAGGAAAGTTGTTAAAAACTGTGATACCTGATTTGTTTGGGCTTTTAATATTGGCTTTGCTGATGTCGAATTGAAATTTATTTTTTCTTGCATATTCAATGCTGACTAATTTATTTTCAGAAAGTCTTTTTTGATGATTATCTCTGATTTCTGTATAATCCTTTTCAATTTGGTTGATGAATTCCTGATGTTGATCTTGGCTAAGTAAACTATTAACAACAGAAACAGATTTTGAAGCATCTAGAACATGAATAACTGGCTTTGAATAGGTTGGTGCAATTTTCACCGCGGTGTGAACACGTGAAGTGGTTGCCCCACCAATCAACAAGGGAATATCAAGACCGGCATGCTCCATTTCACTTGCTACATGAACCATTTCATCAAGAGATGGAGTAATTAAACCACTTAAGCCAATAATATCAACATCATGCTTTTTTGCTTCTTCAATAATTTTTGTGGCAGGCACCATTACTCCGAGATCAATAATTTCATAATTATTGCAGGCAAGAACAACACCAACAATGTTTTTGCCGATATCGTGAACATCACCTTTAACAGTTGCTAAGAGAATTTTTCCGTTTGTGCTGACATTAGATTCAGATTTTAAAGATTTCTCGATATATGGCAAAAGGTAAGCAACGCATTTTTTCATTACTCTGGCACTTTTGACAACCTGAGGAAGAAACATCTTGCCGCTGCCAAACAAATCACCCACAACATTCATTCCGTCCATTAATGGACCTTCAATAATTTTAAGAGGATTGGGATATTTTTCTATGGCTTCCTGTGCATCCTGTTCTATGAATTCCGTTATGCCTTTGATTAATGAGTATTTGAGTCTTTCTTCAATCGAATAGGTTCGCCATTCCTCAGATGATGTATGTTTATCAGTAGATTTCTCTTTGATGGATTCGGCAAAAGAAATTAATCTGTCTGTGGCATCTTTTCTTTTATTGAAGATAACATCTTCAATTAATTCAAGTAAATCTTTTGGTATTTCCTGATAAACCTCTAATTGCCCGGGATTAACAATTCCCATATCAAGTCCTGCCTGAATTGCGTGAAAAAGAAATACAGAATGCATAGCTTCCCTGACTCTGTCATTTCCCCTGAAAGAGAAAGAAATATTGCTAATACCTCCACTGACAAGAGCTCCCGGAAGGTTTTGCTTTATCCATTTAACAGCTTTTAGGTAATTAATTGCATAATCATTATGCTCTTCGATACCTGTTGCTATAGTCAGAACATTAGGGTCGAAAATAATGTCATGAGGCTCGAATCCAATTACATTGACTAAGATATTATATGACCTCTGGCAGATTTCAATTTTTCTCTGGTAGCTTACGGCCTGACCTTCCTCATCAAAAGCCATAACAATAACAGCTGCACCATATTGTTTGATTAAATATG
>Ga0129299_1003053_pt1 | contig 11021 bp, 11 predicted proteins | sample ConPoolayeCmetaG_FD_94477 | JGI IMG/M metagenome (GOLD analysis project Ga0129299, IMG submission 94477) | Hot spring microbial mat communities from California, USA to study Microbial Dark Matter (Phase II) - Cone Pool mat layer C metaG ... | reverse complement strand
GAACAGATGTCCGACGCCAAGCGGGCCAAGGTCCTTCGTGCTCGAAGCGGTCGTCGTCACCGGACCGGTCAGGCCCGACCGGGCACGTCCTTTACGGCCGAGTCGGTGGTCCGACGGCTGATCGAGACGGTGGCGGCGGACTACACCGATCGCAATGGAGGCTACACGCGGATTATCAAATTGGCGGACGCGCGGAGCGGCGACGCCGGTCCGCTGGTCGTCCTCCAATTGGTCGGCAAGGAAAGCCACCCGGGATCGGTGACTCGCCCGAAACCCACGGCGCGGCGGCGCCGGATAAAAGCCCGCTACCAGATGATCGAGCGGGGCAGTCCTCGTGAGCGGCGCGAGTCGGCGGCGGTCAAGGCGGCCAGGAAGGCCGAGTCCGCTTCATCCGCAAGACAGGCCGAACCGGCGGAAGCCGAGACCCCATCACCGGATAAGACCTCCGACCCGGGGCGGGATGTCGAAGCCCCATCCCCATCGGAGGAGTAACCCTGTCGGGGACGCCCCGGGAGGGCATGCGAACAGAGGTCGGGGATGGACCCATGTCCGAAGCGGCGGAATCCTGCGTTTTTTGCAAGATTGTGGCGGGCGTGATCCCCGCGTGGCGAGTGTTCGAGGACGAGCACAGCATGGCCTTTCTGGACATCAACCCGCTTGCACCGGGTCATCTTCTGGTCATCCCGCGGCGGCACGAGCGATTCCTGTGGGACCTGGATGCGGCCTCGGCGGCCGGTCTGGCGTCTTGCCTTCCCTTGTTGACCCGCGCGGTGATGAAGGCCACCGGTGCGGCGGGGTGCAACGTCCTCCAAAGCAACGGGCGGGTCAGCGGGCAACTGATCGAACACGTTCACTTCCACATCGTCCCCCGGAGGGAAGGGGACGGCTTGGGCTTTCGATGGCCTGCCCGCTCTTATGCCGCCGGAGAAGCCGAGGCCATGCAGCACAAGATTTTGAACGCCCTAACGTGATTGCCGGCAAGGGGTTCGCGGCGCGGAGAATCCGGTTTCGGAATCGGCTTGCATGCGGATTCCAGGGCGATAAAATAAGAACCGTCTGCGAACAGCGCCGCTTTCACGACTTGGATCGTCGGGCAATCGTATGATACCTACCACCGGGTCGGATCTGTTGGCCGCGGGGGGCTTCCATAAGGCGTTTCTGATCGCCTACATGGCCATTCTGTTTCTGGTGTGCGTTTACGCGCTGCACCGGTACCAATTGGTGCACCTGTACTACAAGCATCGAAAGAACACGCCAAAGCTCAACGCCTGTTTCCTCAAGCTTCCGCGGGTTACCGTCCAGTTGCCCATGTACAACGAGCAGTACGTGGCGGAGCGGATCATCGAGACAAGCTGTCGGATCGACTATCCGCGGGACAAGTTGGAAATCCAGGTACTCGACGACTCCACGGACGAGACGACCACCATCGCCCGCCGAACCGTCGAGCGGATGCGGGCGGAGGGGCACAACATCGTCTACATCCACCGGACGAATCGGGAGGGCTTCAAGGCCGGGGCCCTTGCCCATGGGATGAAAACGGCGACCGGTGAGTTCATCTGCATCTTCGATGCGGACTTCATCCCGCCCCGCGACATCCTGACCAAAACCATCCACTACTTTACGGATCCCAAAGTCGGCATGGTGCAGGCCCGTTGGGACCACATCAACCGGAACCATTCGCTGCTGACGCAGACGCAGGCCATCTTGTTGGACGGTCACTTCGTCATCGAACACGCCGCCAGGAACCGGTCGGGGCGGTTCATGAGCTTCAACGGGACGGCGGGAATGTGGCGGAAGACCTGCATTGAGGAAGCCGGCGGGTGGCAGCACGACACGTTGACCGAAGACCTCGACCTGAGCTACCGCGCCCAGATGAAGGGGTGGAAGTTCCTCTTTCTGCCCGATCTGGTCAGCCCGGCCGAGTTGCCGCCGGAGATGCAGTCGTTCAAGGCGCAGCAGCACCGCTGGGCGAAGGGCGGGGCGCAGACCTGCAAGAAACTGCTGCCGAGGATCCTCCGTTCCCGCCTGCCCTGGAAGATCAAGATGGAGGCGTTCTTCCATCTGACCAGTTGTACGGTGTACCTGTACATCGTCGCGCTGACGCTGATGCTTTATCCGGCCATGCGGATGCGGTTAAGCCTCTTTGAAGATCAGCAGCACCTCAACAACATCCTGTTCAGCATTTCGCTGTTTGTGATCGCCACGTGTTCGCCGAGCGCGTTCTACATGGCCAGTCAGCGGGAGATCTTCCACTCCTGGGCGGACAAGTTGAAGTACCTGCCGTTCCTGATGAGCGTGGGGATCGGGATCGCGCTGAACAATGCGCGGGCGACCTTGGAGGGCTTCTTCGGCAAACCGGGTGAGTTCGTGCGGACCCCCAAGTACGGCGTGACCGCCTCCCACGATCATCGCTGGCGCGGTCGGGCCAAGACCTTCCGGTATCAAATCAAGTTGCAGCCCTATGTCGAGCTGGCGATCGCCGTCTACCTTCTGGGGTGCGTGGTCCTTGCGCTGCGCGACGGCGTGGCGCTGGCCGGCGTGCCGTTTATCATTCTGTTCGCCAGCGGGTACCTCTACGTGAGCCTCAGCACGTTCTACGGCCAGTACGTCCGCGGTCACGAGACCGCCACCCACCCGGCCGACCGATCCGCCGACGCGGCGTAACGCAGAGGGCGAGATTCCCATCGACCCGTTCCGCTCGGTATCGAGGGAGGATAATCACCCGTTTCCTTCGGGAGAAAGCGGCGAGCGTTCCCTGTGTGCGGCGCGGGCGATTCGGACGAAGGCGGCCAATCGGGCGAGGTCCTTTCGCCCCGGAGCGGACTCGACGCCGGAGCTCACGTCCACACCCCAAGGTTGCACGATGCGGACTGCCTCCGTGACGTTCTCCGACGTCAAGCCGCCGGCCAGCAGGATCGGCGGCCAGTTCTGGAGTTGACCGCACCGGCGAGCTTGAGTCACCCAGTGCCACGGGAAAGGCTGCCCCGTTCCGCCGAGGTGCCCGCCGTGCCGTGCGTCCAGCAAGACCGCCGACGGTGCATGTTGACCGCAAGCCCTCAGGAGGTGATCGAAGGATTGAGCGAAGTGTTCGTCCCCCACGCGAACGACCACGATCGGGCGCCGGTTCGACTCGAGCTGAGAGGCGATTGCAGAGGCCGTCACGTCGCCGTAGAGCTGCACCCAGGAGACCCCGCACGCCGCGATGACCTGCTCGGCATCGGGGTCCAGCCGGTCGTCGGAGACCCTGGCCAGCACGACCGGACAGACCCCGGGAGGAATTCCCGATAGGATTTGCGTTGCGTCGGCGGGCCCCACCCGTCGCGGTCCCGCGACCATGTTCACACCGACGGCGTCCGCTCCGGCGTCGGCTGCCAACCGCGCATCTTCGACGCGGGTGATGCCGCAGATTTTGATCCACACTAGCGCGCGTCCTTCAGATCGGAGACCTGCCTCACCCGGACGGCACCGGCGGGGTGCGTGGCGGGGGACCTGCCGGTCTCCCCGATGATCAGTTGGGAGATGTAGCGGCGAACGAAGGGCTCACTGGTTGCGTCGGTGTGGCTGCCCGTCCAACCGTACTGCTCGTACTCAGGTTTCCACCCGATGTTCACGATCTTTCCCCCGCCCCCGCCGGGCGGATGCAGTCCGCCCAGACCGGCGGATTCCGTACTGCCCCGGTCGACCGTGCCGATGGCGCGGACCATGCCACCAAGGACTTCGTCGTGAGGTGAGTAGTAGACGTAAACCTTGCCCTTGATGTTCTCCAGGGCCTTGCGCATGTCGTAGTTCTCGCTCAGGCTCGAGCCGAGCAGGATCAGGTGGTTGACCCTGTAGGGTGGCTTGAGTCCCTCCGTGGCCCAGACGGCAATTCCCGTTCCGGCGGATAGCGCGATGATGTTCACGTCGTTGTTCGGCCAGCGTCGCAGGTAGTCCTCTATTTTGGCGGTCAGTATGGCCGCCCGGAGCTTGTTCATGCCGATGTTGATCTGGTCTACAGCCGGGTTGAAGGAACTGGTCCATATGTAGGCTTCGACATTTCCGGTGTATCCCGCGTTGCGGAGACCCGCCGGCACATCGGCGATGCCGAAGCCCCAATTCCCCGCGCCGTCGAGGTAGTAGGTCTTGCCGTGGTCGTCGCCCGGTGCGTCGAAAACCCCCACGACGTTCCCGCAACCCGCCGCCCACAGCCACAGCATCGAACCTGGGAGGACCGCCCACCGATTGACCATGCCGAGACTCCGCACTCGATTTCTCGCGGCACACATGCTGGTCCGTCGATGCCCTGCGGCCGCACGGAACGAACAGAAACTCCTCCCGCCCGACCGCGAGTTACCGGCGGACGGCCGCTTGAAGTCTATCCGTCCGTCGGCCACGGTCAAGCGGGACGGAACCCCGCTCGGATCAGTTCTTCATCCGGTGCGCGCACCCGCTCGAGCAGTTCCGTCAGGTTTCCGACAACGACGTTCGCGCCGGCCTGTCGCAGCCGTTGGGGCGTGCACGTTCCGTTGGCGACCCCGATCACGACGGCACCGACCTCGCTCGCCGCTCGGGCCAGTACATCGCTTCCCGCGGCAACCACCGCCTGCCCGCCTTCGCGTATCCGCTCCGTGAGCTGGGCGATCCGCGTAGCCCGGTCGCCGGACAGCATCCGCATGATTCGGAAGAACCGCCAGAGTTCATGGCGATCCAGCAGTTTCCGGGCCGCCTCGCGACGATCTCGAAGGACGACCAAGCTGCAGGGCGCGATGTCGGCCAGACCCCGCAGCGCCGAAACGGCGTCGGGCTGCGGCGTGTCCAGCTCGCACAGTTCCGGGCTGAGCAGGTACTCGGTGAACCGCCGCGCGTAATGGTCTATCTGTGCGGTGCGGTACGGACGAACGATCTGGACCATCGGGGCGCCCTTGCGAACGAGTCGCCAGAATTCCTCCGGAGTGCGTGCGGCCAATCCGAGTTCGCTCTGCGTTCGCCGATGGGCCTGATCGTACCGCCGGCGAACATCCACGACGGGACCGTCGAGCTCGATGATGAATTGCATCGACGGAACGCTATCCGGTCGCGCCTTCGTTCGCAAGAATTCGCTTTCTGGGAATTTCGTCAAGCGCGGTCGCGGGACGTGTCGATATGCGCAGAAACGCGCCGCGATATCGGATTCGAGCGAACCGTGGAAAAATTTGAAATCATCCGCGAAAAAAGTTTTGACAAATTTTCGCGCACGGTTACTATGCTCTAATTAGAAGGGAGGTGATGTTCATGGCTAAGAAACGCGCCACGAAGAAACCAGCCGCCAAGAAGAAGGTCGCTAAGAAAGCCGCCAAGAAGAAAGTGTGCCGTTAGGTGACCGGGACCAACCCGCGATTGATCCATGAGAGTGATCACGCGGGTCGCGTGGTCCGAGTCTCCTGACGGAAGGCGGCTTGCGGCGGACGATGGAAGGTGCCCTCGCCACGGCGGTACCTTCCATCTCTTTTTGCGCTCGAATGCAGGGACGAGATCCTCCGGCTTGCCCCGATCCGCCTGCCCCCGCTTATAATGACGGGGTCCTTCCCGGACGCCGATGGGGCAACCCCGGCGGGGCGGTCTTAACATGCGGCGGATTACCATCATCAACCAGAAGGGCGGCGTGGGCAAGACGACGACCGCCGTGAACCTGGGTGCCGCATTGGCCCGCATGGGCGATCGGGTGCTGCTGATCGACCTGGATCCGCAAGGGCACCTGACGCTGCACCTCGGCATCGACGCGGCGGCCCCCTGGCCGACGAGCTACGAGCTGTTGACTCAGTCGGTCCCGATCCGTCAGGCCCGCCGACACGTTCGAGACAACCTGTGGTGTGTGGGTGCCCACATCGAACTGGCGGCGGCGGAACCGGAGCTCATGGGGATGGTCGGCCGCGAGATGATCCTCCGCGACCTCCTCGATTCCGAAGAAGGGCAATACGACTACGTGCTGATCGACTGCCCGCCCAGCCTCGGTCTGCTGACCCTGAACGCCCTGGCTGCCGCCCGCGAGCTGTTCGTGCCCGTGCAGCCGCACTTTCTGGCCCTTCAAGGATTGGGCAATTTGCTCAAGACCGTGAACCTGGTCAGCCAACGCGTCAATTCGAAGCTGCGGGTCAGCGGCATCCTTTTGTGCATGTTCGAGTCCGGGACCCGTCTCGCCGGCGAGGTGGTCGACGACCTGCGTGCCTTTCTGGAACAGGCGGGCAGGAGCAGCACGCCGTGGGCGGGAGCGAAGCTCTTCGAGACGCGGATCCGTCGGAACATCAAGCTCGCCGAGTGCCCCAGTCACGGCGTGACCATTTTCGACTACGCCGCCAAAAGCCATGGCGCCATGGATTACGAGCGGCTTGCCGCGGAGGTCTCCGGCAGGTCGATTCCGACGGTGGAGGCCGCCGAAGGCGAACCGGGGCCGTCTGTGGGGATCGCGGCCACCCCCGGGCGTCCCTTGGGGTGGATTACGGAGGAGGCGACGTGACCGCGAACCGCCCTCCCCTGATCGAGCGCCGCGGGTTTCGCCGTTTGTGGCAATTCTATTGGGTGCTCCTGTTCGGCCTGACCCATGCTCCGCAACCCGGTTGGCCCTCATGGGCCCCCGAACCCAGCGACAAAACCATGCATCTGGTGGCGTACTTTCTGCTGGCGGGGGCGGGATGGCTTGTGTTGACCTCGGGTGCCGGCCGAAGCCAGTGGCAACCGACGGAATGGTTCGGCGTGGTGGCGGTTTACGGCGCCTGCGATGAGGTGACTCAACCGATCTTCGGTCGAAACTGCTCCGTGCTCGATTGGACGGCCGACGGCGCCGGAGCGATTCTGGCGATCGGCGCGATCGAAGTCCTCCGGTGGCGTCGCCGGGCGCGTCACCGCGCCTGATCCGAAAGACGGGCGTTGATCGGCCTTTTGTCGGCGGTTGACCCGCCGGAGCGAGAGGGATATTCTCCCGACGGAACGGGAGCGGGGGAACGAGTTCTTCAGACGGCTTCCAAAGGGGGTCGGACGGCTTCCATGGTCCCATCAAACGGCAGCACGATTTCCACCCACCATCGTGGTTTGCTCGGTGCGAAAGACACGGTCGAATCGATTGTGGTCGCGTTCATCCTGGCGTTTGCCTTCCGGGCGTTCGTCGCCGAGGCGTTCGTGATCCCCACGGGATCGATGGCGCCGAACCTCTACGGGATGCATCGGATGCACACGTGCATGGTCTGCGGCACCGAGTACGCCTATGGGTTCTCGGTCATGGCGGGGGGGCAGTTGGCGCCGCCGGGCGAGCTGATCTGCTCGAACTGCGGTTATCGCCGCGACAAGCAGGTGGCCGACAACCCCGACAACGGGGACCGGATCTTCGTGTTGAAGTGGTTGTTCGATCTCGGTCGCATGTTGCCCGACGTCCCGCCTCATGGTCCGCGGCAGTGGTGGCACCTCTTCAAACCCTGCCGCTGGGACGTGGTCGTTTTCAAGGACCCCAACGACGGGACAACGAACTTTATCAAGCGACTCATCGGCCTGCCCGGGGAGGTCTTGGAGATCATCGATGGGGACATCTACACGGCGCGGGTGGCGGACCTCGAGGCCACCGACGAGGGCCGATCGGTGCTCGCCAAGCTGGAGCGACCGAGGCGATTCACCGAACAGGTCCCGTTCACGCCGGCCGAGCAAAGGGCCCTCGACCGCGCATTGACGATCCAACGCAAGACCCATCGGGCGCAACAGGTCCTGTGGCTGCCCGTATACCATCACGACTTCTTTCCGATCAAGAAGCGGGAACTGGCGGGCTGGAAGGCGACGGGGAAGCCCTCCGGTTGGGACACGCGGGATCGCGGGCTCCGCTTTGAACCCGCTCACGGCGGCGATCGCCGGATGGACGAGATCGCCTTCTTCCGAGGCGCGGCGGACCTCGGGGGATACGATGAGGCGGTGGGGTTGCCCGGCGAGCGTCCGGTCACCGACGTGTATGCCTACAACGGGAGCCACGAGGGCGGGTTGGGACGCGGTGAGACGATCGACGTGAGCGACATCCGGTTGAGCGGCGTGCTGGTCCCCCGGGGGGGCGACGGTCGGCTGTGGCTCTCACTGAGCAAGCGGGACGACTGTTTCACGGCGACCTTCGGGAGCGAGGGCAAGGTCCGGTTGACGAGGTCCTCGCTACGAAAGCGGAACGGCCCGGCCCATCTCGTCGGTGAGGTCCGCATCGAACCCTTCCATCGGGACCGGCCGGTGCGAGTGGCCCTCAGCAACGTCGACTACCGGGTTTCCGTCTGGGTGGACGGGCGCCCCGTCCTTGAGACGAGCGACGAGGATTACCCCGCGTTGCCCACCGGCGTCCATCTGGCGGAGTATGCACGGGGTCTGAAAGCCGATTCGAGCGATGCATCGCCGGAAATCCGCATCGGCGCGGAGGGCATGCGCTTGGAGTTGCGGCACGTGGCGATCGACCGGGACGTCTACTACCGCACCCTTCGGGAGCAGGGACGGTCGATCGGTTGGGGCGTCCAAAGTCAGCCGATCTACCTCCGCAACCAACCCGAGCGCGGCATTCAAGAGTACTACTGCCTCGGCGACAACAGCCCGCTGAGCAAGGACAGCCGGCTCTGGACGGAGATCGGCCCCCACCTTGTCGAGCGACTTGCCCGCGGTGAGTACCAGTTCGGCACGGTGCCGGCGGATCAGATGATCGGTCGGGCCTTCTTCGTCTACTGGCCGGCGGGCTTTCCCCTGGTCCACGAGCGATTGCCCCTGATTCCGAACGTGGGCAACATGCGTTTGATCCGGTAGTCCGATGCCCCGGTCATGATGTCCCCTCGGGCAGGTCGTGGTCTTCCTTTGGGGATTCTGATGCGGAGTCCAGGTCGGTCCGGGGAAGGTCGAGGATTTTGCGCGCATTAGGCCCGTACGGCTGGTCGCAGTTGGGGCAATAGCCCAGGTTCTCCCACCACTCGTTTGCGGGGTAACCCAGACCGCAGACCTCGCAGACAATCCGACGACCTGTCGTCGACATGGCACGACTCCACTGGGGTCTCGGCGAACGCGCCGATTGCTTCGGCCTGCGGAGGGCGCCGGCCCCTTGCATTGTACCCGATCTCACCCTCCAAACCCAAAGCCTGTACTTGCCCAACGGGCGGTTTATAATCGCGAGGTACGCTCGGGGGGCAATGAGGCGGGTCATGCGTCTGGGCGTGGACTCCGTGGAGCTGTACCACGTGCAGATTCCGCTGCGCGAGCCGTGGCGCGTGGGTTCCGTGGAGGTTCACGTCAAGGACGCCATTGTGCTGCGAGTTCAGACGTCCCGTGGCGTCGGATGGGGGGAGTCGTCTTGGGCTGAGGGCGACTCGGCACTCGTTCCCACGGAGGATTGTTGTTGGGATCACCTCTGTCGTCGGTTGATACCGGCGGTCTTGAGCCGAGGCGAGGTCGAGCTTGAGAGCTTTTGCCGGGTGATGGCCGACCTGGACGGTGGGTTGCCGGCCATGGCCGGTCTGGAAATGGCCTTATGGCATGCGGCGGCCATGGCGCGAGACGTACCCCTTCACGTCCTGTTGCGGGGGGTAGCCCGGCCGATCCCCTCCGGATTGACCGTCGGGTTGTGCTCCACGGTGGATGAATTGCTGGACCGGATCGGGCGGCATCTTCCTTGCGGTTACCGTCGCGTCAAGATCGCCATCCGGCCCGGTTGGGATATCGAACCCGTCGCCGGCGTGCGCCAGCAATGGCCCGACCTGGCCCTGGCGGTGGACGCCGGGGGCGCCTATCGGTTGGACGACCTCCCGACGCTTCGCAATCTGGACAAGTACGGTCTCGTGATGATCGAGCAGCCGATGCCGGCGGACGCCCTGGACGATTCGGCTCGTCTGCAAGCGGTCCTCTCCACGCCCATAGGTCTCAGCACCTCCGTCAAGGACGTTTCGACGGTTCGCGAGATCGTTCGGAAACAGGCGGGACGGATCCTGCGGATTGATCTGGGGCGCGCCGGGGGATTCGCTCCCGCGATGGAGATACACGACGCCGCGTGCAAGGGCCGGTTGAGCTGCTGGCTGGGCACCACACCCGACCTCGGGATCGGGGCGGCGGCCGGGCTTCACCTGGCCACCCTCGGCGGGTTCGTTCATCCGACCGACGTCGGGTCGTCCAGCCGGTGGTTTGTCGACGACCTGCTCGAGCCGCCCATCGTCATCGACGCAGGCGGATACCTGCATCTGCCCGATGGACCGGGGTATGGGTATCGACCGAACCGCGAGAAGGTCGAAAAGTATACGATCCGTCACAAGATCCTGACCGCATGACGACATGGAAGCAGCGCGATCCGAACCACTCGGCGTACGGCCGACCCGCCGCACTGTTCCTGGATTTCTACGGCACGCTGACCGCCTATGCCCGCGCGACGGTGGAAATCATCTGTCAACGGGTGATCGACGACTGTCGGTTGGACCAGGACCCCTCGAGTCTGGCCGAGCAATGGGGTCGACACTTCTTTCGGCGGATCGAGCAGGCCAACCACGACCGGTTTCAGACGTTGTACGAGTGTGAGCGGGACTCGTTCATCGACCTGATCGCCGACCTCCGTCCGCGCCGGGGGGCCGAGCACCGCATCGATGCGGACGACTACGTGCGTCCGTTGCGCGAGTACCTGCGACGCCCGCCGATCTACGACGACGTTTTCGATGTGCTCGGTCGGCTTCACGTTCCGATCTGCCTGGTGACCAACGCCGACCGGGACGACGTGATGGCGGCGATCCGCCACCACGGGTTGGACTTCGACGAGGTGGTAACGAGCGAGGAGGCCCGCTGCTACAAACCCGCCCGCGGCATTTTCGAGCTGGCCCTGAAGAGAACGGGTTGGCCGCCCGCGCAAATCGTTCATGTGGGTGATTCGCGGCACAGCGACGTGGACGGCGCCAACCGCATCGGGCTGACCAGCGTCCTGATCGACCGGGCCGGTCGCATCAGCGATGTGGGTCGGGCGGAGCCCGACTACACGTTTGCCGATCTCCGGGGACTGCTGACGCTGTTCGATGCGGGTTAGGCATCCGATG
>Ga0129299_1003052_pt1 | contig 11022 bp, 10 predicted proteins | sample ConPoolayeCmetaG_FD_94477 | JGI IMG/M metagenome (GOLD analysis project Ga0129299, IMG submission 94477) | Hot spring microbial mat communities from California, USA to study Microbial Dark Matter (Phase II) - Cone Pool mat layer C metaG ... | reverse complement strand
GTGCAGACCTCTTTGATTGGGCTGGCCTTTACCAGGACGGCGCTGCAGGTCTACAGCGGCCCCAGACGCATCCGCGAGTTCCCCTATAGCGAGTGGCAGGATTGGCAAATTTTCTGGCCGCCGCTGCCGGTTTTGTTCTTTTTCCGGGAAACCCGGAGCATTCATTTTTTGCCGATGCTGTTTAACCCTGCCGAGCTGAAGATGTGTCTGGAAGAGCGGGTGGGCCATCTCCACCCACGCCGAAAGTCTCATGGCTCCCGCCAATGAGCGGCTCTGCCTTGTGGGTTTGGCGGCAGGCAGGGAGATGGCGCTGGCTGGAGTGTCAGCTTTTGGCAGAGTGGCCTCACGCTTTTGGCTCTCGCCAAGGTCATCCTTATCCCCCGTCTCAGTTGGCCGCTCGGCTGCAATTGCCTCCTGAACGGGCCACGTGGGGCCATCAGGTGCACGGCTGCAACTGGATTTGGGCAGATGAGAGCACGGAAACCCTCAGGCAGAAAGGACCCGGTCGAGGGATCTCTACCCATTCTCAGGCGGATGCAGTCATTGCCCGCCGCCTGGGGGACTCTGCCTGGGTATGCACCGCTGACTGTGTGCCAATTTTGCTGGCCAGTCGAGAATGGGTGGCGGCCATTCATGCCGGGTGGAGAGGAACTGCTGGGGGGATTTTGCCCAAGGTGCTGCGGGAGTTTCTCCAGGCGGGGATCCCTGCTGCCGCGATTCGCGTTGCCATCGGGCCTTCTATTTCGGGGTCGGTCTATCAGGTGTCAGAAGAGGTGGCGGAGCAGGTGCTGAAAAGCTTGCCCCTTGGGCTGGACACCCGCGCCGCCCTGTTGCCGGATCCTCTGCCCGGCAAAGTTCGTTTGGATCTGCGCTGGGTCAACTCTGCCCAAGCCCAAGCCCAAGGGATCCTCCCCGAACAGATTGCCATCAGCCCCCATTGCACCCTCAGCCAACCCCAAGATTTCTTTTCCTATCGCCGCGATGGATCCCTGAAGGATGAGCAGGGCCGTCATTGCGTGCAGTGGTCGGGCATTGGCCTGCGGTTGTCGGCATGCTCAAGTCGGCTCTGCCCAGAAGAACCGGAACAACAGTGGCTATAATTGCGCTCAAGACAGAGCCCTCTAGCCTCTTACTAACCGGCGAGGATCCCATGTTTCGTAGTGCCGCCCTTTGCGGATTGTCTGGGATGGTCTTGGCCCTCACGCTCGTTTCGACCCAAGGGGCAAGAGCCCAAACCTCTCTGACCGGCATCAACCGTGACAGCGTACTGCAACTGAACCTTGGGTCGGGACGCAGCCGCCCTCGGGCCCCTGTGGGCGGTTCAGGTTCTGAGGAAGGCCGGGATCCCGCTGCTCCCTCGCCGCAGATGTGGGCTGAGTGGCATATTCGCGCCAATGTTTGTACCGGCAACCTATCTACAGAAGAGTTGGCGGAGCTGTTTCCATTGGTCAACCAAGCTCTGGTGGATGCCGTCTGTCGGGGAGGAAGTTAAGAGGAAGTTAAAGATCGCCCAGGTTGGCAGTAAGGTGAAGAAGGAGCCTCTAGGTCGCTGCTGCATGGATTTTGAGAAGCTATTGGAGGAATGGGTGGCAGCCTTCACTCAGGCGGCGGAAGAAAGCCTCGCCGCTTTGGAAACTGCCCTGACAGAACTGACGGAACACCTGGCCGTGCCTCTCCAAGAAACCCTGCGGCAGTGGGAAGCGCTCTGGAATCTGGAGGAGGAACTGGAGCCTGAGCCAGAACCTTGCGAGGAAACCTTCAACCCTTCTGTGGGCGAATCTTTCAGCAGCAGCCGTTTCTTTGTCAGCCCGATAGGATTTGGGGGCCTGGTTGTTTATACCTACGTGGCTTCGCCGCCCGACTACATCGGGGATCCCACCTGTCGCTACAATGCCCATTCTCCAGAGTTGCGCTGTGCCGTCAATCCGCACGGCCCCTGTGAAGGTTGCCCCCACTACGAGCCCTGGAACATGAGCCCTGGAATGAGTCGCGATGAAGGGTGACCGCCTGATTGTTGCCCTGGATACCTCTTCTTGGGAGCAGGCTGTGGGGTGGGTGGACGCTTTGCCGCAGGTGCTGTGGTGGAAGGTGGGCCTGGAGTTGTTCTCTGCTGCGGGTTCCTCTATCCTGCAGGCTCTCAAGGAAAGGGGCAAGCGCATTTTTCTGGATTTGAAGCTGCACGACATTCCCCACACGGTGGGGCGGGCTACGGAGGTGGCCGTCGGCTATGGGGTGGATCTGCTCACCGTCCATGCTTGCGGTGGCAGTGCTATGTTACGGGCAGCCGTGGCCGCCGCCCAGGGCAGTTCCTGTCGGCTGTTGGCAGTGACCCTCTTAACCAGCCTCGGCCCCGACCAGGTGCGGCAGGAGCTGGGCATTGAACGGGAGCCTGGCGACTACGTTTTGCAGTTGGCCCGACTGGCGCTGGATCAAGGTGTGAAGGGGCTGGTCTGCTCCCCGCAGGAAGTGGGGCGGCTGCGCCAGGCTTTGGGGCCGGAGGTTCTGCTGGTTACTCCGGGGATCCGTCTGAGCGACGCCAAGGCAGGGGATGGTGGGGATGATCAACAGCGCATCTGCACGCCCGACCAAGCTCTGCGGGCAGGAGCCGACTACCTGGTGGTGGGTCGCCCCATCCTTGCTGCTCCGGATCCCGTGGCGGCCTGGCGGCGCTTCCAAGCCTTGTGGGATGCTGCTGGGTGAGAATGTTGAGGGAATGGCCCGATGTTGGTCGGGTGGTTCGGTGATGCAACGACACCATAGGCTGCCTGTCCAGTCCGCCAACACGAACGGCAGGAGGTGTTGGCTGGGGGCGGGTTTATCGGTGGCTTTGGGCCTGTGCAGCCTTCCTGCCGCCCTGGCAAGCGGGGATGCCTGTCTGGCCCCTCCTCAGGTTTGGGCTGAGGCTCTAACGGAGCAGTTGCCCTTGTTCCTCAATCTGGCCTTGAGCCGCTCCCGCTCTGAGTTTCAGGTTGTGCTTGTGGGGAAGCCGGAGGTCGAGCCTCTTTCTGCCGAGGAGTTGGCCCAGCTTCTGCCGGAGACCGCAACGGCTGCAGAGGCTTTTCGAGTGTATTTCACCACGTTGGAGCGCCGCTTGGTCTTGCCCCAACCCCCCCAGGGCAACCCCTTGGCCGGTCGGCGTAGCGAAACCCTGCAACTGGCCTACGAGGCCTATGTGCTGCGGGCTAGGTCTGGGGATCCCTGGCGGTTGGTGCGTCTGCAGGTAACCGGAGCGGGGATCCCGATTCGCGATGTAACGGAGGGACTCACCGCTCAGGCCATCCGTCGCTGGCAGCAGTCGGGTTGCCCCTTGACGGGCGATCTAGAGTTGACTAGACCTTCTCTGTAGGCGGGGAGTTTTGCAAGGCACAAAAGGACGCTTTCTCTTCCTAGAGGGAGAGGCATTGGATGTTCCGCTGCTGGCCGAATGACCATCCCGTGTAGGAACACACTAGGACATAGCCATGAAGTTTCCCCCCGCCACGCCTCGACAAGGCAAACGACTGCCCCCTGGCCCACTTCCCCGCCTGAGATTGTCCAAGGTGGTCCAACGCCGGCAAACCAGCCTGAGTTTGATGGGCCACTGGCTGCTGTGGGGCGGGATGGGCCTGCTCTTGGGACAGCGGCTCCGCTCTCTGGGGCAACCGGTTCCTCTGCAGTGGTGGCGCGTTGTGCCCGTGAGCGGCTCTGAGGGATCCTTGCCATCCGGTCAGCCGGAACTGCCCCTCTACCACTGGTTTGCGGATGGCCTAGTGCCCTGGCTGGCTCAGGGAACGGGGATCCCGGCTGGAGAGATGTTGCGGATCTTCTCGGTCATGGCTTGCTTAGCCATCCTACTGTTGTGCTGGAGCTGGGGCAATTTCTGGAGTGCCGGGCTGTGGGGACTCAGCCCCTGGGTGCTGACCCAAGGGTTGGAGCCGGGCAGCGAGATTTTGGGCATCTGGGTTTGGCTTGGCAGTTGCGGGGTTGGACCGGGATCCACCTTGCGCCGGTGGGGTCTGGCCCTAGCGTGTGCCCTGTCCTATAAGATTTGGCCCTTGGCTTTGCTCTGGGCGGGGCTGTGGACGAGCCAGCAGTGGCCGCGGCAGCCGTTGCGTTCGCGATCCTCGTACGGAGCACTTTGGCTGCTTTTGCTGCTGCTGGTGATGGCTCTTTCCTGGCTGGGACGGGTCGATCTACCGGCTGATCCTTCTGCAAGGGTTGCCTATCGCCTCAGCTCCCAAGGTGGCTTGGCCGTTTTGGCGACTTTGATGCTGCCCTTGGGGTTGAGCTTGGTGCGGCTGGGCTGGCCCTGGGCGGAACGGCAACAAGCCTTGCTCAGCTTGGCCGGCTTGGGCCATGTTCTCTGGATGGGGGTGCTGGCGACGTGGTTTTGGGATCCCCAAGTGAACAGCCTGCAGCAAAGTGCTCGCTGGGGATTGGTGGGGCTCCCCTTCCTGTGCCTGAGCGCCGGCGGCGTCTTGGCGGAGATCCCCTACCGGAGCTGGCGGCGGGTTTTGGGATCCCTGCTGCTGGGCAGTTCTTTCTTGTTATCGTGGCAAGCATTGGCCTAGGCCAATCTGCATTTTTCTTTTTGTCTTGTTTGCTATGACCCAGACCTCGTCATCGCTACGCGACGCTTTTGCGAACGCAGCAGCTCGGCCTCTGTTGCAGACTCTGTTTGCCCAACGGGCGCAGGCTTTGATCCCCCCGCCTTTTGGCGCGGAGATCCCAGGGGCGGTGCCGGTGGTGACCAGTTTTGCCTTTGGACTGGCGGATCCGCGGTTGTTTCCCAAGACCGACTTGGCACGGGCCACGGCGGAGGTGTTGGCAGAGGATGGGGACAATGCCCTCAATTACGGCGGCACGTTTGCCGGGTTGATTGAGGTGGTGCTGCAGTTGATGCGGGCTAGAGGGGTGGAGGCCCAACCGGAAAACCTGCTGATCGGCTACGGCTCTGGGCAGATCCTCGGCCTCTTGCCCCAGGTCTTTGTGGAGCCGGGGGATGTGGTGATCGTGGAGGGGCCCACCTTCATGGGGGCGGTCAGCCGTTTTGCGGCAGCGGGGGCGCACCTGATCTCGATCCCGGTGGATGGGGAGGGCATGGTGGTGGATCACTTGGCAGAAGTGTTGCGCGAGCTGGCCCGCCAAGGGATCCGACCCCGCTTCATCTACACCATTCCCACCTTTCACAATCCCAAAGGCTGTACCCTCTCTTGGCCACGGCGGCAGAAGCTGGTGCAGTTGGCGGCTGAATATGGCGTGGTGGTGGTGGAAGACGAGGCCTACTACGACCTGCGCTTTGCCGGGGATCCCTTGCCCAGCTTGGCTTCCCTCGATCGGGAAGGCTGGGTTCTGCACGTGGGCACCTTCTCCAAGATTGTGGTGCCGGGAGTGCGGGTGGGTTGGGCCTGTGGCCACCCCGAGATCATTCGCCGCTTGGAGATGTTTCGCAGCGAGGGATCCCTGGGGCCTTTTTTGGGCCGGGTGGTGGCCCGCTACTGTGGGGAAGGCCGCTTGCAGAGCCACATTCAGCTTTTGACCCGCCGCTACCGAGAAAAGTGCCACCTGATGCTGCAGTCCATCGCTCAACATTTTCCTCCCGAAGTCAAGGTGGAGGCTCCTGGAGGTGGCTTCTTTGTCTGGTGCGAGCTGCCCCCTTCCCTAAGCGCCAGCGCCTTGCTGCAGGCTACCCGGGCGCTGGGAGTGACTTTCTTGCCGGGCACCCACTGCTTTGCCGATGGCCAAGGGGATGACGCCCTGCGCCTCGCCTTCAGCTACCAACCGGAAGAGCGCATCCTCAGCGGCATCCAGGTCATCGGAGAACACCTGTACAAACTCATGGGCCAACGCTGACAGATCCCAGACCAGAGGAGGATCCCAAGACTTCTAGGCATTCCAGGCGTGGTGGAAAACCCCCGGCCTGTCGATGCGCTCAAAGGTGTGGGCCCCGAAGAAGTCCCGCTGGGCCTGGGTGAGGTTCTGGGGCAGGTCGGCGGTGCGGTAGCTGTCGTAGTAGGCCAAGGAGGCGCTGATGGCCGGGATCGGGATCCCCAAAGCTGCTGCCGTGGCCACCACCCGCCGCCAGGAGCCCTGCCGCTCCTGGATCGCCTGCTTGAACTCCTCATCCAAAAGCAGGTTCACCAGCTTCGGATCCCGTTTGTAGGCCGCCTGGATCTCGCCCAGGAAGCGGGCGCGGATGATACAGCCCCCTTTCCAAATCCGCGGGATCTCGCTGAAGGTATAGACATAGCCGTGGGCAACGGTGGCTTGCCTGAGCAGCGCCATTCCCTGCGCATAGGAACAGATCTTGGAACAATAGAGGGCGGCGCGCAGATCTTCAAGGAAGCGGTCGGGATCCCCTTCAAAAGCTGCGTCGGGCCCTTTCAACTGAGCAGAGGCAGCCACCCGCTCCTCTTTCATCGACGAGAGGATGCGAGCCTGCACGGCCGCTTCGATGGTGGGCACCGGCACCCCCAAATCCAGGGCATCCTTGACCGTCCACAAGCCCGTCCCCTTCTGCCCCGCCTTGTCCAAAATCAGATCCACCAGCGGCTTGCCCGTTTCCGGATCCAGCGTTCCTAAAATCTTGGCGGTAATCTCAATCAAAAAAGACTCCAGCTCCGTTTCATTCCAAGCCTGAAAAATCTCCTGCATCTGCGAGGCCGTCAGCTTCAAGCCCCGGCGCATTAAGTCATAGACCTCGGCGATCAGTTGCATATCGCCGTACTCGATGCCGTTGTGAACCATCTTCACGTAGTGCCCGCCCCCTTTGGGCCCCAGGTAGGTAACGCAGGGGCCATCTGGCACTTGGGCGGCAATTTTGGTCAGGATGGGCTCCAGTTGCCGATAGGCTTCCGGGCTGCAGCCGGGCATGAGGCTAGGGCCGTTGAGGGCGCCCTCTTCGCCGCCGCTCACCCCCATGCCGACAAAGTGGATCCCGGTGGACTCCAGAGCTTCGGCGCGGCGATCCGTATCGGTGTAGAGGGAGTTGCCGCCGTCGATGAGGATGTCTCCTGGCTCCAGCAGCGGCTTCAGCTCGTCGATCACCGCGTCTACCGGCGGGCCCGCCTTCACCATGATCAAGAATTTGCGGGGCCGCTCCATCATCTGCACCAATTCCGCCAGGCTGTAGGCAGGGGTGATTTGTTTGCCTTGGGCTCGCTCCCGCATGAACTGGTCGGTTTTGGAGCCGGTGCGGTTGTAAACGGCAACCGGAAAGCCGTTGCGCTCGACGTTGAGGGCCAGGTTTTCTCCCATCACCGCCAGGCCGATCACCGCAAAGCTGGGCTTGCTCATGGTTGGGGCACTATCGACACCTCACCCAATCTAGAGGTCGATCCGACCAACCGGGTTCAGGGATCCTGTTTTCTTCACTTTTGCCGGAGCGTAGGCTCAAGGACTCTCCAGATTTCCCATCCTTGCAGAGGAAGCACGTTCGAGATAGCTGCTGCCTCTGTGGCAACTGGATCAGGGTGCCTATTTCAGGTAGTATTGCCGGGTGTGGGTTTTCTGAGTTTAGAAATAGACCGCGACCTGAACGCAGTGCAAAACCTGGCGTGGAGTTTCCTGTTGCGGGGTTGGGAGCCGGCCAGTCAGAAAATGCGGGAGCAGGAAGAAAGCGGCAACGCTGCAGAGGCTGAGGACTCTATTCTGCGGGGCGGGGTTGGGATGCTTTGTTACCGTTTCGTGAGCCTTTCGGAGCGGACATGAGGACTTTTCCTTCTCCAGAGGTGCTTCGTCGGCTGCCGGCTGGGGCTGCCGATGGGGCCATCATTCTGGGTACGTTGGTTCTCTTGGCCTTGGTGGCGCAGGTGGGGACGGGGGCTTTTGAACGGTTTCAGCCGCCGGCGGTGGTGCCTCAGATCGACTTGGATCCGCGCAACCTGCCCTACTACGCCGCCCGCTCCACCTTGCGCATGTTCATTGCTCTCATTTTTTCCACGCTTTTTACCCTGATCTACGGGTATGTTGCCGCGAAAAGCCGTTGGGCGGAGCGAATTTTGGTCCCCCTGTTGGATATCTTGCAATCGGTGCCGGTGTTGGGGTTTCTCTCCATCACCGTTACCGGCTTCATCGCGCTTTTTCCGGGCAGCCTGCTGGGTTTGGAGGCGGCTTCTATCTTCGCCATCTTTACCAGCCAGGTCTGGAACATGACTTTTTCTTTTTACCAATCCTTGCGCACCCTGCCGCAGGAGCTGGTGGAAGCGGCCACCCTCTACCGCCTATCCGGCTGGCAGCGCTTTGTCCAGTTGGAAGTGCCGGCGGCGATGGTGGGCCTCATCTGGAACGCCATGATGAGCTTTGGCGGGGGGTGGTTCTTTGTGGCCGCCAGCGAGGCCATCAGCGTGCTCAACCAGGAATATACCCTGCCCGGCCTGGGAGCCTATGTGGAAGCCGCCATTCAAGCGGAAGATCTGCCCAAGTTGGGTTGGGCGCTTTTGACCATGGCGGTGGTGATCCTGCTGGTGGATCAGCTCTTCTGGCGGCCTCTGGTGGCCTGGTCAGATAAGTTTCGCCTGGAGCAGAGCGCCGGCGCGGCTGCCCCGGAGTCGTGGCTGTATGATCTGCTGACCGCAGCTCGGATCCCGCGGTTGCTGGGCAATGGGCTAGCTCCCTTCCGAGAATTGGCGGATCGGCTGTTGTCCTATTTAACTCGCCCGCGCTGGGGGGATCCACCCAATCCCGAGGCGGAGCGACGCCGCGAGCGGCTGTTGACTCAGCTCTCTTGGGCTGCCATTGCCGGGATCGGGATTTGGATTGTTTATTTCGTGTCCACCACCGTTGGCTTCGGGGAGGTGCTGCTGACCTTTGGGCTGGGGATCCTCACCCTGCTGCGGGTCAGCGTGCTGTTGGTTTTCGCCACCGTGATCTGGACGCCGATTGGGGTGGCCATCGGCTTTCATCCAGGCCTGGCGAAGCTGCTGCAGCCGGTGGTGCAATTTCTGGCAGCTTTTCCGGCCAATTTCCTTTTTCCGTTTGTCACGCTGTTCTTCATCCGTGCTCAGATCAGCATTGAGTGGGGCAGCATTTTGCTGATGTCGTTGGGAGCGCAGTGGTACATCCTTTTCAACTCTATTGCCGGTGCCCAGAGCATCCCCACAGATTTGCGCGAAATGGCCGTGGATGTGGGCTTGCGGGGATGGCAGCGCTGGCAAAAGCTGATTATTCCGGGGATCTTTTCTGCCTGGGTTACCGGGGGGATCACAGCCAGCGGCGGCGCTTGGAACGCCAGCATTGTCTCGGAGATCGTGGCCTGGGGATCCACCACTCTCAAGGCTACAGGATTGGGCACCTATATTGCGGAAGCAACGGCGGTGGGAGATTGGCCCCGCATTACCTTGGGCATTGGCATGATGAGTCTGTTTGTGGTGGGCATCAATCGCCTTGTCTGGCGGCGGCTGTATCAATTGGCAGAAGAAAAATATCACCTTTAATCTTTGAGGCCATCTAATATGGGTTCTGCAGCTTCCCCTGTTTTGATCGAGGTTGAAAAGGTCTACAAGCGCTTTCCTTTGCCGGAGGGCAAGGGCGAGTTTACGGTTTTAAGCCAGATTGATTTGCAAGTGCGGGCAGGGGAAGTGTTGGCTTTGTTGGGCCGCAGCGGCAGCGGCAAAAGCACCCTGCTGCGCATCATGGCGGGCCTGATCCCGCCTAGCGAAGGGCGGGTGTTGAGCAACGGACGTCCCCTGCGGGGCCCCAACCCGGATGTGGCCATGGTGTTTCAAAGTTTTGCCCTCTTGCCCTGGCTGACGGTGCAAGAAAATGTGGAGCTGGGGCTGCAGGCTCAAGGGATCCCGCGCGAGATCCGGCGGCAAAAAGCCCTCAAGGCTATCGACCTGGTGGGCCTGGATGGGTTTGAGAACGCCTACCCCAAGGAACTTTCGGGAGGCATGAAGCAGCGGGTGGGCTTTGCCCGCGCCTTTGTCTTGGAGCCCAAGGTGCTGTTTATGGACGAGCCCTTCAGCGCTCTGGACGTGCTGACAGCAGAGAACCTGCGGGGGGAGATCGACGAGCTCTGGAACGCCCAGGCCTTCCCTTCCCAGAGCATTCTCATCGTTACCCACAACATCGAAGAGGCCGTGTTTTTGGCGGATCGGGTGGTGATCCTGGGATCCAACCCGGGTCGGATCCGGGGAGAGGTCAAGATTGACCTGCCGCGGCCCCACGAGCGCACGGATCCCCGCTTCAAGTCCCTGGTGGACTATATCTACGAGATCATGACCAATCCGGAGATCCCGGTAACCGGCGAGGTGGCTGCTCTCAGCCTGGTGAGTACCAGGGCACCCTCTCCCTACGCGCTGCCGCTCCCCCATGCGCGGGTGGGCGGCATCAGTGGTTTGCTGGAGCTGATCGTGGAATGGCCCCAGGGACGGGTGGAGATTGCCGAGCTGGCCGAGCGGCTGCAACTGGCAGTAGATGACCTGCTGCCGATTTTGGATGCGGCGGTGCTGTTGGGCTTTGCCGAGGTAACGGGCAGGGTGGTACAACTGACCGAGATCGGCCAAGATTTTGCCAACACCACCATCCTGCGCAGCAAGGATCTCTTCCGACAACAGCTTTTGGCGCGGGTGCCTGTGTTCCGCAGCATCCTGCAGACTCTGGAAGAAAAAAACAGCCGCTCCATGCGGGCGGACTTCTTCTTGGATCTCTGGGACGAACATTTTCCCCACCACGAGGCCGAACGGCAGTTTGCTACAGCCGTTGACTGGGGCCGCTACGCGGAGCTCTTTGAGTACGATGCCTCAGAAGAGCGGCTGTATCTCCCGGATCCCAGCGAAGGCTCCGCCGCTCCTGAGCCTGTCGGCCTCGATTCCCGTTCTGGCTAGGGCCAGCTTGGCTCTGCCTTTTTCCCAAAGGGTTGCCTTGGAGGGCAGAAGGCGTGACGCCAGTTCCAGAAAGTCCCAATTATCAATTTTCCCACCAAGCGCCACTGGCGAGGGAAGTCGAGGATTGAGGACATTGAAGCTGGGCTACAATCCCTTGTCCAAGAGATCAGGCGCCTTGACCTACATTCGGTTGCTTTGCCACCCCTGGGTTGTGGGC
>Ga0129299_1003051_pt1 | contig 11025 bp, 10 predicted proteins | sample ConPoolayeCmetaG_FD_94477 | JGI IMG/M metagenome (GOLD analysis project Ga0129299, IMG submission 94477) | Hot spring microbial mat communities from California, USA to study Microbial Dark Matter (Phase II) - Cone Pool mat layer C metaG ... | reverse complement strand
CTGCACCTGGCGCAGCCGGTCGTCTTGGGCGACGCGGAACTGCTCCAGGCGCCGCCGGGCCTGCGAGGCCGACAGGACCCGCTCGACCACCACCGCCAGCACGTCCAGGTCCACCGGCTTGACCAGAAACTCCGAGGCCCCGCGCTTCATCGCGTCCACCGCCACCTCGACGCTGCCGTAGGCGGTGACCACCACGACCTCGATGTCGGGAGCCTCCTTCCTGAACTCCTCCAGAAGGTCCAGCCCGTTGACTCCCCCCAGCCGCACGTCCAGCACCACCAGGTCCGGCTGCCAGGCGCGGATCTCGCCCGGCACCTTCTCGCCCACGTGCACCAGGCGGGTCTGGTGACCGGCCTCGGCCAGGGCCTCGCCCATGGACCGTGCCAGGGCGACCTCGTCCTCAACGATCAGGATCCTGGCCATGCCCGCTCCGTGAAGTCAGCCGCCGGCCGTCTCCGCCGGCGGAAGGGTAATATACACCCTGGCCCCCCCTTCGGGGCGGCGTTCGGCTCCGGCGCCGGCGCCCTGACGTTTCAGGGCCTGCCGGGCCAGGGACAGTCCCAGGCCCATGCCCCGCTGCTTGGTCGAGGAGGGAAACTCGAAGATCTGCTCCGGATCCTCCATGGGAAATCCGGGCCCCTCGTCCAGCACCGCGATGCACACGCCGCCCGGCGCCTCGGGACCGGCCGCCCCGGCCGAGATGGTGATCCGCCCGCCCAGGGGCGAGGCCTCGATGGCGTTGACCACCATCGCGATCAGCGCGTGCTCCACCGTGGCCGGGTCGTGCCGGCAGACCAGCCCGCCGGCGGGAAGCCGCAGCTCCAGTCGCAGTTCCTTGGCCGACAGATCCGGTTCCACCGCCCGGCAGACGCGCTCGATGGTCGGCCGCACGTCGGCGTCCCGGGTGGGCGAGGACACCGGGCGAACCGCCTCCATCAGCCCGTTGATCCACTGGTTGAGCCGGTCCACGGCGGCGATGATCTCGGCCATCCGCGCTTTGAGGGTCTCGTCTTGGGACCCCTGCCGGGCGGCCAGCTGGGCCGTCGCCCGGATGCTGGCCAGGGGATTCCGCAGATTGTGGGCCAGCTGGGCGGCCAGCTGACCGATGGTCGTCAGGCGCTCGGATTCGATCAGCTTGCGACGCAGCTCCCCCAGCGAGCAGCGGGCCCGGTCCAGGGCCGTGGCCAGCGCCGCCATTTCCCGCGGGCTGGTCAGCAGCGGCTCGTCCGGGGGGGCGTCGCGGGCCAGAGCCTCCACCTGCCGGTTGAGCTGCTCCATCGGCCACAGCAGCCAGCGCCGCAGCAGCGAGCCGATGATGGTCACGTGCAGGCCGGTCAGCCCGATCACCGCCGCCAGCAGGATGCGGGCCCGGATGTCCTGCCGGTCGGCCTGCTCGTTGATCGCGGCCAGCTCCTCCTCCAGCACGCGGGTCAGCGACTCCATCGGCCCGAGCACCAGGTCCACGGCCGGCCCCTGTTCCTCCGGAGGCAGCTGCTCCCAGGCGTCGTGCCCGGCATACACGGCCCGCAGGGCCTGCCGCACGCGGTTGCGCACCCGGTCCTCCCCCGGCGTCGAGGGGCTGTCGGCCAGGTAGCGGAACTGCTCGGCCAGCAGGGCCTTGAGGTTGATGTCGGCCGGCCCTGCGGCCTTGAGCTTCTGCACGCTGAGGACCACGTCGTTCCATTCCTGGATCTGCTTGATCATCTGCCGGCCGCGCCACAGTTCGAACATCGCCACGCTGACGGTGGCGAAACTCAGCAGCACCACGATGAGGTAGACCAGCAGCAGCCGACGGCGGAGGGTCATACCCGGATTCTACGGGATGTCGCTGAAGCCACCATCCATCCAAGCCGCCGGCCCAGACAGCCCGCCGGAGCCGGTCCGGCCGGTCCGGACGCCCGCCGGGCCCCGGGGGCGCGGTCGGGCCTGCGCCCGGGTCGCCGCTGCCGCGCCGATCCAGGAGGCACCCCGCCCGACGGACCGCCGCCTGGCATGCCGGATCGGTCCGGTTGCCGGGGCATGCCTGGAAACTCCAGATGCCGGGCACCAGGCGGAATCCGCGACCGCCGGGGGGTCTCGAACCACCCCTGCCGGGTAAAGACCTCCCCTGCCCCGACCCTCGGTCAGCCCCTCCGTCGTCCGGACCCCGGGAAACTTGCATCAGCGGCGGGACCGATCTACACTGACGGCCCGTCGGACAGACCGCTTGCGCGGGCGGACGCCGCAGAAGATCCAATGAAGTTTGTCCTGATCGATCGGATTACGGAGTTGGTGCCCGGGCAGCGGATCGCCGCCGTGAAGGCCCTGTCGATGGCGGAGGAGTATCTGGCGGACCACTTTCCACGCTTCCCGGTCATGCCGGGGGTGCTTATGCTGGAAGCGATGGTTCAGGCCTCGGCCTGGCTGGTTCGCGAAACCGAGGGCTATGCCCACAGTATGATCCTGCTGTCGGAGGCCCGGAACGTCACCTACAAGAGCTTCGTGTCGCCCGGCCGGGTGTTCGAGGTGACCGCCGAGGTCAAGGAACTGGGGCCCTCGGCCAGCCGGTTTGCCGGCGCGGGCCGGTGCGGGGATGTCGAGATGGTCAGGGCGCAGTGGTCCCTGCGCCACTTCAACCTCGCTGACGAAGACCCGTCGCGGGCGGAACTGGATCGCCGGCTGATCGAGGCGGCCAGGCGGCAGCGCGCGTTGATGGGGTGCGCCTGAGCCGGCGCGGGGCGTCGCAGGCATCGAAGATGGACCGGGGCGGGCAAGTACCCGGCCCCCGGACTGTTCAAGTTGATGGAGGCAGCAGCAGATGGCCATGAGCCGTGAGGAGATCTTCCGGAACGTCCGGGACACGCTGGTCGATGCGCTGGCCGTCGAGCCGGAGGAGGTGACCGAGGAGGCCACGCTCACCGGGGATCTCGGGGCCGAGAGCATCGACTTCCTGGACATCGTGTTTCGCCTGGAAAAGAGCTTCAGCATCAAGATCCCGCGCGGCGAGCTGTTTCCCGACGACCTGCTGAACAACCCGGACTACGTCTCCAACGGGAAGTTCACGCCGGCCGGCCTGCGCGAGATCAAGAAGGCCATGCCGCACGCCGACTTTTCCAGCTTCGACGCGGACCCCGACGTGAACAAGATGCCCGAGCTGTTCACCGTCAAGACGCTGGTGAACTACATCGAGGCCAAGCTGGCGGCCTGAGGCGGAACCGCCGCGGCGCCCCGTCGCCGGGTCGCACGCGCCTTGCGCCGGCCGGTCCGCCGGCAGCCGAAAGCTTGCCGATCGACGGCCGGCAGACGCCGGCCGGCACGCTTGAAGCGGCGATCCGGCACGACCGGATGCCACACGGACACAAGGGGTCTCCAGAAGGCGATCATGCGCTGGTTCTGGATCGACAGGTTCGTGGAGTTCGAGTCCGGCAGGCGGGCGGTGGCCCTCAAGAACGTCACCATGGCCGAGGAGCACCTGCACGACCATGTTCCCGGCTTTCCGGTGATGCCCGCCAGCCTCATGATCGAGGGCATGGCCCAGACGGCGGGCATTCTGGTGGGGGAGGCCCGCGGTTTCCGGGAGAAGGTCATCCTGGCCAAGATCCGCCGGGCGACCTTCGAGGGCATCGCCGGGCCCGGGGGACAGCTGCGTTACGAGGCGGTCCTCGAGACGCTCAGCGACGCCGGGGCCCAGACGACCGGCACGGTGACCTGCGACGGCCGGGAGATCGGCCGGGTGGACCTGATGTTCTCGCACATCGACCGCAACATGAGCGGTCTGGCGTTTCCGGAGGAGAACTTCGTGTTCACCGAGGAGTTCATGGGGCTGCTGGGGACGTTTCTTCCCGGTCGCGGCGGGGCCGGTTGAGAGGTTTCGATGAGCACGCGTCGCGTCGTGATCACGGGCGTCGGGCTGGCCACGCCGATCGGCATCGGAGCCGGGGCGGTCTGGAACAGCCTGCTGGAGAACCGCTCGGGCGTGCGCCGCATCTCGGCGTTCGACCCGGAGCGGTTCCGCTGCCAGGTCGGAGGCGAGATCGAGGGGCTCAGCGCCGGCCAGTACGTGCCCAAGGCCTACCGCAAGAGCACCAAGGTCATGGCCCGGGACATCGAGATCGCGGTGGCCGCGGCCTACGAGGCGGCCCGGGACGCCGGCCTGAAGACCCGCTGCCTCATCGAGCGGGGCGAGACCGAGGGACCGCCGAACTTCGACCCGACCCGCCTGGGCGTCAACATCGGTGCCGGGCTGATCTGTGCCGACCTCACCGAGCTGGCCGGTGCCCTGGCCGCCTCGACCGACGAGGCCGGCCGCTTCGACATCCGCCGCTGGGGCGCCGAGGGGATGAACAACCTCACCCCGCTGTGGCTGCTGAAGTTCCTCCCGAACATGCTCTCCTGCCACGTGACCATCGTCCACGACGCCCAGGCCCCCTCCAACACCATCACCTGCTCGGAGGCCTCCAGCCATCTGGCCGTCGGCGAGGCTTTCCGCACGATCAGCCGCGGGGCCGCGGATATCTGCCTGTGCGGCGGCGCCGAGAGCAAGCTCAACCCCATGGGCCTGATGCGTCAGCAGCTGCTCGGCCGGCTGACCACCTCCGGCAACGACCGCCCCCAGGACGCCTGCCGGCCGTTCGACGCCGCCCGCGACGGCACGGTCATCGGCGAAGGCGGAGGCCTGCTGGTGCTGGAGGACCTCGAGCACGCCCGCGCCCGCGGGGCCCGGATCTACGGCGAGGTCACCGGTTTCGGCGCCAGCTGCAACGCCTGCAGCTGGCATGAACCCCATCCGGAAGGCCGGCCGCTGGCCCTGGCGGTCCGCAAGGCCCTGGCCGACGCCGGCCTGCAACCCGGCGACGTGGACCTGATCACCACATTCGGCACCGGCATCCCGGCCCAGGACGCCTCCGAGGCCGCGGGACTCCGGGCGGCCCTGGGGGACCGGGCCGCCGAAGTGCCGGCCCTGGCGATCAAGGGAGCCGTCGGCAACAGCGGGGCCGGCAGCGGGGCCATCGACCTGGCGGTCGCGGCGCTCTGCCTGCACCACCAGATGATTCCGCCGTCCCGCAACGTCACCCGGCCGGATCCGGCCTGCGGACTCCAGCTGGTCGCCGGCGGCCCCCGGAAAGCGGAAATCGACGCCTTGGTCTCGGTGGCCTACGCCCTGGGCGGGGGCCAGAACGCGGCGCTGGTGTTCCGGCGCCTGGAGGTCTGAAGGTGGCCCGACCCGATTCGACAAACGGAAACCGCCGCGTGGTGGTCACCGGCTGCGGCTGGATCACGCCCCTGGGCGACGATCTCGACGGCGTCTGGAAGCGGCTTCTGAGGGGTGACAGCGGCGTGTCGCCGACCGAACTGTTCGACGCCTCCACGTTCCCGACCACCTTCTCCGCCCAGGTCAAGGGCTTCGATCTGCGGCGCTATCTCGGCGACGAGGCCGCCGCCCGGCACCGCGACGTCAGCCGCAACACCGGTTTCGCCCTGGCGGCCGCCCAGATGGCCTGGAAGGACGCCGGCCTGGACGCCTTCTCCGGCCTGGACCGCACGGCGGTGGGCATCTACCTCGGCGGCGGCGAGGGACCGATCGACTTCGACAACTTCGTCGCCGCGGCGGTGGCCGCCTGGGACCGCCAGGCCGCCGGCGGACGGGGCGATCTGGACGCCCGCCGCTGGGCGGAAGTGGCCGAACAGCGGCTCACCGCGGTCCGCGAGCTGGAGCAGGACCCCAACATGGCCGCCGGACATATCGCCTGCCAGTTCGGCGTCGAGGGTCCGGCGTTCAACACCCTGACCGCCTGCGCCGCCAGCACCCAGGCGATCGGCGAGGCCGCCTGCCTGATCCGCCGGGGCGACGCCGACGTGGTCATCTCCGGCGGCACCCACAGCATGATCCACCCGTTCGGCACCACCGGCTTCAACCGGCTCACGGCCCTGTCCACCCGCAACGACTCCTGCCTGACCGCCAGCCGGCCCTTCGACCGCACCCGCGACGGGTTCGTCCTGGGCGAGGGCGCGGGCATCCTGATTCTCGAGGAGCTCGAACACGCCCGGCGCCGCGGAGCCCGCTGCCGCTGCGAGATCCGCGGCTACGGCTCCACCGCGGATGCCTTCCGCATCACCGACATCCACGAGGACGGCCGCGGCGGCATCGCCGCCATGCGCCTGGCCCTGGAGGACGCCGGCCTGCGGCCGCAGGACATCGACTACATCTCGGCCCACGGCACCGGAACCGAGGAGAACGACAAGATCGAGTCGCTGGCGATCATGAAGCTCTTCGGCGAGCACGCCTACAAGGTGCCGATCAGCTCGATCAAGAGCATGATGGGACACCTGATCGCCGCCGCCGGCGCCGTCGAGCTGATCACCTGCATCCTGGCGATCCGCGACAACATCCTGCCGCCGACGACCAACTATCAGACCCCCGATCCGAACTGCCCGCTCGACTACGTGCCCAACCAGGCCCGACCGGCCAGGGTCGACGCCTGCCTGAGCAACAGCTTCGGCTTCGGCGGACAGAACGATACCCTGATCGTGACCCGGATCACCTGACCGGCGCGGCCGGGGCCGGGCGGAGGACCACACGCGTGCTCAAGACTGCCGACATCGTTCAGCGCATCGAGTCCACCGGCGTCATCGCGATCATCCGGGCCTCCGGCGGCGGAGAACTCGTCGAGGTCGTGCGGGCCCTCCGCGAGGGCGGGCTGACCTGCATCGAGGTCACCATGACCACGCCGGACGCGCTGGCCGTGATCCGCGCCGCCCGCGAGGCGATCGGCGACGAGGCGGCCATCGGCGTCGGCACCGTCCTGGACGCCGAAACCGCCCGGGCCGCCATCCTCGCCGGGGCTCAGTTCGTGGTGGCCCCCTCCTTCGACCCGGCCACCGTCGGGTTGTGCCGCCGCTACGGCGTTCCGGTCATGCCCGGAGCCCTCACCCCCACCGAGATCGTCCGCGCCTGGCAGGCCGGGGCCGACTACGTCAAGGTCTTTCCCACGTCCTCGCTGGGGCCCGGCTACATCCGCGACCTCAAGGGGCCGCTGCCCCAGATCCGCATGATTCCCACCGGAGGCATCACCCTGGACAACGTGGCGGCGTTCATCAGGGCCGGAGCCTCGGCCGTCGGAATCGGCTCGGCCCTGGTCACCGCCAGGGCGATCCGCGAACGGGATCTCGCCGGCATCCGCGACGCGGCCGCCCGCTGGCTGCAGGCGGTGGCCGAGGCTCGAGCCGGTGAATGAGCCCCACGTCAGCCAGGCTCCCGCCCCACCGGGCCCGGCCGGATCCGCCGGGCCCCGCGGAAGACTCGCCGCGGCGGCCGGGGCCTTCCTGCACGCCGGACGGTTTCTCCTGCCACTCGATCCGCGAACCGACACACCCGACGATGGGAACGATCGCCTCGCCGGGTGCTGGTTCGTGTGCTGGGGGCTGCTGATCGGCATCGTCTATGCAGTCTTCTTCAGCGTGGCCTGGCGGCTGTTCGGCGAGTACCACCGCATGCGCCTGGTGCCGACGGTGTCGCTGCTCGCCGTGGATCTGGCGTGGTTCGGATACCGGCTCGTGGCCGGAAGCGCCGCCCTGTTCTCTCGCCGCCGCGACGCCGACGACGCCCGCGGCGCTGCCGTCGTCGGCGGAGTGCTGGCCGTCCTGTTGATCGTGCTGCTCAAGCAGGCCCTGCTGCTGTCGCTGCCCTACGGCGCCCGGCCGCAACCGGCCGACTGGCGCCAGCACCTTGGAATCCTCTATCCCGCGCCGATCTACCGCCCGCTGATCCTCATGCCGGTCTGGGGACGCTGGGCGATGATGCTCGCGGCCGCCATGGGCCGCGCGGCGCCGGGGGCCTCGGCCCGGACCGTCCGGCTGACCGCGGGCATGGGCCTGCGGGCGGTCGGCGCCGGATGGGCCGCCGCCGCGCTGCTGACCCTGCTGTACGTTCCCGCTCCGCAGGTCTATCTCGGACACGCCGTGCTGGTGGCCGTGGGCACGCTGGTGGCCGCCTACTTCACCGCCTTCCTCCTCGGCCGGCGCGAACGCGGCCAGACCGAAGAGACGATTCTGGCCACCGGACTGGCCGGAGAACTGTCTTTTCTGCTGCTCTATCTCCCCGTCGCCAGCGCTATCTACCTGTACTAGCGAAGCTTGCGGCTGGCCGGGGGCAAAAACGGCCTGCGCGCAGGCCTTCAGTTCCCGCGCCGAAGGCTCCGATAAAACCCATCGTCGCCGGAGGATACCGGCCAGAGGTGGCGCGGCCGAGAACGTCGCGACGCCGGGAGGCACGGATGCCGCTGATCCGATCACGCCGACCGATCCCTCGCTCAGGGGCCTGGACGTTTCGTTGGGCCGTCGCGCTGGCGGCCGGCGTGATCCCTGCGCTGCCGGCCCCGGTTCTGCTCGCCCAGTCGCCGTCGGAAAGCCACGGACCCCTGTCGGTGCGTTCCCGCCGGCTGGAGTTTCACTACCGTCTCGGCGGCGCCGGACCTTCGGCCGTCGTCGAGCTGTGGAGCACACGCGACCGCGGAGCCACATGGCAGCGTGTCGCTTCAAAGGATGGCCAGACCGGACCGCTGGAGTACACCGCGCCGAGCGAGGGGCTCTACGGCTTCATTCTCCTGGTGCGCGACGGCCAGAGGGTTTCGCGGGAGGATCCCCGGCCGCGCGACGTTCCGCAGCGCTGGATCTTCGTGGATGCCACCCCGCCGCTGGCTCAGTGGGACCGCGTCGAGCCCGGCGAGGACTTCGCCCTGCGTCGGACGCTGCGGCTGGCCTGGACGGCCTACGACGACAACCTGCCGGGCCGGCCGGTTTCACTGTCCTTTCGGACCCCCGACGACCGTGCCTGGCGGGTCATCGACCCGGCGGCACTGAACAGCGGGCGATACGACTGGACCGTGCCGGACGACGTCCAGGGCGAACTGACGCTGCTGCTGAGCGTCCGTGACCTGGGCGGCCACGTCGTCGAGCGGACCTTCGGACCGGTCAGCGTGCCGGTCTCTCTCAGACCGGCCGGCGACGTCAGAACCGAGGCATCCGCCGGCCCGCCGGTCGTCCCCCCGGCGCAGCAGACCGCATCGACCCGGCCGGTCGAGTCCCCGATGACCCCGCTGCCGCCGGAACGCCGCCGCGCGGCCGAGGAACTTGCCCGCCAGGCCGCCTGGCACATGGAGCGCGGACAGCACGCCGTGGCCGCCGAGCGCCTGCGCGAGGCCCTGGACATCGACCCGGACATGCCCGAAGCCATCCGCCGCCTGGCCTGGATCTACGCCGATCAGCGCGACTACGAGCAGGCCCTGGAACTCTACAACCGCATTCTGGCCCGCCGGGGCGACGATCCCGAGGCCCTGCGCGGCGCGGCCCTGGCCCACCTGGCCCAGCGCCGGTATGCTCAGGCCCGCGACGTGCTGTACAGGCGGCTGGCGGCCGATGAACGCTGCGCCGAGGCGTGGTTCGACCTGGGTGACGTGCTGTTCCTGATGGGCCAGACCGCCGAGGCCCGGGCCCACTGGCGCCGGGCGATGAGCGTGGATGCCTCGGCCAGGGCGATCATCGAGAAGGCCCGCTCGCGGCTCGAGACCTACGCCGAGCCCGTGGCCGCCGGAACGGCCGGGGCCGCCCCGAACCGCTGAAGGTGCGTCGCAGGAGACCACCGGATGACCGGGCAAAGAGCAACCACGGGCCGCGCGGCGGCGCCCGCCTACGCGGTGTGCGGCGCGGAACCCTTTCTCCGGCAGGAGGCGGTCGCGGGCATTGTCGAACGCTCCCTCGAGGGAGCCGACCGCCGCCTGGCGCTGGGCGAGTACGACGGCTCCGGCGCGGTCGAGCTGGCGGTCATTCTCGACGAGCTGCGGACCCTGCCGTTCCTGGCCCCGCGGCGCGTGGTGGTGGTCCGCGAGGCCGACCGGTTCATCACCCAGTATCGATCGCACCTGGAGGCCTACGTCGAACGGCCCTGCGAAACCGGCGTCCTGGTGCTCGAATGCCGGTCGCTTCCGGCCAACACCCGCCTGTACAAGCTGATCGCCCGGACCGGCGAGGTGATCCGCTGCGAGGCCCCCAGGCCCTCCAGACTGTCTGAATGGGTTGCCGCCGAGTGCCCCCGGCGCTGCGGAAAAGCCATCGAACCGCAGGCGGCGGCGCTGCTGTGCGCCCAGATCGGTCCGAATCTGGGACTGCTGATCGCCGAGCTGCACAAGCTGGCCCTGCATGCCGGCGACCAGCCGCGGATCACCCTGGCCGACGTGGAGGCCCTGGTCGGCTTCTGCAAGGAAGAGAAGGTCTGGAATATTCTCTCGGCGATCGCGGCCCGCGATGAGGCCGCCGCCCTGCGCCAGTGGGAGGAGGTCATCCAGACCGACCGTGCCGCCGAGGAGCGGGCCGTGGCGGGCATCGCCTATACCGTGCGCCGCCTGCTGCAGGCCCGGCTGGCCCTGGAGGCCGGCACGCCGCTGAAGACCATCATGGAGATCGTGAAAACCTGGGACGAACGCCGGTTGCGCGCCGAGCTGCAGGCCTTTACCACCGACCAGGTGGAGCAGATGCTCTGCGAGCTGCTCGAAGCCGACGTGGCCGCCAAGACCGGCCGCTCGAGCGTTCATGCGGCCATCGAGTCCTTCATCGTGCGGATGTGCCGGCGGCCGCAGGCTCGCAGGGCCACCGGCTGACCCTCGGCGGCCGCGAAAACCGCCGGCGCCCGGAACGGATGCCATCTCATGAAAGCCCAAACGTCACGGATGACGCTGGCCGTGGTGCTGGCCGCGGCCCTGGCCGGGTGTGAAAGCCAGGCCGTTTCCTGGGGACGCTGGAACACTGCCGAACTGGCCGCCGATCCGGTCTCCGGGTCGCCGGCCAGCCGTCCGGCCGATGCGGATGTCGGACCCGACGGCCTGGCCGAAGCGCCTTCCGCCGTGGGCGGAGAAAGCCGGACCGAATCCCTCGATCCCCGGCTGGAGTCCTACGTCCGCCGCCTCGAACGGCTCGGGGAGACGGACCGGCAAACGGACCCGGCGTCGCAGGCCCCGGTCGACGCGCCGACCATCCCGGAGCCCCGCCCGACGG
>Ga0129299_1003048_pt1 | contig 11033 bp, 9 predicted proteins | sample ConPoolayeCmetaG_FD_94477 | JGI IMG/M metagenome (GOLD analysis project Ga0129299, IMG submission 94477) | Hot spring microbial mat communities from California, USA to study Microbial Dark Matter (Phase II) - Cone Pool mat layer C metaG ... | reverse complement strand
TTTCACCGCCGCGTCGCCCGGCTGCTCGGGATCCGCGTTCATATGCACGGCAGCGTCGTGCGCGACAGGCCCGTGCTGATTGTCTCGAACCACATTTCCTGGCTGGACATCATCGTGCTGAGCAGCATCGCGCCGGTCTCGTTCATCGCCAAATCGGAGATCGACGGCTGGCCGATGATCAACGCTTTCGCACGGCTGCAACGTACGCTTTTCGTGAACCGCAATCGCCGCAGCGAGGTGAAGGGGAAGACGCAGGAGATCGCCGCGCGGCTGGCGGCCGGAGACAGCCTGGTGCTGTTCGCGGAAGGCACCAGCAGCGACGGCAACCGCGTGCTTCCGTTCAAGAGTTCGCTGTTCGCCGCCCTCGGCAATGGCGCGGATGGGAGCGCAACCGGTCTGGTGCAAACCGCGACGTTGGTTTACACCCATATGCACGGCCTGCCGCTCAATCGCAACCAGAAGCCTGCAATTGCCTGGTATGGCGATATGGACATGCTGAGCCACGGCTGGGCGTTTCTGAGGAGCGGTCCGATCGACGTGAAGGTTATCATCAGCGAGCCGGTCTCCATGAGCCAGTTCGGGGACCGCAAACAACTGAGCGCCTTCACGGAACGCAGCGTGCGCAACAATTTCGCGGCGATCATGACGGCGCGCCGCCCCGCGCCGGTCATGCTGAGCCATCAACCGGGCAATGAAGACAATGCGTCCCAAGCCGGGAGCCAATGACTTGACAACACAGTCTGCCACGACGACGGCCGAGATCGGCGCTCCCACGCCGCCAAGCGGCAAGACGGTTTTCGTAAAGACCTATGGCTGCCAGATGAACGTCTATGACAGCGAGCGGATTGCCGAGAGCCTGGCGCCGTCCGGTTTCCGGCCCGTGGCCACGCCCGAGGAGGCCGACCTCGTCGTGCTCAACACCTGCCACATCCGCGAGAAGGCCGCCGAAAAGGTCTATTCCGAACTCGGCCGCATCCGCAAGCTGCGCGAGGCACGCCGCGCTGAGGGCAAGGACATGGTGATCGCGGTTGCCGGCTGCGTGGCGCAGGCCGAGGGCGAGGAAATCTTCGCGCGCGCCTCCGCCGTCAGCATCGTCGTCGGCCCACAGAGCTACCACCGCCTGCCTGCGCTCATGCGCGAGGCCGAGGCCGGGACGCGAACGATCGACATCGACTTCCCCGCAAAGAGCAAGTTCGAGGCCTTGCCCGAGCGGCCGCACCCCGCCGCGCCGGCCGCGTTCCTTACCGTGCAGGAGGGGTGCGACAAGTTCTGCACCTTCTGCGTGGTGCCCTACACGCGCGGTGCCGAATTTTCGCGTCCGCCCTCGCAGGTTCTCGGCGAGGCGGAGCGCATGGCGCGGGCCGGCGTGAAGGAGCTGACCCTGCTTGGGCAGAATGTGAACGCCTATCATGGCGAGGCGGAGGATGGCTCGGTGTGGAGCCTGGCCCGGCTGCTTAAGGCCATCGCCGCCATCCCGGGGATCGAGCGCCTGCGCTACACGACAAGCCACCCGGCCGACATGCGCGAAGACCTGATTGCCGCGCATCGGGACCTGCCCGTGCTGATGCCCTACCTGCATCTGCCGTTCCAGGCCGGTTCGGACCGCATCCTCGCCGCCATGAACCGCAGGCACACCGCGGCCGACTATCTCCGGCTGATCGATCGCATCCGCGCGGCGCGGCCCGGCATCGCGCTTTCGACCGACATCATCGTCGGCTTCCCCGGCGAGACGGAGGAGGATTTCCGGCACACCCTGCGCGTCGTCGAGGCGGTCGGCTACGCCCAGGCCTATTCCTTCAAATACAGCCCGAGGCCGGGCACCCCCGCCGCGGCGCTTTCGGACCAGGTGCCCGATGCGGTGAAATCAGAGCGGCTCGATCGTCTGCAGCAGCTGCTTAACGCGCAGCAGGCCGCCTTCAACTCTGCTTGCGTGGGGCGCAGCTTCAGCATTCTCCTGGAGCGGAAAGGGCGCAAGCCGGGCCAGCTCACCGGCCGCTCGCCCTACATGCAGGCGGTGCACGTGGCGGCGGAAGAGCGGCTGCTCGGGCAGATTGTTGACGTCGAAATCACGGCAAGTGGTGCCAATAGTCTTACAGGCGTCATAAATCGTCGGGATCATCATGGTATGGTTCAAGATATGAAACGCGAATCGGATGCCTATGGGAGGTAACATTTGCCAGCAGGTCTACGCAGAATGCAGGCTCACACCTTTGCAGCCGCAAGAAAACGCGGCCATGCTTCGGGACCCGATACCCGCATGACGCGCGTTGAGTTGCATTTTGACGACAACCGTCTCATGGCCGATTTGCTCGGCGAATATGACGCCAACCTTTCAATCATCGAACACCGCCTGAATGTCGAGGCCGTGGCTCACGGCAATGTGGTGGTGCTGGAGGGCCCCGAGGCTGCCTGCGATCAAGCCAAATATGTGCTCGAATGGCTCTATCGGCGGCTTGGCGCAGGCGAAAAGATCGGCATCGGTGATGTCAACGGCGCCATACGCCACGCCCAGGCCGGCGAAGGCGCTGCCAGTAGGCCGAAGCGTGACGGCGATACTCCCGCGCCCGTCGGCTTCGCGCAGATCAAGACGCGCAAGCGGTTGATTTCGGCGCGCACCCCGCTGCAGTCCGTCTACATCCAGGCGCTTGAAAAGGCGGAACTTATCTTTGCAACCGGCCCGGCCGGCACCGGCAAGACCTATCTTGCCGTGGTATATGCGGCCAGCCTGCTCGAGCGCGGCGCGATCGACCGCATCATTCTCTCCCGCCCCGCCGTCGAGGCGGGCGAGCGGCTTGGCTTTCTCCCCGGCGACATGCGCGAAAAGGTGGACCCCTACTTGCGTCCTCTCTATGATGCGTTATATGACGTGCTTCCGCCGGAAAAGGTCGAGCGCGGGCTAGAGACCGGCTCGATCGAGATTGCGCCATTGGCATTCATGCGCGGGCGGACGCTCAGTCACTCGATCATCATACTCGACGAAGCGCAGAACTGCACCGCAACGCAGATGAAGATGTTTTTGACCCGGATCGGCGAAGGCAGCCAGATGGTTGTCACCGGCGATCCATCGCAGATCGACCTTCCCCCCGGCCAGGCGTCGGGGCTGGAGCATGCCATCGGCCTGCTGTCCGGCATCGAGGGCATTCGCCATATCGCGTTCACAAAGGCAGATGTCGTCAGGCGCGAGCTGGTGGCGAAAATCATTGACGCATATGACAGGGCCTGAGCCAAGGGGCATGCCATGACGACCAAAACCGACACTCTGAATATCTCGCTCCCGGCGTGTTCAGTACCGCGTTCAGTTGATATTGACGTTGCCGTGCTCGATGACTCCTGGCTTTCGATCGAGGATTGCGAAGCGCTTTGCCGGCATGCGGCTGCCTTGACAGCAGCCAAGGCGGCGGAAGCTGGGCACGATGCGCCCGTCGAGATCTCCATCGCCCTATCGAGCGACCGCGAAATCCAGTTGCTCAATGCGCGCTACCGTAACCAGGACAAGCCGACAAATGTGCTGGCCTTCCCCAACGGCATGATGCTGGCGGAAGCCGACGGCCATGTGTTTCTGGGAGATGTGGTCATCGCCTACGAAACGCTGATGAACGAGGCTGCCAGCGAAGGGAAAAATCCGCGCCATCACCTCGCCCATCTCGTCGTGCACGGTGTTTTGCATCTTTTCGGCTACGATCACGAGACGGATGCCGAAGCCGAGCAGATGGAGCATGTCGAGCGTGCGATCCTGCGAAGTCTGAATGTCCCCGACCCCTATAGCGCCTGGAGCGGAAGCGAAGCCGCTCCCGAAGCCGCGTAACCCTCAGTCAAGAGATGAGCGATCAACCTCCAAGTCCTCGAAAAACCCCCAACCCGTACGGTTTACAAGACCCCGAAAGGACAAGAACCGGCCAAAGCTGGCTTCACCGCGTGGCAAGCGCGCTAGGTTTCTCGAACGGCGACAGCCTCAAGGAGAGGCTCGAAAAAGCCCTGAAGCAGGACAAGGACGGGGAAGAGGCCCTATCACCTCAGGAACGCACCATGCTGCTCAACATCCTGAGTTTCGGCGAGAGCCGGGCCTCCGACGTGATGGTGCCCCGAGCTGACATCATCTCGATCGACGAAAGCGCTTCCCTGGCCGAATTGCTTGCTTTGTTTTCGCGGCATAATCACTCGCGCATTCCTGTCTATAACGGCACGCTCGACGAAGCCACGGGCATGGTGCACATCAAGGACGTCGTGCGCTGGATGACGGCGCAAGCCTCGGCGACAGCGGGCGGGGCCGCATCATCCATCGACGATGCCGCCATCCGTTGCGGCGGCCTGGATCTGAAATGCATAGACCTGTCTCGCAGCATCGCCTCCATGGGCTTGCGGCGGAATATCCTGTTCGCCCCGGCTCAGAGTTCGGCTCTCGCGCTCTTGCACATGATGCAGGCGAAGCGCGTTCACCTCGCCCTGATTTACGACGAATTCGGCGGCATCGAGGGGCTTGTGTCCATCGAAGACCTGATCGAGGAGGTTGTGGGCGATATCGAGGACGAGCATGACCCTGAGGAGGAGCCTTTGGTCGTGCAAGACGACACGGGCCTCATCGTGAACGCGCGCGCCGAGGTTGACGATCTGAGCACGTATCTGGGCGTCGATCTCACGCTGCCGGGCAATGAGGACGAACCCGAGAGCGTCGGCGGTATCATCCTTTCGATCGCCGGCCGCCTGCCCGGCGTGGGAGAGAGGGTGTTGCATCCAGCTGGCTACGAGTTCGAGATCTTGAGCGTCAGCAAGAACCGCATCGGTAAGGTGCGTATCCGGGAGATGCCGGGCCCGAAGACCGGTAAGGAGCCTCACAGGGGCACGCGTAAGCCGTCCGCCTCGAATGCGTCCCGGCCCGAGGCTGCCTGATCGCGGGCCCCCCCAGCCCTGCGGCGCCGGGGGCATATGGCCCGACGGAACATCGCGCTCCGTCATCCTGCCAGCCGCAGTTCGTACATCTGGACGCAATCTTCCCCACCGCAACCACAGGAGCGTCCCCATGCAGCAGACAGCCCGTTGGATCGCCACGCTGGGCGGATGGCGGCGGTTCGTCCTGACCGTTCTGCTCGGCGCGGCGTCTGCGCTGGCAATGCCGCCGTTCCATCTCTGGCCGGTGCTGTTCCTCACCCTCCCCGTGCTTGTGTTCCTGCTCGACGGGGCGTTGCGCGATGTTGCGGCTGGGTCGACGCCACGCGCGATCCGGCGCCCGTTCCTTGCAGCATTCAAGATCGGCTGGGCCTTCGGTTTCGGCTATTTCCTCGCCGGGCTCTATTGGGTCGGCTTTGCGTTTTTCGTGGAGCCTGAGAAATTCGCCTGGGCCATGCCGATCGCTGTTGCGGGCATGCCCGCGGGGCTCGCCCTGTTCTTCGCCATCGCAACGGGGCTGGCCAGTCTCGCCTGGCGGCCCGGATCGGCCCGCATCGCGGCGCTCGCAGCCTCCTTATTCGCGCTCGAATGGCTGCGCGGACATATCCTCACGGGCTTCCCCTGGAACCTGATCGGCTACAGCCTGACCGCCAACGATGCCCTGATGCAGATCGCATCCGTGTTCGGGCTCTATCCGCTTACCCTTTTCGCCGTACTGATCTTCGCCGCCCCCGCCGCCTTCATCGCACATGCCGGGCGCGAGGATAACACCCGCCGGCCATGGCTGCTGCCCGCCGCCGCCGCGCTGTTTCTGGCGGCATTCTGGCTGTGGGGCAGCCAGCGCCTTCCCGCGGAACCGCCCGCCCATCACGCCGGCATCGAGCTGCGCATCGTGCAGGCCAATATCCCGCAGCGGGAGAAATGGCGGCCCGAAAACCGGGAATGGATCTTCGAGCGCTATCTTGACCTGAGCCGCAGCGAAAGCGCGCGGGGACTGACAAAGGCAGGCACAAGCCATGTCGTGTGGCCCGAATCCTCGGTGCCGTTCCTGTTCATGGCGGACGGCCGCATCTTTGACGAAGCCGCGCGCGCGCGCATCGCCGAGATCATCCCCTCCGCGGGCAATCTCATTCTTGGCGCCGAGCGCGCACAAACCCGCAATGCCGCAGATGGACGCCGGATCGTTGAAAACGTCTTCAACAGCCTGTTCGTGCTGAATGCGCAGGCAGAGGTCGCCGCGATTTACGACAAGGTCCATCTCGTCCCGTTTGGGGAATATCTGCCCTTTCCGGGCTTCTTCAAATGGCTCGGTTTCAAGCACCTGACCCACCACGCGATCGGCTTTAACGCAGGCGAGACAAGGCCGGCGATCCACGCCGACGGGCTGCCCGCCTTTTCTCCGCTCATCTGCTATGAAATCATCTTTCCCGGTCGGGCCGCGCCCGAGGGCGAGCGGGTCGGCTGGCTGCTCAACATCACCAACGATGCCTGGTTCGGGCCCACTTCAGGACCCTATCAGCATCTGCATCAGGCGCGGGTCCGTGCGGTGGAGGAGGGGCTGCCCGTCATCCGCGCCGCCAACACCGGCATCTCCGCGGTGATCGACCCGCATGGACGGGTGCTGAAAAGCCTGCCGCTCGACACGCAGGGCGTCATCGACAGCGGCTTGCCCGAAAGCCTCACGCCGACTTTTTTTGTGAAGCATGGACCGATCCTGCTACTTTCGGTCGCAATTTTTGCAATTCTGGGTTATGTAATTTTATTAAAGGTTGATTCATTGCATCGCAGGGACTGAGATCTTGGTCACCAAGCCTTTAATTCACCGCGTGCTTGCGTTTCATTTCCGTTCGATTGGCGCGCTTCATTCTCCTTTTGGTTGAGTTGACGGGTTTCGAGTGGTGCGATCTAACTTAGGGTTGCATGCATAATTAAAAGAATTTTGTGCAACCGAAGAGTTTGTTTCGATCAACAGGGGCACGGACCATGGCAGGGATCGGCGGAGAAGTGCAAACGGCTACAGACGACGACGATAGCACCGAGTCTGGCGGGCGCAAGCCTAACCCGGTGGACGTTCATGTCGGCAGCCGGGTCAGGTTGCGGCGACTCATCATCGGCATGAGCCAGGAGAAGCTGGGGGAAAAGATGAACCTCACCTTCCAGCAGATCCAGAAATACGAAAAAGGCACAAACCGCATCGGCGCGAGCCGGCTCTTCCAGCTTTCACAAATTCTCGACGTGCCGATGTCGTATTTCTTCGAGGATGCGCCGATAAAGCCGGGTGCCGCTGCTGCGCCCGGTTTCGCCGAGCCGAAGGGCGAGGCCTTTCTTCTGGACTTCCTCAACACGCGCGAGGGGCTCGAACTCAACCGGGCATTCGTGCGCATCAAGGACCCCAAGGTCCGCCGCAAGATCATCGACCTGGTGCGGTCCCTGTCCGAAGACCAGGAAGACGGCGCCGACAACGGGCTCTAGCAGTCTTGCTCCTAGCCTAAAAAAATATTGACGCGTGGCGGTCCGGCCTTAAACAGAGGGTGTCGTGCCTGCCGGATGTCGGCGTGCCTCTTTTTCCCATGGAGTTTAACAGTTGTCCCGCAACCGCTATCTCTTCACGAGCGAATCCGTGTCCGAAGGACATCCCGACAAGGTCTGTGACCAGATTTCGGACGCAATTGTCGATCTCTACCTGGCAGCAGATCCGCACAGCCGCGTGGCGGTCGAAACCCTAGCGACCACCAACCGGGTGATCCTCGCAGGCGAGGTGCGCGGCCCTGCGGAGATCACAGCCGACCACCTGATCGACGCCGCGCGCCAGACTGTTCGCGAAATCGGATACGAGCAGGACGGCTTTCACTGGAAGAATCTCGACGTGCAGTGCTTCGTGCACGAGCAATCCGTGGATATCGCCGCCGGCGTCGACGAGACGGCGGAGAAGGATCTCGGCGCGGGCGACCAAGGCATCATGTTCGGTTATGCCTGCACCGAAAGCGCGGAACTGATGCCGGCTCCCATCTATTATGCGCATCGCATCCTGCAGGAGATGTCCAAGGCGCGCCACTCCGGCGCCGCGCCGCAATTCGGCCCTGATGCGAAAAGCCAGGTCACGCTTCTTTACGAGATGGGCAAGCCGGTGCGCGCCACCTCGATCGTGGTCTCGACGCAGCATCACCCCGACGTCAAGCAATCCGAAATCCGCGAACTGGTTCGCGGCTTCGTGCTTGGCGTGCTGCCCGAGGGATGGATGTGCCCGGAGGATGAGTTCTATGTCAATCCGACCGGCCGTTTCGTCGTCGGCGGACCGGATGGCGATGCCGGGGTGACGGGCCGCAAGATCATAGTCGATACCTATGGCGGCGCATCCGCGCACGGGGGCGGCGCCTTTTCCGGCAAGGACCCCACCAAGGTGGACCGTTCAGCGGCCTACGCGGCGCGCTATCTGGCGAAGAACGTGGTGGCAGCCGGGCTCGCCCGCAAATGCTCGCTGCAACTTGCCTACGCCATCGGCGTATCAAAACCGCTTTCGATCTACATCGATCTGCATGGCACAGGAGAGGTGGACGAGGAGCGGCTGGAGAAAGTGCTGTTCGAGATGGTCGATCTGAGCCCGCGCGGCATCCGCGAGCGCCTGCAACTCAACCGGCCGATCTACAAGCGCACCGCCGCCTACGGCCATTTTGGCCGCCCGCCAGAGAATGACGGCGGCTTTTCCTGGGAACGGCTGGACATGGTGGAAGGTCTCAAGGCCGCTTTCGCCTGAGCAACCTCAAGCAATCCCCGGTGCCGCCCCCCCGGCGCCGGATTGTCAGCCGCAGTGCGATGCCTGAGGACAAGGACACGAAGCCAGAAACAGCCGGCGGTGCCGAACCGCGCTATTTCGGCCGCCGCAAGGGGCGCGGCATGACGCAGCGCAAGACGGCGCTGCTGGCGGATCTGCTTCCTTCGTTGCGGCTCGATATGAGCCGGCCCTGTCCCGATGATGTGATTGCGCTGTTCCCGGTTGCGGTGAGCGACGTCTGGCTTGAAATCGGGTTCGGCGGTGGCGAACACCTTACCGCCCAAGCGGAGCGCAATCCCGGCATCGGCTTCATCGGCGCCGAGCCCTTCGTCACTGGCGTCGCCAAGCTCGTGTCTCAGATCACGTCGCAGGGTCTGGCGAATGTAAGGGTTCACGACGAGGATGTGCGCCCGCTGCTTGCCTGGCTACCTGCGGCCAGCCTCAGCCGCGTGTTCGTTCTGTTTCCCGACCCGTGGCCGAAACGCCGCCATGAGGAGCGCCGCATCATCAGCGAGGCAACGGTGGCCGATCTCGCGCGCGTTCTCAAGCCGGGTGGAACACTGCGGCTTGCCACCGACATCGCCGATTACGCAAGCCGCGCGGTGCGCCTCATCCTCGCCAGCGGCTCGTTCGCAGCCCTCGCCAGGGATACGTCGCAGCCGCCTGCCGACTGGGTGCCGACCCGCTACGAGGCAAAGGCCCGCCTTGCCGGGCGGCGCTGCCAGTATTTCGATTTCGTTCGCATCTAAGGCGCGAAATTTCGCTTCGAACCTTGCCGACCGCGGAAAAATTTCATATATTCCTTTTGCTCCTGATCATCCGAGATTGACCAAGGGCGGGCTGCAAAGCTCGCTTTTTTTATTATGCGATGTCCGGTGCGTCAGGGCCTTGCATGGGAGACCCGCGCCGCAGTGGCCACTACAGTCCGAAGCAAAGACGATCTCGACCAGCGCTTCGTCCGCGAGACGGGCGTGGCCGGCGACATTGCCGCGGTGGCCGAACCCGTGCTTGCCGATCTCGGCTTCCGTCTGGTGCGGGTCAAGCTGTCGGGCAGTGGACGGCCGACCATCCAGATCATGGCGGAGCGGCCGGATGGAACCATGGCGATCGAGGATTGCGCGCTGGTAAGCCGCCGCCTCTCGCCGCTCTTGGATGTGCACGATCCGCTTCCCGGGGGATATTATCTCGAAGTGTCATCGCCGGGCATCGACCGGCCGCTGGTGCGGCCTTCGGATTTCGATCTGTGGGCGGGCTTCGAGGCGAAGATCGAACTGCGCGAAATGCTGGCCGGCCGCAAGCGCTTCCGCGGCATTCTCGATGGTTACGAGAACGGCGAGGCAAGGCTCAAGATGGAGATCGAGGGGATGGAGGGGCCGCAGATCGTCGGCCTGCCCTTGCACCTCATCCATGACGCGAAACTGGTGGCGACGGACGATCTGATCAAGGCATCGCTCGCCCGCAAACCGCAAGCGATCCTCGATGCGCAGGATGGGCAGGACGCGCAGGACGATTAAGGGGCATGCGCACAAGCCGGTAGCGCGCAGCTGAGGCTTGCTCGCGCATGTATCAAGGGTGAATTCGAGCAGCCGGTGTGTGCATCGGCATCATTTTCAGAGCCGCAAGGCAAGCACAGTCGGAGACGAACAACCATGGTGCAGCAGGGTGTCAGCGCGAACAAACTCGAATTGCTGATGATCGCCGATGCGGTGGCGAGGGAGAAGTCCATCGACCGCTCGCTCGTCATCCAGGCCATGGAGGATGCGATCCAGAAGGCCGCGAAGTCGCGCTACGGCAGCGAGAACGAGATCCGTGCCGAGATCGACCCCAAGACCGGCGAAATCCGGCTCAACCGCATCCTGAAGGTGGTCGAGAAGGTGAGCGAGGATGCGACCGAAATCCCACTGAAGGAGGCCCGGCGCCGCAAACCGGCGGCGCAGATCGGCGACGAGATCGCCGAGCCTCTCCCGCCGCTGGACTTCGGCCGCGTCGCCGCGCAGAACGCCAAACAGGTCATCGTGCAGAAGGTGCGCGAAGCCGAACGCGACCGGCAGTATAACGAATATATCGCCAAGGTCGGCGAGATCGTGAACGGCATCGTCAAGCGCGTGGAATACGGCAACGTCATCGTCGATCTCGGCCGGGCCGAGGCCGTGTTGCGCCGCGACGAGGCGCTGCCGCGCGAGCAATACAAATATGGCGACCGCATCCGCGCCTATCTTTACGACGTGCGCCGCGAGGTGCGCGGCCCGCAGATCTTCCTCTCCCGCGCGCGGCCGGAATTCATGGCCAAGCTGTTCGCGATGGAGGTGCCGGAGATTTACGATGGCATCGTCGAGATCAAGTCCGTTGCGCGCGATCCCGGCAGCCGCGCCAAGAT
>Ga0129299_1003047_pt1 | contig 11036 bp, 7 predicted proteins | sample ConPoolayeCmetaG_FD_94477 | JGI IMG/M metagenome (GOLD analysis project Ga0129299, IMG submission 94477) | Hot spring microbial mat communities from California, USA to study Microbial Dark Matter (Phase II) - Cone Pool mat layer C metaG ... | reverse complement strand
GAGGACCCCCGCGTGTACAGGGCTGTTGTTTCGGTTGCGAAGCCCGGAGCGCTGAGGTTTGCGAGGACAGTGGAAATCGAGATCACGCGCGACAGGCTCGACACGTGAAATTTGCTTCCTGCATTCAAAACAGGATGCGCGAGCGGTGATTGGAGGGATTATCCGTGAATGAAAAGCGCGTTGCGAAACTCGTGAGGGACCTGCTCAGGGAACTCGGAGAAGACCCGGACCGCGAGGGGCTGAAGGCTACGCCGGTGCGCGTGGCGCGTTCCCTGGCTTTTCTCACTGACGGCTACAGGAGGAATGTTGCCGACGCGATCGGCGGGGCAGTATTCGCTTCTCAGGCCAACAACATGATCATCGTCCGGAACATCGAAATATACAGTCTTTGCGAGCATCATATGCTGCCCTTTTACGGCCGCTGCCACATCGGATACATCGCAAGGAAACACGTGCTGGGCGTGAGCAAGCTTGCGAGGATAGCCGATCTTTATGCGAGGCGGCTTCAGATACAGGAGCGTCTGACTGAACAGATTGCCATGGCCGTGGAGGAGGCCGTGCATCCGGAGGGGGTGGGGGTTGTGATGGAATGCCGGCATCTGTGCATGATGATGCGCGGAGTCGAGAAACAGGGCTCGATCATGACAACATCAAGCGTTCGAGGGAGTTTTCACAACGACTCAGCGACCCGCTCGGAGTTCCTGAATCTCATACGGACGCAGGCGGATTTCTAGCAGGCTGGGTATCGGGTTCTGCGGTTTCTTCTGCGCCAGGCGACGGCATCATCTGCTGCCTCGTTCCGCCCCCCTCACCATGGCTGCGCGCAATCTAAATGCACTGATAGAGGCCTGCTCGCGTCACGAGAAAGAACATGTCCTGCCCAAACAACGAATCCCCTTAAGGGGGTTACCATGTCCCTTCCGTGTTCCAATTGCAGTGTGTAAAACGCTTGCGCTAGAGAGTCCATAAGAGGTAGAATACCGACTGGATGGTGGAATATGCGCGTTCAGAGCGCGCTGCGGGAGGTAACGCGGCAATGAAAATGCGGCTATGGTCATGCTTCATTGCATGCTCGTCGTTTCTCATGCTGGGGGGCTGGAGCGGCAAAGCGGAGGAGTCTGTTGAGCCGCCGCCAGAGGCATTTCGCGACGGCCGGCCGGTTAGCATGATGAAGACGCTCAATGAAATGGAACCTCGCATCTTGATACCCTCGCTGCCCTATGCGATCACAAACCCTGGGTCCTACTATCTTCTCGGCACCCTGCAAGGCACCGGCGGCATTTATGTTGCATGCAGCGCCGTGACGATTGACCTCAATGGGTTCGGCCTGTGGGGCATGACAAACTGCAGGAGCCACGGAATCGAACTCGGTCCGGAAGTCTCAGTGGTGCAAGTCAGAAACGGGATGGTGGCTGAATGGAACGGATGGGGCATTTACAGCGGGACGGACAGCACCTGCTGCGTGATGGAGGATCTGTCCGTAGGCATGAACAGCGAAGGAGGCATAAGCGTGGGTGCCGGCTCGCGCCTTGAGCGCGTGCTGGTGGCCGAATGCGGCGGATGCGGCATGGTTGTGGGCCCTGCATCCACTGTTACGGATTGCAAGGTCACCGACAACGTCGGCACGGGCATAGTGGTCGGAACCGCTTCCTCTGTGCTCTCTACCCTTTCGGCGAACAACGGCTGCGACGGAATTTTCGCCGATATCTACTGCACGGTTCGCGATTGCACGCTCATGGGAAATGCGCGGAATGGAATTGCCTGCACAGCCAGTTGCCGCGTCCTCGAATGCAACGTAGGCAACAACGGAAAACCGGCCCCCTACAGCGCCGGCATATGCCTGAAAGGGCCCGGGAACCAGGTGAAAGGCAACAACATCACGGCCAATGGCAAGGGGATAAGCGTCGAGAACATGAGCACCGGAAACTGGATTGACAACAACAGCCTCATAGACAACTACGTCGGGCTGGAGGTGCTGGGCACCGGTAATTTCATTGTCCGAAACTGCTTCGGAACGCCGATTGTGACAAACGGGGTTCATTCAATCATCATGCCAGACAACCAGGCGGCTCAAATACTGGAAAACATGGGCAGTTCATTCACGGACGCTAATCCCTGGGCCAACATCAGGCTGACTCCTGAGAATTAGGCAGACTCTCCACGAAACGGATAAGCCAGGAGAGCTTTTGCCGCGCATTCCCCGGGGGAATGCGCGGAAGCCTGCCTCCGATCTTTATGTATTCGGCGCGTCTGAGCGCAAAGACTTTTCCGTCTCTGGTCTCAATCTTTCTGACGAATTTGGAGGCAGCCATGATCCGAAGTCTGGCCAGATCCAGCAGCATGTCCACGGCAGCGGGCTGCGGGCCGAACCGGTCTCTCATTTCAGCGGACAGAGCATCAATTTCCTGCAACCGGCAAGCTTCGGCCAGCCGGCGATAAAGCGAGAGCCGCAGGCGATCTTCCTCCACGTATGATGTCGGAATTGCGGGCTGAGATGCCGCGTCCTGAGCGGCCTGCCGTTCGAGGAAATCCAGAGCGAGCTCGGTTTCCACGGCAACCGGGAGCGCTTCTCCCTTCAGCCTTGCGATTGCGGCGCGCATCAGGCGGCAATACAGTCCGAAACCTATTGCCGCGATGTGACCGCTCTGCGCCGCTCCGAGAATGTTTCCGGCCCCGCGCAATTCGAGGTCGCGCATCGCCAGCGGGAAGCCTGAGCCCAGATCCGAGTGCTGCTGGAGGGAGGAGAGCCTGGCTTGGGCCGCCGCGTCCATGATTCCTGTGGCCGGGATCAGAAAATAGGCGTAACCCTTGTGGTGAGACCTTCCTACGCGGCCTCTGATCTGATACAGGTCCGCGATGCCGAACCGGTCGGCCCTGTCCACGATTATGGTATTCGCGCGCGGAATATCCAGTCCGCTTTCGATGATGGTTGTGCACAGCAGAATGTCCGCTTCTCCCGCGACAAAACTCCGCATCACCGCGGACAGGCTGGACGATGGCATCTGGCCGTGGGCGACCGCTATTCTCGCCTCGGGTGCGATGCGCTCGAGCCTTTTTCTCGCAAGTGCGATCGTCATGACGCGGTTGTGCAGGTAGAAAACCTGTCCTTCCCGGCCAAGTTCGCGCAGGATGGCATGACGCACCACAGCATCGGTGTTTCGGGCGATTATGGTCTCGACCGCCAGCCGCTCACGCGGCGGTGTCTGCAGGAGGCTCATGTCCCGGACGCCTGTCAGGCTGAGGTAAAGCGTCCTGGGAATCGGCGTGGCTGTCAGGGTGAGCACATCCACAGTATGCCTGATCTGCTTGAGCCGCTCCTTGTGAACCACGCCGAATCTCTGTTCCTCGTCAATGATCACAAGCCCCAGATTCCTGAAGGAGATTCCAGGATCCAGAAGTGCGTGAGTTCCTATTACGATATCCACCGCTCCGCTTTTCAGCCCCTCAATGACCGCCGGATGGCGGTTGCGGCTCACAAAACGCGAAAGCATTTCGATCCGGACCGGATATGCCGCCATGCGCTCGGTGAATGTTTCGAAATGCTGCTGGGCCAGGACGGTCGTGGGGACCAGAACCGCCACCTGTTTGCCGGCAATCACGGCCTTGAAAGCGGCTCTCATGGCGACCTCGGTTTTGCCGTAGCCGGCATCGCCGCACACGAGGCGATCCATCGGACGCGGGTTTTCCATGTCGCGTTTGATTTCTTCCGCCGCGCGATGCTGATCAGGCGTCTCCTCAAATGGAAAAGCGGCCTCGAAGTCCTTCTGCCACGGGTGATCGGGAGGGAATGGGGTCCCCGGCAGGGCCATCCTGCGCGCCTGCGTTTCGAGCAGAGACGCGGCAAGGTCTGCTATGGCTTTTTCGGCTGCCTGTCTCTCGGCATTCCAGCGCCTCCCGCCCAGCCGGTGAAGGGGAGGGGGCCGGCCCGAAAATCCGACATAGCGGGTGAGCATGTGGGCCTGCGACACCGGCACATGAAGCCTGGCGTTGTCAGCGTATTCCACCGTCAGGACTTCCTGCGGCCGCCCGTCGAATATGATCGTCCGTACGCCGATGAAACGGCCGAGCCCGTGCTGCGCGTGAACAACCAGGTCTCCCTCATCCAGGTCTTCAGCGCTGCATACCCGCTCATCCGGTTGAATTTCGCGGGCCGCCTTGCCGGAGGCAAACGGCGTTCTCCTGAACAGCGACTTCTTGCGGCCATAGAGATCTGCTTCACACGCGATTGTCACGCCGAGCGATTTGCTCCCAAAACCGCCGGAAAGGTGGCCGATCCCGACCGGGATTCCGTCAATCAGATCTCCGAACTGGGATCGGAGACGCTCCCGGGACACGGGTGTGTCGAGGAAGAGAATTGCCGTTGCTCCGGAAGCCGCTCGGGCTGAAAGCTCCGAAAGGATGCGTCTGCGGGCTTTTTCCGCGATGTCCGGCTGAAACGGGTCGGCTCCGACAGTCATTGCAGGTTCGATCGGGACGATATCGAGAGGCACCAGATTTTCTCCTTCAGGAGCAATGGAAGTTGCAATGGATCTCGCATTGATCTCTGAGACGAGACGGGATTCGATTTCCCTGAACGAATGAGCGCACATGCTTCCAGATTCCACAGCGCCTTCTTCGCATACGGCCGCCATGCGTTCGATGGCGGGACGGTCCGACCAGAGAAGCGTGACGTCGTGGGGCAGGTACGACAGCAATGAAGCGTCCCCTCCCGCGGATGCCGTGTTTTCTCCCGCCGGCACGAGCGTGAAAGCCTGAGCCTCGCCGACGGATAGCTGGGTCGCCGGATCGAACGCTCTGAGCGACTCGACGGATGATTCTGAGAATTCAACCCGGACCGGCCACGGCTCCGTGGGAGGCCAGATGTCCACTATGCCGCCGCGGACTGCAACCTGTCCCTTGCGTTGAACTTCGCCGGTGATATCGTATCCGGCTGACTCCGCGAAATGGACAAGCCGGTCTCTGTCGAGCATTTCTCCCGGCCGAACCATCAGGATGCTCGTGAGCAGTCGGTCAGGCCTTGGCGCCGGCTGCATGATGGCCTGAATTGAGGTGAGAATCACACAGCGATTCGAGCTCGGCGCCTCCATAAGTTTCATGAGAGTCTGTGCTCTCAGGCCCGGCAGTTCGGAGGCAGATTTCTTTGCATCCTCCATCTCTTCAAGAGGAGGATAGACCGCAAATTCAAGGCCTGCCGCTCCGGCGAGGGTCTGAATGTCCCTCTGACATGTTTCGAGGGTCTGCGGACCGTCCGTGATCCACACCACATGGTTTTCGAAAAGTTTCCGGAGCGCAAACGCCAGCAGAGCCTCCGCGGCCGGAGGCAGAAGCGGAGCGAAAAGATGACCGTTTCGCCGGACAAAAGGCCGAAGTGAATCCGAAACTCTGTCCACTATCTTTTCTATCTCGACATTCAGGAGAATTTTTGAAGGGCCGGCCATATCACCTCATCCTATCACAATGAGCTGGGGCCCTGTGAGCGAAAATACAGGCGTAAGCCGGCTGTTCCAGGCTGCAGGTTCCTGCCTTGCTCCCGGATGTAGCATGGCCTATGATGCCGGAATTCAGGATTTGTTCCGATTGTCGGGCATGGAAACGGTGAAATTTATGAGCATTCTTGAGGGAATCGTGCTTGGAATAGTTCAGGGAGTAACCGAGTTCATACCTGTGAGCAGTTCAGGGCATCTTGTCCTGGCTGAGAATCTGCTGGGTTTCAATCCAACCGGGGTCAGGCTGGAAGTGGCATTGCATGTCGGCACTCTGATGGCTGTTCTTGTGTTCTATCGTGCAAGGATTGTCGGTCTGGTTTGCGGATTCTTCCGTCGGAGCGCCGATGCGCTTCATTACGCCGCGGCTTTGATTGTCGGAACGATTCCAGCCACGCTCGCATATATTCTGGGGGGAAAGCAGATCGAACGCACGTTTGAAAGTCCGGCATTTGTAATTGCCGCGCTCGCGTGCACCGGCCTTGCCCTTCTGACACTGGCAATCGGTGACAGGGAACCCGCAGCCGCGAAAGTGGACTGGTTCAGGGGAATGATTGTTGGCGCAGCACAGGCCGTTGCGCTTTTGCCGGGCATCAGCAGATCCGGCGCGACAGTAGTTGCGGGCCGTCATCTTGGCCTGGCCCCTGATGCGGCGGCTGAGTTTTCATTGCTTCTATCTGTTCCTGCCATTGCCGGAGCGATGGTCATGAAAGGTTGCCATGGTTGGAGCGCTGAAGACGATATTCCGATTCGCATCCTGCTGCTGGCAGCGGCGGTTTCCGGCGTGGTCGGTTATGCTGCAATTTTGTGGCTGGTCCGGCTTCTGAGGTCGAGCCGTTTGTGGGTGTTCGGGATTTACTGCCTCGCTGTGAGCGCGATTGGCGGGGTTGCGATGCTCCTGGGCTGGCGCTCGTGAGCCGGGGGCGGGCGCTACAGAATTTTCAGCTTCGGAAGGTCCTGAATATCAACCGCTCCCACGAGCCTTCCCTTCCTGTCCACAACCAGAATGTCATCAATGTTGCGCTCTTCGAAAACCCGCAGGATATCGGCGGCGAGGCGGTCCTCGCTCACCGTTACAGGGGAGGGAGTCATGAAAGACCGGACGGGCAGGGCAAGTATGTCGGGCCGCTCGGCCAGATTGCGTCGCAGGTCTCCGTCTGTGAAGATGCCCCTGAGCCTTCCTTTCCCATTCACCACACCCGCGGATCCGGCGCGGGCGCGAGTCATGGCCAGCACAGCGTCTTTCACCGTGGCGTTGTCCCGCACAGTTGCCAGTCTTTCTCCGGTACGCATTATATCTGAGACTTTAAGCAGCAGAGCCCGGCCGATTGCTCCAGCTGGATGGAGCCGGGCATAATCCTCGCGCTTGAAACCGCGGGCTTCCAGAAGAACCATTGCTATCGCGTCACCTATGGCCAGCGTGGCTGTTGTGCTGGTTGTGGGCGCCATATTGAAGGGGCACGCCTCGCGGCGTATCGCAGCCACGATGGTGACATCCGCGTGGCGCGACAGCGCGGATCTTGACGACCCGGTAATGGCGATCACTGTGACTCCGAGCCGTCTGGCAAGGGGCAGCAGAGCCAGAAGCTCGTCAGACTCTCCGGAATAGCTGAGAACGATGAGTACGTCACCGGGGCTGAGGATGCCCAGGTCGCCATGCATGGCCTGGGCAGGGTTCAGCGCAAGGCCGGTGGATCCAGTGCTTGCCAGTGTCGCGGCGATTTTTTCGGCGATGTGGAGGTTCTTCCCGATGCCTGTCACAACGATCTTTCCCTTGGAGGCAAGGCAATCAAGCATGAGATCAATGGCGCGTGCGAAATCGGCGCCGACGGCATTGCGGACATTTCGGAGGCCGTCCATTTCAATGGAAATGACCTCCCGCGCACGCCGGATGAATGCATTATGCCGTCGCCGGGTTGCGCTTTCGTCTTCAGGGTGTCTGTTCCGCCTCATAGTCAAATCGCGCATTCTGCCACAGGCGCGCGTCTGCAATCCAACTACTATCACTCGATCAGTCTCACGTCAACGCCGGCCTTGCTGACGTGCCGTTCGATCCAGGTGGCGCATGTTCCGGGCGGTCGCCGCTGACGCCAATTTCAAATCAGGATTGAATAAGAGGCGGAGAAAAGCGAATATTACCGCTGGAACAGTGCGCCATTTCTGAAGCCGAATGCTGAGCCAGCCGAGTCAAAGGGGGGAAGTTTCATGCTCACTGAAGGATCGAGGAGCAGCTTCAACGAAACCCCTGGGGAGAACCGCCCCTCCTGCGCCCGGCCCATGACGCCGCGCGCACGTTTCAGGGCCATAATGAATTTCCGCCCCTTCGACAGGCTGCCCCTGCTCGAATGGGCCGGATGGTGGGACCGGACGATAGCCCGATGGCACACCGAAGGCCTGCCGCCGTCCCTGACGGACCGTTACGACATTTGTCGCCACTTCGGGCTGGATATTTTTCTGCAGGACTGGTTTCCGGCAACATTGCCCGCCTGCCCTGGTCCGCCTTCGCATGGGGCGGGCATCATCGCGTCGGAACGCGACTACTCGCAACTGCTGCCTGTGCTCTATCCCCATGACGCCGTGGATGCGGGACGCTGGGAGGAATGGGCTGCGGAGCAGGAGAAGGGAAATGTCGTCCTGTGGTTCACGCTCGAAGGCTTCTTCTGGTTTGCGAGGCGGCTGCTCGGAATTGAAAGACATCTGTACGCATTCTATGATCAGCCAGCGCTCCTGCACCGGATCAATTCCGACCTGTCCGAGTGGATGCTGAGGACACTTGATCGCGTCTTTTCGATCTGTGTCCCGGATTTCATGACTTTTGCCGAGGATATGAGCTACAACAACGGCCCCATGCTGTCGGAGGAGGCGTTCAACGAGTTCATGCGGCCGTACTATGAACTTGTCATTCCTGCTCTCACGAAGCGCGGGGTGATTCCCATGATAGATTCCGATGGGGACGTCACGATCGCGTCTGACTGGTTCTGGAAGGCGGGCCTGCAGGGAATCCTGCCTCTGGAGCGCCAGGCTGGCGTGGATATAGCAGTGCTCCAGGAGAGACATCCGCGCATGAGGTTCATAGGACACTTCGACAAGATGACCATGGACAAGGGCGAGAAAAGGATGCGGGAGGAGTTCGAGCGGCTTCTGCCGACAGCCGCGAGGGGAGGGTTTCTCATCAGTTGCGATCATCAGACTCCGCCAGGAGTTTCGTACGCCGACTACAGGCTCTATGTCTCGCTTTTCAGGGAGTACGCCGAGGAGGCTGGAAAACTGTCAGCGCGGCTGCATTGAAATCACCCGGCCGGATGAGTCCGCCCCGGATATGCCGGAGGGAGGCGATTCATGTCCCAGAGGATAACAGTCGAGACGAACACGGCAGCAGAGTGGGTTTGCCACAGAGAGTCCGCATGCCCAGACCCCTTCAATGATCGCAAAGTTGATGTCCTGATTCGGCGCTCCGATGGCCGCGTCTGGCGCGTGCCTGCGTACTGGAGCGGCGGCCATGAATGGCGCGTGAGATTCTCGCCTCCTCAGCCTGGCCTCTACGCCGCCCAAACCGAGGTTTCGGATGGCGGCGGAGCATGCCGGTTGGCGGAACATGCTGAGGCAGAGCTCGAAGCAGTTCCCTATGAGGGCGATAATCCGCTTTTGAGACATGGACCACTGGGTGTCGCGCCTTCCGGCAGAACTCTGCAGTACGCCGATGGTTCGCCGTTCTACTGGCTGGGGGACACATGGTGGATGGGGTTGTGCAACCGGCTCAGATGGCCGGAGGAGTTCCAGTTGCTGACATCCGACCGGGTGCAGAAGGGATTCACGGTAATCCAGATTGTGGCGGGGCTTTATCCTGATGTGCCTGAATTCGACTGGCGCGGCGAAAACGAGGCGGGGTTCTGCTGGGAAAGGCAGTACGCGCGTATCAACCCCGCGTATTTCGACATGGCCGACCTGAGGATTCAGTGGCTTGTCAGATCCGGCCTTGTGCCGTGCATAGTTGGGTGCTGGGGTTATTATCTGCCCAGAATGGGCATCGAAAAGATGAAGAAACACTGGCGGTACCTTATCGCCAGGTGGGGAGCGTACCCTGTCGTGTGGTGCCTGGCGGGTGAGGCTGCAATGCCATACTATCTCTCTTCTTCGCGCGAAGAGGACGCTTGTTTTCAGAGGCGCGGCTGGACTGAACTCGGGAGGTATGTGAGACAGACCGATCCGTACTGCCGGCTCGTCGCGATCCATCCCACGGAAATCGGGCGCGACCAGGTTGATGACGATGCTATTCTGGACATTGACATGCTCCAGACCGGCCACGGCGGATTCGACAGTGTGCCAAACACCGTCCAGAAGGTGTGCGAGGAGAGGGCCCGCAAGCCGGTGCGCCCAGTGATCGTGGCCGAGGTGAACTACGAGGGAATCATCCACGGAACACAGGCCGAAACCCAGCGGCTCACTTTCTGGACAGCGTTTCTTTCCGGCGCCGGCGGATTCACGTATGGAGCAAACGGCATCTGGCAGATGAACAGGCGCGAAAAGCCATTCGGCCCTTCCCCCCACGGCGGAAACTGGGGCACCACGCCGTGGGATGAAGCCTTCAGACTGCCCGGCTCAACGCAGGTCGGGCTGGCAAGGCGATTTATCGAGCGCTACAGGTGGTGGGAATTCCAGCCGCGCCAGGATTGGGTGGAACCGGCCGGAAACGCGGCGGATGTGAAGGCGTTGTTCGCCGCTGGTATTCCGCGGCAAGTGCGCATCTTGTATTCATTCAATCCGATCTTTCCATGGACCTCTTCAGGATGGTTCGTTACGGGCATCGAGAGAGATGCGGCTTATACGGCTTTTTATTGGGATCCGCGTTCGGGCGGGATTCACAACCTTGGCCGCGTTTCCTCAGATGAGAAGGGCCGTTGGAGAATTCCTGTGCAGCCTGCATTCGATGACTGGGTTCTTGTCCTTGAAACTGAGGGGGCGACGCGCAAATCTGCCATTTCCTGAAGGCGGAATCCGGGCTCAGTCGCTCGAACCATTGCGCCGCAGCGGGAAAATCGCCCGCGAAAAAACCGATGAGAAAGGGATTGCGTCCAAGCTGAGGGCAGCATGCAATTGTCTCCGTCGGGAGGTTGAAGAACGCGGAACAAATATCAACGGCGCCGCAGCTTTCTATTCCTGCTCCCCAGACCTCGTCGCCGGTGTCAATGGCAACATCAGCGCTGATCCTCTGTTCATAAATCGCGGCATGGGGTACGGCATCCTGCTTTCCAATGCAGACTACCGCCTCAAGCCCTGGTCTCCGTGCGTCAACTCAGCCACCAGCCGGCCACAGGCATTGATCTTGCGGGAATGGCCCGCATCATGTCCGGCAGGCCGGACATGGGCGCCTTCGAGAAACCATCGGCCGGCACGGTGTTTGTGACCCCGTAGTCTTTCCGCCGTCAGACCGGTTTTATTCTGCTCTTGTTCCATGTTTTGTGGTGAGTGTGTAGAAGAACTCGGTTTTGGAGCGGGGGTTGAGTGAGACGATGAAGCGCGCGGTGTCGAGGTCAACCTTTTCATATGCGACCT
>Ga0129299_1003044_pt1 | contig 11040 bp, 5 predicted proteins | sample ConPoolayeCmetaG_FD_94477 | JGI IMG/M metagenome (GOLD analysis project Ga0129299, IMG submission 94477) | Hot spring microbial mat communities from California, USA to study Microbial Dark Matter (Phase II) - Cone Pool mat layer C metaG ... | reverse complement strand
GGCTGGGTGGTCGGCGACGGACTCGCCGCGGGCTGGGTGGCGGCCTGCCGCGGCTCCGCAGGTTGGGTGTCCGGCGTGGGCTTGACGCCTTCCTTGGCCTTGGCGGGTTTCTCAGCGGGATCCGTGGCCAACTCGTGGTACATCTTGTCCAGCAGCCGCTTCTGCTCTGGGTCGACGCTCGCCCGTTGCTCGGCGGAAAGCTGATCCTTCAGCCGCCGATCCAGATGCACGAACATCGTGCGGATCGGGGACTCCAGGCGGCTTCGTTTCGCCAGCAATTCCTCCCTTTGGGCCTTTCCATCCGCCTTGGCCAAAGCGGCCGCCAATTCGGCTTCCAGCTTTTCGAAGTCGGCCTTGTGCTTGCTGCGGTACTCGCGGGCCTGTTCCATCATTTCCTTGTGGATACGGACCTTAGCGGAGTTCTGCTGCTTCTCATCCAGCTTGTAGACCTGGATGAACCGCTCGACGTAGGCCAGCCAGTTGTCTTCGATGTTCCGCAGCTCCACCTGGGCCGGCGCCGTGCTGACCTGCCCGCCGACCACTCCGCCTTCGTTGCGGGGCTGCGGGGGCGGCTGGGTGACGCCCCACCCCGTGATGGAACCGCGGCCCTCTCGCCAGGATTGCAGGACGCGGTCGACGTTGGCGAAGTTCCCCTGCATCTGGGAGAGGTCGGAGTCGTGCAGTTTCCTCTGCTCGTCGTTGAGGATATCGCGCCACTCCGTGTTGCCTTCCAGGATGGCGTCCTTGGCAGCCTCGTAGATCGGCGCGGCCCGTTCCGCCCAGTCCATCAGGGCTTCCGGCGTGCTCGGCCGCAGCCCGAGCCTCAACTCGATGGATTCCTTCAGCAACTGGCGGACCTGATCCTCATATACGGCCAGAAACGCCTTGGTCCGCCGCACCAGAAGGAGCCGCGTGTACTCCTCCTGGGCCTTGTTCAAGTTGTACCGCCGCGTGATCTGGAGGACGGCTTCCTCCATCATTTGATCCGCGTTCCAGACGGTGGGGTCATTGGGGTGCGTTCGCGCCGTGGCGGTCGCCGGCTTGCCGCCGCCCGGCCCGCCTTCCGGCCCGGACTCGACCACCTGACCGAAGGCCGCTCCGGAAAGCAGCAGGCCGATCATTCCGCTCCATGCGGCCCATCGACGCGGCGATCCGGCCGCCACCGTCAGAAAGCCGGATTCCCTTGTGGCGTGTGTAGGCATCTTGTTCACCTGTGTCGGGCACGAGGTTCCGAACGTCCCGACTTTCGGGAGCGATCCCGAGCTACTCCGGGGCGGGGTTGCTCGCCCGGCCCAGAACCCTGCGGCGGCGTGCATCAGAGTCTCCGCCGGCGGGGCCTGCTCCCTTCTTCTATTGGCTGGCGAGAATCCGGTTGCAAGCGATCCGGCCTGGATCCGATCGCACCGTTGAGCGCCAGGACCCGCCCCCTTTCCCATTCATCGACAATCGGCCCAAGCTTCTTCCGTGGCAGTGAGTTGCGTTTTGTCGCCCGCAGTCTCGACGCACTGCGGGCAGGAATCGACATTAGAACCGGGTGGCCAGCATTGTTATCGCGTCAGCTTGGTTGGGGCAAGTTGCCATCTGCGGATTCAGGCCTGGGGGATCACGACTCCGAAAGGCCGTAGAAATTAATATTCGGACTAAACTAATTAATTATAAATGGTTACTTCCCAAAACCGGCTCCTCACCAACCGCCAGTGGCCGCTGTCCCACAACAGGAGGAGGAATGCACTTCGGTCGAGCGACCGGGTGATCCGCCGTGCGTCGTCTTCTGATTTCGTGGAGCTGGTCAGGAAATCAGAACGAAGGCCGGCCGAGACCCGGGCTCCCAGTACTGAAGCTTGGATTCGAATCGTGGTGTCAGCCGATCTAATGAACACGGTGAATGCGGCGCCGCGGTGGCCGGTCGTTCGCCTCCCGCCGGCGTTGACGGGCCCCACGGGTTCCGTTACTATTTCTCGGAACAGAACTTGCCGCAGGCTTTGTTGCTTTTTTCACATCCTTCGGAGTGCCTGGAACGCGGGATTCCGGGGTTATCCCGCCATCGGAGCGACAGGTTGTGCCGGTCGCTGGGGGCGGACGATAGAGCCTGCCCGCACGTACAGGATTATATAAGGTGATAAATATATATATTTCTTTACTCCTGATGATATCATCCGCTTCGCCGCCTGCCGAGGCCGTGGCTGAACCGGGCCTCCCGATGGCTGTCACCCAGCCCCCGGCTCCACCGGCCGAACGATCCGCCGCTGCCGTCGATCCCGTTCGTCTGGACGAGGACGTTCGCCTGATCACCGGCAACAACGAGCCGGACGTCCGCCGCATGGGCGCCCGCCGACTGCTGGAGGCCGGTTCGGAGGAGGCGACCCAGCGGCTTGGGAGGATCCTGTTGGCCAACCCGGCGGATTTGGCTGCTCAAGTGGCGGTCTGCGAGGCCGTGGCGGATTTCCCTTCGCCTCCGCCCACGCTGGCCGAGCCGCTGATCAAATTGTTGGGGGATCAGCGGCCGGGTCTCAGCGACGCGGTCTCGCAGGCCTTGCGGCGGTTTCGGAACGGCGGGGTCATCCAGCGTTTGAAGTCCCTGGCGGCCGACAAGAACGAGCCGATTGCAACGCGAGAGGCCGCCGTGCGGATACTCGGCCACATGGGCGACAGCATCCAGGCCGTGGCGGCGCTGGTCGGGTTGATCGACGAGGGCACCACCAGCATTCAGCAGGCCGCTCTCCAGGCCCTGGAGCGAGCCACCGGCCGCGGACATGCGGACGGTCGGGCGGCGGTGGCCTGGTGGGAATCCCGGCGAACGATGGATGAGTGTTCGTGGCTCCGCGAGATCGTGCAACACCGGTCCGATCAGACGCGGCAGCTACGGGAACAGTCCCGCCTCCTGTCCCGGCGGCTGGTCGCCGCCTGCCGCGAAGCCTACATCAAAACCCCGGAAAATGAGCGGCCCAAGAAGCTTCTGGAAATGCTGAAGGACCCCTTGCCGGGGATTCGCCAACTTGGTCTGGACCTGACCAATCTGCTGATCACCGATCGGAAGGAGGTCGGTCCGGACGTCAAGGCGCAACTGATCGACATGATCACCGACCGGGACTCCTCGATCCGCCCGCGGGCGGTGGCCATCATCGGCGATTTGCGGCTGACCGAGTCCGTTCCCCGCCTGCTGGAGGTCCTCCCGCGGGAATCGGACTACCGCGCCCGGGCCGCGATGGTGAATACAATCGGGCGTCTGAATGGGGCGGAGGCCATTCCGGTTTTGCTGGCGAGACTCGACGACGACGCGGCCCCGGTCGTCGGCGAGGCGGCCCTGGCCCTGGCTCTGATCGCGCGGCGGATCAGCGAGGAGCAAGAGGAGCAGGCCGAAACCATCGCCGCCACGCTGGCCGGCCGTTTCGAAACCCTCCCCGCCGACGACTATGAAGATTACGAAGTCCGCGAAAAATTCCTGGAAGCCATGGCCCGGATGAACGCCGCTCGGTTCCGGGCGGTGTTCAAGGCGGAGACGAGCGCGGACCGCGACCTGCGGACGCGGCGGGCAGCCATCGCCGGATTGGGGGCCTGCGGGGACCCCGCGGCCGCGGACGACGTTCGGCCGATGCTGACCTCTCCGGAACCGGAGATTCGACTGGCGGCAGTGCAGGCCCTGGGCCAGTGCGGGCAGCGGAAGGAAGACCTTGAGGCCCTCTCGGCGCGGCTGGACAGCAAGAGCGAGACCGAGCAGCCGGTTCGGGACCGCGCCTGGGAAAGCTACGTGGCCGTGGCCCAGCGTCTGCCACTGGCGGAGGTGCTGGCCGCCTCGGACACGTTCGCGCGTCCCGGCGATGCGGTGGCCCAGCGGCGACGGCTGGACCTCCTCCGCAGCGTCAGCACGGCGGGGCCGCGTTTCAAGCAGCTTCCGGCGGCGGACCAGATCCGCGTGCTGGAGCGGCTCGGCGCGGCCCAGATCGAGCTAAAGGAGGCGGCCGCGGCGGTCGTGACCCTGGAGCAGGCCCTCCAACTCGTGTCGGACCGCACGAATCCCGACCACGCTCGGCTGTCAGCGTTGCTCTTGACGGCTTTGCTGCTGGATCGGCAGGACCGTACCGCTGCCCAGCGGATCGCCGAACTGGCCAAAAGCAATCCCGAAACCGGCGACGGCACGGGTTTCTCGGCCATCGTCGAGGCCGTGATGACCAAGGTGGAGAATCGCATCCAGGCCGCGGTCGACGCCCCCACCTTCGCCAGCGCCATCCGCCTGATCGATCTGATGAGCGAGGCGGCGAGCGGGCTGGGGCCCGACTTCGCCCGACGGCTCGAAGCGGCCCGCGGCGATGCCGTCGCCCGCCGCCGCGCGGCCATCGAACAGCTTCTCGACGCGGTGGCCACCGACCCGCAGGCCGAGTCGCGGGTGCTGGCCTACGGCCGCGATCTGGTTCTGCCTTTGCTGTACGAGAAGCTGATCGCCCTGCCCACCACCACCGCTCCCGCCGAAGGCGTCGAGGACTTGCTCATCGAGGTCGGTCGCCAACTGGAACCGGACTGGTCGGGCTACGACCCGGGCGATCCGCCGGAGGAACGAGCCAGAGCCATGCAGGCACTGAAGCATCTCGCCGAAGGCCGCCAGACGCCCGGAGCGGGCAGCACCTCCGCTCCGCAGGATTTCGATTTGTAGGATTCCGCCGCGACGATGACGAAGGGTCAGCGGGCCGCGGGAGGTGCGGCACGTCGGAGGGAGCGGGCCGGCCTCGGGAGAACTCTATGCGGGTGGCCCAGGATCGGGCGCGAGGCGAAGAAGCCTGGATGTCAGCCGCAGGCGCCGTTCTCGCGGGCTCGGGCTTCCAGGTCGAAGATGAGGTACTTCATGACGATCCGCCAGTCGTCCAGGGCGTTCAGCGCCGCCGTCGTCGACGCGCGGATGCTCTCGTGGCGACGCCGGGTCTCTTCCACCAGATCCCGCAATCGGGCCTGCTCGGCCTCCGGCAGAGCGGCGATTCGCGCCTCGATTTCCGCCATTCGTGTGTTGAAGGCTTCGTCGTTCATGGCCCCTTTGCCCCCCGTGGACTGCCGGAGTTCCCCTGGCTCCTATTCAAGTGTACGACCCGAGTTGCGGCAAAGTCCACTCGCCGAGAAAAACGGCTCGGCCCGGCCTGGTTCCGCCGATATTGTGCCGCAACCGAACACGGCCCGCGGCCCCTCGCCCGATAAACGCCGCTCGCTGCTGCGGAGTCAATGCACGAAGTGGTGATAAAGCCCGCCGTACGCCAGGCACATGAGTGTCATCCACCTGGCACGTCCGGACGCCGTTTCGGGCGCCAGCGCCAGCAGCCAGACCGGAATCACGTCCAGGGCGTAGCGGTAATAGCCCGAATCGTAGGACCCCGTCGTGTGGTAGCAGCCCACGCCGAGCAGCACGACGATCGAACTCAACATCAACGCCCGCCGCGGCGGGTCTCGCCACCACCGCCGGCAGGCGGGGAAGATGCCCAGCAGCAGCGGGCTGGTCAGCCAGAGGCTCGCCCCGGCGAGGCCGGAGCTGTCCAGGTACGGCCGCCCCTGGCGAACGTCCAGCCGCGGAAAAGAGAGGTTCATCGCCCACAGATGCTCCGGCAGGTTCGCCGGGCCGAAGAAGCAACGCTCCGCCCGGCGGGCGATGTGGTCTGTCCGCCCGGCGTACATGCGGGTGTAACCGCTGTCGAGCGGGCTGCCGAACTTCAGCGTGTTGAGCAGCAGCGGCACGGCCACGATGAAGACCGCTCCGAGCAGGATCGACCAGCGGTGCCGCCGCGGCGGCGGAACGGAGGGGTTCGGCGCGGCGGCGGCATCGGGTCCCGACGAGGCCGCAGCCTGCCGCGACGACCGCAGCAGCAGCCACAATGCCGCCGGCAGATAGAGCACCGTCATCTGCCGGGACCAGGCCGCGAGGGCCAGTCCCAGCACCGCGGGCCAGCCTCGCCGGGATCCCAGCAGATCTCCACCCATGAGCAACAACCCGGTGACGGCGAGGGCGTGGTTGAGGTGGTACAGGCTGCCCTGTCCGCACAGGACGAGCACGGGCAGGAGACATGTGGCGATGAGCAGATAGGCGGTCAGCACGGCCGCCCAGGCCGCGTCGCCGACCACGCGGCAGAAAGCCCAGAACCCGACGAGCGGCAACGGCAACGCCACCAGGGCCACGAAATAGAGCGGGTAGAAGGTGTCCGGAGGCTCTCCGGCCAGACGGGAGAGCGTCGTGCCCAGGAAGGCGATCACCGTGAAGCCGGGGCCGACGGCGTTATAGCGGCGGCCGTCCACCTCGGGAGCTTCGTATCGCGGGCCGAAGGCGGACAGGGCCAGTTCGCCCCGCTGCCATTGGAGGGCCTCGTCCAGCCCGGCGTTGCCGGCGCGATCCACCCTCCACTGCGACAACGCCAGCTTCGGCCCCGCCACCAGGTATAGACCCGCCAGCAGCAGGCCCAGGCAGGCCCACGCCCGCCACCGGGGTTCCGCTGCGGCCAGGGCATTCGGCGGCACGTTCCGGCCTCCGCCGGCCCGTCGGGCGGGGCGCCGGCCCCGAACCGGCGGGAGCGGCTACTTCACCGTGCAGACGATCGTCTTGCTCTTCTGGTCCTCGATCTCCAGCTTGAATTCGTCGAACTTGATCTCGACCAGGGCCTCGACGAAGTCTTCGGCACTGAGTTGGGTGACGACCGTGTACTTCACCGTGCCCTTGGCGCCGTCCTTCTGCACTTCCTCGACGCCCTTCACGGCCGCGAGGGCCTTGCGGATCTCGATGGACTGGTTCACCGTCGCGACGTTACGGACCTCGACGATCAGGTCGCCCACACCGCCCGCCGTGCCGCGAGCCCAGGCCTCCAGCAGGTCATACACGCTGGCGTCGGCCAGCTTGATGCCGCTCTTCTCCAGGGCCTTGGTGGCGCCGGCCGGCCCGCCCACCCGCGAGCCGCTCCGCGTGCCGACGAGCGAGTTGGAAAAAATGGCGTCGCCGGTCTCGGTCCAGAAGGCCTGGATGGTCACGTCCGTCTCCCACATGAACAGTTCGATCCCGGCGGCGGTGGTCCGCTGCGGGCCGCTGGCGCGCGAGACACCCTTGAGGCAGATGGCCGCGCCGTAGTTGTTGGCGATGGACTTGAGCGTGGCGGTGTCGTTCTCCAGGGCCGCCGTCTCGGCCTTCTTGCGGTCGATTTCCTTCATCTGGTCGGGGTTCACCAGCTTGAAGCCGAGGTCCAGCAGCTTGCGTTCGATCCGCGTCGTCAGCAGGCTGGAACGCTGCACGATCTCGCGATTGGCTTCGACCCGTTCCAGATCGTGGATGACCTCGGTGAAGATGACCATGATCTTCGGTCGGCCGAGCTGCTTCAGGACGATCTGCACGTCCGCCCACGTCGCGTCGATCAGCTTCTTGCTGACCTGGGCCTCGATCTCGACGATGGTGATGCCGTCGCTTTCCTTGGTCGACAGGACCTTGTAGTCCTTCACCAGCCCGCTGGCCCGGGCCAGGACGATGTCGTATTCGATGGCGAAATCCTTGGTCTTCGAGCGGCTGGCGATTTCGTTCTGCCCGCCCTGCTCGATGGCTTTGCGGAGGGCGTCCTTGATCGCCCCTTCCTTGCCGATGCCCTCGCCGCGGACTTTCACCGTCACGACGTCATTTCCGCCCGCGGGCGGCGGGGGAGACGAGGGTGTCTCCTGGGCCACGACCAACGACATTCCCAGCAAAACCACGAGCAAACCGACGGCTGAAGATCGAGCAGAGATCACTGGCGCCTCCTTGTGCTGGCATGGGCGTTCCCGGGCGGGCCCGCTGGCGGCGTCGCCTTTCGCGGCCACGGCCGAGGTTTCACAATGCCGACTCGATTCTGCGTGAGAACGCGGGTCGGGTCAACCGTGAGCAAGGCCGGACCAGGATGGGCCTCCGGCTTCGCGCCGCGGCCGAGGAGCGGTTCCGCCGGCTACCTCGGCGATTGCCCGCGTTTTTCGGGGCGAGCGGCCCGCTGGCACGGCGGGCGGCATTTCATTACCCTAATCGCCGGTGGCGAAAGAAAACGGGGCCTTCAGCCCTTGAAGAACGAGTCCGGCGAGCCAACAATACGAACGACACCTCGCCGCAACCTGGGTGATTGCCGCCTTTCCCGGGCGGTGTCCCCTCCATGCCCAGGCCCCGGGCCAGGCACGCGTCCAACGGGCTCGAGAGCGAACAACGCGTGATGTCACAAGTAGTTACGGTTTCTGCGACCACCGAAGGCCCGGCTGCGGAGGCGGTGACCGAGTACCGGGAGGATGGCCGTTGCTGGCGAGTGGCGGCTGGATTCGGCGATCTTCCGCGGCAGGCGGGCGTGGACTGGCTGCACCTGGAAACCTGCCCGACCGCCCGACTGATGAAGCGAAACAGCGAGCGGGACGTCTGGCGGGTGGCGGCTGGAGGTCGGTTGTTCTTCGCCAAGATCTACCATCCGCCGCGGCGCTGGTCGGCGCGGATCAAACTGCGGTTTCGAGGGATCACCGCTCTCCGCGAATGGACGGTCGGGGTCTATGCCGCTCGGCACGGGATTGCCGCTGTCCGCCCAGTGGCGGCCTCGTGGCCGGCGGGCGGGGCCGCACCGGGTCCGGCTGTGCTGGTCACCGAGGCGGTTCCGGAGGCGGTGCCGCTCGACGAGCACTGGCTTCGTATCCGCCACGACCGTGCCGCGGCGCTGGACCTGGTGGAGGCGGTCGCCCGGCTGATCGCCCGTGCTCATCAGTGCGGCTTCCGTCACAACGACATGCATCCCGGCAATATCCTGGTGCGGCCGAATGGCGGGAAGCGGGAGATCTTCTTTGTTGACCTCCAGACCGTTCGCGTCGGCCGGCCGGTGGGGTTTCGGGCAGTGGTCGCCAATCTGGCGCAGCTCAACCAGTGGTTCCGCCGGCACGCCACGCGGACCCAGCTCCGACGGTTCCTGCGGTTCTATCTGGCCTACCGCGACCGGTTTGCCCAGGCCGGCCCGCTGGCGAAAAACCTGGCGATTCCGCCGAGCGAACTGATCGCGGAACTGAGCAGAGAAGCGGACCGGCACGCGGCTCGGCTCTGGGCCAAGCGGGACCGCCGCGCCGCGCGGGACGGGCGATACTTCACGCGGCTGCGGCCGGCGTCCGGCTGGCGGGGGCTGGCGCTGCTCTGCTGCAAACATCCGCCTCCCGCGGCGACCGCTTCCCTGCTGACCTTCACGAAGGCGGACTGGGCGGCGTGGCTCCGCGACCCGCTCCGCTGGGTCGATCCCAGGCGGCAGCAGATCCTCAAAGACTCGCATACCTCGACCGTGGCTCTGGCGGAACTGCCGGCGGGGCCGCGGCCGGTCAAGGTGATCGTGAAGCGGCCCTTGGCCCGCAATCCGTGGAAGCGGCTCGGGCAGTGGCTGGGCCGGTCCCGCAACATGCGGTCCTGGCGGGTCGCCCACATGCTCCTGAACCGCAATCTTCCGGTGGCGACCCCCCTGGCCGTGGTCGAACGGTACGTCGCCGGGCTGATCCGGGTGGATTCGATCAGCCTCACCGAATACGTGCCGGATGCGGTGGACCTGGAGGCGTTCCTGACCCGCGACGTAGCGGCGCTGGATGCGGCAACGAGGCGGCGAGTGAAGGACCGGCTGATCGAGGCGGTGGTCGGTCTGGTTCGGGACTTCCACGCGCGGGGCTTTGTTCATCGTGATTTCAAGGCGCCCAACCTGCTGGTGGCCTGGCGGCCGCCGTATGAAGGCAGACCTTCGCTGACCTTCATCGACATGGACGGGATTCGCCATGTGCGGCGGGTTCGTCCGGCCGCGGAGGCCCGCGCTCTGGCCCGCCTGTGTGCGAGCCTGTTGAACTGCCCGGCCTGCACGGCCACCGACCGGCTTCGTTTCCTCAAGCGCTGGATGACAGCTCCGGGCCGCACCGCAAAGGACTGGAAGCTACAATGGGCGGCGGTGGCTCGGCTGGTCGCCGCCAAGCTGGAGACCAAGGCGCATCGCCGGCAGTGGAAACTCGACCACTACGGGCGGGAGTAGCTGCCGGGCGCATGAGCCAGCCGCCTTCAGGAGAGACCGGGCGACCCGGAAGTACTTGGCGGCGTTGTCGCCGCCTGGTCGCTAAACTGCCCGCCCATGAGCACTTCTTCATCCAGCCAGCCGGCGGTTTCGGCGCGGAGTCGCCACGGACCTTTTGTCTGGGCGATCGTGGCGATGACGGCCTTGTTCGCGGCGGCGGTTCTGCAACGAGACCGGCTGCGGTCGCAGTGGTGGGCCTGGCGGTTGGTGAGCACGGCCGATCCGCGACAGCAGGCTTACTACCTGGCTCTGCTGGCGGCCGTCGGCGACTCCGCGAGCGGGGCCATCGCCGGACTCGCGGCTGACGACGATCCGGCCGTGCGTTCCTTGGCCGTCGTGGCCCTGGCCGCGTTGCCCGAGGGCCGGGGCGTGGATCGGCTGGCCGCGTTGCTGGCAGATCCCGATGGCGAGGTCAGTTCCTCGGCGGCCGTCTGCCTGGCGTTCATGGCCGACGAGTCGCCAGCCGGTGGACGCGGGCTGGACCTGCTGATCGAGGCGGCGGGCCGGCCCGACACCGGTCCGGCGGCGGCCGCAGCGGCGGCCCTTTCACGAGTTTCTTCGCCGGCCGCTCTGAACGCGCTGGGTCGGGTGGCGGCCCGCCATCCCTCGGCCTGGGTCCGCGCCCAGGCGGTGGAGTCCCTGGCCACGCAGGCGGCCGTTCGGCTGCGGCCGATCGTCGGGGCAGACGCCTCGCCGGTCGATTTTCCGCGGGTTGGCTCGGGGGACATCATCGACGCTCTGGTCGCCTCGCTGCTGGACGACGGGCGTTTCACAGGCGAGCTGGCGTTCGAGAGGGAGATCGCCCGGGCGGCGCGGTTTGCGGGATCCAGCCCGGCTTCCGGGCCCGCCGGTTCAGGCGTGCCGACGGATCGCCGGGTGGCCGACGTGGCCGCGGCGGGGTTGTCGGTGATCACCGGGCGGTACATCGAGCCTGCGGACGCCCCGGCATTCGGCAGCCCGGCAGAGTTCGCGGCGCAGTGCCGGGCGTGGGTGGTCGAGCGGC
>Ga0129299_1003043_pt1 | contig 11040 bp, 7 predicted proteins | sample ConPoolayeCmetaG_FD_94477 | JGI IMG/M metagenome (GOLD analysis project Ga0129299, IMG submission 94477) | Hot spring microbial mat communities from California, USA to study Microbial Dark Matter (Phase II) - Cone Pool mat layer C metaG ... | reverse complement strand
CACCGACGGCCGTCGGTGTTCGTTGATCCCGGGCTCCTGACGGATGCGCGGGCGATCCGATTCGCTGCGTATCAGTTGGCCCCGGTGCTGGGCCTGAAGCCCGCGGAGTTGGAAGCCGAGCTGCTGCGGCGGAAAGAGAGCGGCACCCGGTTCGCCTGGGTCAAGCGGCGAATCAGCGACGAGGAGCTGGCCGCGTTTTCGCGGATGGTTGAGGTCACGCGGCAGCGGGCGTTCGATGTGCAGTACGAGCCGGTGCGGGTGTACCCCCAGACGCGGGAGGAGGGCGGCCGGCTGGTGGAAGCGTTCGCGCCGCACGTGCTCGGCTTCTGCGGCGTTGATCAGCGTCCGATTCGCGACGACAGCGAGGCGATGTTCGACGATCTGCGCGGGCGCGCGGGGGTTGAGGAAGCCTGGGACAGCCTGCTGGCGGGTCGACCGGGCCATCAGATCGTTGTGGTGGATGTCGTGCGGCGGCCGCTGCGAGCGCCGGAGGAGGGGTATGTTCCGGCCGAGGACGGCGCGACGCTGGTCCTGACGCTGGACGCGTACATTCAGCACGTGGCGCAACGGGCGCTGGGCAAGGCGGTGGAGAAGCACAAGGCCGAATGGGGCGTCGCGGTGGTGCTGGACCCGCATTCGGGTGAGGTGCTGGCGATGGCGGTGCATCCGGCCTTCGACCCGCTCAACCCGGCCCCGCCGAACTTCCACGAGCTGAGCGACCCGCAGAAGCTGAAGGTGATGGAACGCTGGCGGAACCGGGCTGTTGCGGACTCGTACGAACCGGGCAGCATCTTCAAGCCGTTCATCGCGGCGCTGGCGCTGGAGGAGGGCGTCACGCGGCTTGACGAGGTGTTCGCCATCAACGGCCCGGTGCGGGACTTCGGCGCGCGGACGATACACGACACACACGCCTACGGGGCCCTGAAACTGCATGAGGTGATCAGCAAGTCCAGCAACATCGGCATGGGCATTCTCGGCGGGCGGCTGGGGAGCGAGCGGCTGCATCGATACGTGCGCAGTTTCGGCTTCGGCGACGTGACGGGTGTGGGCCTGCCCGGCGAGCACCCCGGCATGGTCCTCGAGTACCCGCGTCGCTGGAACCCGTCGTTTTCGCCGCAGTCCGTGCCGATCGGCCAAGAGATCGCGGTGACACCCATCCAGCTCGTCACGGCGTTCAGCGTCTTCTGCAACGGCGGGATTCTGTATCGGCCGCGGCTCCTCCGCGGTGTCTTCAACGCGGACGGCAGCGTGCGGGCGGACTACTCGCGGCCGGTGGCGGTGCGGAGAGTGCTGAGCGAAACAACTGCGGAACGCTTCCGGCGGGAGGCCCTGGTCCAGACCGTGGTATCGGGCACCGGCAAGAACGCGGCGCTGAAGGAGTACCAAGTCTTCGGCAAGACGGGGACGGCGCAGATTGCGCACCTGGGCGGCGGCGGCTACCAAGCTGGGAAGTACATGGCGTCGTTCATCGGCGGGGCGCCGTCGGACTATCCCCGGCTGGTCGTATTGGTTTCAATCGCGAAGCCGAGCGTCGGCGGGTACTACGGCGGCACCGTCGCGGCGCCGGTGGTCAAGGAGATCCTCGCAGAGGCGCTGGCGTACATGCGCGTCCCGCCGGAGCTCAGTGAGGAGCCGGACGCGGGCGGATTTACGACTGCGCGGCAGCGCCTGGGAGCGGCCGAGGAGGCCGGAAGTGACGACGGCGGATATTAGTACTTGCCCTCAGGAACGCAGGCTGGGGCGGCTCTTGTTCGGTCTGGTCGCAACGGCGGATCTGGCCCCGCATGCGGGCCGCGTCATCAGCGGCGTGACGGACGACTCGCGTCTGGCGACGCCGGGATGCGTTTTCGTTGCGCGGCAAGGCTTCGCGACGGACGGCCGCCGGTTCGTAACCGACGCGGTCCAGCGGGGGGCCGCAGTGGTGGTGGGAGAGGGTCTGGAACCGGTTCCGGGCGCGCTGGTCGTGAACGTGCGCGACGCCCGCGAGGCTCTGGCGGTGATCGCGGCCCGGTGGCACGGGGTGGAGGGTGTCGGGTTGACCGGGTTCCGGTTGGTCGGGATTACCGGCACCAACGGGAAGAGCACTTCGGCCTACATGACGCAAGCGATCCTGCGGGCTGCCGGGCTGAAGTGCGGTTTGCTCGGCACGGTGCAGTACGATTTGTGCGGTCGCACGGTCCCCGCGGACATGACGACGCCCGGACCGCTTGAGCTGGCAGGCTATGTTCGGGAATGCATCGACCACGGCGCCGACTGTGCGGTGATGGAGGTATCAAGCCATGCGCTGGACCAGAAGCGCACGGGCGGCCTGCGTTTCGCCGCTGCGGCGTTCACGAATCTGACCGGCGACCATCTGGACTACCACCGAACTCCGGAAGCCTATCGGGCGGCGAAGGCTCGGCTGTTTGCTGGGCTGGACCCGGCGGCGGTCGCGGTTGTGAACCGGGATGACCCGGCCCACGCGGCGATGCTGGCGGGGTGTCGGGCGCGGGTCCTGACGTTCGGGCTGGACGGGCCGGCGGACATCACGGCGGAGATCACGCACAGCTCGAGCCGCGGGACGAGGTACGTCCTGCGAGGCGGCGGGCGGGAGCTGACGCTTGAGAACGCCCTGGTCGGACGCCACAACGTGTACAACGCACTCACGGCGGCGGGCCTGGCCCTGGCGCTGGACGTGGAGCCCGAGGCCATCGCCACGGGGCTCACGCAGCTCCGCAGCGTGCCCGGCCGGTTGCAGCGCGTGGCGTGCGCGTCGCCGGCCGACGTGTTCGTGGATTACGCGCACACGGATGACGCGTTGCGCAACGTGCTGAGCGTCTTGCGGCCGCTGACGACTGGGCGGCTGATCTGCGTCCTCGGGTGCGGCGGTGACCGCGACCGGACGAAGCGACCGCGGATGGCCCGGGTGGCGGCGGGCTACGCGGACCTGATCTGGGTGACCAGTGACAACCCGCGGAGCGAGGATCCGGAGGCGATCATCGCGGAGGTGCTGACCGGGTTCGACGCGGCGGCGCGTCCGAAGGTGCGGACCGAGGTCGACCGGGCGGCTGCGATCCGCGCCGCGCTGGCGACGGCCGGCGCGGGCGACGTGGTGTTGTTGGCGGGCAAGGGGCACGAGAGCTATCAGATCATCGGCGCGCAGCGCGTGCCCTTCGACGACGCGGAGGTGGCGGCGCGGGCGGCGGATGAACTCCGGGGGTCGCGACCGTGATCAAGCTCACGCTCGCGGAAATCATGGCGGCGATGGAGGCTCGGCCGGTGGGCGACGTGCCGACGCTGAGCGTGGGCGGCGTGTCCACCGACTCGCGCACGACGCGCGCGGGCGACCTGTTCTTCGCGATTGAGGGGCAGCGCTTCGACGGGCATGACTTCGTGGTCGAGGCGGCGCGCCACGGCGCGGTGGCCGCGGTCATCGCGGCGGCGCGTGCCGGGGCGGTGGTCGAGCGCTGGCGGCGGGCGGAGCGGCGGCCGGGGCGTGAACTGCTCCTGCTGACGGTGGATGACACGGCGGCGGCGCTGGGGCGGCTGGCGGCTTACCACCGGCGGCAGTCGGCGGCGGTGGTGATCGCGGTGGTCGGCAGCAACGGCAAGACGACCACGAAGGCGATGATCCACCATATCCTGAGCGGGCGGCGGCGCGGGCGGTGTTCACCGAAGAGCTACAACAACCACATCGGGGTACCGCTCACGTTGCTGTCGGCCGAGCCGGGCGACGAGTACCTGGTGGTCGAGATCGGCACGAACGCCCCGGGGGAGGTCGCGGCGCTGTCCGCGATCGCCGCGCCCGACATGGCGGTCATCACGGGCATCGGCGAGGAGCATCTCGAAAAACTGGGCGACCTGGAGGGGGTGGCGGCCGAGGAGTGCGCGGTCCTAACGCGGCTGCGGCCGCAGGGCTTCGCGGCGGTCAACGCGGAAGCGCCGCAGGTGCGACCGCATCTGGCGGCCGTGACGGGCGTGACGGTGGCGACCTTCGGCCGCACGGCGGAGGCGGATGTGCGGGTGGTGGACGTGCGGTACGAGTCGCCGTGGTTGCACTTCCGGATCAACGAGCGGTTTCCGCTGCGGCTGCGGCTGGCCGGCGCCCACAACGCGGTGAACGCGGCCGGGGCGGTCACAGTGGCGCGGCGGTTGGGGGTGGACCTGGATGAGGCGGCGGTGCGGCTCGAGACGTTCGTCCCGCCGCCGATGCGGAGCGAGATCCTGGAGCTCGGGCCGGTCACGGTGATCAACGACGCGTACAATGCCAATCCGCAGAGCGCGGCGGCGGCGATCGAAACGTTGCGGCAGATGCCCTGCCGCGGGCGGCGGATCGCGGTCTTCGGCGAGATGCGCGAGCTGGGGGTCCGGGCGGCGGAGCTGCACCGCCGGATCGGGACGCTGCTCCGCAGCAGCGGCATCGAGCGCGTGGTGCTGGTCGGTCCGGGGACGGAGCCGATGTACGCCGCGCTGACCGAGGACGGGCTGTTCGGACCGGCCGTGGAGCGCTGCGCGGACGTGGCCGAATGCGGCCGGCGGCTGGCGGCGTCGGTGGCAGCCGGTGACGTGGTGTTGCTGAAGGCTTCGCGCGCGGTTGCGCTGGACCGGGTGGTGGAGGCCTTGCGCGCGGGCGGCGCGGCGGTCGGCTGAGCATGTTCTACCACCTCTACCTGTGGCTGGTCGGCTGGGAGCGGCAGGGATACGCGCCGGAGAGCCCGCTGTTCCGGGCGACGCTGGCGATGCTGCTGGCCTTCTTCTTCGTGTGGGCGCTGGGGCCGCGGGTGATCCGGCTGCTCGTGCGGCTGAAGATCGGGGACCGGCCGGAGTTCGACCACGAGCAGCTCAACCGGCTGACGCGGGGCAAGGAGAACACGCCCACGATGGGCGGGGTACTGATCGCGATCGCGATCGCGCTGACGGTGCTGCTGCTGGCCGATCTGCGCAACTTCTACATTCGGCTCGGGCTGTTCTGCCTCGTGTGGCTGACGGTGCTGGGCGGGATCGACGACTGGCTGAAGCTGACCTACAAGCGGCGGGGGGGCACGCGCGACGGCCTGCGGCTGTGGGAAAAGCTGGTCTTCCAGGTTGCTCTGGGGGCGCTGCTGGCCGTGTTCATCTACCGTTTCGGCGAGGGCACCGCGGTCCAGGCCCGCTACCACGACCTGGACGTGGTTTACAGTCCGGATTATTGCAAGCTGATTCTGCCGTTCTACAAGCACCCGCTGCCGCTGCCGTGGTGGCTGTTCTCCATCATCACCGTGATCGTGATCGCCGGGACCTCGAACGCGGTGAACCTGACCGACGGCATGGACGGGCTGGCGAGCGGCTGCATGGTGCTGACCGCGATCGCCTTCATGATCTTCGCCGTGGTGGTGGGCAGCTACGAGTATGCCAAGTCGCTGCTGTTTCCGCATATTCTGTACGCCGACGAGCTGGCCATCCTGTGCGGCGCCGTGGTCGGGGCGTGTCTGGGCTTCCTGTGGTACAACGCCTACCCGGCGCTGGTGTTCATGGGCGACACCGGCGCGCTGCCGCTGGGCGGGCTGATGGGCTACGTGGCGGTGGTCACGCGGCTGGAGCTGATGCTCTTCATCGTCGGCGGCGTGTTCGTGATCGAGGCCGCGTCGGTGCTGCTCCAGATCTTCCATTACAAGGCGACGGGACGCCGCATTTTCCGCTGCGCCCCGCTGCACCACCACTTCCACCTCGGGGGGCTGGCCGAAACGCAGGTCGTCATGCGCTTCTGGCTGCTGGCGGCGCTGTTCGCCGCGTTCGCGCTGGCGACCATCAAGCTGAGGTGACCGATGGCCGTCGTGCCCCGTCCGCGCTCACGGGCTGCCGCCGCCGACCACTCCGGCACCGCCGTCGTGGTCACCCGCTACTACGACCCGGTGCTGGTGTTCACCGCCGGGGCGCTGATGACGCTCGGCGTCGCCATGGTGTACAGCGCGACGGTGACGATCGAGGGCAGCGGGCTGAGCACGGACGTGCAGGCCTGGTGGCACTCTCCGTTGCGGCAGGGCATTTTCGCGCTGGCCGGCTTTCTCGGCATGCTGGTCGCGGCCCACGTCGATTATCGCCTGCTCGCCTGGGAGCGGCCGCGCGGCGGCTGGCTGGCGGGGATCCTGGCCGCGGTGGCGGCCGCGCTGCTGGTCGCGGTGCTGGTGCCGGGGATCGGCAAGGAGGCGCTCGGTGCGCGTCGGGCGATCGAGGTTCCGGGGCTCGGCGGGTTGAGCTTCCAGCCGTCCGAGATCGCCAAGGTCGTGCTGGTGGTCTGGGTCGCGGCGCTCCTGACGCGCCCGCTCCCGCCGGCGGGAGGGCGGAGCTGGAGGCTGGTGCAGCCGCCAGCGCGGCGCCAACCGCCACTGGGTAACGCGGGGGACCTGGTCCGCGGGTTTCTGCCCGCGGCGCTCAGCGGCGCCGTGCTGATCGGCCTGACGGGCATCGAGGACTTCGGCACGGCGGCGCTGATGGGCGCGATCTTGCTGGCACTGCTGCTGGCGGGCGGGGCGCGGGTCTGGTATCTCGTGGCGGCGATTCTGCCGGGGCTCGCTGTCGGAGCGGTCCTGCTGACCCTCAAGCCCGCCCGCCTCGCGCGCTTGACGAACTTCTTCGGCGCGGAGGTCGACCCGAGCGGCGCGGGCTATCAGATCAGTCAGGCGCTGATGTCGATCGGCTCCGGCGGCTGGTTCGGCCGTGGATTGGGCAACGGCGTCCAGAAGTACGGCTACCTCCCGCAGGACAACAACGACTTTATCCTCGCGAGCATCTGCGAGGAGTTGGGGGTGGCGGGCGGACTGGCCGTGACGGCGCTATTTTTGGTGATCCTCTGGCGCGGCTGGAAGATCAGCCGCGCCGCGCCGGACGCCTTCGGCCGACTGCTGGCGTTGGGCCTGACGCTGACGATCTGCCTCCAGGCCGCCTTCAACATCGGCGTGGTGACGCACAGCGTGCCCACGAAGGGCATTTCGCTGCCGTTCGTGTCGGCCGGCGGCTCGGGCGTCGTGTTCCTCGGGCTGGCGGCCGGTCTGCTCGCCTCCATCGGGCGGCGCTACGCGCGTGTCGGGTAACGGCCGGTCGCGGCCGCCGGCGGGTCGTGCTGGAGGTCCGGCGTGGCGCCGGCGTGAGCGGCCGACCGCTGCAGCAGCGAGCCACCCGGTCCGAGGCGGGCGTCGGACGCCACCCGCGGCGGCCCCGGCCGTCTCCCCACCAGCCGTCACCGTCGCCGGGCGGGGGGCTTCTTGCCGGACGACGCGCGCTTCCGGTCGGCCGGCGTCGCCGTTGCGGCCGCAGGCTGCGGCGCACGGGTTCGTCGGCCGGTGGAACGGCCCCCAGCGGCGGCCGGACGGCGCCCGGCGGCGGCCGACCCTCGGGCGGCGCGGGCGGCGGGTCCGGACCGCGTGCTCGGCGGCACGCGCTGGCCCCCAGCAGGAGCAGCAGCAGCGCGTTCTGCGCGTGCAGGCGATTCTCGGCCTGATCGAAGATCGCCGACTGCGGCAAGCGGGAGGCGGCGTACTCGATCTCCTCACCGTAGTGCGCCGGCAGGCAGTGCAGGATCGTCGCCCCGGGTCGGGCCCGCCGGACGAGCCGCGTGTTGATCTGGAACCCGACGAACTTCGCGCGGCGGGCCTCGGCCTCGGCCTCCTGCCCCATCGAAGCCCAGACGTCCGTGTACAGCACGTCGGCGTCGCGCGCGCCCTCGTCCGGGTCGTGCAGGACACGGATCTCCGCGCCGGTTTGCCGGCCGATTTCCCGCGCTTCGGCGGTAACGTCCGCCCGCGGCTCGAAGCCTAGCGGGGTCGTGATCGTGCAATGCATGCCGACTCGGGCGCAGCCGTACAGCAGCGAATGCGCGACGTTGTTGCCGTCGCCGATGTAAGCGAGCCGCAGTCCGGCGAGCCGGCCCTGGCGCTCGCGGATGGTCTGAAGGTCGGCCAGAATCTGGCAGGGGTGCTCGAAGTCGCTCAAGCCGTTGATGACCGGGCAGGTTGCGTGGCGGGCGAGGTCCACCACAATGTCATGGCCGAAGACGCGAGCCATGATCACATCCACGTAGCGTGACAGGACGAGCGCGACGTCCTCCACGGTCTCGCGCTGGCCGAGCTGAAAATCCACCGGCGAGAGATAGATGGCGTGCCCGCCCAGCCGCGTCATTCCGGTCTCGAACGACACGCGGGTGCGCAGCGACGGCTTCTGGAACAGCATGCCGAGCGTGCGGCCGGCCAGCGGCGCGGCGGCGTGGTAGTCGGCCCGACGGGCCTTCACGTCGTCGGCGAGGTCGAGCAGGGACGTGATCTCGGGCCCGGAAAAGTCCTTCATCGAGAGCAGGTGCCGTCCCTGAAGTGAAGCCGCCATCGTGTCGCCTCCGAGCGTGCCGGCGCGGTTGAGACCGGCGGGGCGTCGCCCGCGAGGCGGAGTGTATCGCGGGGAGGCCCTGACCGGGAGAGGCGCGGGGGGTGCTACGACGCCGGCTCGACCGTGGTCCACTGGTCGCAGGCCAGGACGGTTTCCTCGCCGTCGTCGAGGACGAGGCGGATGCGCTGGAGCCAGAGCTTGCTGTCCTTGCTGTGGGCGTACCAACTGCCGGTCTTCTGAAGCTCGACGGAGACGATCGTGCCGGTGACTTCGGTCCACCAGTCCCCTTCGCGCCGCTCGATTTTCTGGCGGACTCTCACACGCAGACCGGGTTTGAGGTCTTCGAGAGCGAGCACGTCGTCGGGCACTCCTGTCGGGCTTCCGCAGCCCGCGGTCGCGTCGGACGCGTTCCGGGGCGGTCGGCGGGCCGCCGTCAGAGCATTACGCGGCGATTATAGACCCACCACTCGAACAGGAGTAGCGCAAGGGCTGCCCCGACGAACCAGCGCCACACCTCCGGCGTGGCGGTGCGGATGGCGTTCAGTTCGGCGACCGGCTGGCGGTCGATCGTCAACGGTCCGGGCGGTGGAGCGATGTCGCTCTCCCGTTCGTCCTCGAGGTTCACCGCGAACCGGTCGCGTCCCGGCAGTCCGCCGTCCACGGCATAGACGCCCACGCGGTCGGTGTTGCCGTAATAGGCCGTGCCGGACGTGTCGACACGCAAGGTCTCCGTCCGCGCGTCCGGGCGCGTGAGGGTGAGGCTCTCGACGCCGGCCGGAGCCGGGAAGCGCAGCGTTTGGCCGGGCCTCAGCGGTCCGTCGGCGGCCTCGGCCCCGCCCCCCAGGTAGCGGATTGCGTTGTACATGAAGACCGGGAAGCTGGGTTTGCTCCACCAGTTGGACTGCTCCACGGCGAAGCCCAGCACGACGCAGTGGCGGCCCTCGGCGGCGTACCGGGCGAGGACCGGGCCGCGCGGGCCCTCGATCAGCACCTCGGCTTGCCGCGGCACCGGCAGAGTCAGGCCGCGGGCCACGACCACGCCGTCGAGCGCGACGTGCCGCAGCAGCGGATGCGTCTCCTCCCACCAGATCGGGGCGAAGTTTTCGTCCGGCTTGCCGTCCGGGAAGCCGGGCAACGGGGGGGTGGCGCCGAGAAACAAGAAGTTCCCCGCCGGCAGCCGCACGGGGCGGACCTTGTCGAAGATCACGACGTCGAACCGCGACGCGCCGTCCGCCTCGTACGCCTGCCCGGCGTTCGCCTCGTACTGGGCCGGCGTCGCGAAGGGGAAATCCTCCAGCGGCAGCCCGCGTAGCACGCTGTCCAGAAAGTAGTTCTTTTCGGTGACGGTCAGGACGCGCAGCTTGCGCGGCGGCGGAATCACCGCCCACGCCCGGTTGTCGACGGCCAGGCGGTCGTCCCGCGCCAGCCGCGCCTCGAGCACGGCCCCGCGGTCGAGCGGCAGCTCGATCGACAGCGACACCGCGCTGCTTCCCTCTGTCAGGGCCTCCGGCGGGGCGGTGGGCTGTGTGGCGGCTGGCGGTTGAGCCGCCAGGCGGACGGACCGGACTGCCGTCAGCGTGCCGTCCACGTACAGGGACACGTCCGTCTCGATCGGTGCGGGTCCGAAATTGCGGACGGTCAGGAAAATGCTGAGCAGTTCCGGCCGCTCGTAATTGCGCAGGGTCCGCAGGGCCGTGATGCCGACGTTGTCGGCGGTTTGGCCGACCCGCAGGAACTCGAGCGTGCCGCTCTTGAGGACGACCTCGTCCAGGTGCGCGATCCGACCGTCGGAGATCAGGATCAGGCGGGCGGCGGACGCGGCCGGCACCGGGGTTTGGTCGGTGGTCATGGCGGGCGGCGACATGTAGGCCTCGGCGAGCTCGAGCGCCTCGCGCAGATCGGTGCCGCCGTCGGTGGGCTCGATGCGTTCGATCAGGCCGACCAGTTCGGCGGTATTGGTCGTGAACGGCGAGACGATGCGGGCCCGCTCGGCGAAGGCGATGACCATGGCCTGGGTGCGGGTCTCGGCGGCCCCGAAGGTGAGAAACGAGCGCCACCCGGCATTGCGGCGGTTGAGCGTGCGGACGAGCCGCGCGGCCTGCTCCTTCGCCAACTCGAGCCGGGTGCCGTCGGCCTCCTGCGTGTTCATCGAAGCGGACTGGTCGATCAGCAGGACGAGCCGGTCGGCCTCCATCGCGGTCGACTGGACGATCGGTCGCGCAAGCGCGAGGACGGCCAGCGCGAGGACGGCCAGTTGGAGGAAGAGCAGCAGGCTTTTGCGGAGGCGCTGGAAGGGGGCGTTGACCTGGAGGTCCTGCACCGCCCGCTTCCACAGGAGCGTGGACGGTACGATTTCCTCGCGCCGGCGGAGCTTGAGAAAGTAGAGGATGAGCAGCGCCGGGATGACGACCGCGGCGACCGCGGCGGCGAATAAGGGGCTGAGGAAACTCACCGGCGTCTCCGGCACGCGCGGGGCGCCCCACCCCGCACCAACAACGTACCATCGCCGCCGTCCCGCGACCAGCGGGGCCTACCGCAGTAGGCCGCGCAGCCGGAGGTAGGTCAGCACCAGCGTGTCGAACGGCACGCGCGTGCTGGTGAACAGGTACGTGATGCCGCGGCGGGTGCAATAGTCGCGCAGCTCGGCGCAGTAGGCCCGCAGGTTGGCCTTGTACCGGTCGAGGAGCGGCTTGCTGATCGTGACCT
>Ga0129299_1003042_pt1 | contig 11042 bp, 5 predicted proteins | sample ConPoolayeCmetaG_FD_94477 | JGI IMG/M metagenome (GOLD analysis project Ga0129299, IMG submission 94477) | Hot spring microbial mat communities from California, USA to study Microbial Dark Matter (Phase II) - Cone Pool mat layer C metaG ... | reverse complement strand
GGGCGCGGTTGCAGGAGCGGATTGACGCGGCATCGTCCGGCGACTACGAGGCGATCGCGCTGGCCTACGGCCTCTGCAACAACGGCATCGCAGGCCTGACGGCGCGGGCGCTGCCGCTGATCGTGCCGCGCGCGCACGATTGCATCACGATGTTCATGGGCAGCCGGCGGCGCTACCGCGAATACTTCGACGCGAATCCCGGCACCTATTTTCACACGTCGGGCTGGATCGAACACGGCGGAACGGCGGGCGAGTTGCAGCAACTCTCGATCCAGCAGCGCGTCGGCCTCGGCCGCCGGCGGGAGGAATGGATCGCGGAGTACGGCGAGGACAACGCGGAGTACCTGATGGAAATGCTGGGCAACACGACGCGCGGCTATTCGAAATTCTGCTTCATCGAGATGGGCGTCGAGCCGGACGACCGGTTCGAGCGGATTTCCCGCCGGCGCGCCGAAGAAAAGGGCTGGATTTTCGAGAAGATTCGTGGCGATATGTCCCTTTTGCGCGACCTCGTGGACGGGCGGTGGGACGATGACCGCTTTCTGCGGGTGATGCCCGGCGGCCGCATAGCGGCCCGGTATGACGAAGGCGTGATCGCGGCCGAGCCGGGGCCGCCGCCGCCCGCGCGCGGGACGCCGACGAACGGAGAAAAAGCATGCGATATCGGTTGATCGGCCAATCGGGACTGCGGGTATCCACGATCGGGTTCGGGACCTGGGCGCTCAGCGGGGATTTCACCTGGGGAGCGCAGGACAAGTCGGACGCGCTGGCGGCGCTGCGGGCGGCATACGAGGAGGGCGTTACGCTCTTCGACACGGCGCCGATTTACGGCGACGGCGTCGCCGAGCGATGGCTCGGCGAAGCGCTGGGATCGGTGCGCGACCGCATCGTGATCGCCACGAAGGCCCCGCCGGAGGAACTGGCCCCGAAGGCGTTGAAGGCGGCGTGCGACCGCAGCCTGGAAAACCTCAAGACAGAACACATTGACGTGTACCAGATTCACTGGCCCAGCGCGAAGGCCAAGATCGAGGATACGTTCGCGGCGCTCGGCGAACTGCGGGGCGCCGGGAAAATCCGGGCGTTCGGAGTCTCCAACTTCGGCGTCAAGGACCTGGCCCCGTGCATCGCGCAGCCCGAGTACATGCCGGCGTCGAACCAACTGGCCTACAGCCTGCTCTTCCGGGCGATCGAGCACGAAATCCAGCCGTTCTGCGTGAAACATCAGATCGCGATCCTCTGCTATTCCCCGCTGCTGCACGGGCTGCTCGCCGGGAAGTTTCTCACGCCCGACGACGTGCCCGCCGAGCGCGCGCGCACGCGCCATTTCTCCTCGAAACGACCCCACACCCGGCACGGGGAGGAGGGCGCCGAGGCTGAAACGTTCGCGGCGATCGACCAGATCCGAGCGGCCGCTCGCGATCTCGGCGAGCCGATGGCCAACGTCGCGCTGTCCTGGCTGCTGATGCGCGAAGGCGTCGCGTCGGTACTGGTGGGGGCGCGCAACGCCGCGCAGGCCCGCCGCAACGCGCGCGCCGGCAACCTGGCGATCCCGCTCGCGCTCGATCAGCGCCTGACGAAAATCACCGAGCCGCTGAAAAAAAAGATGGGCCGAAATCCCGATATGTGGGAAAACCCGCCGCGCATCCACTGACCGCAACCCCATTCGCCGCATGAACCCATTCGCCATCACCGCCGCCACCGCCGGGTGCATCGCCGCATCCGCGCTCGCGCAGACCGCCGTCAATCCCGAGGTCAACACGCCGCAGCCCGGCGCCGGCCGATGGGAGGCGAAGATGAAGGAGTACGAGGCGCAGGACGCCGCCGGCCAGGTCGCGCACGGCCAGATCCTGTTCATCGGGAGCTCCTCGATCACGCGCTGGAAGCTGGAGGATTACTTTCCCCGACGCGACCTCGTCAACCGCGGCTTCGGCGGTTCGCTGCTGCGGCAGGTCGCCGATCTCGCGGAGCGCTACGTGCCGACCATCGCGCCGCGCCAGATCGTCGTCTATGCCGGCGAAAACGATATCGCCTCCGGCCGCACGCCCGAACAGGTCCACGCGGCGTTCCGGGATCTCGTCGCCGTCATCCGCGCGAAGCAGCCGGAAGTGCCGATCCTGTTCATCTCGCTGAAGCCGAGCCCCAGCCGGCGGCATTTGATGGATCAGTTCCGCGAGGCCAACCGCTTGATCGCCGAGGAAATCCGGCGGTTGCCGAACGTGACCTACGTGGACGTGTTCGACCGGATGCTCGACGCGAACGGCGAGCCGCGTCCGGAGCTCTACGTGGATCGGCTCCACATGACGCCGGAAGGCTACCGGCTCTGGGTCGAGATCCTCACCCCCCACCTGCTGCCCGAAAACCCGAAGCCCTGATCGGCCTCCGGGCCCGCCGCGCGCGGCGCCCGTCCCCCGCCGGCGCATCTGCGCGGCGATCGCTGGACCGTTCACGCCTGTCGCTGCCCCTTGCCGGGCCGGCGGCATTGACCGCGCGCGGCGCGCGGCATAGGCTGGCGATCAATAGATGGATCCGCTGCACGCGGTGTATTTGACGGATGCCGAGCGGGGGGGCTTCGCCGCCGCGCTCGAGGGCAGGGGCCCTTTTTGCGTCGAGTCGCCCGCGTTGCCCGTCCAGGCGTTTCTGGCCTGGAATCTCTTCGCCGCGTTTCCCCGGACCTGGCTCTGGATTCTCGATGGGCCGCGCACGCTCGACGAGTTTCGCGACAACCTCGCCGCGCTTTCCGCCGGGCGGGACGATGCCTTTGTCGTGTTCCCGGCGCTGGAGGAAGCCGCCGGCCGCAGCGTGAATCCGGAGGCCGCCGGCGAGCGGCTGGCCGCGTTGCGTCGGATGACGGAGGGCGGCGGTCCCCTCATCGTCGCCACCTGCGCGGCCGCGCTGCTCCAGCCGGTTCCGCCGCCGGACGCGTTGCGGAGCGCGGCGCTGGATATCGCGCTGGGCGAGGGCATCGCGTTCGAGGCGTTGATCCAGGCGTTGGACGCCGCCGGTTACCGGTTCCGGCCCGAGGCGGCCGAACGCGGCGACGCCGCCGTGCGCGGCGGCATCGTGGATGCCTGGTCGCCGCACGAGGCATACCCCTGCCGCATCGAATATGCCGGCGCCGGAATCGAATCGCTGCGCCGCTTCGACCCGCTGGATCAGCGCTCGATCGAACGCATCGAGCGGGTCCGCCTGCTGCCGGTGCGCGCGCCGGACGACCGCGCGGCGGATATCGGCGCGTATCTGCCGCGCGACGCGGCGGTGGTGTGGTCGGACCCCGCGCGGATCGCCGGGCAGGCGGAAATCCACGAGCGCGCCGCCGGGGCGTCGCCGCCGCTGGCCGCCGTTCAAGCGCGGCTGGCCGCGGACGGCGCGCGCCCGCGGATCGAACTGCGCCCGGTGGACGAAACGCCCGCCGGCGCGCTGCCGTTGCAGACGCGCGCCCTCGATCCGTTGCCGGCGCCCGCGACGGCCGGCGGCGAGCCGGAGGCGGTGCAGCGGTTGCGGGCGGACTTCGTCGAACGCGTGCGCGCCCGCGCGCGGCGCGGGCGGCGCGTCGTCTTCTTCTTCCGCACGGAGGGCGCGCGCGACCGGTTTCTGGAAACCTTCGGCGACGACCGCGGCGGGCCCGGCGCGGCGGACTATCGCATCGGCCCGCTGAGCGGCGGTTTCGCGACCGGCGGCGGCGAGCTGACCGCGGTGGCGGAAAGCGACCTCTACGGCCGGCGGCGCGGCGTCGGCCGCCGGGAACGACTCGCCCGGCGGCGCGCGGCGGACGCGGCCGGCGAGCGGATCGCCGAGGTCAGCGCGCTCCAGCCCGGCGAAATCGTCGTCCACGTCGAGCACGGCATCGGGCGCTACCTCGGGCTGTTCGAGATCGAGGTCGCCGGCGCGCCGCAGGAGGCGCTGGCGGTCGAGTATGCGGAGGGCGCGCGGCTTTACGTGCCGGTGGACCAGGCGCATCTGCTGTCGCGTTACCGCGGCGTCGGCGGTCGCGCCCCGGAACTGCACCGGCTCGGCAGCGGCCGCTGGGCGCGCGAGAAGGCCGCCGCCGAGCGGGCGGTCCGCGACCTCGCCGCGCGCCTGCTGCAGACGCAGGCCGTCCGCGAAACGCGCGCCGGCCACGCGTTCCCGGCCGACGACGCCTGGATGCGCGAGTTCGAGGCGGCGTTTCCGTACGAGGAAACCGAGGACCAGTGGCGCGCCATCGAGGACGTGCGGCGCGACATGCAGGCGCCGCGCCCGATGGACCGGCTGATCTGCGGCGACGTCGGTTACGGCAAAACCGAGGTGGCGATGCGCGCGGCCTTTCGCGCCGTCTGCGGCGGCAAACAGGTCGCCGTGCTCGTGCCGACCACCGTGCTCGCGCAACAGCATTACGAGACCTTCCGCGAGCGCATGGCCGCCTTCCCGGTCACCATCGAGATGCTCAGCCGCTTCCGAACGCCCGCCGAACAGGCGGAGATCGTCCGCCGGCTGCGCGAGGGCCGGCTGGACATCGTCATCGGCACGCACCGGCTCGCGCAGCCGGATGTCGCGTTCCGCGACCTCGGGCTGGTGATTATTGACGAGGAACAGCGCTTCGGCGTCGCGCACAAGGAGGCCCTCAAGGAACTGCGCGAAACCGTGGACGTGCTGACGATGACGGCCACGCCGATTCCGCGCACGCTCTACCTGAGCCTCGTCGGCGCCCGCGACCTGAGCGTGATCCAGACCGCGCCGCGCGAACGCCTTCCGATCGAGACGATCGTCGCGCCCTACGACGACGCCGTCGTGCGCGAGGCGATTCTGCGCGAGCTCGACCGCGAGGGGCAGGTCTTCTATCTCCACAACCGCGTCGAGACGATCGAGCACGTCCGCGACCGCCTCGTGCGGCTGGTCCCGGAGGCGCGCCTGGTCCTCGCGCACGGTCAGATGCCCGAGCGCCGACTGGCCGACGTGATGCGCCGGTTCGTCCGCGGCGAGGCCGACGTGCTGCTGTGCACGACGATCATCGAGAGCGGCGTGGACATCCCGAACGTGAACACCATCCTGATTGACCGCGCCGATCGCTTCGGAATCGCCGACCTATACCAGCTCCGCGGGCGTGTCGGCCGCTACAAGCACCGCGCGTACGCGTATCTGCTGCTTCCCCGCCACGGCCGGTTGTTCGACACCGCGCGCCGCCGGATCGAGGCGCTGCGCCGGCACTCCGGCCTCGGCGCGGGCTTTCAACTGGCCCTGCGCGACCTGGAGACGCGCGGCGCGGGCAACCTGCTGGGCGCGGAGCAGAGCGGCCACATCGCCGCCGTCGGCTTCGAGTTGTACTGTCAGTTGCTCCGCCGCACGGTCGCCGCGCTCAAGGGCGAGCCGCTGCCGCCGCTGATTGACGTGACCGTGCGGCTGGACTTCCTCGCGCCGGCCGCGGACGAGGCCGGCGCGGCGCCCCCGACCGCGCTGCCCGCCGGCTATATCGAGGACGAGAACCTCCGGTTGCAGGCGTACCGCCGCATCGCCTCGATCGCGACCGAGGCGGAGGCGCGCGCCGTGCGCGAGGACCTGCGCGACCGGTTCGGCCCGCCGCCCCCGGCGGTCGAGCGGCTGTTGCGCATCGCCCGCATCCGCGTGCGCGCCGCCGCGCTGGGCGCGCAATCGGTCGAGACGCAGGAGGATCGGCTCGTTGTGACGAAAAACGGCGGGCCGATCATGCCGGGCGGCCGCTATCCTCGGTTGAAGCCGGGCGACCCGCTGCGGCGGCTCGACGAAATCCTGCGGATCCTCGCCCGGCTGGGCGGAACGGACTCGAACGCTCCAGCGTCCGTCCGCCGCCGCGGCTGAAGTTCCCTGCGCCGCTAAACGCAATGGAATGGGCGGGCAGGGCGCGGCGGCCCGCCGCGCCGTGTCGGGAGTTGAAGGCCGGCCGAAGGTCTGCGACGGAGGCGTTTGCGCTATGAGCGGAACGATAGCGGTCAAACAAATGGGCCGCGGGTGGAACGACGCTCTCAGGGTCGGGATCGCGATCGGAATCGGAATCGGGATCGAATACCGCTCTGGTTGACGCCGAGCGGCGGGTGAGCCGGATCGGCTCGCCAGGAGGGGGAAGAGAAAGCGCGAAGGGCGGGAAGGACCGAAGGCGAGGAGCGATCCGGGTTTATTGAATCTTTACGAAGACGGGATAGGGCCCCGCCTGCAGCGAGACCGAGCCGCCCTCCACGACCGCCGCGCGGGTGTTGCCGACCAGGTCGTAGAGCCTGAGTTCAACACCGTCCTCCACGCCCGGCACGGCCAACCGGAGGTCCTTGGGGCCTGCGACGTTCCAGGCGGCGATCACCTGTCCAGAGCCTGTATCTGCGGCGTCGGCTTGATACCGGTAAACGTAGGTGTTCCCGTCGCCGTCGGATTGCGCGTCGAGGATCTTCGGATTGGGGAGGAGCGCGATCAGGTTGCGGGTCGCGTGGGCGGTCGGACGCCACGCGAGCGTGGCGCGGTCCAAAAAGCCGCCGTTGAACTGGTCCGAGTCGTGCAGGTGCATGACCAGCACGCGGGGTATGCCCAGCCGTAGCGCCCACAGGTAGTTCCGCACGACGTAGGCGGCATGGAGGTCGGGCGTCACGATGGAGGTCGCGGCGTTCGCCGGCACCGGGAAATCGCCGCCGTGTTCGTCGGCGATCTGCCAACCCATCTCCGTGTACCAGACCGGCATTTCCGGCGCGCCCGCCGCGGACAGCAGGCCGCGGATTTCGGCCAGATTGTTCGCGATCGAGTAGCTGCCCCAGGGGCGGTGGCGTTGCGCTTCCGGCGGCGCGCCCTTCGTATAGGGGTGCGTACTCAGGAGGTCCATTTTCCGGGTCACGTCCGGCGCGCTCTCCAGAATGGCCCGAATGAAGCGAAGATCGCCGGAGTCGGCCCCGCCGGCTGCAAACGCGGCCACCTGAATGCCGGGCGCTTTCGCCTTCACCGCGTCATAGCCGATGGCGATCATCCGCGCGTAGAGCGCCTGCCGCCGCGGCTCCTGCGCCCGCCGGTCGGCGCCGTCGGGAATGAGGTAGTGGAAATTCGGCTCGTTCCACAGCTCGATCGCCCTGACCGGACTGCGCAGGCCGGTCCCCGCAAAGAAGGATCCCTCCGGCCCGAAGCGGTCCAGAAAAGCTTCGATATTGGCGCGAAAGGCTTCCAGAAACGCTTCGTCGTTTTCATAACGGGGCGGACGATTGGCGCGGAACGCGGCCGCATCGTCCCCCGCCATGAGCGTGTACAGGATTTCGATGTCGTTTTCGGCCGCGAACCGCAGGGCATTGCCGGCGTTCGCCCAGGGGCCGGAAAGCCGCGCCGACCGGAAGCCGACCTTCCGGATCTCCGCGGCGGCGCGGGCGAATTCGTCCGCCCAGCAGTACAGTCCGTACACCGGGCGGTCGGGCGGAGGCTGCGCGAGGATTTTTTCCAGCGGGGGAAGCTGCTGCGGATCGGTCTTCCAGTCCCGGACGCCGGGCGCGTCCTCCCGCTGCGCGAAATAGGTGTCGCGCGGCACGTAGCGTTCGAAGCTCACCGGTTTCTCCCCCGTCTGGCGCGTCGCCTGCTCCGCCTGCTTCTCGAACAGGGCCCGGTCGCCCTCGGCGGGCAGCAGGGGGATGGCCGCTTGCCGGGTTCGCCGCGACCAGGAGCCGTCGGGCGAAAGATATACCGTCAGCAGCGCGACGCCGAGATCCGGTTTATCCTCGGTGATCGTCACCTCCCGGGTGACCTTCGTGACGCCCGTAACGGCGACCCGGGGCCCGGCCGGTTGCAGGCTGCCGCCGAAGGAGCCGTCGTTCCGGATGTAGTTGAACCGGAGGTCGAGCTGCTGCGCCTCGGCGGGCTCCTGCAGGATTTCGATGGTGACCGTGAACGGCACGCCGCGCTCGTAGGTCTCCGGCAGCGTGATCCGAAACGCCTCGCCGATTTTCCACACGCGGGGCTCGGCGCCGGGGGATGCGGCCGCCAGGGCCAGGAACGACGATAGAACGAGAAGCAACTTACGCGATTGCATATCGGCCTTTCTGTTGGTTGTTTCAGCTCTCGTCCGACACGAGCAATCCTTCCGCCCGATACCACGCGCGGCATTGGGCGAGGTTGAACGGACGCGGTCCGGCGAGGTAGTGATTGCGAAAGGACTGTCCCTTCCACGTCCAGCGAATCGTGTAGAAGGCGGGGCTGTCGGCGGCCGGCACGCTGCCCAGCCGGAGGCGCCCGTTCGCGGGCACCGTGAACGCGCCCTCCAGCAGCGCCGCCCCGCCATCCGCGACGCGAACGTCGAGGTCGGCCGACGCGGGGGTGTCGTTGACCGCGACGACCGGGTGCGCGCCGGTCTCGGCCTCGCCGATCATGACGCACGCGTCGCGCTGCACCCGCCAGACGGTGTGCCAGGCGATCTTCTTCACGCCATAGTAGTCCACGAGCCCGCCGGAGAACCCCGGCCATCCGTCGCGCAGATTCCACCAGAGGATGCCGGACCGCTCGCCCTTGGCCATGCGGAAGCGCTCGATGAAGAACTTGAACGCCTCGGCCTGCGAGAATTGCGAGGCGAAGATGAAATCGTCCAGCTCGTCGGGCACGGGATTGAAGAGAACGCCGATCTGATCGGCCATGACCCGGACGCGATGACCGAACTGCCGACCGCGCCGCAGCGGGCGCATCGCGTGGGTGATCCACTCGTCGTTGTCCTGCCACGGCCAGAGCCGTTCCGGCGTGAGCATGCGTTCGAGCGAGACGCGCGAGGGACAGCACTCGTAGCCGATCTCGCTCACGAACTTCGCCCGGGAGGAGCCGTAGTAGGCGCCCTTGTAGTCGTCGCGCGGTCCCCAGAGATGATCCTCCGGCAGGCGATCGTGCGGGACGCCGGCCTTGAACAGCGCCGGCGAGACCATCGGCGAGCTGGGGAGGTAATCGCGCCACGGGTCGAGCTGGCGGCACGCGGTGGCCAGGACTTCGCGCGAGATTTTGTCGGCCTCGTTCGGGTCCACGTGCGGCAGAAAGAAGTGGTAGAAGATGTCCACCTCGTTGTTGCCGGACCAGAGCGCGAGCGAGGGATGGTTGCGCAGCCGCGGGATGACGGCTTCGGCCTCCCGGCGCATCTTTTCGAAAAACTCCGGCGTCTGCGGATAGAACGCACAGGCGAGCGCGAAGTCCTGCCAGACGAGGATGCCTTCCTCGTCGCAGCGGTCGAAGAAGGCCTGGTCCTCGTACACGCCGCCGCCCCAGCAGCGGACCATGTTGCAATTCATGTCGCAGAGCAGATCGAGCGTTTCCCCGAGGCGCGCGGCGTCGCGGCTGTGAAAGGCGTCGAGCGGCACCCAGTTCGTGCCCTTGATGAAGATCTCCTCGCCGTTCACGACGAACGCGAAGCGGCCGTTACCGTTCGCGTCGAGGATCTCGCTGCGCTCGAGGCGGACGGTGCGGAATCCGGTTCGGACGTCGCGGCGGGCGAGCCGGCGCCCTTCGCCGTCGAGCAGGTCGAGACGAAGGATATAGAGGGCCGGCGCGCCGAATCCGCGCGGCCACCACGAATCCACGTTTTCGACTACCGTGCGGTCGCACGCATGGCGGCAGAGCACGGGCGCTTGTTTTTCGAAGACTGTGGCGCCGCCCGCGTCGAGCACGCGCAGCGCCACCGTCCAGTCGTCAGTCTCGGCGTGCGGCGGGGCGACGATATCCCACGTCAGCCACAGGCGCGCGGTGCGGTTCCGGGGATCCACGGTATCGGTGGCGACATAGACCTCGCCGAACCGGACGGGCGGCAGGGTTTCGAGCGAAACGCCGCGCCAGAGGCCTGCGCTGACGGCGCGCGGCAGGATGTCCCAGCCGAAGCCGTGCGGCGCCTTGCGGATGTTCAGGGATTCCCAGTTCGCGTCGAGGGTCCGCTCGCCGGGCGGGATCGGATACCGTCCGGCGGCCAGTACGGGCGAATCAATGCCGACGACGATCTCGTTCGCGCCGTCGCGCAGCGCATCCGTCACGTCCACCCGGTGCGGAATGAGCATGTTCTCCAGCCGCGCGACGCGGTGTCCGTTCAGCCAGACGGTCGCCAGCGTATCCACGCCCTCGAACGCCAGCTCGCATCGCTCGCCGGGCGCGGGGCGCTGCGCCTCGAACGAGCGCGAGTACCACCATTGGTTCTTTTCGAGCGCGCGCAACCGATAGATGTTATTGCCGCGGTCCAGGTCCGCGGGAAGGCGGCCGGCGCGGATCAGGTCGAGTTCCACGTTCCCGGGAACTTGCGCCGGAACCGATTCGAATTCCGGCGGAATGTCCGGCGCCGCCATATCCGCGGCCGCGATGCCCTGCCGCCCGTACCGCAGGGTCCATTCGCCGTTCAGAGTGAGGCTTCGAACGCTGGAAGATGTCATCAAACCGCAGTTCCTCAAACGGGTTGCGCCTTCCCGCGCCCCCGGAAGGGCATTATGCACCCCTTCGGACCTCGTGGGAAGTCGTGTGCGCGGATCAATTCGAATGCCAATGCGATGCCGTTGCCGGACATCAGCGGCGCCGGCGTCGGGCCGCGACAGCGGCCGCAACGCCCACCAACAGCAATCCGGCGGACGCGGGCTCCGGAATGACCGTCATCGTGAATTCGCGGACGCTCGTGTTGAAGTAGCGGAGACTGCTGCCCGTGCGGCTGTAGTAGAAACCGACCGCCGTGACATTATTGAGCGTCGGCGTTGCGGCCGCGCCGATTACAGAAATGTCGGCGACGGGGTCATAGGCGGACCAGCTCGCGATGCCCGCGTGCGTGAACGTGGTCCATCCATTGCTGCCCGCCGCGAACGCGCCCAGGCTGTTGGAAATATAGAAGTCGGAAGCGCCCTGCCGCACGACGATCCGCGTCTCCACCGTGCCGTCGTTTGAATTGTTGTTGCCGGCGAGGGACAGCGTCACGTTCGAGAAATCCACCGTGTTCGCGTTGAACCCGTTCAGAAACCCGTCCGATTTCTGCCAGACGATGACGCCCCAGGCCGAGTGCGCCGTCGCGGCGCCCGCATCCGTGCTGATCCGCAGCGCGTCGTATGCGCCGCCGCCGTTCGGATCGTAATTAT
>Ga0129299_1003041_pt1 | contig 11042 bp, 9 predicted proteins | sample ConPoolayeCmetaG_FD_94477 | JGI IMG/M metagenome (GOLD analysis project Ga0129299, IMG submission 94477) | Hot spring microbial mat communities from California, USA to study Microbial Dark Matter (Phase II) - Cone Pool mat layer C metaG ... | reverse complement strand
ATATTGAATTGATTATGAGAAAATTTACATTTATCGGGCTAATACTAATTTTTAGCTTTTATCTACATTCTTATTCAGAGACAATTATCGAAAGAGTTGAGATAAATCCTTTGAACCGGACGTTGATATACCTATCTGATAGACCAGATGGTTTCAACGCTGAACTTTCTCCAAGCAAGGAAAAAATTACTCTCAGATTGGATAACACAAAAACCAGAAATAACACTAATATCTCGGGAAGCATGGGAATAATAAGAAATATCACAGTTACCTCGTTCAGAACCTTTTCTGAAGTTCTGGTTGAAATGAGTGACAAAAGAGGATTCACTCTTAATTATCTGCCCTATTCAAAATCAATAATGCTTGAAGTTTTTGATTGGAACAAGCTCAATAAAGAAGAAGACCTTTATAGATTAGCACTCTTATCATATAATGATGGTCTTCTAAACGAAGCAGAACAGTATTTCAAGAAATCAGCCTCTAAAGATATTCCTAATGCTTACTTTTTTCTTGGACTGATAAATCTATCTAAAGGAAAAAATATCGAAGCCTGTGATTATTTCCTTTTAGCTGAGAAATATAACTGTAACATCATTGATAATTTCGCAGGATTATCAGAAGCTTACAGACTATTGAAAGATTCAAAAAAATCAATTGTATATAAAAATAAATTTCAGAAACAATCTGGCTTAGCAGAAATTCAACCTCTCTTTTATCCTGAAACAGCCGTTGTTAATGATTCAATCGAAAATTTTGAACCTTCTTTCCTCTCAGCTAATTTAATCGAACCGGATGATAGCTCAGATACTTTAACCCAAAATAATATTTCTTCATTAGATTCCATTAAAAAGAGTTCTCAGCCATTTATCATTGAAACACCTATATCAAATCAAAGCAAGAATCAAAGTGCTAATAAATTTCCTGAATGGTTGACCAACGGTATCCTTTATATTTTTCTGATTCTGGTTTTATTCCTTACTCTTATATTTTCACTCTACAAAAAATGGAAAAACGAACAAATTCTTCAGCAAAAGAATAAGAGTAATCAAAAATTTAAGGAAAACCTGGAGCACGCAAGAAAAAATATTGCTAATTCTAAACAAATGGCTAATATTTACCAAAAATATGACAAAACATCAAAACAAGAAGAGACTGAAAGTAAGGATGTTATGGAAAATCTTCAAAAAACAAAGCAAAATGAAGATGATTTAACAAAAATTAATGAAATTGAACTATTAGCTAAATCAATTATCTCTGAAAAAATTAAAAATCAAATCTCCACTGAAGATTCAAAATTGAATTCTACCAAAGCAACTGATACCTCTACATTGATCAAAAAGCTTAATCCTAATCTTGAATTAGCTTTACACCTGCAGAATCAGAATATACAACAAAAACATAAAAAGCTTAATGATATTGAATTCGATTCTTCCGATGATTCTGATAATTTATCCGAATTTGCAAAAAAAACCGGCATTGACACTGGTAGTCTTAAAGCAAAAAAAATAATCACCCAATTATTAAATGATGATGAAGCAAAACATTCGCTAACCAAGAAATTTCTTCATCAAACTGCAGAATAACTATTTTCAAATAAAATAATGAAAAACGAAAATATTTTTTTTTCTTTTCTGTCTTAAATTTATTGAAAATAATGTATTTTTAGCAAAATAAGATGATATTGCAAAAAAAATTAAATGGTAAATTATTTATAATTTTACTCTTTCTTTTTGCATTTCAATTTTGCTGCCTCTGCTCGAATGTTCTTTATTCAAAAGTTTCTGTCAATGATATAATTTTTTTAAATAATTCCGACAGACCAAAAAGCTTCCTTGAAATCATATTCCAGCTGAAAGACTCAAACACTGGCACTAAAATTGCACCGAAAAAAGATGCCGTGAAACCAAAGAGTTATTTGAATGCTGTAAATGAAGACACTACAAAGAAAGAAAACAAAATAACAAGCGTTAGGGAAAGTAGTGATAAAATACTTTTATATATTGATTTAATTGACTACGACCAAAAAATTCAAATCAGTGTCTTCAATCTCTTAGGGAAAAAAGTTTTAGATGTTTTTGAAGGTATGCCTTACAAAGATCCAGATTATGCATACGAAATATCTAAATCCAATCTTCCTAATGGGGTCTATCTCTTCATTGTTCTCGGCAAAAATTTTAAACTTCGAGAAAAATTCGTTATTTCAAGATAACTTTATTTAACATAAAGATATGAAAAAAACAATACTGATATTGTGCAGTGTTGCACTATTCAACTTAATGTCTCTTTATTCTCAAGTAACAAATGGAGGTTATCCAGAGCCTTACCTCCTCAGAGATGTAGGAGCCAGACCTATTTCAATGGCAGGAACCTATTCTGCAATATCCAATGAGCCTTTTGCTTTATTTTATAACCCCGGGGGACTTTCATTCTTATCCCCAAAAGCTACAATATCAAGTTCATACTCATTGCTCGAATTCGGAAGAACCCATACTGCTTTAGCATGGGGACAGTCATTCGGGGACGTTGGTCTTGGCTTTGGTTTAAATCATTTTAATTCCGGTTCTTTCACCGGTCGTGATATACGTGGTAATTCAATCGGTTTACTCCGAAACTGGCAATTCGAAATTATTGCTGGATTTTCATACATGATAAATTCTTCATCTTTCGGTGCTTCAATAAAATATCTATCCAATTCTTTGCAAGGCTCTAAAGAAAGCGCAGAAGGATATGGAATTGATATCGGTGCAAAGTTCGATGTTTTTGATCTGTTTTCTTTTGGTTTGAGCATTCAGAATGCATCTGGAGCTTTGTTCTGGAATACAAAAAGCAAAGAGAAGGCTGTTCTGCCTTATACCATTAGAAGTGGTGTAGCTATGGAATTTGAACTAAATGATGAAACATATATTGAACAATTCACCCAAAACGGTCAACTCCAAAAAGTAAGAATTCCTCCTTCGAGATATTTACTCGTGGCAGTAGAAGGTAAATTAACCCAATTTGAAATAGGTCCAACTCTCACTATTGGTCTTGAAGCTGTCCCCTATGAAATTATTGCATTTCGGGCGGGTGTGTCTGTTCTTGGAGATGATTATGGCATCTACAAAGCTTTCCCACTGACTAATTGGGGGGCTGGCATATCTCTCAGACCTTTGCCCGAAGATACTCCCTATGCAATTTTCATTGATTATTCATTTTATAATGATTTGATTTCAACAAACAAGATTGGTCATAATATTTCAGTTTCGGTTTTATTATGATTTTTCTTAGTTTTATGCTTTCTTTCAAATTATTACCTCATACTGCTGATTTAATTATCCAGCTTGAAGCAACTTCTCTCGAGGAATTGTTCAAAGCTGCTGCTTTTGGTCTGGTATCTGTTTTAAAACCGGAAGATTTAGTAATTAACAAAAAGGACTTTGAATATCAAAAAGAATTAGAATCAAATAGCATTAACCTTCTTTTGGTTGATTTTCTATCGGATATTTTAACTTTAATCCATATTCGAAAGGGACTCGTCAGCGATATAGAAATCCTTAGCTTGACAGAATCTTATATTAATTATACAGCTTATTTTCAAAAAGTTGATGAATTCGATAGGGACGTCAAAGCTATAAGTTACCACAATGTTAAAATAATCCTTAATGACCGGAACTTATATGAAGCTGAGATAATAATTGATATTTAATTTATTATTTTAACAAGTTCTAATCTGCCTGCATTGTTGCTTTCAAAAACAAATTCTTTGTTTAATTTCTTATACTTCCAAATTTCAACTGTCCGATTATTCTGATTTAAATTCCTTTCAGTAACATCAGGATTACCAAATAAAATATAAATCTTTCCTCTGTCGGTTTTAGCACCATCCTTTTCATTTGTGGACTGAAAATTAAAAAAAGCATAATCAACCCTTTGAAAATACTCTGCCATTGCTTCATTATAAAGCGTTGTAGGGGTTGGATCTCTTTGCTTCCAGTAATCTAATATTTTTTTAAAAACTTTGGACGAAGAGCCGCTTTTTATTTCTTTGTATTCATCATCGGTGAGAATATAATACATCATCTCGGCTGCATAATCAGGATTTTTTAAAGATAATGGCATATTTTCCCATTCTATAGCAAAATCAAAGCGAAGTGTGTCTTTTGTTGAGGCAGACCAGATTTTTAAAAGATATTTGCCCGGAACTAATTTATCTGCTCCAAGAACTACTTCGAGTGTTCCAATTTTTAATCTTTCATTTTGTAATATTCTCTCTGGTAGTAATGTCTTCAGTAAGATTATCTCGCCACTCTGACCTTCTTTCAACTCCAGATATTCCCCGGTTTTTGGTGTTGCGACACCCGAAAATGTTAATTTCCCATCCCAACTATTTTTATTATCGGTTATTTCTTTGTTTTCAATTGAAAAATTATACTTTTCAAATTCATTAAAATATGAGACAAGAACCAAAATATGGCAGTCTTCAGAGGCAAAACCGATATTTTTATTCAATAAATAGGGTTGAAATTCCTTTTCAACCTGATTATTGAACTTATATGCAAAAAAAGGTTCACTCAATTCGGGATTGATATTTAGATTCGTCTTTTTCAAAAGAGGAATTTTTATTTTTCTGGATTTTGTTCTTTCTTTATTTGATAACTCAATCTCTATTGAAAAATCATCTTTCGTTACTAATGTATTGACAATTCCAAAATTGTAACTTCCTTTATCTCTTGTGATTTCGTAATTTTTAACAAGTATCTCTTTTTCCCATGTGTCTCTCTTCCTGATTATACCTTGTGAGTCTTTATATTCAATGTAAATTATCGGATTGGAAACAAATGATTCGTTTGTTATTTGACCTTTATTTAGGTCGCTTATCTTGTTTAAATCAGCTTTTGTAAATGGAATAATACTATTTGCGAACCTGAAAATGGTTACAACCATCTGAGAATCAGGAAACTCAGTAGGAAAAGCGTAAGATTCAGCATAAAAATGCTCTCCATAGTCGTAATAAAAGCTCCTATCCTTATCTGGCTGCCCATAAAGATTATTTATTAAAAATGTTATAAATACTGTAAGGGTTATAAATGTAATTTTCATATTTATTTTTATTTTATTGATTTATTTATTCGAAAAATACTAACTAAGATTAAATTTAAAAAAAACAATTTCTGATGAACAATTTAGATGCTGTTTTCATCAATAAAATCTCTTAGAATAATACATGCTGCTATTTTATCTTTCTCCTCTTTCCTTGAACGTTGTTTTTTCTTTTTCCCGATGGCTATCATAGTATCTGATGCATATTTGCTCGAAAATGACTCATCCTGAAAATATATAGGGATATTTAAAGAATTTTTTATACTTTCAGCAAAATCCTTGATTTCAGCAATTAATTCGGTTTCTTTATTATCTACTCTCAAAGGTAAACCAATCACCAAAGCACCCAGATCATAATTTCTGATTTGTGAAAATAATTTTTCTCTGAAATCCTCATCGTCTGTGTAAAACACTTCTCTGGGCGAAATTGTAATATGTAACTCGTCGCTAACGGCAAAACCAATTCTTTTTCGACCATAGTCTATCGCTCCAATTCTACGTCCTTTTAGAACTTTTATCGAATTCATAATCAATTCTCAGAATGAATAACATTTTTCTTCTGAGATATAGCTTTGATTGTCTTGTTTGGAAGGTAATTTGGTATGCAAAATACTATTTCCGTGCCTTTTCCTTTTTCACTATCAATTTTCAACTCACCACCATGAAGCTCCATCACATGTTGCATAATCATTGTTCCGATACCATATCCTCCATTTTTCTTTGATGTAGTAAAATATGGCTGGGTGAATTTGGATTTTGTATTAGCATCCATTCCCGGTCCATTATCTTTTACTGAAATATATACATATTTTGAATCGGAAGAGTTCGAAATAGTAATTGTTCCGTTACTTTGTTGAAAACTTTTTATGCTATTCTCGATTGCATTTCTCAAGGCTCTCAATATCTTTGGTTTATCACACGAGACATTATAATGCTCTGCCTCTACTAAAAAATTTATGTTAGGATATAGAGTTGCATCAAATTCGTTAATCGCATCATAGCATAAATCATAACAGTCAACCGTTGCCTTATATATGCTTTCATTTCTTCCAACCGTAACTACATCTCTAACTCTTTGAATTAATAAACCAACCTGATGAATTATTTTTTTGCGTCTATCTTTATTGATTTCCTTTTCAAGTTCAAGTTGCTCAGCGTTAAGCCTAATCGTTGATAAATTAGTTTGCATATCGTGGGCTAATTGAGCCCAATTGCTTAATCTTTGTCGCTCAAGTTGTTCGGTTATATCAACCCCTGTGATTACCAAACCCTTGAATCTGCCGCTAAAACTTCGAAGTGGATAGCTGGTGTAAATCCACTCGTTTAAGTCATTGTTCTTAATGATATTGATTTTCTGGGTGAAAAAATCCTTTAATTCAATAGCTTTATCAACTAACTCTTTTATAGACTTTGTGTGTTCTAATATACAATACTCAGCAAATAGTTTATTGAAAGGAACGCTATCAGTTATTCCAAGTAATTGTTTTCCATAAGAATTAGCACTTTTTAATCTTCCATTTTGATTAAGAACAAATACTACTCCCGTGCTTGGTAAATTGATTAGAGCTTTCAATACTCTTTTCTGATTATTATACATTTTAATGAAAACGATAGCTATGATGATTAGGATTGTTGGTATTAAATAGTAAGCTGAGTTCTGTAAAAATCTGTTCAAAAACCAGAGTTCATTTTTAGTTCTTTCGAGAATCATTGAACCTATTGCAGAAGAAAACACCAGATTGTTATTAATGAGAGTAGCATTTGGTTTAATATTAAAAGCTTCTCCAAATGGGATATAATCTATAGAATTGAGTGTTCCATCTAAATCAAATGTTGCTAATCCATTTCTGAACATTGCAATAATCTGTCCGTTTTCGTGCCATAAGCCTATTGGTTCAATTAAATCTTTAGAAATTCTTGTTGTATTTATGTTAACTATGTTTTTCAGATTGGAGTAATCATTGACAACAAGAGAATAATCAGAACCATTTCGATTTAACTCCAGATAGTAAATATACTTTTTATCATTATCTGTTATAACAACTCTTTCCCCAGAGGCTTCAATAAGTGATTCATAAATGGAACCTTTTTCCGGGTCTATTAAGTTCAACAAAGAAATATTATAAGATTTTGAGGATGTTAGCAGAATTACTCTCGAACTAAATGGAAAAAGGTATATATCATCGGTTAGCAAGAATTGAGTAGCAAATTTGTCGCTTTTAGTCTTTTTAACGAAATATAAAAAACCATATCCTTCTTTTGAATAAACATAAGCGAAACTCGGACTTGTCAAAGGTTGATTTGAATTATATAAACTAACAGCTTTTTCAACATTATCAGAAAATAAATTGGAACTAACCCTATTAACTTTATCTATTGTGATTACAAATAAATTTTTATTTATAATGAGTAAATAATCATTTTGACCACATTGACCATACCATTTTGCCTCAATCGGCTCAAACTTATTCCATTCGCCAAAGACTTCTGTTATTGACTTTACTGCACCAATAGTATCTATAACAGAAACATATACTTTATCCTCTTCTTTCCAGCAAGCCAGCACTGAATGTTTAATAGGCATTGCAGAAAGTATGTAAGCATTTCCCAATGTGCTACCGATGAAATTATCACCAATTATACCTCGTTTTATATATACTGCTTCGGATTCTTCTGCCCAATTCGGTTTAATGAAGAAACTATATTGATTTTTTTGATCAATACCTCCTACTATTAAAATTTCTCCACCCTGCTGATAATCTATTCTTTTGTAAGAATAAGGGTATGTGTCGTCAGGTAAAACATCTGAAACACTTATGACTAAGGCAAATAATATGAAGATATAAGATTTCAATCTTGTTAGTATTCTGATCATTTTTATTATAATAATTCTGCTAATTCACAGACTGTTATTGTTGCTAAACCCTCACCCCTGCCAATGAATCCCATCATTTCATTAGTCTTTGCTTTTATGCTTACTCTGTTAATTTCAATTCCGCAAATCGAAGCTATTTTTTCCCTTATAATTTGTTTATATTTAGATATTTTTATTGATTCTAAAATTATTACTGTATCTATGTTCACAATCTTAAGTCTTTTATCCTTAATAAGTTCAACTACCTTCTCCAGAAACAAAACGCTGTTATAATCTTTATATTTTATATCTGTATCAGGAAAAAGTTCACCTATATCTCCAGCTGCCATTGCTCCTAAAATAGCATCTACTAAAGAATGAATAAGAACATCCCCATCGCTATGGGCAATTGTTCCAAATTCAGACTCAATCTCTATTCCCCCGATTATTAATCTTCCCCCTTTTTTTAAACGATGACTGTCATAGCCGATACCAATCATAAAATTAACCTTATTTAATGAATTACATTTACAAAATTAATATCAATTATCATATTATCCATCTGTTTATTAAATGATTTCTTTAGAATTGGTTCCGATAATTAATTTCAAATTAATTATCTTTGTAATATGGATCAAAAAACATTTACAGTTAGCGAATTAACATCAATTATTCAAGTCTTACTTGAAGATAGCATTGGCTTTGTTATGGTTACTGGTGAGGTTTCAAATTATAAACATCATCAGTCAGGTCATCGCTATTTCACACTAAAAGATGAAAAAGCACAAATATCATGCGTGATGTGGAAACAAATACCTCTCAAATTTCAGCTCAAGGATGGTGCTAAAGTTACTGTTCATGGAAAATTAACTGTCTATCCCCCACGAGGTAATTATCAAATTGAATGTTTTAGTATTTCTGAGCTTGGATTAGGTGATCTATTTATTAAATTTGAAGAGTTAAAGCAAAAATTACAAGAAAAAGGCTATTTTGATACTTCAAAAAAAAAGCCCATTCCTGCCTTCCCTTTAAAAATTGGGGTATCTACCTCTCCATCGGGAGCTGGTTTTCAGGATATTATTACTACAATCAAACGCCGACTACCACTTTGCACTATTTATTTCAGACCAACTCTTGTTCAAGGAGATGGTTCAGCTGAAGACATTGTTAAGGCAATAAATGAACTTGATAAACTGAATCTTGATGTTATCATTATCGGGCGTGGAGGTGGTTCCATCGAGGATTTATGGTCTTACAATACTGAAATAGTTGCTGATGCCATATTCAATGCAAAAACTCCAATCATTTCAGCAGTCGGTCATGAAACTGATTTCACCATTGCCGATTTTGTTGCGGATTTCAGGGCTGCAACACCTACTGCTTCTGCAGAACTTGTTACTCAGATTACTATTGAAAGACTTTATCAAATCATAAATGATAATTATAATGCTATTTTAAATTCAATTAATTTCAATATTCAGCAAAGGAAATCTATGATTGATAATTTCGAAGCAGTTTCAAGTTATAAACGCTTTCCGGACAAAATTTCAAAGTATATTCAATTGATTGATGACTTCCAGACAAGATTAGATAATAATATATCGAAACACTTGAAAAAACATAAAGAAAAAACAGAATATTTAAGCAATTTACTTAAATCATTGCACCCCTTGCAACCACTTAATAAAGGATTTGCTCTTTTGAAACATGACAATCATACAATTAATGTTGATGAATCACTTGGAAATTATATTGAAATTGATATCATCCGAAAAAATGAAATTGCAAATGCTCATATTCTTTCTGTAAAACCAACAATTAATCAAAAATGAGGTTAATATGGCAAAAAAGGATAATAAAACGTTCGAAGAAAAAATAACCCGTCTTGAAGAAATTGTCAAAATTCTTGATGAGGATTCAGAACCGCTCGAAACGCAGCTATTACTATTTGAAGAAGGCACTAAGTTGATTCATGAATTAAGGCAAATACTTAACAATGCTGAACTGAAAATCAAAAATATAACAACTTCTACTGATGAAAATCCAAATTTTTTATAACTTTTATTAATTATTTGTGAATTTTGATAAAATTTATTATAAAAATATAAATTTTTTATGCTAAATTTAACTTTTATTTGAAAAAGGTAATTAAAAAAACCATTTTTTATATCTAAATCCTGAAAGGGCTTTACATGAAACTTTTTATTGCCATGTTTTTTTCATTTCTTTTATTTTATTCCATTTCCTTTTCTGATGTCCCACTCTCTGAACGAAATGCTTTAATCGCTCTTTATGACAGTACAGATGGTGATAATTGGACAACAAAAACTAATTGGAAGTCTGCTTCTGATGTCTCAACATGGTATGGTGTTACGGTAGTTTCTGACCATGTTACTGAAATCAAACTATCTGATAACAATTTAGTTGGTTTCATTCCCACAAAAATTGATAGCCTTACTGAGCTCAAAGTCCTCGACTTAAGCCATAATTCGGGCTTGAGCGGTTCATCTATCCCATCTGAAATTGGTAACTTAAGCAATCTCGAAGAACTTAACCTCGGTTTTGATGATTTATCAGGAACCATTCCAAACAGCATCTGGAACCTTAGTAATCTTGTTAAATTAATCTTGGAAGAGAACGACCTTTCTGGCAGTATTCCTGAAGATATCGAGAATTTAACAAATATTGAGTTAATCAATTTGAGCTTTAATGAACTCGAAGACACTCTTCCTAATAAGTTCGATGCTTTAACAAATCTCAAATATCTTCAGATTAACAACAACAAATTCAGCGGCAACATTCCTTCCAGCTTAGGTAGTTGCTCACTCTTAGAGTATCTGGATTTGAGTAATCAGGAATATCTCGAAGGTGAAATACCTGATGAATTATTCAATCTTTCGAATCTCGAAGTTTTTATTTTGTCAAAGAATGAAATAGAAGGTGAAATTTCTTCTGATATTGATAATTTGTCCAATCTCAAAATTCTCTTGCTCGATAATAATCTTATAACAGGTGTTATTCCGCCCGAGATTGGGAATTTAGCCAGTCTTGAGCGTCTTGAACTACATAACAATCCTTTTAGCCCTTCCAATGCAATTCCATCATCTTT
>Ga0129299_1003040_pt1 | contig 11043 bp, 7 predicted proteins | sample ConPoolayeCmetaG_FD_94477 | JGI IMG/M metagenome (GOLD analysis project Ga0129299, IMG submission 94477) | Hot spring microbial mat communities from California, USA to study Microbial Dark Matter (Phase II) - Cone Pool mat layer C metaG ... | reverse complement strand
TTACAGCGGTACTTTTGTGTCCCTGACCGGTTCTTCCCAAATTTGATCTGATTGCTTTCGTTTTCGCAGTATGGACATTTCATGTCCCTATTCTAATCGACTAATCTGTTCTAGACACTCTGCTCCTCAACGTATCAATAAACAGGACACATAGAGCGTTATTGTAGTGGTATAGCTGAGGAATGCAAATTGCCAGGGCGGAGACGGGGCAGATCGCCATTAAAGGATGCAGGTCTGCCGGCCTCCATGGCCGGTATAGATCAGCAGAGGGCGGCCCAGAGCCGCCCTCTGTGTGACCACCAAGGCTGACAGGCGTCCTCAGTCGGTTAGAGTCCACTCAAAAATACCGTCAACAAAGTTGTCATAATTCTCCCAGTAAGACTGCTGGTCACATGTCTCGCCGCGGAAGTCCCATCTCCCGGACGGCATGCTCAGCGTAACCCGCTGGCCGGGGGGAACTACTTCCTGAGTGCCCAACTGATCCGGCCCCCATGTGTCGAAGGTGATGGGCGAGACAAACAGGTAACAGAGCGTCTGACTGCTGTTGTTGATCACCGTCAGGCTCGAGTCGTGGATGGAAGTGATCGTCCAAGTATAGCCTGCCCCTGACAAGGTTACCCCCGGATTGTATTCCCGGAGCATATGTTCGTTGCAAAATTCGGCCACTAAGTTGTAGGTGCCCGGCTGGATGTCAAGGCCGAACTCCGTGCCTACAGCGATGACATTACCCATCAGTTGGTCATCTCCGAAGGTGTTGCTGCCGGGTGCGGCCAAGAAGATTTTGCAGATGTCCGCATCAGAGAGGTTCTCAATGATCAGAGAGTAGGCGGGGGGTGGTGTGGGCGTGGGGGCAGGTGTCGGCGTGGCAACCATCGAGCCAAGCGCGGCCAGCCCGCCCAGCGCTAGAAATACAATGCATCCCCCTATCACCACAATCCCGCCGATGACCAGGCCGGCAACGGCACAGCCGGACAGCCGCTTCTTGGGTGCTTCAGCGGCAGGCGGCGGCGGGGTATAGGCCGGTATGTCGGTGGGAGCTTGGCGCGCGGCTGGCGTCTGCATGGTCGGGCGCTGGGAAGGCGGCACCGCCGGCGGCGGCGTGTAAGAAGGCGCGGGCGCCGGTACTTCGGCTACAGGGAGGGTAGAGGCGAGGGGCTGTTCTGTAAACTTGGGAACGGCAGGCTGTTGCACAGCGTTTCGAAGTGCTTCAGCCAGCTCGCCGGCTGAGGCATACCGATCATCCGGGTTCTTGGCCATTGCCCGCTTGACCACTTCGGCTACTGCTTCTGGCAGGTCGGGGCGGATGAGGCGGACATCAGGCACAGGCTCTGTCGCATGAGCCATCATGACGCGCAGGGGTGTTTCCCCTTGATAGGGAAACCTGCCGGTCAACATCTGGTAGAGCGTGACCCCCAGCGCGTACACGTCCACAGCCGGGGTGACAACTCCCCGGTCGGCCATCTCCGGCGCCATGTAGGCCGGCGTGCCGACGATCCCACTGCCGGTAAGCTGGACGGTTGACTCGGTGATCTTGGCGATACCAAAGTCAGACAGGTAGGCGTTGCCATTCTCATCCAACAGGACGTTGGAGGGCTTAAAGTCGCGGTGGATGACCCCCTTGTTGTGGGCGTGGTCCAGCCCCTCGGCGATTTGGTTGACCAGCCGGACCACCTCGTCAAGCGGCAGGGGGCCTTGCTTGATTCGGTCGGCCAGCGTGCCGCCGGGCATATAGGCCATGACAATGAAGGGGCGGTCGTTCATCTGGCCGTAATCATAGACGGGCAAGACGCGCGGATGTTGCAGTTCCGCGATGACCTTGACCTCCCGCTCGAAGCGCTGGAGAAAGCTGGGTTCGTGCAGGAAGTAACGGGGCATGACCTTGATAGCCACTGTCCGTCCGATGGATTTCTGACGGGCAAGGTAAACAGTGGCCATCCCGCCCTGCCCTAGTTGCCGGCCAATCTCATACTGGCCGAATGTCTGGCCGACTAAGTTATCGGTCTCGTTCTCATTAGGCTGGATGACATCTGGCATGCGCTCTTATCCTCTTTATTCAGGCCGCCTACACTTTGCCTCTTGGTTGTATAACACGTTCTTCCTCATTACCGCTTCGCTGTGGGTCAGGAAGAGGCAGACCGGGCCGCCTGCCCGGTATTCCATGCTGGCTTAGTTTGCATCAAGATAAGAAAGGATGCAAGTAGACGGTAAAGGAGGGAGTGGCTAACAGAATGGATATGAAGGGCTAAAATCGCCTAACCCGTTAACACCATGTCCACCCTTTTGAGCAGTCCCGTAAAGGAAATCAACTGCCGCGGGAGGATGCCTGCTTCTCTGCCGGAGCAGGCAGGGTGAACCAGAAGGTGCTCCCCTGCCCCGGTTCGCTCTTAACGCTCACCTGTCCGTTGAGGCGGGTGATGATGCGCAACACAATCGAAAGGCCCAGCCCAAACCCTTTGATCGACTCTCCTTTGTGCAAGCGGGTGAACTCCTCAAACAGGCGGTTTTGTTCTTCTCTGGCGATGCCGATGCCGTTGTCCTCTACTTCGTAGCGGGCCATACTGCCCTCCCGCATCCCCCGGATGGCAATGCGGGGGGAAGGATTGTTTTCCCCAATGTACTTGATGGCGTTGTCAATCAGGTTGGCGAATACCTCCTCCAGCCATGAGGCGTGACCCAGCGCGGGCGGCAGGTCGGGCGCAACCTCGACAGAGATGTGTTGGGCTTCGATGACCTCCCGGAAGCGCTTCAGCGCATCGTGTACCACGCGGTTCATGTCCACCTCAGCGACCGGAATCTCGCTGGCTTGATGCAGTTTGGCAAGCAACAGCAGGCTCTGGATCATGGTGTCCATCTTCTGGGCGAATGTCTCGATGCTCTGTAAGTACTCAGCCGCCAGCTCAGGAGGGGTATTGGCATATTCCGTCCTCAACAGGTTGGCATAGCCGACGATCACCTGGAGCGGCGCCCGGAGATCATGAGCTACTGTGTAGCTGAAGGCGTCCAGTTCCTGATTGCTTCTTTCCAGCTCTCTGGCATGTTCACGGACTGATTCGTAGAGCTGGGCGTTGCGAATGGCAATAGCGGCCTGATCGGCGAAGGCTTGAAGCCGCCGGGCATGAGTCTCGTTGAAAGCACCCACTTCTCTGCTGTAGAGGTTGAGAAAGCCAATAACCTCATCGCCTAACTGGATGGGTGCGCCTGCAAAGGAGCGAATCCAGTAGCTGTCTTCTCTCTCCCAGCCCGGATAGGCGTGGACGTCCTCAATAGTCAGGGAGCGGCCTGTCTGATACATCTCATGCAGGTTGGGGGTTGCGGCAACCGGCAGGCGTATGAGGGGGGGTGCCTGCCCTTTGATCTCCTCGATGTACTCTCTGGTGCGGATAGAGACTGCCTCATCTCCCTGAATCAGCAGGATGACTGATGCATCATGGGGGACAACCCGCCCTACGCTGTCGAGGATATGGTCAAACACCTTGTCTAGATCGAGGGTACTGCCGGCAGTCAGGGCGGCGTCATGCAGAGCCTCGATCAGCATATGCTGTTCCCGTTCTGCCTTTTGTGCTCTGACCTGCTCGGTGATGTCACGGGCGACCACTGCCACGCCGTCCGGCGAGGGATAGATGTTCACCTCAAGGTAGTATTCCCGGCCTTTGAACCTGAAGGGAGCTACCATAATGCGGGACTGCTGGGTTTCCATCACCTCCCGGTAGAGGAGAGCGGCCTGCTTATCTTTCTCCCCTTGGAAGACCTCAAAGAGCGTTTTGCCGATGGCCTCGTGGGCTGGAATACCTGTCATCTCCTCGCTGGCCTTGTTCCAGTAGGTGTAGCGGAGGTCGCGGTCGAGGGCAAAGAATATATCGGTGATGCTGTCAGTCAGTGCCCGGTAACGTGCTTCACTTTCGCGGAGCGCTTTCTCTGTGCGGCGCAGATCAGAGATGTCGGAGGCAATACACAGGATGCCGTCCGGGATGGGGTAGGCCCGTACCTCATATGTTCCCGGCAATCCCCCGGGCAACAGAGACCCTTCCATGGTGAAACGGCGCGGCTGGCCGGTCTCCATGACCTGCCGGTAGGCCTTAAACTGCACCGTCTCTTCAATGCCCGGATGGAGGGTAAACAAGTCGCGGCCCAGCAGTTCTTCTTCCTCCAGGCGGGTGGCACGTGAGGCGGCCTGATTGGCATGAGTATAACGCCACTCGCTGTCAATGATGTAACAGATGTCGGTGATGCCGTTGAAAATCTGGCGGTAGCGTGCCTCGCTCTCTTGAAGGGCCTGCATGGCTCTGGCGTGATCAGTTACATCAATCGCCATGATCTGGATGGCCGGCCTGCCGCGGTAGGCCGCCGGCGTGAAGGTGACATCAGCCACCACTTCCTGACCGTCCAGCCGGGTAATTCTCTGCATGGGGAAGCTCTGCGGCGTCCCGCTCTGCTCGAGTGCGGTGAGCGATGCCTTGCACTGATCACGTTTTTCAGGCGCGGCAAAGTCAGCCAGCGGCCTGCCAAGCAGATCAGATGCCTGCTGAGCGCCTGCCAGCTTGACCCCAGCCGGGTTGATATAGACGAGCCGCCCCTTATAACAGAGAGCGGTCGCTACCGGGGAATATTCAGTTAAGCGGCGGTAGAATTTCTCGCCCTGCGGGAGAGAATGTGAAGGGTGGGATGGAGTCTCAGGCAGGTGCGAGTTGATGGTGTCGTCCGGCCCTGACGTTGTCATGCACTGCTCCCAGCCGCTGCCCCATGCGGCTAAGGCAGGGGGCAATTTCGGACTTCCATCATCATTATACCGGTCTATATCTCTGTGCGCAGGCTTTTTTAGCCTGTTGGGTGTTACGGATCAGTTACAACAGCGGGCCGGAAGATTGGTTCACGCCTCTTTCAGGGGGCAGGGAGAGTGAACCAAAAGATACTGCCCTGTCCGGGTGTGCTGATCACACCTACCTCGCCGTTGAGCTTGGTAATGATACGCTGAACGATGGAAAGTCCCAGCCCAGAGCCGCCTATTGCCTCACGATGAAAGCGGGCAAACATCTCAAACACGCGGGGCTGATCCTCAGGGGTGATGCCCGTGCCGTTGTCCTCAACCTCATAGCGGACTTGTTTGCCCTGTCGTATCCCCCGGATCACGATGCGCGGGGCAGGGTTCTCATCCCCGATGTATTTGATGGCGTTGTCAATCAGGTTGGCAAAGACATGCTCCAGCCATGGCCTGAAACCCAGCACTGCCGGCAGTTCCGAGGCTGTTTCAAAGACAAAGCCCCGTTCTTCAAGCCGCTCTCTGAACTGTTCCCGTACCGACTCGATGACATCCCACATCAGCACGGTCTCCGGCTGAACTTCTGCCCGGCTGAGCTTCGACAGCGTCAGGATGTTTTCGATGATGTCCCTCATCTTGAAAGCGTAAGCCTCAATCGTGGCCAGATATGTCTGGATGTCGGGGGGAACAACCTCGGCGAAATCTGTGCGTAACAGGTTGGTATAGCCTACCACCACCTGAAGGGGGGCTTTCAGGTCATGGGCTACTGTGTGGCTGAATGCATCCAGCTCTTTGTTGCTCTGTTCGAGTTCAGCAGTGTAGCGGCGGGCTGTCTCGTACAGACGGGCGTTGCGGATGGCAATGGCGGCTTGATCGGCGAAGGCTTGCAGGCGCTCAGCGTGGGAGGCATTGAAAAAGCCCGGCGTGAGACTGTCCACATTGAGGAAGCCGATCACCTCGCCTTCGAGCACAATGGGGGCGGCGGCATATGAATACTGCCAGTAGCCGTTGGTAAACAGAATCCAGCCGGAGTACGTCCGCACATCGGGAATGCTCATGGGGCGGCCCGTCTCGACCATATGGCGCAGGTTAGGCGTCTCTGAAACCGAGAAGCACAGCTCGGTCAGCGGTTTATGACGTTCCGGCGGGTAGCCCTTGAAGCGCACCACACGGGCTGTGCCCCCTTCGATCAACATGACGTTGGCGGCATCGTGCGGCACTACGCGTTCGATATTTTCTAGGATGCGATCCAGCACCTCGTTCAGGTCGAGGGTGCTGGTGAGCAGGGCGGCTGTGTCGCGCAGAGCTTCCATTTCTTGTTGGGCCTGCTCCATCCGGATGCAGTCGGTGATGTCCCGGCAGGTGACGAGCAGGCAGGCCGGCGGGTCTCCCTCCAGAGACAGCCGCTGTACGGTTGTCTCTGAGATGAAAGTTGAACCATCCTTGCGCATCCGCTCAACCCGTTTGAGGCGGGTTTTCCCTTTGACAGCCTCTCTAAGCATGGGGCGCATGGCGGACTGCCATGCCTGTTTGGGGTGGCAGACGGCCATCTGCCGCCCGGTCAGTTCGTCAGCGGTGCTGTAGCCGTGCAGAGTTGCCCAAGACGGGTTGGCATACAGCACCACGCCGTCCGGGTCGCAGACGGCAATGCCTTCCTCCAATTGGTGGACGATCTGACTAAAGGTGTGTTCGAGGAAGGCCCTGTTCAGGGATGACGGCTCACCCTGTGTATCGGGCTGTGAATGCTCCATGTGTGCGGCCCTGTGTGTTCCCTGTGCCAGTGAAGAGGAACAAATACCTTGACATTCTATTTTAATGTATCTTTGTCTGGTAATCCATAGGTTCACTTTAGTATTGTAACATGACTGCAAGGTTTAGAGAGCCGCTGTGTGCCTCTGTCGGTCCGGTTTCCTTCGGCGTCTTTGCCCTGAGCAGGCGTCTTCTGCTTGCACGTCATCGCGGGACTTGCATAATAGGGTTTCAGTCATGAGTTAGATCAACGAGCGGGATGCAATGGCAAAAATACTCTGGGATGAGTCAATGGCAACGGGTCTGCCCGAAATAGACGGACAACACAAGGAACTTCTGGAGAAGCTCAATGAGCTTTCAGAGGCTATTGAACAGCGCAAGGGCAGGCAGAGAGCAGGCGAGCTTCTCGACTTTTTGCAGTTCTATGCCGCATGGCATTTTGAACGCGAAGAAGCCTGTATGGAGAAGTATCACTGCCCGCTGGCTAACGCGAATAAGCAGGGGCATCAGGAGTTTCTGCGCCGCTTTGGCGAGCTTCACCAACTGTATGAGGAGACCGGCCTGGACACGGCGGCGGCGCAGGAAGTCTACCGCCGGCTGTTGGACTGGGTCGTCAACCACATCTTGAGGATTGATACCAGTCTGGCGGTGTGTGTGCCGGATTCGGAGAAGGGGTAAGGCAGAGAGAGACCTTCGGCAGGATGACAGTGCGGTGTGGAGGGTCTGCCCACACCGCACTGTTGTTTTCACGGAGGAGTCGGGCCGGCAAGACTGCCGGCGGAGATGTCACATCAGCATCCTGAGGGGGTCTTCGAGAATCTGCTTGACCCGTTGCATAAACCGGGCCGCCTCTGCCCCGTCTGTGACGCGGTGATCGGCGCTGAGCGTCATCTTCATCCGCCAGCCAACGCTTACTGTCCCGTCTTCCTGCACAACCGGCACGCGCCGCGCCGTCCCGACCGCCAGGATGGCCGCCGCCGGCGGGTTGATGATGGCCGCGAAGTTTTCTACATCAAAGCCGCCCAGATTAGAGACACTGAAGGTCTCACCTTCAACATCCTCCGGCTTGATCCTGCCCTCACGGGCGCGGGCGATCAGAGCGCGGTGGGTGAAGGCCATCACCGTCAGAGGGGTGCGGTCGGCGTCCTGACTGACCACGTTGATCAGCCCCTCATCCAGCGCAACGGCAATCCCGATATTGATTCGGGCATGGCGGATGAGCGTGTCGCCGTTGAAGGACGAGTTCAGGTTCGGGAACTCGCGCAGGGCCAGCGCCGCCGCTTTAATGATCATGTCATTGACTGAGACCTTCTTGTCCTCTGAGTCGATCCGTGCGTTCAAGTCGGCACGCAGTTCCATAGCCGCCCCCATATCCACTTCCGTTGTAATGTAGAAGTGGGGGATGGTGGTCTTGCTCTCGACCATACGCGCCGCAATGCGGGCACGCATGCGGGGGGTGGGGATCACCTCGTCCCTGGCGCTGACCGCAACGGGTGTCAGAACAGGCGGCACAGGAGCGGGTACGCTGACCCCTTGAAAGGCCTCTATATCAGCCTTGACAATCCGGCCCTGCGGCCCGGTGCCGGTTACCTGCCGGATGTCTATGCCGCGCTCCTCGGCCAGCCGGCGAGCCAGCGGACTGGCCCGCACGCCCTCCGGCAAGCCGGAGCCGTCATCGCCGGTTGCCGGTGCCGGCACGGCGGGCGCCGGTGAGGGTGCGGCAGGCGCCTGAACAGGTGCACCGCCCTCTTGGGCGGCTTGTGCTACCCCCAGCGCGGCCAGATCAACGGCCTCGCCCGGCTCGCCGACTACGGCAATCGGCGCACCAATAGGGACCCAGTCCCCTTCGTTAACCAGCAGGCTCAGTATCGTGCCGCTGACGAATGCCTCGACCTCGACAGTAGCCTTATCGGACTCGATCTCGGCGATGATCTCGCCTGTCTTAACCGTATCGCCGACCTGCTTGACCCATTTGACAAGCTGGCCCTCTCGCATGTCAAAGCCCAGCTTGGGCATATTGACCAGTTCTGCCATGTTGTCCCCTTTTCCAAGAATCCATCTACCGGGCAGGGAGCGGTGTTCCGCTGTATGCCCGCCGGTCCGGGATCACAAAATCTCTTTGACGGCCCGAATAACCTTCTGAGCGTTGGGCAAAGCGCTCTGTTCCAATTCGCGTGAGTAGGGCAACGGCACATCCTCTGTGGAGACACGCTTGACCGGCGCGTCCATCCAGTCGAATGCTTCCTCCTGAATGCGGGCGGCTGCCTCTGCGCCGACACCGTACAGGGCATGTGCCTCCTCGACGACCACACAGCGGTTAGTCTTCTTGAAGCTCTGGATGACCAGCCCGATGTCGAGCGGGCGCAAGGAGCGCAGATCAACTACCTCAGCGCTGATGCCCTCCTTCTCTAACTGCTTAGCGGCGTCCAGCGCGACATGCACCATCTTGGCGTAGCTGACGAGGGTTACATCTTTGCCTTCACGCTTGACGTCGGCTGTGCCGAGCGGAACGGTGTAATCACCGACCGGCACTTCGCCGCGTGTCTGGTAGAGGGTGCTGTGCTCGACGAACATCACTGGATTATCCTGCCTCAGCGCGGCCTTGAGCATCCCCTTAGCGTCATGGGGCGTGGAAGGCACAACCACCATCAGGCCGGGGAAGTGCGCAAACAGATGTTCCGGGCTATGTGAGTGCGTCGCGCCGAGCTGTCTTCCGCCGCCGGTGGTAGTGCGGACAACCAGCGGTACGGTAAACTGTCCGCCAAACATGTAACGGGCTTTGGCGGCATGGTTGATCAGCGCGTCGAAGGCAAGGAAGGCAAAGTTGATGGTCATGATCTCGGCTACAGGGCGCAGACCGTTCATGGCCGCCCCGACTGCTGTCCCGACAATGGCCTGCTCGGCGATAGGGGTATCACGGACACGCTTCTCGCCAAAATGATCAATAAATCCGCGCGTGACGGCATAGGTGCCGCCCCATACGCCGACCTCTTCTCCCATGATGAAGATACGCTCGTCGCGCTCCATCTCCTCCCACAGGGCATCCGAGATGGCCTCGCGGAATGTCTTGATGACTTTTTCCCCGCTGGCGGCGGGTGTGGCAGTGGTGCTAGACAGTGACATCGGTGTACAACTCCTCCGGTGCAGGCAGGGGGCTGTCCTTGGCAAAGGCGACTGCCTCAGCAATCTCCTCATCGGCGGCTCGGTCGAGGGCCTCCAAGTCTTCTTTGGTTGCCAGCCCTTCGCTGAGCAGATAAGCCGCCCAGCGGTCAATCGGGTCTTCGGCCTTCTTGGCCTCGACTTCGTGGGCGGGACGGTAACGCTCCGGGTCACCCATGGAGTGGCCGCGGTAGCGGTAGGTGATCACTTCCATCAGGAATGAGCCTTTGCCGGAACGGACATACTCGGCGGCCTCCTGAATCATCTCGTAGGTGGCCAGCAGGTCCATGCCGTCCACCTGCATACAGCACGGCATTCCGTAGGCTTCGGCCTTTTTGGCAATGTCAGCTACTGCCGACGCGCGTGTGACCGCCGTCCCCATGCCGTACTGGTTGTTCTCAATCAGCCACACGACGGGCAGTTTCCAGACGGCGGCTAAGTTGAGGGCCTCATGGAAGTAACCAATGTTGGTCGCGCCGTCGCCCATCATGGCCAGCGTGATACGGTCGGAGCCGGTGTACTGATCGGCCAGCGCCAGGCCAGCCGCCAGCGGCAGATGCCCGCCGACGATAGCCCACCCGCCCCAGAAACGCTTCTCCTTGCTGGCCAGATGCATCGAGCCGCCCTTACCCTTGCTGACGCCGGTCGCCTTGCCAAGCATCTCAGCCATGACGGCTTTCGTGCCCAGCCCGCGCACCAGCGCCACACCATGATCGCGGTAGGCGGTGATGATGTTGTCATCCGGGCGGAGAGCATATTGTGCCGCTACGGCGATGGCCTCCTGCCCGATGTACAGGTGCAGAAAGCCGCCAATGTCGCCTGCCGCGTACAGCTCGGCGCACTTCTCCTCGAAGCGCCGGATGACCATCATCATACGGTAGGCTTCCAGCTTTTGTTCTTTGGTCAATGCCATACAGGTCTCTCCAGTACATGGAAGTCAGATGTAAAAAGTTGTAATCCCTATAAATTGTATCGAATCAGCGGCCATCAGCGCACATTGGTGAACCGTATGGGAGGGTCTATTCTGCGATTGGCAGCCAGACCGTGAAGGTGGCTCCCTTGCCCGGCTCGCCCGTGCTGGCGGCCTCGATGAAGCCGTGATGCCGCTCGACGATCTCTTTGGCCGTTGCCAGGCCTAGTCCGGTGCCCGGCACACCGGACGCGCGTCCAGCCCTCCCGCGGAAGAAGCGTTCGAACAGATGCGGCATCTCGTCAGGCTGAATGCCGTTGCCGGTATCGCTGATGCTGAAGGTGACCCACCTCTTCCCCTCACGCCTGCGGGTTCGTGTGCGCAGTGTCACCCTGCCGCCGGAGGGCGTGTAATGCAGTGCGTTGGCCATCAGGATGTCCAACGTATGCCCCAACAGCATGGCATCACC
>Ga0129299_1003039_pt1 | contig 11044 bp, 22 predicted proteins | sample ConPoolayeCmetaG_FD_94477 | JGI IMG/M metagenome (GOLD analysis project Ga0129299, IMG submission 94477) | Hot spring microbial mat communities from California, USA to study Microbial Dark Matter (Phase II) - Cone Pool mat layer C metaG ... | reverse complement strand
TCAGTATAATCCTATACTTAAATTTACTGATATAAACGAAAAGTTTATTATAGATTATCAAAAATATATGATAGAAAAGCTTGGCAATAGAGAAAATACTTATTTTAAATCATTGTCATTTTTGCGTACCGTTTGTAATTTAGCCAAACGTGAAGGTATTTTACAAAAAAATCCCTTCGAAGGTTTTAAAATAAAAAAAATAGAAGGTTATCGTGAATATCTTAATGAAGAGGAGCTAAAAAGATTGATTAAACTACATAATGAAAATGCTAATCTTTTAACTAAAAATGAACATCATTGTTTAACTTATTTTCTTCTTGCGTGTTTTACAGGGTTACGATTTAGCGATATAAGTAAGTTAAAAAAACAACAAATTGTTGATAATAAAATTATTATTGAACAGCAAAAAACCAAACGAATTGTAAAAATACCATTAAATAATTATGCTAAGAGCATTATTAACAATATACCGAATTATGACGATATTTTACCACAGATACCGATTTTAAGAACTTTTACAAATCAGGCAACCAATCGAATACTCAAACGAATTGCTGTTATTGCACAAATAAATAAAAAGTTAACATTTCATGTAGCACGGCATACTTTTGCAACTATAAGTATCAATTTAAACATACCATTAGAAGTTATACGCGAGTTGATGGGGCATCGTGATATAAAAACAACACTTATATATGCAAAAATATTAGATTCTACTAAAGAAAAAGAAATAGCAAAGTGGAATATTTACTAAAACAACTTTTTCCAGCATTCTCTATCTTGTGGCTTTTTAAAATAATTTAAATTTACCCAACCAGGATTAACCCATGCACTTATTGGCGAATATGCTTTAACTTCGCCTGTTTTATCAATATATACATTAGTACCGCTATGTAGTTTATAAACTTTACCAGGATATTTTCCTGTGTTTATACCATCGGCATTTGTCGGTACTTTGGTAAGTTTTTCAGGATCGCAACCATCTTCGGGTTTATACTTTACTTCGCCGTCGAACTCGTTTTCTAAAATTAAACCTGGTGAGTTGCTCGCCTTGTAAAAAATAAAAATAAAATAAAGAACGATAAACAACATTATCCAGACATAAATTCTATTACCGGTTTTGATTGCAATAAAACCAGGAATAATGGATAAAGCAAGTGTTATACTTGCAATTGTAACCGGGTCTAACCATTTTATTTCTTTACGTATCATTTTTTTGAAAGTAAAATTACGAACAATAATATTAACGCAAAAATTAAATATTTATTGACTTCGTTAGGAACATTTTTTACTACAACTTTTTCGACAGGTATATTATGTTTAATAACAATCGTATCGGGCTTTACATTTGCTTTTACCATGATAGTATCATAATGCCTTATAACCTGAATTTGTAGTTTATTATTATACAAATATAAAGTATCATTGGGTTTAGAATGCCAAATGGTATCGGCTGTAATGGCAGGTACTACAACCGTATCGCTTATGTGGATTGTATCTTTTTGAACTAATTCGGGATGCTTTCCTATAAGCCTATTTAGCCGTTTTTGCGGGCTACAGGCAACAATTATAATCAATATACTAATGCCTACGAGCTTTGCGAGCCTTACGCTCTTTAATTTCAAGTAATTTTGCATATATAGTTAATAATGCGATAATAACACCGGTTATAAAGCCAAATGCTTTTATATAAGGTTCTATACCATTAATGTAGGTTATAAGGCTGGAGCAAACGCCAGCCACCATACCTATGACGCTATGCTTAGATAAGTATGTTATAATGTTATCCATCTGTATCCATCATTATAACCATAACCTATTAATATTCTATAAGCGCCAGATGGTATTTCTATATATTGTTGTTCGTCTATCGGCTCACCATTACTACCATAGCATCGTATTGTATAAGCAGAACTATTTTTAACAATGGTAATAATACTATGATTATTATCTACGCCTGTATTATCTAATGATTTTAATATAATAGACCCGTTATTCGTTTCAATACTATTGCTAACATCTATATATGCATAATGATTATTAATAATTGTGCCGCCAGCCCTGTAATCCATTGCAAATACATCTAATTTGATTTTTTGAAGCATATAATTTTCAGGAGTAACTACACTTGCAGTTATAGGTTTTAAATTATTGCTTGCATCTTTTATTGTTACGCCAGTTTCTGTTCTTATTATATTTATAGCAGTTTTTTCTATAGAATCCTTAAGATCTATATTATGCTCGAGTGGCAAAAATGAACTATCTGCTAAGCCTTCAAAATTACCTTCCCAATTTCTTTCTTTATTATTGTCAGTATAGCATAATATTACATCGCCTTTATCTACTTTTATGCCATTATTACCACCAAATCGTCCAGCTGCAGTAACTAATAGTTTATCGCCAGCTTTTGCAACAGGGCATAATGGATTGGTAGAACAATCGATTGGGATATATCGTTCGCTTGTGCCGGCAACTTTTACCCAGTTGCCATTTACATCTTTTACATAATAATTACCGTCAGAACCTTGACAGATATAATCATTGTATATCTTACCTGGTTTTGGAATAATTACTTCGCTCATAGTTTTAATTTTTTTAATGGTTATACAATATTATACTTATATGCAACATTCATAATTGCCAAGGCGTTATGATACTGTTTATTTGTCATATAATCGGGGTTGCCTTCATACTTGAATATAATAGGTGCTATTTTGTAAAGGTCTGAAACTGCAATAGTTTCTTTTTTTAATAAATTCCTTATTTCTGTTTTCATTCCTTTACGGGCAGCTTCCGGGTTCTCAAAAGCGGGTGTAAGTCGATCTACGAAGCTGTCTATTGTGTTATATCCTTTAATTATTTGTGTACGGGCATTTATAAGCCATGCTCTTATGCCGTTTTCGAGCGTATCGAAATTTTCAAAGCGTTGACCCGGTACAGGTGTTAATTTGCCTTGCCAATTAGTATTGGTTACTATCAGATGTCCAGGATTATTTTTGCCTCCTTTTGTGCTCATAATGTTATTAATTTCGTTTTTTTTTGATAAAAATTTTTTCCATAATAGCCATATAATAGCTATAACAACAGATGTTGTCAATGTTATAATGATAAATTTTTTAGTTGTTGTGTTCATCAGATTTGAATTTGTCGGTATAATCAATAGGTATAGTAACCGTTAAGAACCATTTTTTAATAGTAATAGTTCCTTTAATGGTATAGTTGTTTTTGCCATAATTAGATAGGCTCATTAGTAAATGTTCAATCGATACAACTCTCTTTGGCGATAGTGAGAATTGAACTTCTGCCATTAGATTTCCATTAGGTAATAATTCTGTTTTACTATCGCCTTGGTCGAGTGAGCTTAAAAAATAACCATCGATATACAAATCGAGCTTTAATTTTGATATTTCCAACTTACCAAATGGGTTTTGTATAAGCAAATAAAGCTTACCAGATATTTCTTTTATGCTAAATTTATTAAATTTTATATCAACAACCGATAATTTTAGTTGTGATAACTTACGATTAATTACTACATAAGCAATTGTTATCACAATTGCAATTATTGTCATTATTATAATTATATAACGATTTATCATATCTGCACGCTAAATTTTGCCAGTATGTCGTTTACTTCTTTACGGTCATTACCACTTAACTCATTAGCAAGCCATTGTACAAGATTACCTGTAAAACTACTCCAAATAGATGTTGATTTGCGAATTCCGAATGCTTTTACAAGTGCATACCAGTCGCTTTTTGTTCTTAATTTATTCAATACTTCTTTTATAGCATCTTCATCTGTCCCAACTCCATCCATTGCTATAAATAGTTTATCTGCCATTGCTTTATAGTCGGCAGTAGGATATGTTAGGGCATTCTGTATAATAGCATCATCTGCACTAGACACAAGTTGTTTATCTTTGCTATCCTGTATAGCCTTACTAATTCGTCTGTATATAATGTATATAATAATAAGGATAATGACAATAATCACTATCCATGTAATTACTTTGCTAGGTGTAATAGCTCCGAATTTCATATTACTTTTTCTTTTTGCCAAAGAATAAGAAATAGCCTATTATAAGCAGTACAACAACACCTATAATAATAAAAATCCAAGTATAATTTTTCTTTTCTGGTTGTTGAGCAGATGAACTTTTTTCAATAGGTTCTTCTGCACCGCCTCCCTTACCTAATATAGCAGCAACTCCCTGACCTAATCCACCTAATGCTTTTGCTACTCCAGATCCGAAACTTTCTGGTTGATATGTTCCTTCTGCAATTGCTTGTGCTTTTGCTTGTTTTTGTAATGCTTTTGCACGTTTTATTTCAGTCTTTGCAGCTTTTTTTTCCATACGTGCTTTATGGCGTTCTTCGCGACGCTGCTGAGCTTTTTTGCCTAAGCCCAAAAAGTCGTCATAATCGCCAACAAAAGACGACATGTATATTTCGTCTAAATAGCTATTTTCAATTGGTGTAACCATATTACTTTGTTTTAAAAGGTTTAACAATTTTTTATTATTATTTTTTACTATATCATGATAAGCCAAAAGGCTGAATACATTTAAAGTACGTCCGTAATGAGCTGGTTTATCATAGTTAAGTACACGTGTTAACGATTGCATAATTTTGCTGAGTGGATAGCCTTTTTTTATCATTCTATAAACTGCATATTGATCCGCAGCTTCTTCGTTGCTGGTATTAAGTGATAAATGACCTTCTTCGTGTGCAATCACGAAATCGCGATACACAGGGTCCATTTTATCGAAATGTGCTTTGCTGATAAAAATGTAACCTGTTTTGTGGTTTACACGTGCAGGTGTACCATCTATATATGGAACTTCTATGATGCCTTTTACTACCATTGATTATAGTTTTTTGGCTGCTTCTTTTACGCAATTTTGCCACTTCTTATTAGGGTGTTTTTTGCGTATTTCTTTAGCTTTTCGCATAATTGCTCTGCCTTTTGCAGCTAACTGGTTTTTAGTTAATTTTGCCATATTCTTAATTTTTAAAAAAAGGCTGCCGAAACAGCCTTTATATTTTTAATAATTATTATTCCTCGTCGTCACCATCAAAATTCTTTAATGCTTTAGGACCTAATTTAATAGCATTTTCGAGACGACGTACATTTCCGAGACCTATATGCTGAATAGTAGCCTTTGCTCTTTCGTATTTGCGTTTAAGCATCTGGCTATTATTTGCTGCTACTCCAAAGAATAGGGTTATTGTGCATGTAGAATTTGCAAGTATAGGTATAGATAGTTCTACATCACCAGATATAACAACATCCATTGGTACGGTAACCATCTTGTCTTTGTATGTATTTTCATTAATATATGCGCCAAGATCAATGATGCGACTTTGTAAATCTTTAAATGGAGATAATTCTTTGTATACCATTTGTTGACTTACCTGACCAGCTTCGGACGAATTAAATCGCATAGCGTGCAATGTAATAGGGTTTTTCATAAGAAAGCCAAGTAATTCGGCAATGGTTTTGGGAGAACCGCTAGCGGATAATGTTTTAGAATCAACGGTTTTAATTACTCCATCTTTTAGCCAGTTGTTGCCGGTTGCGCCAGGATACCAAGTATAACCAGGGAATAATACAACTGTTTCGGTTGTAGTGAGTTGATTGTTTAAATTAATTACGAATATTCTTTCAGATTTAGATAAATCAGCAAAAGATCGCGCAGGACCGCCAAAATCTAAATGATCATCGCCAAGACCTGTGTAATAAAGATCTTCGCCCTCGAAAGAGCTAAATGCATTTGCATAATTTTCTGCATCTTCTGGACGCATGCCAAATGGTACAAGACTTGCCAGTATAGCTGTTGCTGGCATAAATAATGCACTAACTACGAGTGCTGCAATAGACAAAAACAAATACTTTTTCATACGCTTAATTTTTTAATTGGTTTTACTTACTTTTAATTTTAATTTTGGTTTAATTTCGCCTTTGCCAATAAGCGAACCGCTGGCATCGGTCAAAATAACTTCCTGTTTCACGATGTACGATACTACTAATGTAACAATAACAGTAACGACAACAAGAAACAGTAAGTTTTTCCAGTTTAATGCCTTGCTCATGGTAGCAGCGGCATCGGTTACTACTGTTGGTTGAGTCATAATAACTTAATTTTAAGGTTAAACAATGTAGCAAATATCGTTTAACCGTAAATTATGACTTCCTAAAATTGCTTAAAAAGGATTGAAAAGCCCCGAAAAGAAGTAAAAATTGCCAAAATTTTATTCTATAGATATATTTTCTTTAATTTTATCTATCAAACGCTTTAATGATTCTTTTTTAAAAGTTGCAAGCTTTTTAATTATTATAGTTTGATTAACTGTAAATAATTCGTTGGTGCGAACTTCACTATCGTATTTAAGTTCTTTATCTATATCTGTAGGACTAATTGGAAATGAAAAGGAATCATCTCTTATTACTGATGTAATTTTTGCAACTATATAATTTTGTTTATTTATAGAATCCTTTGAAATAATTACTGCCGGTCTTTGTTTATTATTAGATAAATCTGTATATGGATATTTAATCAGAATAATATCACCTTGTTTATATTTCATTTATTAATAATTATTCCAATGTTCGTCGGTATTGTTGTCCCAGTCTGTAGCTAAAACAGGCTTTGAAAGTTCGTAAGAACTATGTATGTCTGATATATCCTGCAAATTAGTATAAATAATATCAACTATATTAAAAAATTCTAAAGAAGTCCTTCTGAATTCCTTAAATTCTACGTCGTCAATAGATTCAACAACAGTTCTTAATTTCGATAAAACAGGAATAAAAGAGCTAATAGCATTTAATTCTTTCGACGCTTGTACTGGTGTTAAATCTTTAAGGTAGTATAATGAACCTCTTAGTTTTAGGGTTGATTCCTTAATTTTGGAAATGGCAAACTTCTGGTATTTTTCCCATATGGTTTCTGCTATGTTGAAACTTGAAATAATACCAAGCGATTCTAATATACTTATTGAATATGTTGAGCTGTAATTCATATTGCAAAGATAAAACTTTTTAGAGAAATTTTTACATTTTTCAAAAATTTTTTACTCATTATTTAAACAACTTATTAAAATAATTTGTAAATTTGCAGTGAACAAGATCAGGTAACAAATTATGGTATTTTTTTTGAAAAGTTATAAAATAACGGGAGTGGCAAGGGGTGCAAGTCCCTATTTCCAAATAATGCCTTGCGTTGTCTGGTCTTGTTCGGTGACCACTCCCTATTTTATTAACCTAAAAATTTTAATTTATGAACAAGACCAGAAAAAAAACCGTCAATGCCCGCAAGGCAGGTATTGACAAAAAGAAAAGCCGCGAAGAGCTTCACATCGAATTAGAATCGTTGTTCGATTTTCTTTCGGCAGAAGATATTGACGAAGTGTTAAACCTTATGTTAACGCTTTCGTTGAGCCATCCGGAAGATATGTTCGACAATGTAGAAAAAGCCAACTTGCTTTTGCTGGTAGATGATCTTATTTATCTTATGTATGTGCTGCGCGATTATTACGAGGCGTACGTAGCCAATGAAGAATTAGAAAAGGCAGCCGTTTAGCTGCCTTTTTTGATTTTTTCGGTTGTCATAAATCAATAAATTTAAGCAAATATAAAAAATTTACGGTTCTCCAAGTTTTTCGAAAATTTCTTTTACTTCTTTGGGTGTAAAAAGATATCCGGTGCGTTTGTTTTTAATCAAACCTGCACGTTTTAGCCATTGGTGCATGGTTTTGTTGCTAACGTTGTAGAGATGTGCTAATTCGGTAAGCGTCAACGTACGAATATTTTTCTGATTCTGTTCCATACGTTTAGAATTATTTGTTTAAACTGTTGCCATTGGTATTCTTCTTTGCTGATAGTAACGAGCTGAAAAAGTCGGTTTTTGCGTTCTATACCGTTGCGAAACATATTACTGCGAAACAGGTTGTATATTTCTTCTGGTTCTATGTTTAGGTGTTTGGTGCAATATTCGAATGTTTTTTTATCGCAGTCGTATTCGTTTGAATAACGTAAGCGGCGCCGGTGCCATTCGAGCAGAAAAATACGTTGAGCATTGGTTATTCGCATAAAAAACTCACGGTTTAATTCTATAAGCCTTTGTCCACGTGTAACTCGTATATATTTTATGCTGTTGTTGACAGCTACTTTGTAACCACGATATTTTTTTATTTTGTCGGGATCAATAAATTCTAACTGTCTCATTCGCATAAGGGTTTTTGTCGTTCATAACTCTTTTGTAGGCTTCCATAACTTGGTCGTATGCTACGATGTAAAATTTGCGTGTTTCGGGATTATCGCTTTTGAATATTACCAGATAGTCCAACAACCGAAACATTTCCGGCGGTACAAACATAAATCCGTGAAAAATAAAAATAAGGTCGAGATTCTTTTGTTTAGAGTCTAAAATAAATGTTCTTACATCCTTGTCGAGATTGGCACGCAAATATTTACTTGCATCTTCAAAGACGACCAAGGCATTATATAAATTAGTATTGATGGTTTGCAATATTTCTTCGGTATTGCCATATATGCGGTATATATTAGGATTTCGCCAACGTTTGAGCATATCAATATCAATAGCAGGAATATCTTTATAAGCTGGATGGTCTAAGGTGTCGGCTATTAATATTTTTTGCTTGGGCAATGCGTTATGATATTCGTTTATAAGTTTGCGTACATAGGTAGTTTTGCCGGTTCCACGTCTGCCAACTATAGCCGAAACGTTGTTTATTCTCATAAGCGTTCGAGTTTTGAAAATAACGGTAACAAACGCGGTCCCATAACGGTTGCAATTGCACCAAGCAATAAAAATTCGGGACCTACATGTACATTATACTTAGAATAAACCTTAGCAAGCGGATTTTTGAGTAAATCTATTTCTTGTTCTGTAAAAGGCACGTTATCGCTTAATTCTTTGTAGTCGTGGTATTTGTCCAGGAGTTTTTGGTCTTCTTCTGACAAGTCAACTTCGGGCTTTTTGTAACGTTCGTTAAGTTCTTTTAGCTTTTTGATTTCGTCGCGCGTAAAGATTGATTTTTGATACAAATATGGCAATGTAAGCGTTTGAATGCCATCGAACAACATGATGGTCATTTCGGCAGATTGTTCGTATTCTTTTTCGCTAAGACGTGGTTTTACTTTAGGTTGCGGTGGTTCTAATAATGGATTATTTGGTTCAAAATCGGCAGGATTAGGTTCGGATTTAATTGGTTCATTATTATCAATAGGTGGCTGTTCGGTTTTCACCGGTTCAAAATCGCTTGATTCGGGTTTTATATTAGGATCGGCTTTGGTTTCGGTTTCTTCTTTAAGTATATCAATTAAGTCTATATTTTGTGGTATATCAGATGGTGTTTTCATATTTCTAAAGAATTTACTTTTTCGATATATTTAGTAATTTTATTTATTACATCAGGATTGCGAGTTAATTTTCCGACCATAAGCGATAATTTGATCATTAACCTACTATCGTTAGCAGCATCTTTGAGTCCGAGAAAGTCTATAACATAAACAAATACTTCTTTGCCTTCGCGAATAATTTGTTTAAGTTCTTCGTTTTCTTTTCGTAGTTGTTCTATTTCATTCATTGTTTTGTTCTTTTTTAAGGTTACGCAAATATTCTTTATCTTTTTCGTCGAGTATAAATTCGCCACGTTTCCAAAACACCATGAGCATTTTTTCTATTAATTCGCTCATATCTTTAGCAAATCCATCGCGTTTAGCAATTTCGGTAATGCCCCATAGGTATTCGTCAAATTGTGGCTTAAGTTGTATAATGCGAGCTCCTTCGGGCAATTGTTTTACATTTTTTAAGCTTTCGATCTGTTGTTTTAGTTGATCGATAACGTCTTTGAGCATTTGATTTTCTTGCACCAGTTCGGGTAATGGTACTTCTTTAATTATTTCTTTGGGCTTAATATTTGATATTGCTCTTGTTACTGCAGTAACAAATAATTTGCTTCGTGGCATATTTTCGTCATCGCCACGTAAAAGGTGCAAGTTTTCGTTAATATAGTCAGCTTCTTCCTGACTTAGCCGAATACTAAACTGTGTCGGCAACGGATTTTTAACTTCTTTTTCGCTCATATCATTTAATTTAAATTGCTAATTCATTATTCAATGCATGATAAATTTCAATTGCTTTTTCTTTATCTTTCTCTGTTATTTTTGATAATTTAATTTGATTTTCGATAAATTTTTTAGCTACATCCATAGCGTCAGATGCTTTTTCATTTTTATTTAGCTCAATTTCGACTTCGAATCTCTCGTGTTCGTAATTTCCCAGATTAACAAGCTTTGCATAAGTAATTTTTGATGCTCTCATAATTTTAATTTTTATTAGTGAAACATATATTTAATTTTTTTCGTATATTTGCATGAACGTTGGTTAGAGCAGTGTTCTAACCGTAAAACAAGTAACGAATGCACTTTTACTTGTTTCGTTTAATAGACCGCTTTAAAGGCGGTCTATTTTTTTTCCTTAAATCAAAAGCTGTTAATACAAAACGTTTTTTTTTCCCATTCCATTTGGTTAATATTACAATCCTAAACATACTTCCTTCAATAAAAATTTTATTTTTTATTGATTTTTTAAGGTTAAGGTTACCATATAGAAATATTATAGGCACAAAATCTTCTACATTATAACCAAGTTCTTTAATTTCTTTTCCGTGCTTTTCGATTATATGTTTAAGTCCGTAGCCTTTATTAGTAACGGGGTCGTTTTCGCCCCAGACAATATCGATATAACCAATATCTTTACGATAAAGTGCTTGAGGGCATTCGCCTTTCTTTACCTTTTTAAGCCAAAGAATAGCTTCGCGCGGTTTGTCTTTAAACTGATCGTAAATAGGACCAAAATCGCCGTATTGTAATTTCGATTTCATGCGTGCAAAATACAACCATTAATACAAAATTCCGCGAACAAGTTGTATCTAAATTTATTAAAAGTTGTCTCAATTTTTGATACAACTTGTTATTGCATATTCGCTTTTAATTATTACGTAATAATTAAAC
>Ga0129299_1003038_pt1 | contig 11046 bp, 6 predicted proteins | sample ConPoolayeCmetaG_FD_94477 | JGI IMG/M metagenome (GOLD analysis project Ga0129299, IMG submission 94477) | Hot spring microbial mat communities from California, USA to study Microbial Dark Matter (Phase II) - Cone Pool mat layer C metaG ... | reverse complement strand
CTCCTGGAAGAGTTCACCAATTCGGTTGAGCCCCACAACCGCATCTTCACCCTCAAGTTCGGGCTTTTTCACTTTGAAATTCCCGACTTTCCGCCCGAGGTTTACCGCGAGGCGCTGCTCAACGCCTTCACCCACCGTGACTACTCAATCCCGGCCCCGGTTTATCTCCGCCACTTTCCCGACCGGCTGGAAATCTCCTCCCCGGGCGGATTTTTAAGCGATGTCACCCCGGAAAACATCATTGGCCATGAGCCCATCAGCCGCAACCCGCTCCTGGCCGAAATCCTGGAACGGATTCGCCTGGTCGAGCGCGCGGGAATGGGCGTCAAAAGGATGTTTCAAATCCTCCTCTCCTATGGCAAAGAACCACCCCTGTATGAATCGGGCGCCGACTTCGTCCGGGTTACGCTCCGCTCCGGCCGGACTGAAGGCAAGATTGACGAAAACTTTGCCCGGTTTGTTGTCCGCTGTCAGCAGGAGGGCAAGGCACTCACCCTTGCCGACCTCCTACTCCTCAACTGGCTGAAACGCAACCGTGAACTCGACCTGACCGAAGCCCGTACCATCCTGGGCCGGTCTGAACGGGAGGCGCACGAGGCGCTCACCGCAATGGTCAACCGTGGGCTTCTTGAACCATTTGGCGAGAAAAAAGGGCGGGTTTACCGGCTATCAAAAATGGCTTATGCCCGACTCCGTAAATCGGTCACCTATTACCCGTTTCGCCATGCCGAATCCGCCTATGCCGAATCCGCCATCATCCATTACCTTGAAGACCTTTATTTACCGGAAGAATCCCGCTTCATCACCAACGAGATTGTCCGCACCCTTTTGCGTGTCTCACCCGACCAGGCAACCCATCTCCTTACCCGCATGGTAAAACAGGGTAAACTTATCCTCAAGGGCAAAGGCCGAGGCGCCCGCTACTACCTCAGAAAAACGCCGTAGCAATTCCCGCCATTTCACTCAACAGATGCCCTCAAGGAGTGCAAAACAAGACCGCGTCAACCTGAATTTCCCCTACCATCTCCGATACCGTCCCGGGGTTGGGTAGGGAAAATCGGGCAAAACCGGTATAGCACACAAAAAATCAATCTGTTATCTAAAAACAACCCTTCCTGGTCTGTATACTTTAAAGTATACCGGTTGCGGTTATGTGTCGCAATTGGTACCCTGTTTCAGGCGAGCAAAGCCGGGCAATAAGGCAACAGCCCAGCGGCACTGTTCTAAAACCGATTTCGGTATTATTTTGACCGGCAAAAATTATCAAGTATAATATAACGATACAAACCTTAAAGGAGGACTGGTGAGTAAAACAATCATCGCCAGCATTTTCTTAATGCTGAGCTTCAGTGCAACTACCGCCTTGCCCGCAGACCATTTTCGTTCCGGGCAAATTCACCGCTTTTCACCCGAACCCGGTGAGGAAATCAATTACATCTCTTTCAGCAACGGTTTTACCATTGACACCCGCTATGGCGAACCCAGCCTGCCGGTTGATTTGCGTCTTGAACCCAACGAAGCCCGCTACTACATCGTCCAGTTTACCGGACCGATTCAGCGGTCCTGGTTTTCCCGACTGAAAAGCCTCGGTGTAAAAACCATCGGCTATCTGCCCTATTACGCAACAATCGCCCGTTTAACCCCAATGCAACGGGAACAGCTCGCCCAACTGCCTTTTGTCCGCTGGACCGGCGTCTTTCAGCCCGCCTACAAAATTCAAGCCGAACTCCTAAACAGCACCGAACCAAGAGACATCGCAATTCTTGTAACACCCGGGGAACTGGCAACCCCCCTTGAACAACTTATCACCCTTCAGGGTGGTACCGTTGTTCAGACAACCGAAAGCCCGTTTGGCACCGTGATTCAGGCGCGGCTTGCAGGTTGGGCAATTCCCTTAATCGCTCGCGCGCCTGAGGCGTTCTGGATTCAGGAGTGGACCGAACCGAGCACCGCCAACAACCATGGCCAATGGGTCACCCAATCAGGCTGGCGCGCCACCGCACCACCTGACACCTCAACCGCGGCGCGGCCTGTGTGGCGCAATGGGGTGCGTGGTCAGGGGGTCATTATGTCAACTACCGACACCGGCTTGAACCTCGGCCACAATATGTTTCGCGACCCGGCGCTACCGGTTACCGCGCCGGGCATCTGGCCCGAACACCGCAAGGTGGTCGCCTACAAAAAGTACGGCACCGCCGATGCCTCCGAAGGCCAGTATCACGGCTCCCATGTGAACGGCACCGTTGCCGGTGACGACTCAATTACCGGCGGCACCAGTTACTACGACGGAATGTCAATCAAGGGCCGACTCTACTTTGTCGACTTGACCAACGGCACCAGTTTCGTTCTGGGCACAGACCTCTGGACACTATGGGACACCGTCTATTGGGGTCGGGGACTTCCGGACTCGCTCCGCCCCATTAAACAGCACTCTGGCTCCTGGGGCTGGTCCAACTCCTCGGGCACCTATCTTCTCCAAGACGCATCAACCGATGCCTTCATCTGGGCGCACAAAGACTTCTTGAACATAATGGCCGCGGGCAACGAGTTTTCGACCCGCAGAATTCGGAACCCGGGCATTGCGAAAAATGTGTTGACCGTCGGCGCACTTCAGAACGGCACCGCCTCCAACGCCATCGCCTCATTTTCCAGCCGTGGCCCAACCCAGGACGGCAGGCTCAAACCGAGCATTATGGCACCGGGCCAGGGAATTTACTCCGCAACCAGCACCGGCACCAACACCTATCAGTCAATGGACGGCACCTCAATGGCAACGCCGATGACCAGCGGCGCCGTCGGGCTTATCCGCTGCTACCTGCAAGAAGGGTTTTATCCAACCGGCACCGCAACACCGGAAAATCGCCTCTCCTACATTTCCGCGGCGCTACTCCGCTCAATGGCCATCGCCTCCGCGGACCCGAACATCGGTTCCTACACGCCTCCGGACAACAACATCGGCTGGGGCAGAATTGATGTCGATTCGGTGCTCTACTTCGCCGGCGACACCCGGAAACTTATCTTAAAAGACGACACGATTGGCGTCGCCACCGGCGAATATGCCGAAGAGCAGTTCCGAGTTGAAGGTCAAATCCCGTTAAGGGTCGCCCTTGCCTGGTCGGACACCGCCGCCGCCCCGAACGCCAACCCAACACTTGTCAACAACCTTGACTTAGAACTCATTTCACCCACCGGCACCTATTACCGCGGCAACAAGTACAGCGCGGGCCAGTCAATAGCCAACCCCACGGGCTGGGATTCAATTAACACCGAAGAGTGTTGCCGCATCAACGCCCCGGACACCGGCGTGTGGACAATTCGGGTTTATGGCCGCAATGTCGCCACCAGCACCCGGCAGCCCTTTGCCTGGACAATCACCGGCGCACTCGCCTTGCCCACGACAACCCACGACGCCGGCGTAATGGCAATCATCACCCCGAATGGTGACATCGACTCCGGCACCGTCGTTACCCCCCAGGCACTGGTCAAGAACTACGGTACAACCGAGGAAGACATTACGGTGGTGTTCAACATCTCCTCAATCTACACCGACACCCAGACTGTAACGCTCGCTGCCGGTGCCACAGAAACGCTTGACTTCAACCCCTGGACCGCGGAAGCAATCGGCACTCACACCGCAACATCTTTCACCATCCTTGCCGGTGACGAAGACCCGGGGAACGACACCGCCTATTTTGAGTTTGAAATCCTGCCCGGAACCGGCATTGAAGAAGAGATTGCTGCTGGTAATCGGGTATTTCTTGCTCCCGCAGAACCCAACCCCTTCCGCAACAATGTCCTGCTTTGCTTCAACCTGCCGGTATCCGGCACGGTAAAACTCCAGATTTTCTCGGTTACCGGCGAACTTGTCGCCGATATCATCAACACCGTAAAACCGGCTGGTACCCACACCGTCATCTGGAACGGCAATCTGAAAAACGGTAACAGTGCCAACTACGGCGTCTTCTACTGCCGGCTGACCGCAGGCAATACCGTACTCACCCGCAAACTCATCAAAACCCGATAAAGCAAACAAACACCTTGCGGGGCGTCAGGCTCATCCTGACGCCCCGTTCTATTTCCAGCATTCCGGAAAACAAATATCGCCAACCCGTTGAAAAACGCGTGCGGTATTGACAGCGCCATCGCGCCTGTTATTATAAGGTAATGCAGTTAAAATCGCTCTTGCTTCTTCCCCTTCTCTTAACAGCCACCCGAGCGGCGTGGATTTCAGTTGGACCGGACGGCGGCAATATTCAAATTCTAACAATTGACCCCCAAAGCCCAAACCGGCTGCTGGCAATACCCTACGAAGGTCGGGACACACCGCGCGTGTTTTTTACGGTTGATTCTGGCGCCCGGTGGCAAGCACTGAGCCAGTTTGGTGACATCTATCCGGCGGCGCTGGCAATTGACCCCCATCAACCCCATCGGGTCTATGCCCTGAACAGGAACGGCAATATACTATTTTCAACCGACAGCGGTGTCTCCTGGCGGATGGGCTCTTTACCCGGGCTCAACTTCACCCTCAAACCAGACCCGCATCTCCCGGGCCGGCTTTTTGTCGGTGGCTATGATGTAGTCAACGGCAACTATCTGCCTGCGGTTCACATATCAACCGATTATGGCGCGCACTGGATTCGGGTGATTCCGGACTCATCGGCTCTCTACAACCAAATCCTTTGTATTGAATTTGACCCGAGCGTCAGCGATGTCATCTGGCTCGGCTGCTCCGACTCCCTGATTTATCGTTCCACCGATGGCGGATTCACCTGGGAACGGCGCTGTTCGGGGCTGCCGGCAAACACCTCAATCCCGGCGTTAACCGTTAACCCGGGCAACAATAACCTAATCCTTGCCGCCACTACTTTCGGGCTTTACCGCACGACCAACGCAGGAATAACCTGGCAAAATGTTGGTGTTGTCCGCCCCGGTCCGGTTCAGTTTCCGTTAACCGATGGTGCAATCGGTTATGCGCTCGGCTATGACACTTTAACCCAATCCTACCGACTGTTTGTCTCCCGGGATAGCGGCGCAACCTGGAATATGGCCCAGCCCGGGATTATCCTTGACAAAGGGGGTGGACTGATTGCCGACCCAATAGTGCCCGACCGCGCCTATATCTATTCCCCGCAAGGCGTGTTCTGGACCAACGATGGGGGCAACAACTGGACAGAACGCCATTTTGGGATGCGATTTGGCAATATCTCAACCATCAGTGTCAGCCCTGCTGACTCCGGCCGGGTGTACCTTGAGTTTTACGAGAACGGGATTTTTAAGTCCCTGAATGGCGGCAACACCTGGCGCCGCTGTGCCGACTTTCTCGCCTGCGGCAACATCTGCGGCATCGGCATTGCCCCGGGTATCGGCACTGACATAATTTACGCCCTGGAAGGCAAGGGTTGAGGCTATTCTGAGCTCTTTAAGAGCACCGACGGCGGGTCCGTCTGGGAACAAATCGACTCCTACTACGACGACGGTGGCTGCTGCCTTGTCCACCCTGCCAACCCGGACTTAATCCTCACCGGTGGCAGAGGACCGGTGAGCCAGACCAACTGGTCTTTTGTTGTCTCCTACTCCACAAACGGCGGTACCAACTGGACCCGATGCAATCTCTCGGGCTCAAGCACCGGTTTATGTTACACAGTTGCTGTCGCCCCATCGCAAACCGAAATCGTCTATGCCGGTGGTGAGGTTTCGGGCTTCGGTGCCGTTTACCGTTCAACAAACAACGGTAGCACCTGGACCAGGACCAATCAGGCACCGATTGAAACCGTTTTTAGCCTCGTTGTCCATCCCCGAAATCCCGATTTTATCTACGCTGCCACTCCGGGCGGTGTGTACCGGTCAACAGATGCCGGCAACTCCTGGACCAACCTTCTCGCTCGGCGCGGCATGCGGACGATAAAAATTTTCCCGGACGCGCCCGACACCATCGTTGCCGCCGGTGACTACGGCGTGATGTTTTCCACCGATGGTGGCGCCCACTGGCAGGAGATGAACGACGGGCTGGAATGTTTACGGATAACAAGCCTTGAATTTGTCCACGCCCCGGAACTCAGCCTCCTTGCCGGAACCGCTAACGGTGCTGGATACCGCTGGACCTTTTCCACCGGCGTCAATGAACTTTCTGATTCTAAGCCCGCGCCCGGGCACATCGTGCCCAACCCCGCGCGCCAAAGTGTCTTCGTACAAATCAACCAGCCGGTGGTGCGCCTTGCCCTTTACGATGCGCAAGGACGAAAGGTCTGGGGTGGTTCAAGCGCCCGAACGGTGACCATTGATGTCAGTCGCCTGCCCAACGGTGTGTACCACCTTGAAGCCCAGACCGCTCGGGGAAGATGGCTCGGCCGGTTTACCGTTGCCCGCTGAACAATAACTTGTCCTTGACTCTTCTCAGTTAATCAAAACCGCCTTCTTGACTTCCTTTGCCCCTTTTACTCTGAGGAAGTATATCCCGTTGGGAATTGACCGCGTATCCCAGACACCGCATCCCTGGGAAGTTTTTAGCCGGGAAACCGCTCTTCCGGAACGGTCGTAAACCAGAATTTCCGTATCTTGACTGCCAGCGGGACTCAACCGGATTTGCACCACACCCCGTGCCGGATTGGGCATAACAATTTGCGGTCCAAAAAGCCCGGTTTTGAGATTGGGCAAAACTCTCTCCTGTAATCCGGTAGGCTCTACCGTCGTAAACTTTATCGCCCTGCCCGGCACAATGGGCGCCGCGCCGTGATGGTAGTTACCGTTGTAAAGCACCTGAATCGCAATCGTGCGGGTGGGGTCCTGAACCCCGACCGTAGAACTGGTCAGGTAATTTGCGGTTTTGTACTGAAACACAATCACATTGTCGCCGGTTGGCGTCCGTACTGTAGAGTCGTAGATTAACACCTGAAACTTATCACGCACGGTGCGGGGGTCGTAGTAACAGACGCTGTCGTATTCAATCACCAGCCGGTGGTTCAAAGAGTCGTAATAATAGTAGACAAAACCGGCGTTGTTGTAGCCCGGATACAGGTCGTCCCAGTTGACACAGATTACCCCGGGTGGTGTCCCGGAACCGGGTAACGGTTGATTGGTGTAGTTCGGCTGACGGTAGAAGCCCGGACAGAGCCAACCATCGGCCGAAATGGAAAGCGAGTCGTAAACCCGGCCATAAAAACGGAAAACACCAAAACCCTCGGGAATCTTTATCACCTTTACGCTGTCGTTTTGGGGGAAATTCAACCGCGTTCCGATGGTGTTGATTTCCACCCACTGGTAAACCGGATGTTGAATCCAGGCGGTGTCAATGTCATCATACGCCCAGTAGATTGGTGGCTGGCTGTTGTCGGGAATCGGTTCGGTAATGAGATAACGCCCAACCGGTACGACAAACCGGCTCTGATAGCTGCTTTCCTGTGCCGTGATAACCAATTCAAACTGAACCGGATGCTCGCGCGGGGTATTAACCGTTGCAACCATTGTGTAAGGTTCGCTCCCGATAACAGATTCGCGCGCCGGGATATCGCCCAAAAACAGGCTGTCCGTAAACAGGGTGACAAAACTGTCCGCAGTGCTGAGCCGGGCAATTACCGCATGGGCATCAACGACCCCGAAGTTTTTCAAAGTGACATACACGCCGACACTCTCGCCCGGGTCCCAAAAACCGTTGTTGTTGCCCGCACCGTCATCAACCCAATAGCGCAGCAAGTCCAGCAGTGGCTTGTTTGATGGCACCGGCTCACCCAGAAGCGCCAATCCCGCAACACCGGTTTTTGTCACCTGGGTGCAAAACTCATTGTTGTTGTAACCCGCACCGATTGAGTCGCCCGGTGTGTGATAATATGGATTTACCGGCCAGAAGTCCTCGATGCCGCAGAAGGCGACATATCCGTTGTTCCAGAATGGCCCGTGGTCTGAATTCTGGTTGTCGTTCACCATCCGTTTGTAAATCGGTAGCCCGGTGTAGGTATCCGCCACTGCGGTGAACCAGTCAACAAAAGGCTCACAGGCAGGATTCGCTATCTTTCCCAACACATCAAGGTTCTCGGGTGCCGCATCCACATAACCAATCATATCAAAGTTCAGAACCCCGAGGATTGAATCGCCCTGGGCTCGTGCCTGATTCGCGTAGTATGTACTGCCGTAAAGCCCGAACTCCTCACCGGAAAAGGCGATAAACCGCAAGTCGTTTTGAAAAGAAAACCCCTGAGTAACCCGCGCCGCCTCAACCACCGCCGCGGTGCCTGAGGCGTTGTCGTCCGCACCTGGTGCATTACTTGCCTCATAAGAGTCAAAATGGCCGCAGACCACCGCATAAGGGTTGCGCTGACCGCGCACCCCGTACTTAATCCCGATTACATTCGGTGCATGACCCGAGGTGTGGTATTGCATAAGCACCGTGTCACAGCCATAGGCGATAAACTTCTGCTTTATCCATTCGGCCGCTGCCCGGCAGGAGTCGGATGTTGAATAGCGGGTCCGATAGCGCTGTAACCGCCGGACATAGGAAAGAACCGAATCGGCTGACACTTGGGAGATTATCTGTTCCACCAAAGGATTGGAAAAAACTCGGGGCGCTTTCCACTCCGATTTATTAAAAACCCAGCCTTGCAGGTTCACCCGACCTAACATCGCCGGCAACTTCATCAATTGCTCAACCCTGTCCGGCTCGACCGCAACCAAAAACTCCGTGCCGTCAAAGTCGAGAATTCGCGCCCATTTTGCCAGTTCCTCCCTTGCCGCCCAGTTAACAAGCCGCACCCGGTAGTACAACTTGTCAAAGGGGCCAAAATCCAGCACTCTGCCGCCGTACGCTGTAATCTGCTCCTCTTTACCAACAATCAGCACGCCATTGTCAGTCTGCCCCACGACACGAAACTTTTCTGCCAGTTGCTCAGGCGCAGCCCCGGGGACAATCGCCAAAAACTCTTGGGCAAACAGGACACACAACGCTACACCTAAAATCAAAACCGTCTTTTTCACTTTTACTCCTTTTTGGTATTAAAACATTTAATTATACTAACAGACCAACAGAAGACAAGCCCGACACTTAAACAACCCCTTAACCGGCGTTTTATCGTAACCCACTGTTTTTCAAGTAGTTATTAATCAGGCACTTTATAGAAAACACGCCCGAATACCCCCTGCACCTCTTGACAACTCTACAAAATCTGGTATATTTGGGACTGAAATGGGGTTTACAAAACAACCCGAAGTTGCCGCTGACAGGCGAAAACCGCTTGTCTCGGTGATTGTTCCGGCTTACAATGAGGTCGACAACATCGAACCCCTCCTGACCGAACTGGCAGAAAAACTGGACGACTCTTACGAGGTAATCGTGGTTGATGATGGCTCAACCGATGGCACCGGTACTAAAGCCGAGTCGCTGCGCGAAAAGTACCCGTTTCTTAAAACCCGGCGTCTTAATAAAAATCAGGGCAAGACCGCCGCGCTTCTTGCCGGATTTGAACTCGCCGCCGGCGATTATGTTTCAATCTTTGATGCCGACCTGCAATTTACGCCTGACGACATAAAAAATCAGGTTGAACTTTTAAAAAAGGGGTATGACCTTGTGACCGGCCGAAAGGTGGGCCATTACGAAAAGCGTACCGTTTCTGCCATCTACAACTGGCTTGCCCGGAAACTGTTCGGATTGAAGGTCCACGACATCAACGCTCTCAAAACCTTCCGCCGGGAGGTTCTCGAAGCCCTCTCGCTTCGCAAAGACTGGCATCGGTATATCGTTCCTCTGGCGGCGCAGAAAGGATTTTCCATCGTCGAAATCCCGGTGGAACTCCGGCCGCGCTATGCGGGAAAACCGAAATACTCAAAACCCGGCCGCATCGTCATCGGTTTTCTTGACCTGCTTGCGGTTGGATTCCAGGTCACATTTATGCGCAAACCGTTGCTTTACTTCGGTACCCTCGGCTTGGTCAGCCTTTCAATCGGTTTTCTCGTCGGTTTAATCGCCATCATCCTGCGCCTCCTTGGCCACGGTTTTCGCCCCCTACTTTATCTCGTAATTCTCTCGGTCCTTGCCGGACTTTTACTCTTTGCCGCCGGTTTTTTGGGGGAAGCGCTCGCCTATATCAATGAACGGATTGAACACCTGGAGCAGGTGCTGCGCCCCAACCCGGACCGGGACAAAAGGCATGAAAAGTGAAACGCGCCGCTTCTACTGTGCTTCGTCTCGTAATTTCATTTGGCTTACTTGCCCTGCTTGCATTCTTGTTTCGGAATCAACTGGGCGCCTGTCTGCGCACCATTCGCCAGGCCGACCTGAAATTCCTCCTCCTTGCCTTCCTCACCTACATCCTTTTCATCTGGGTCTCAGCCTGGCGCTGGCAGATTCTTCTCAACGCTCAGGGGCTTCACTTTTCCGCCTGGTTCCTTGCCCGGGTTTTTACTCTGGGCCTCTTCTTCTGCAAACTCCTTCCCACTTCCATCGGGGGTGATGTGATGCGCATTGCCTACACCGTTAAACCGGGGAAAGGACCCGAGGCGTTCTCCGCCACATTTCTTGACCGCCTCATCGGATTTGAAAGTTTAACATTTCTTGCCGTTTTGATGGCACTTTTTATCGCCCTGCGCCGCAGCAACGCATTGAGTCTGGGTAAAGCCGGTTTGACTGGACCCGCGGTCATCCTTTTACTACTTTTAATTCTGCTCTTTTTGCTTATTATCACCGTGGTACTGTTTAACGACCGGTGCCATAATATTGCCCGCCGTATCTTCTCCCATCTCCCATTTCAATTGCACCGTCTTACCCAGACCCTTGACCGGGCTTACGATGCGGTAAAAAGGTATCGCCACCAACCCGGGCCATTGGCATTAAGTTTCATTCTGGGGATTGGGGTACAGGCAACACTATCGCTCGCCTGGTTCTTTTGTGCCGGTGCCGTACGGGCAACCGTTCCCTTAGGTTATTACTTTGTATTTATCCCCCCTTTTGAACATTGTCGTCAACATCCCGACAATCGGCGGGCTTGGTGTTCGCGAAGCGGCTTTTCTTGCCTTTTTTACCCCGGACTGGCTTCCGGGCAAGATGGGTGCTGAGCAGGCGCT
>Ga0129299_1003036_pt1 | contig 11050 bp, 4 predicted proteins | sample ConPoolayeCmetaG_FD_94477 | JGI IMG/M metagenome (GOLD analysis project Ga0129299, IMG submission 94477) | Hot spring microbial mat communities from California, USA to study Microbial Dark Matter (Phase II) - Cone Pool mat layer C metaG ... | reverse complement strand
GAGACCGGTGGGGAATTCGGGCGCCGGCTCTTCTTCAACACGGGCACGGGCGAGGTCATCGTCTCGATCATCGCACCGAGCTACGTTCAAGCGGCCGGTACCTTCGACAGGAGGCGACCATGACCCCGGTCCGCAACAAGATCAAGGTGTTGATCGTGGACGACTCGGCCCTTGTGCGGACGATCTTGTCCCGGGAAATGGCCCGCGATCCCGAGATTGAGGTGGTGGGGGCTGCTTCGGACGCCTTCGAGGCCCGCGACATGATCATCGCCTATCGGCCCGACGTGATTACGCTGGACGTTGAGATGCCTCGCATGAGCGGGATGGAGTTCCTCGACCGTCTGATGAAACACTACCCCGTCCCCGTGATCATGTTCAGCACCTTGACCTACGCCGGTGCAAAGCTGGCGTTGGAGGCCCTCGACAAGGGCGCCGTCGATGTCATGCACAAGCCGGATCACACCTCGGCCGGTCTGCACGAGGTGATGGACCAGCTCATCGACAAGGTCAAGGCCGCCCACCGCGCGATTCGTCGGCCCAAGCCCGTGCTCCGTGGGATCGGTCATCCCGGCTCGATCCGCGCCCGCGGCGTCGATCCGACCCGTCACCTCATCGCCATCGGGGCAAGCACCGGTGGGACCGAGGCGCTCACCTCGATCCTGACCAACATGCCCGAGGACTCGCCGCCCATCGTGATCGTTCAGCACATGCCGGAGGGGTTTACCGCGGCGTTTGCGGAAAGGCTGAACAGCAAGTCCCCGATGAGGGTAATCGAGGCCCCGGAAAGCATCGTCCTCGAACCCGGTCTGGCCGTTCTCGCCCACGGAAACTACCACCTGACCGTTGAACGACGAGGGAACGGATGGCTGGCCCGAAGCCGCACCGGCGCCCTGGTTTGCCGACACCGCCCCAGTGTGGAGGTCTTGTTCCAGTCGGTGGCCAAGGCGGCTGGACCCGCCGCGGTGGGGGTCATCCTGACCGGCATGGGGGCGGACGGGGCCGACGGGTTGTTGGCGATGCATCAGGCCGGCGCCGCCACGATTGCCCAGGACGAACGGAGTTGCGTGGTCTTCGGCATGCCCAAGGAGGCCATCCAACGCGGTGCCGTCGATCGCGTCCTCGGCTTGGCGAACATCCCCCACGGCATTATCACCTCGCTGACCCGCGCCCCTGCCAAGGCGGTACGATAAGCCGGGCACGCGTTCCCTCACGCAACGGTTTGCGTCGGAGGGGTCCCGGAGTCCAATGGCCCTTATTGAGAACTGCACAAGTAATGCAGGCATGGTTCAAAAACGGGGACAGGCACCTCGCCGGAACCCGTTTTCTGGGTCGTAGTCGAGGGTTGGCTCGGAGGTGAGTCCCCGTTTTTGAACCATGCCACAATCACGGGCGGGACGCCCGTGCTACGACGAATCACGGGCAAGACGCCCGTGCTACAGCCCATTTTTTCGAGGAGGCGCCACCACACCACCGACAGCCACGACCCCAGGCACCACGCGAGTTGGCCCCGTCATCAGGAAGGCCCCGTTGCCCGGCCGGTCCCCCGTCGGCATTCGCATCGCCGAGATCCCGTTCGTGAGCGGCTCGATCTGATGAGGCTCGCCAGGAGGTTCGCCCCTCCCACGGCGATCGCCGAGCGGATTGGCCGGTGCCCGCCCGGAGCGTTACGCACCCGTATTCCACCGCGCATCGCTCCGGTGTTTGCCTGGGACAGGACTAGCCGATATACTTGTAAAGAGAAAAGATAAATGTGGGCATGGTTCAAAAACGGGGACTGGCACTTCGCCGGAACCCGTTTTCTGGGTCGTAGTCGAGGGTTGGCTCGGAGGTGAGTCCCCGTTTTTGAACCATGCCTAAATGTGCTGTGGGGACGGCGTGCCAAAGGTGTTAGAGCTATGTATAGCCGCCTAAAGTCAAAAAAACTTTTATGGCGTGTAGGGCCGCTTGGCGTGGTGTTGGTGTGCCTGCTTACCGAATCGAGCCCTGCCCAGCTCCGCCCCGGCACGTTCAGGAACCACGCTTACCGTCCAAGCGATTACGTGGGCGCATTCCACACCCCCGTGATCAATAGCGCCACCTATCGACAGGAGCTAAACGCGTTGCGGCAACGTGGGACGGGGATGAGGACCACTCCGGATGTCACGCGGATTGGGCGATTGGGGCGGGAGGACGTCCAGGGTGGGGTGAGCGGACCCAGGTGGGGGGGATCCGAGCCGTCGGGTGGTCAGGATTCGGGTCCCTCCCTCCGGTACGGGTCTGCCTCGCGGACGTTTTCTATCAGGAGCGGTGAGGAGCTACCCCGGCTTGGCGGGCAGGGGTTCGAAGGGGGAGGCTATCGGTCCAAGAGCGTTATAGACATCCTTGCGTCCGGAGGGCGGGTCTCGGACTTGCCGCGCGCCCCCATCGGGGAGGAGGTGCTCGAGGGGCGTCTTGGGATGTCCGCCGATATCCAACAGGGGCAGGGTCGGGTGCTCCGAGACTGGGTTGAGACCTCGCTGAACAGCTACCTTGGGATGGGGCAAGCGCAGCTCCGTAAGAGGGATCTGAACGGAGCCCGGAACAGTTTTGATCTGGCCCGTCTGGTCGATCCGAACGACCCCGAAGCACGGGTCGGCCTGATCCAGGTCGACCTGTTGGCCGGCAACTACAACAAGGCCATTCAGATGATCCGTGAGCTGGGTCGGCGCGCGCCGCAGGTGTTCGCCACCACCTTTGACGTGACGGTCTGGCACGAGACCCAAGAAGCGTATGACGAGTTTCTGCGGGTATTCCGGCAGCAGACCGCCACGGGGGGATCGGACAACGAGATGCTCAGTGCGCTGACGGGATACACGGCGTGGACGACGAACGACCGACGAGCCGCCCTGAACCAATTCCGGCAGGCGGCTCGCCTCGTGTTACAGGAACCGGCCTGGGTCAACATCGTCCGTGCGTTGGAATCGCCGGTGTCGACGCGCCCGTCTCCCTTGGCGACTCGCGCGGCTTCGCGCAAGTGACCTGACGTCCTCTCGGTTTTCCAGAGCGCTGCAAAACGTTCGGTGGGTGGCGTGTCGGTCAGTACCCGTCTGCGCACTATAATAGGATGGATATGTCCAGTCCGACCCCAACACGGGCGACACAATCCGGTCGGCAGGGCGCACGGTGGCGCCACGGACTGCCGCTCTGGACGCCCTGGTTCGTGTCGTTTCTCACCTACCAGTTTCTCTTCACCGCAGGCTACCTGCTGAGCTACGGGCTGGCGTACAACTTCCGTTACGATCTGGCCCCCTTCACCCGCTACTTCTTGCCGCTGATGCCGCTCAACGTGTTCATCAAGGCCGTTGTCTTCGGCTGGATGCGCCTGTACCGGGCATGGTGGCGGTACGTCGGGCTCCGCGACCTCGCCGCGGTCTTCATCGCCAGTTGGGTAAGCTGGATCGTCTTCTTCGTGGTTTGGATTCTGGGTACATACACAAAGCTGGGTCCCCAGGGGCTCCCCAACCTCCGACCGCAGCTCGTCTTTGTTCTCGACTGGGGTCTTACGGTCGCCCTCGTGTGCGGTGCCCGCGTGGCGGTCCGATTGTACCGCGAGGAGTTCCGCCCGGTGGCGGCGGGTGGTCCGGCGAGGGTTCTGATCATCGGGGCCGGTGACGCCGGTGAGATGGTGCTGCGCGAGATCCTCCGGATGCCGGTGGAACGGTACCGGGTGGTCGGTTTCCTCGACGACGATCCGGCCAAGCGTCGCGCCCGCATCCACGGCGTCGACGTGCTCGGCACCACGCAACAGGTGGGGGAGATCTGCGCGAAACACGATGTGGACGAGATCCTGATCGCCTTGCCCGGTGCGGCTCGCAAGGAGCTTCGTCAGGTCGTGGAACGGTGCCAGAGAACTCCCGTTCGATTCCGGATGGTGCCGGGTCCGGATGAACTGCTTCGCGGTGATCTGACGGTTAGTCAGCTTCGCGAGGTGCGAATCAGCGATCTCCTCGGACGCGAGGAGGTCGCGTTGGACCTTCAAACCATCGCACAGTACCTCCGGGCCAAGCGCGTCCTGGTGACCGGGGCCGGGGGGTCCATCGGTGCCGAGCTGTGTCGTCAGGTCCTTCGGTTCGATCCGGATCGCCTCGTGTTGGTCGAGCAGGCCGAGAACAACCTTTTCGAGACCGACGGCGACCTCCGCCGTCGCTACCCGTCGGCGCACCTTCGTTCCTACGTCGCCGACATCTGCGACGCTGCGCGAATCCAGTGGATATTCGCCCGGGAGCGGCCGGAGGTCGTCTTTCACGCGGCGGCCCACAAGCACGTGCCCTTGATGGAACAGAACCCCGGCGAGGCGATCAAGAACAACATCTACGGCACGAAGGTGGTCGCCGACGCCGCCCTGGAGCACGGCTGCCGGAAGTTCGTGCTGATCTCCACGGACAAGGCCGTCAACCCCTCCAGCATCATGGGGTGCACCAAGCGCGTGGCGGAAATGTACATCCAACAGCTCCGTCCGGACGGACCGACCCAGTTCGTGACCGTCCGCTTCGGGAACGTCCTGGGAAGCAGCGGAAGCGTCGTGCCCATTTTTCAGCGCCAGATCACCGCCGGTGGACCGGTGACCGTGACCCACCCGGAGATGGTTCGATACTTCATGACCATCCCGGAGGCCGCCCAGCTCACCTTACAGGCGGGCGCGATCGGGCGCGGGGGCGAGATCTTCCTATTGGACATGGGTGAACCGGTCAAGATCCTCGACCTGGCCAAGGAGCTGATCACCTTAAGCGGGCTGCGACCCGGGGAGGACATTGAGATTGTCTTTACCGGCATTCGCCCGGGCGAGAAGCTGTTTGAGGAACTCAGCATCCGAGGGGAGGACGTCGCCGCGACACCCCACCCAAAGATCGGCATCTGGAAGAAGCGATCCGAAGACCACGTGACGGTTTGTCGCGCGATAGAGGACCTGATGCGCTTGGCGCAGGACGGTGATCCCGACGCGATTCGCTCCCGGCTCCGTCAGATCGTGCCGGAGTACGTTGAACCCGATTCCACACCCGTTCCTGTTTCACCGGGGGTGGCGCACTCGGGCCGCTCAGGGTGAGCCGACACCATTCGGGTGCTGGGGGAAGAGGGCCTCGAGCGTCATGCGCAGGCTGTAGAGCGGCCGTCCCCGCATGGTGGGCTTGCTCAGCGGACCCGTGATGGCGATTTCCATCAGCTCTCGGCTGGCGCCTCGGGCCAGCTCGATCAGGAGGGGGATGCGCGGCAGGTCGTGCGGGCTGCCGGTGATGAACGTCAGGTCGAGCTGCTCTGTCTCCGTATCCATCGAACCGCTCCCGAGCATGGAAAGGGACCGGCCCTTCAGCTCGATCGTATCGAAGTGCAGGCGATTCGCCTGAATCTCAAACGAGGCATGGGCATCGTGGAAGGCGTTCTCGTCCGGGATCGTGATGTTGATCGCGCTGAGCATGGCCAGCACGAAGGGCAGCTTGTACATCTGGGCCTGTCGGATGTGAACCTCCCCGGTTCCCTGGCGAGAGTCCACCCGCCCGCTGACGCCGCGGAGATAGAGTCGGCCGTCCACGGTGCCGCTCGCCTGAACGGGGGGGGAGTCCTTCGGTCGCGTGGCGTTCAGGAACGGACCGAGCGACATGTCCCTCGCGATCATGTAGAGCGCGTAGCTCGTTTCCGCAGGTTCGAACCGGACCTGACCGAACCCCGCCGCCTGCCCGCCGTAGGCGCGTCCAGCCAAGTCGTCAAGCCGGAGTATATTGCTCCCCGGTTCGCGGCGCATCCGTCCCGTCACGTCGGTCAGAACACGCTGGTTCACCGCGATGCGCTTGAGCTCCAGGGCGGCGTCGACGGTCACCTCCGAACCGTCCGTCTGCGCCGTTCCATGCCCGATCAGGTTGCCCTCGATCTGCGAAGCCTGGAACCCGAGGTCCAGGGCGGCGTCCTTCAGCCCGACTCGCCCCCGGTAGGTCCACCGCGTCGGTTGATTGGGGGCCGAATGGTAGTTCAACTCCGTCAGGTCCATGTCGAACATGCCGGTGGGCTTGATGCTGTCCCAGACCTCGCGGAACCTCGCGGGCAGGGCCCGGCGTAACCCCTCGTCAAACGGCACGCCGTCAACGTTGAGACGGAACCGGCCGATTCGCTCGTGACCCACCAGGGGAATCCGACCGTTCAGTCGAATGCGACCCGGCCCGTACCGACCGGTCAGATCGATCAGCTCCGCCGACTCATCGGTGAGGTGAATCTGCCCCCGGACCTGGGTGATCGGCAGGGGGAGCGCGGCATAGCAGACGTCGTTGCCCAATGCCTGGATCACCGTGTCGTGGGTGCTGATCTGGCCGGGTCCGGTCCCGGCACGGCGAATGCGGGTCGTCAGGTTCACCGGACCGGTCGGCCTCAAGGCGTCCCACATCCTCCGGAGGTCTGCCGGCAAGGCTTGATAAAGCGCTTCGTCCAGTTGCAGCCGGTTGCAGCAAACGGTCACATGGGTGAGATACTCGTCATCGCGCCGTTCGATCCGGCCCCGAGCGGAGACATCCGTCACACCGCGGTGCCCCGCGATGGTCACCAGGTGGATTGCTTCCGGAGTGAACACGAGGTCTCCCTGTATCCGGTCGATTCGGTACGGCAGCGACTCGTAGCAGATCGCCGCGTCCCGCAGGTGGGCTCCAAGAGAGTACGACATCCCGCCCGCACCGTCGTTCATGAAGACTCGCCCCAGCAGGTCGGCCCGACCGCTCGGCTGATACTGGTCAAACGTCCGGCGGGCCTCGGCGGGCAGGGCGTCCGCGAGGACCTCGTCGAGCGGCAGATCGCACACCTGAAGCCGGAACTCGACCCGGCTGTCGTTCCCGCTGCCGTGGTAGGCTTGCCCGTCGAACCTCGCCGAAGCCGGCCCCCGACGCCCGACCAGACCTTGGGCGGTGATCCGGTTGTTGTCGATGAGCAGTCTGCCGCTCACGTGATCGAGCCGGTAGGGGAACCCAAGGAAGCACACCCGCGTCTCGACCAGATCGGCGACGATCTGGGTGGACCAAGCCCCGGGTCCGGTCTCGGCGGTGCCTGCGGTCCTGCCCAACCGGATGTTCAGATGGGCCAGACCCACGGGGTTGAACCGACGCCATATCGCGCGGAATGTTTCCGGTACGGCCTCGAACAGATCGGGGTCCAGGGGAACGCTGTCCGCCGCGATGTCGAGCTGAAGACCGTCATACCAGTTGGTTCCGTCCACACGGCCGTTGATCACCACCACGCCCGAGCCGTGATGGCACACGAGGTCCTCAAGCCACACGCCGTCGTCCGCGAACCGGACGGTTCCTCGGATGCGATCGCACCGGTAGGGGAAGTGGCGATAGGAGGCATCGCAGTCCAGCGCCGTCATTGTTCCGCGGAGGATCACGCCCATGTCCCGCCCCGGTGACTTGAACAGGTGGACATCCAGGTCCACCCGTCCGTGCGGGTCAAAGTCGTTGAAGAAGCTGCGAACCTTCTGAACGCGATCAATGAACCGTGCCCCTGCCGGGTCTTTCGGATCGGGCAATCGGACCCCCGTCGTTCGGAGGTGAATGGTGAAGCCGACCTCTTCGAGCGGACCGGCGTAGTTGGTGACCACGGCGGTCACCGAACAGGGAGAACCATTCAGCAAACCGCGGAAGCGCGCGGTGCTCTCGGTCGGCGTTAGGACGAGCTGACCCCGAACGTCGGAGAGTTTGAGAAAGCGACCGGCCGCCTGAGTCGTGGGGCGTTCCTCGGTGTGCGTAGGGACGGACAATCGGACGCCCTCGAGTCCGATGACCGCGCGACTCCCGTGACGTTGATCGTACTGGATTTGTTCGGGCTTGATCTGGCCGGCGATTTCCAAGGCCTCCAACCACTCCGTGTAGGGGGGCGGCAGGGAGGCCTTGACCGTCGTGACGGGGACACTGGGCAGCTCGCCACTGTATGTGCCCGCACCCAATTTGTAGAAGAGATGCCCCCGCTCGGGTGGGTCCCCGAGCTTCCGCCAGGGAATGACGTAGGCGTTTCGGTGCGGGTCCGGATCGGGCAGGGCCACGGCACTCAGCTCGATCTCGGGTTCCGGATGCCGTTGTTGTTCGCGGATTTCGATGATCTGAACGCGGGCGTTGCGGACGTAGATCGACGGGAGCCGTCCTCGGGCCCGGCCGGGTTTCTGCGGGCGGGCCGGAAAGAGCGTCTGCCAGTTGTACGTGTACGTCGGATGACCGGGGTTCTTAACCAGCGTGACCGTCGGGTGGTCCGCGACGATCTCGACGACCTTGAGCCGACCCGTGAGCAGGGCGAACGGCTCATGGTGGAGCCGGAGGTTCCGGGCGGTGAAGATCCGGCGTTCCTCCAAGCTGCGGGCGGTCGGATCGAAATCGATGTGACCCGGCAGGGCGATCATCACATCGCGGAGCGCCACCCCGCCGAAGAAGCTGAACCGGGCCTGTCCGATGCGAACCTCGCCGCCGGTGAACTGCGTCAGGAAGTTGGCGGCCTGCCGGCGGATCCGTTCGTCGCTCGTGAAGTACTGGTAGGCGTAGTACCCCAGCGTAAGGACCAGCAACAGCGCCAGCGCAAACCTCCGCCGCCACAGCGGGACGGGGTGCCGGGCGTATCGCCGAACCGCGAACCACTGTTGGAGCGCCGAGACGGGTTCGTAGTCGCTCCGGGGAGGCTCGGAGGGTGGCCGAAGAGGCCGCCAAGCCGGTCGGACCAGGCCGACGAGCCCCGCCAATCCCACGGCGGACAGGACCTCGATGAGCGGCATCACGGGCAACCGGTAGCGAATGCTGCCCACAAACACCGCGTGAACACCCGTTACATAGACCGCCGGCAGCAGGAGCAACAGGCAGACCCCGAGGTCCCTCCGCCAATACCCGATTCCCACGCCCATCAGGGCGAAGACGCACACCGTCCACACGGCGCTGATCGCCCGAACGCCGCGGGATTGGGCCTCGGCCGCATTCGGCAGCGGATTCCAGGTCCGGCGAAGCTTGACCCACGCCAGTCGGCAGACCCGCCACGGATCGGCCCGGACGGCCCGCAGGGTTTGCTCCCGAAATGCCCGGTTCCATTGGACCTCAGGTAGCCGATTCTCCGGCAGGTCTCGCGTGAAACCCAGGTTGCTGCTTCCGTCGGCCTGGGGACCTAGGGCGTCGAAGAGGCTGATCCCCGACCGCGTCGTGAGCGCGACGGGATAACCCAAGAGTTGATAGTTCCGCCAACACCACGGGGCCAATCCGATCAGCACGATCAGGCAGACGAGGTTCACGCCAGGGAAGTTCCGACGGGACCGACGCGCCCCGATCGCTACGAACAGGGCCCACGCGGGCACCAGTCCGATGAATGACGGGTGGAGGTAAACCAACAGCAGAAAGAGGGCGCCGGTCACCGGCCACCGCCACGTTCGCGCCCGCCCGTCCGGCAGGGCCAGAGGCCACCCGATCCACCACAAGGCGGCCAGGCACGTGGTCACCAGCGTCTCGGTCAACAACAGGTGGCTGAAGTAAACCGCAAACGGGTCCACCGCGACGAACGCACCGGCCAACCAACCCGCGGCAGGTCCGGCCAACCGCCAGGCCAACGCGCCGACCACCAGCGCAGCCAGAGCCCCGAGAACCCCCTGGGCGATCCGGGCATACCACGCGCCGTCCGGAAGACCTGCCACCAGGGAGAGCAAGGCCGGGTACAGCGGCATGCGGGTCGCCCGGCGCCCGTCGGCATCGACCAGTCCACCCCCCTTGCCCAGGCTCACCGCCCCCGTCCAGTAATCGTGTTCATCCGGGAACTGCAGCGCGGGCCCGCCGGGAGACCCCGACCAACGATAGGCCGTCCAAGACAGGCGAAACCCCAGTCCGATCAGAAGCAGAACGATCATGCAGACCGCCGTCGGTCTCGCAGGCAACCTCGATCGGATCTGCGGTGTTTGGATCGATACGTCTGTCATTTGCCGATCGATCAATGGGACCGTGCATGAATCCGCGCCACGGTAGCACGGGTGCCCCGCCCGGGATTGGTCATGGGCAAGGTGCTCCTGCTACATCCGCACCCGTTTCCTGGCGCTTCGTCACGCTCGGTCATCAATCCCCCATTCACCCGGCCAATCCTGGATTATAACCGCCGGACAGGGCGGCTGGACGGTGGATGGTGCCGCGATTGGCGAGACGCGGTGCATGTCGCCGCGCCTCGGTGTTCCCAACTGGGGGTCGCCGCAGCCCCCAAAACATGTTCCTTGCTCGCCTTCGAGACCTCCGATACGATCGCGGACCGGCGGTCCGAGAGATAGCGGAGGAACGGACCTGCGGGCAATCTGACGCATTCGGTCGGAACACATGGGGTGCGACGATGGTTTCAGTGGGAGCTCTGGGTCCAATGGTGATGGCAATCGCTTCCGTCTGCCCAATCGGCGCGGGCGCTGAGGACTTGGCGACGCTCGTCGTGGAGGCGGGGCCGCACGATCGGACGGAAACGCCCGTCGTGGTGCCCGCGTCCCCCAGGGAAGTGTTCAAGCGGGACATGTCTGTGGACGCCCTGCTGAACATGAGGCTCGAGCTCGTGGAGTCGGGCGAGCAGGGGGACACCCGGTCGATTCCGGCCCAGTGGCAGGTGGCGACGGAACCCCCGATGGTCGCTCACGGTGCAGGGGCACTCACCTTTGTCTTGCCGGGCAAGACCCCCGCTGGAAGCGTCCGGCGGTTCCGATTGCGCGTCGCCGCCGCCGCGACCACCCCGCTGGCCATCGACGACGATAAAGGAAAATCCCTGCTGCTCAAGCACGGGGCGCACCCCGTCGCCCGCTACAACTACGGCCTGGTTCAGAAACAACCGGGCAAGCCCGATCTGCAAGACCGGACGGCCTATTTCCACCCGATCTGGGCACCGGGCGGGCAGATCGTGACGGACGACTTTCCAAAATCCCACGCCCATCAGCGGGGGCTCTTCTTCGCGTGGACCCGCGCGACGATCGGCAACTACCGGGCGGACTTCTGGAACCTTGGGGACGGCAGGGGCAAGACCGTCCATTCGCGATTGGACTGCATCGCCGTCGGTCCGGTGTTCGCCGGATTCGTCG
>Ga0129299_1003031_pt1 | contig 11055 bp, 10 predicted proteins | sample ConPoolayeCmetaG_FD_94477 | JGI IMG/M metagenome (GOLD analysis project Ga0129299, IMG submission 94477) | Hot spring microbial mat communities from California, USA to study Microbial Dark Matter (Phase II) - Cone Pool mat layer C metaG ... | reverse complement strand
CAGTATGAGAAGGGCAGTGAGCCGCTCAGGAAGCCCGCCCCTGCCCACAGCAAAATGTTCAGCCATTGTGTGTGCATAGTTGTCTGTGCCCGGTGATTAATTCCCCGCCCCGGCCTTGTCGGGGCCGCCGGCCAGCCCCGCCCAGATCAGCATCCCGCCCATTGCCGCGCCGCCGATCAGCGCCGGGCCGGGTAGTCCCCAGAAGACCAGCAGGCCGACTGTCTCCAGCGCCCACGTGACGGCGTAGATCAGGATCAGCGGCCCTTGCGGAACGGGGGCGGGCTGTACAGCCGCTGTGATCAGTGCCGAAGCCGCCAGCCAGCCCAGATAATTCACCCATGGGATGCCAAAATATCCTCCCGGCCTTTCCCAGACCCATAATCCCCAGCCGGCCATCTGCGGGTCAAGGAAGAGGTCCCACACCGTGAAGGCCAGCGCCGCTACAGCGATGAAGGCCGCCCGCCGCCCCGCCCCGACGATCCGTTGGGCAACCGCCCAAGCCGGCGGGAGCATCATCAGCCATGCCAGCGGGATGAGCAGGGGCACACCGAGAATCTGCGGCTGGAGCTTCTGGGTGTAATGATACACCCCAAACGGCACACCCGTCTGAGAGCCAAGCGCCTCTACCCCCCATGCCAGCACCGTGACGATCAGGACGGTCAGGATGGTCCGGCGTGCTCCCCATGTGCTCCCCAGCACGGTCAGGACGGCCGCAGTCTGCAACACGACTCCCGCCGAGACGACCAGAGGCAGGAAGGCATCTCCGGCCGTCCAGCGGATGACGGGCAATGAGATCATCACCAGCACCCATGCCGCCAGCAAAAAACGGAACAATGGGCCGCCGGAGCGCCAGACAGCCAGAATCTCCCTCCCCAACGGATGGATGCGCCCGATTATTATTTTCATCCTGCCGCGGCTTTCTGTGCAAACTCCAGTGCCGCCGAGCATACCGCATCCCATGCTGAGCCGTCGGGCTTGAGCAGTTCGTGTGTTGAGTCTACCTCCAGATAGCCCGCCAGCGCCGGCAGACGGCGGGCCAGCCGGCGTGTCAGGGCGGCTTTGACTACCTCATCGCGGCGGCCCTGAATGATCAAGGTCGGGCAGGCTACGTGCCGCGCGGCCTGATAGGCCGCCTGCCCGACGGCCTGAAGCTGATCAAACAGGTTGATCGGCACGCTGAAATCGCGGATGGCCGCCTGAACCTGCGGGTCGTCCAGATCAAGGCCGGGTGCAAAATCCATCACACCCTGCCGCACACGGGGATCGGTAAAGTCAATTTGCTTGAACGGGCGGGCCTTCCTGAGCAGAGGCCGGAACAGAGGCCACAGCATCCGCTGGAGGGCCGCTCCGCCCGGCAGGCCGGGCAAGGCCGTCTGCCAGTAGGGGGCCAGCAGGATGAGCGCATCGGGCGGCTGTTGGGCCGCCGCCAGCAGAGAGACAGCTCCGCCCATCGAGAAGCCCGCTACGATGGCCGGGTGGTGCTCCTGCTGGAGGGCGCTCAGGGCCTCACGGACAGCGTCTACCCATTCGGTATAGCGGCGTTGAGGCAGGGTCGCGATCTGCGGGCCGAAGCCCGGCAACAGGATTCCCCGGGCTGTCCAGCCTGCCTCGTGGAATGCTTGGGCCAGCGGGCGGATCTCAGCGGGTGTGCCAGGGAAGCCATGTACAAACAGAGCCGCCGGCCTGCCGCCCCTCCACAGGAAGGGCTGATGCGGTTCGTCTTGGAAGAGGTTGAGAGAAGCGGAGAGCATGAATCCTCCGGTTGGGTGTAAAGCTCAATTGCCTTAGATTGTATCATCTGCTGAGGCCGGCCTGCATGAGATGTCCGGGCAGGAGGTGGATCGCCGGCTTGTCATGACAATTTGTTTTGACAAAATCATCTCTCCCCTTTATAATGCAAGGTCAATCAGCCGCCGTCACACAGGCGGCCCAATTCTCATCATCCGGCAGGCCAATCAGACACCCCGGCCCGCAGGAGAATGGGGGAGGAGGAGAAGCCATCGAAAGAACACGGACTGCCGATTGATTGACTGACCTATTTAACTTGGCCAATTCACTGTGGAGGAGAGACTAGCTATGAAGAAGAGCCTGTATCTGGTTGCCTTGCTTGCCCTTGTGGCGGCGATGCTGGTTGCCTGCGGCGGCGCAACACCCGCGCCCGGGACAACTGAAGCCCCTGCCGAGACAGAGGCCCCTGCCGCAACAGAGGCTCCTGAGGAGACAGAGGCCCCTGCCGCAACCGAGGCGCCCGCTGAGCCGCGTACTGTCATCATCGGCACAACCGACCAGATTTCCAGCCTGGACTATGCCGATGCTTACGCCACGCATGACTGGGAGCTGATGCGTAATGTTAACGTCGGCCTGATGACCTTCGCGCCGGGCACTGTTGAGGTCGTGCCGGGTGTGGCCGCCGACTTCCCGGAGATCAGCGAGGACGGCCTGACCTACACCTTCAAGATCGCCCCCGGCTGGAAGTATCCTGACGGCAGGGAACTGGTGGCCGGTGACTTTGTCCGCAGTGTCAACCGCGCCCTGACCCTGAACGGCGACGTGGCCGGCCTGGCGGTCAGCTACGTCGAGAGCGTGGAAGCCCCCGATGATGAGACCGTCGTCTTCCATCTGCTGGCTCCGCGCGGTGACTTCCTCCAGATTTTGACCGGCACGCTCTACATGCCGATCCCGGAGGGGGCCTATCCCGATGACGAGCTGAACAAGTTCCCGGAGACGCTGTTTGGTGTCGGCGCATGGCAGGTCACCAGCTACACCGTCAATGAACAGATGGTGCTTGAGCGCAACCCCAACTACAAGCTGGGCTTCCCGGAGAATGCGCCGGAGCGTGTCATCATCCGTTACTTCACCGATGCTACTCAGATGGGGCTGGCCGTTGAGAACGGCGAGATTGACATCGCGTGGCGTATCCTCGGCCCGACTGAGGTCCAGCGTCTGTCCACCATCGAGGGGCTGACGGCTTACAACAGCGGCGGCGGCGGCATCCGCTATCTCGTTTTCAACCATGCTCTGGAGCCTTCCTCTGACAAGAACGTGCGTCAGGCGATTGCCTTCCTGATTGACCGTGATGAGATCGTTGACCGCGTGATGCAGGGCATGGTCGAGCCGCTCTACTCAATGGTGCCGCCCGGCTTCCTCGGCGCGAATGAGGCCTTCCTTGACCGGTATCCGGGGCCTGATGTGGCCGCCGCGGAAGAGCTGTTGGCCGCTTCCGGTTACAGCGCGGATAACCCGCTCACGATTGATCTGTGGTATCCGCCGGAGCACTACGGCGTGCTGGCCGCCCAGATTTTCGAGGTGCTGAAGCAACAGCTTGAGGCCACCCCCTTCATCAAGGTCACCCTCCAGAGTCAGGAGTGGAGTACCTACATTGACGCGGGGACCAGCGGCGAGTACCCGATCTTCTATCTGGGCTGGTTCTATGACTATCCTGACACCAGCAACTATCTGGAGCCGTTTGCGCTGTCCTCTTCGTCACCTTATCTGGGTGTGAACTACAGCAACCCTGAGATGGACGCCCTGCTCCAGCAGGCTTCGGCCAGCACGGATCAGGAAGAGCGTGCCGCGCTGTATGAGCAGGCTCAGAACCTCTATGCCGAGGATGTGGTGACCCTCCCGCTCACCTTCGAGGCTGAGTACGCCGTGTTCAACAACGCGACCATCGAAGACATCGTCATCACCCCTGCGGTTATCTTCCAGTATGAGCTGATCAAGATGAAGTAGGGGTAGGGTGAGGTAAGGTAAGGCCGAGAGACTGTATCCTTACCGGGTCTATCTGCCGGGCCTGCCTAGCAGACCCGGCAGATTTTACAATCCAAGCCTGTGATCTTTTCAACCTGCTGGACGATCTGTCTCACTATGCTGGGTTCTGTTGGCAGCCGAGGAGTTGACCCTTATGTCCCCTCTTGCCGGAGTTTGCCTGAGTTCACTCGGCGTCGCCGTGCTGTTTATGCTCTATGCGTTCGTTCAGGGCAGTCGGGGCCTGCGCAACTACATCGTGACGCGCGTAGCGCTCACCCTCCCGATGGTCTTCATTCTGGTCTCGGTCATCTTCTTCGTGATGCGTGTCATCCCCGGCGACCCGGTGACCAGCCAGCTTGGGCCGCGCGGAGGCCCGGAGGCTCGTGAACGGATGCGCCGTGAGCTGGGCTTAGATCGGCCTGTTCTAGTGCAGTATGTGGACTATCTGGGGCGGGTGGTGCGGCTTGATCTGGGCCAGTCGCTGATTTTCGGCAACCGCCCTGTTGTGGATGAGCTGGGCGAGCGTCTGCCTGCTACGCTGGAGCTGGTCATCCCTGCTATGATCTTCGCGGTCGGGCTGGGCGTGCCGCTGGGAACGTTCGCGGCTCAACACCGTAAGGAGGCCGCCGACTACGGCCTGCGTCTGTTCAGCATCGTCACCTATTCGATGCCGGTCTTCTGGCTGGGGTTAATCCTACAGGTGGTATTCAGCGTACAACTTGGCCTCTTCCCAATAGCCGGGCGGATTGACCCTGTGGTGGGCACGACGTTACAACGGCGCACCAACCTGCTGATCGTGGATTCGATCATCCAAGGGAATTGGGCCGCGCTGGGCAGTGTGCTGGGCCATATCGTCCTGCCTGCCCTGACGCTGGGGCTGATCCTGGTTGGCGTGTTTGTCCGCATCAGCCGTATCAACGTCATTGAGACGCTGGTCAAGGATTTCATCATGGCGGCACGCGCACGCGGCATCCGGGAGCGGGTGGTAGTTTACCGTCATGCGTTGTTCAACGCGCTGATCCCCATTGTGACGCTGATCGGGCTTCAGTTTGCGGTTCTGCTGGCGGGAGCCATCCTGACCGAGACAACCTTTAGCTGGCCCGGCATGGGCCTGTATCTGGTTGAGCGTATCGGCCAGCGCGATTACACCGCCGTACAGGGGGCAATCACGGTGTTTGCCCTGTCGGTGGCCGTGATCAGCCTGCTGACCGATATTCTGTATGCCTTCCTTGACCCGCGTGTGCGCTATTAGCCTGACACGAAGGGGAACGAACCATGTCTTCTGCCGAGATAACCTCAAACGAAATCCCCCAGTGGCAGCGCGATTTGGATCGGGCCGGCTTTGTGCGCCGCTTGTTGCTGGCCCGCCGCTGGTACGGCGCGGACTGGTGGTTCGCTGTGATCAGCGGCGTGCTGTTGCTGTTTATTTTCTCAATTGCCTTTTTCCCCGGCTTCTATGCTCCTTATGACCCCCATGCCGAGGTAGGGCCGTCGCTCCTGCCGCCGGGGCAGGTGCCGCCCTCTTTTGTGCTGGTCAGCGGGCCGGATGGTGTCAACACGGTGGACGGCCTGACCCGCGAGGTACGGCTGGGACTGGTGCGCGGCAGTGAGTCCAGCCAGGTTCTGCGTGAAGTGACCCAGAGACGCGAAGCCGAACTAAGGGCCGAAGGCCAGCAGGTATCCCTGCGTCCGCGCATTGAGCGTTACGATACCATTGATGAGGCATTGGCCGCCCTGTCTGCCGGACAGGTCTCCGTGGTGATCGGCCTGAATTCGGAGCTCGAGTCGTTTCTGGATCAATATCCTGACCTTCAGATCGGCGATTCGCTGAGCGGGGCGATCCAGCGCCCCTTTATCTTCGGGACGAACCAGATCGGGCAGGACCTGTTCAGCCGTATCATCTGGGGGACACAGATCGCCCTGCTGGTCGGGTTTGCGGCGGCGGTGTTCGCGGCGCTGATCGGTGTGCCGCTGGGGCTGATTGCCGGCTTCTGGACGGGGCCGCTGGAGCGTGTCCTGACGCTGGTCATGGACAGCCTGTATTCGTTCCCCGGTCTGTTGCTGGCCATTGCCATTACATCCGTGCTGGGGCCGGGCATTTTAAATGTGATCGTGGCAATTGCTACCCTCTATATCCCGACCTATTACCGCGTGGTGCGCGGGCAGACGCTGGCCGTCAAGGAGGAGCTGTATGTCGAGGCGGCCAAGAGCCTTGGAGTCCGCCCGCTGGGCATTCTGGCCCAATACATTTTCCCAAACGTGATCCCCTCGCTGGTGGTGATCTTCTCCGTCAATGTGGCCGATGCCATCCTGACAGAAGCGGGCCTCAGTTTCCTTGGGCTGGGTCTGCCGCCTAACACGCCTGACTGGGGCATTGATCTGGCGCTGGGGCAGAACTACATGCGTCAGGCGTGGTGGCTGATCACCTTCCCCGGCCTGATGGTCCTGATCGTCACGCTCGGTTTCAGTATGCTGGGTGAGAGCCTGTCTGAGATTCTCAACCCGCGTCTTGCAGAAAGCTGACGGCTTATGAGCGACGAAATCTTGATGCGAATCGAAGACCTGTCCGTGCAGTACAAGACCCGTATGGGCTGGACGAGCGCCGTGGACGGCGTCTCGTTGGACATCCGGCGCGGGGAAGTGCTGGGGCTGGTGGGCGAGAGCGGTTGCGGCAAGAGCACGCTCGGTAAAGCGCTGTTACGCATGATCCTGCCGCCGGGGCGTATCACCAGCGGGCGTATCTGGTTTCAGGGCCGCGACCTGATGACGCTCTCGGAAGCCGAGATGAGCCGCATTCGGGGCCGCAATATCAGCATGATCTTTCAGGACCCCATGACCTCGCTGAACCCGATCCAGCGGGTGGTGGATCATCTGGTCGAGACCATCCGCACCCATGAGCCGAATACCAGCGTACAGGAGGCCCGCGAGCGGGCGGCTCAGTTGTTCGACCGGCTGGGTATCTCATCCAAGCGTCTGGAGGATTACCCGCATCAGCTTTCAGGCGGGATGCGCCAGCGCGTCATGATCGCCATTGCCCTCTCGCTCAACGCCGACCTGCTGATCGCCGACGAGGCCACAACTTCCCTTGATGTGGTGGTCGAGGCGCAGTTCATGGACCTGTTACACGAACTGCGCCGCGAGTTCAACCTGACCATCCTGCTGATCACCCACAACATCGGCCTGGTGGCCGAGCTGGCCGAGCGGGTGGCTGTCATGTACGCGGGACGCATCACTGAGCTGGGGAGTGCCCGCGCCATTTTTAAGGACACGCTTCATCCGTACACGCAGGGGCTGTTGCGGGCTGTGCCCAACATTCGCCTGCAGGAAGATGAGCTGTACAAGATGGAAGGCTCCCCGCCCGATCTGATCAATCCGCCGCCCGGTTGTCGTTTCCATCCTCGTTGTCCTCGCGCCATGCCGGTTTGCTCGACTCTGCAACCCGGCTTCCAGATGGTGCGCCCTGATCACTGGGCGGCCTGCTGGCTGTATGAGGAGATACCGGCGGAACTTCAGCAGGAGGTAGCCGCGCCATGAGCGAACAAAGCCCTGATAACTTGGTTGAGGTGCGCAGCGTCAGGAAGCTGTATCCTGTCCGGCAGGACCTGCTGACTACGCTGATCGCCGGCCAGCGTGAGTATGTCCATGCGGTGGACGGGGTCAGCTTCACCATCCGGCGCGGCGAGGTATTCGGGCTGGCAGGTGAGAGCGGCAGCGGCAAGACGACCGTCGGCAAGCTGGTTCTGCGTCTCCAGGACCCCACAGAGGGAAGCATCCTCTTTGACGGGATAGACATCAGCAAACTGCCGGCTGAGGAGATGCGCCATCTGCGCCGCCGCATGCAGATCATCTTTCAAGACCCGTTTGCCTCTCTGAACCCGCGCATGAGCATCGGCGAGGGCATCGGGCATGGATACAAGATTCACGTCCCCTCTACCGCGCAGGAGCGGCGCGAGGCCGTGCAGGCCATGATGGAGCATGTCGGCCTGACGCCTGCCCGCACGCTGTACACCAAGTATCCGCACCAGCTTTCGGGCGGCCAGCGCCAGCGGGCGGTGATCGCGCGGGCGCTGGTCACGCACCCCGATCTGGTGGTGGCCGATGAGCCAATCGCTATGGCCGATGTGTCGGTGCGTGCCCTCCTGCTCGACCTGATGATTCGTCTGAAGGATGAGTTCAACCTGACCTACCTGTTCATCACCCATGATCTGGCGACGGCCAAGTATATCTGCGACCGCATCGCGGTCATGTACCTGGGCAGGATGGTTGAAATGGGCACGCTGACGGAGGTGTACGCCAACCCGGTTCATCCTTACACGGAGGCGCTTCTTGCGGCAGTGCCCGTCCCCGACCCCGACTTCAAACGGGATAAGCCGCTCCCCAAGGGCGAAATCCCCAACCCCATCAACCCGCCCTCTGGCTGTCGTTTCCATCCGCGCTGTCCGATTGCAGAGGACATCTGCCGCGAGGTCGAGCCGGAGATGCTGCCGGTCAAAGGACAGCCAACTCATCTGGCGGCCTGTCACCTGCGGACGGGGAGGTAGAGGGCGCTACTGTGCCTATGAACACAAAGGGGGGACGCTCTATGGTGCGTCCCCCTTGTGCTTAGCGGGTTATCTCTTGTTGTGTTATGGAATGGGGAAGAGGCCGCATACGCCGTGCTGGCCTGAGATGAATGACAGTTCTGTGCCGTCCGGTTTGGCGGTCAGGTCATGGACTTCTCGGTCAGTCCAGCGGCGGGAGCTGTCGAGGCAGTAGACCGTCAAGTCGGCGGCGGTGTATCCCTCTGCGGTGCAGGAGGGGAAGTCGGACATCAGGACGATCTTGGCGCCGTGACCCCCCACGTCAAATACCGCGCAGGGCAGTCTGCCGCCTGCCGCGGCGATCGCCAGGAAGGGCGCGGCGAGGCTGTCAGGCAGGGGACTCATTCGAGGCTCCCAGACAGCCGGCGGCTGACCGGTACTGCAATTGAAGGCGTAGTCCAGCGTCTCGACCAGCACCGTGTTCAGCCGGACCTGAACGTTCTGCACCAGCGTATCATCGGGCAGTGTGCCGGCTGGGACGCTGTTGTAAGAAAAATCGAGCGATCCAGAGCTTGGGCCAGAGACTATTAACATCCCCATTCCATTTGTCGTGCCTGCGCGCGGGTTGTTCAGCCTGAACTCAACGCGCAGTTCGTCACCAGCGCCGACGTTAAAGGAGGCCCGTGTGGTGACAGGTTGGCCGGGGGTGCAGGAGGAGACGACGATCCCCTCATAGGAAAACTGCGGGATCGGCATTGCCAGAGCCGGCACGGCGATCACCAGTGAGACGGCCAGCGCAATGGCCGCCGTGACAAGGCGTGCTTTGAACATCTCATTCCTCCTATCAAAATGTGTGAAAAGGCCAGCTTGCTAACGGACAGCCTGAACACACTGCGGGTAATATCGAAAGAGGGAATTAAGTATGGAGGGGAATGTCAGCAGTGTATATAGTTAGATTATAGTTAGTTTAGGGGGAACGGCAAGCACAAAGGCAAGAGGCACAGCGGTTCAGCTTGCTGTGCCTCTTGCCGGCTGTCATGATTCAGCTGGAGGGGTGATGCGTCCACAGCTTATTGCGCTCCAGCCACCTTCCGAGCAGTGCATAACGGAACGGCCTGCCCTGCCATGTCCGCAGGGCGCCCCATAGACCGTACAACCCAAACAGCACCATCAATGCCAAGGGGATGATCATCAGTCCCAGCGCCACCCAGAAGAACGGCGGGGGGGAATCCTCATATAGCTGGGGGTACTGGATGATCGGGATGAAGCTGACGGCATACACGATGATCCAGATGATCCACAGCGCGATGGTGATCAACAAGGTGATGAATTGATAAGCCGCCGCTTGCAGAGCTTGGAAGGCCGCAAAGCGGGACTTCTCACGCTGGGTGATGTAGATCAAAATGCCGATGATCAGCCCTAACCCCTGGGCGATGATTGATCCATGCGCCAGCCCGGCTAACAGACGTTCCTCAGCACTTAGAGTGGTTTGTTGCTCAGACATATCATATCCTCCCTGTTTCAGTTAATGAGCGCCCGCAGGCTGATCCCCTGCGGCGGCGGCCTGCACGTTCCCCTCCGGCTCTGGTTTGGCCAGCGCCTTGGGGCTGAGAAAGAGAATCAGCGCCATCAAGACAAACCCTGCCGACCCGATCAGGCCTGACGGTGCAGGGCCGAGAAGCATGTTAGGTTCACCCTGCATGAACAAGAGGGCTAACCCGCCAATGCCGTTCATGGCGGCGTGGCCGATCACGGCGGGCCACACACTGCCCCCGCGCAAGGTCAGCCAGCCCAAGAGGATCGCCAGCATGGTGGTCAGCCACATCATCACGGGGATACCCAGCCAGGGGGCGCCGGGGTAGTCCAGCCCGTAGTTATGCCCCATGACGATCAGCGGCCAGTGCCACAATCCCCAGATCGCGCCGATGATCAGCACAGCCTTGCGCCCTCCCAGCACCATCAGCTTGGGCTGGAGATACGCCCGCCAGCCGAACTCCTCGCCGAAAGTAAACAGGCTGTTGATCAGAGGGGCGATCAGCACGCCAACGGTCGTGTTGATGATCACAACTGCCCAAGGCGTGAGCGGCAGGGTCTGTCCGGTCATCCGGGCGGCCTGATCAAGCTGATCGCGGATCATGTTGAGCGACGGGTCAAAGTAGCGCGGGAACAAGGCGTAGAATACCGCCATGCCGACAAGAGTCAGGATGGCAGGCAGGAACCATGCCGCGATCCAGTACGGCCAGCCGCGCTTGAGCTTAGGGCGCAGGAAGACGCCCTGCCAGCCTTCGCGCGTCACAAGGCGGGTCAGAACATGGGCCAGCGCCGGCGCGCCCATGTAGATCACAGCCACCAGCACAAGGGCCAGCGTCAGGCCGGTGCCGGGGATCAGCTCCGGGCTGTTGACCAAGCCGCCGGTCAGGTAGACTATCAGGCCGGCTGCCCAGGCAATGCCGCAGGCAAAAGCCAGAAAGATGAGGATGCGCTTGAGGTCTAGTTTCTCTTCCATCGAGTTAGTCCGATCTGGTGTGTTGACAATAAAATCAGGGGAGGCCCCTGTCGCGCCTCCCCTGATGACACGGCGCAGACGTAAGGGGCTATTCGCTCTTCTGGCTGGCCCGTTCGAGTGTGCTTTGCCCCAGCGATGTGATGCCCATCACGCCGCCCAGATTCATCGTCTCCACGGCGCTGGAAGGCACAATCACCAGCGCGCCCTTTTCCTTCAAACCCTCGAACAGCATGTTCATAGCCCGCAGATGCAGAGCGGTCGGGTTGTTGATATAGGCCT
>Ga0129299_1003030_pt1 | contig 11058 bp, 8 predicted proteins | sample ConPoolayeCmetaG_FD_94477 | JGI IMG/M metagenome (GOLD analysis project Ga0129299, IMG submission 94477) | Hot spring microbial mat communities from California, USA to study Microbial Dark Matter (Phase II) - Cone Pool mat layer C metaG ... | reverse complement strand
AGAGTCTGCGATACACGGGTTTTCCAGGCCGCCCAAGTCTGCAAAAGGCCTGCGCAAGCCGTACTTTTCAATTTGTTCCGTGACTAAAACAATATCATCCCAGAACATGGTATTTCCCTTGATCCGACTATTGGCTCATGAGTAAGATTCTCAGCCGACCCTTGCAGGTTCAATATCTTAGCCCTACATAAATGGCGGTAAGGCAGTTTAAGTCATCCACGGCCTGAGGGGGGCCCGTTAACATTGCAAGAAAGGATTTACAAGTGCAGTGGAAATTGTACGTGGCTGTGGTTCTATAGAACACTGTCTGCATATGCATGTGAGGCCTGGAGATCTCATACCTTTTAAGTAGCCTTGCGCTCCCAGCAAGCATCTAATCACAAGGCGCTGTTTTGGTACCCACTAGTACAGTCGGCGCTGGCAATTAATCGATTTTCCCGCGCTGCGGGTGAACCGTTGGGGGCATCATGGCAGAATTATCGAAACAAAGAGTGTTGCTGATTGGGGGCGCTGGCTTCATCGGGCATCATTTGGCCCTTGAACTCTCACAGCGTGGTGCGGAAGTGTTTATTATTGACAGCCTGCAAGTGAACAACCTCCTTACCTATATTTCCGTTCCTAATATAGCCAATCGCAATTTCTACATAAGCCTGATTAATCAGCGTCTGGAATTGTTGAGACAGGCGAAAATTCCTCTTATCGTGTTAGATGCCAGGGATTACCCGGCGCTTTCGAGACAGTTTAGTGAAATTAAACCCACTGTCGTTATACACTTAGCGGCCGTGGCACATGCCAACCTAGCTAATAAAGATCCTTTCAGTACTTTTGATCACAGTTTGCGAACCTTGGAAAACGCTCTCGACAATTCCCGCGAACAGGTAGATCATTTCATCTTCTTTTCATCAAGCATGATATATGGAAATTTTCCAAATGGCTATGTTACCGAAGAGACTCCTTGCGAGCCACTAGGCATCTACGGAGCTCTTAAACTCGGCGGAGAACGCATGGTAATCGCATACCACCAAGTTTTCGAGCTGCCATACACTATCGTCAGACCATCTGCGCTTTATGGGGAAAGATGCGTAAGCCAGCGCGTGGGGCAGCTGTTCATCGAGAAAGCTGTCAAGGGAGTGGAAGTCTCAATAAACGGTGATGGTTCGGATCGCCTAGATTTCACTTACATTAAGGACCTGACCCATGGGATAGTTCGCGTGATTGAAGCGGATAATTCAAAAAACCAGATATTCAATCTTACCTATGGCGAATCACGCTCTCTAGCTGATATGGCCGCTATACTAAGCAAGCACTTTGAGGGGGTAGTTATCAAATATGCGCCCAAAGACAAACTCGTGCCGAGCCGCGGAACGTTGTCAGTTGAAAAGGCACGCCGGCTAATCGGATATAATCCGAGTTACCCTTTGGAGATTGGTTTCAGCAAGTATGTCAATTGGTACAAAGAAGTTCTTTCGCGACAGTTTGATTTTAACTATATCTCACTTGAAGCATAGTGAGAACTAAGCAACATAATTTACATAGCCGGCATCACGGCAATCAGGTGAGGGTTCCTCAACCCATCACCTGTAGCGAATAATTTTTGCCGGCACTCCGACGCAAACCGCGAAAGACGGCACTACGCCACTCACTAGGGAGTTAGCACCCACAATCGCTCCTTTCCCGATGTTACTATTAGCCAGAATGGAAGTGCCAGCTCCAATCCAAACATCATCTCCGATATCTACCCGGCCGTGTGTATACGCCTGCTCCTTGATGAACTTTTGAGGAAAGGTGCCATGAGTAGAGGAGGTGATCATTACGCGAGCCGCAATCATAGCAAACTCGCCGATGCTTACTATGCCTCCGGAATTGATAATGGTGTCTGGGCCAATATCGACTCCTTTGCCAACTTGAATTACACCGTCGCGAGCTGCCACCATACGGACTCGCTCGTCAAGGAACGCACCGTCCGAAAGGATTATTTTACCGTTCTCGCGATTACGAAGATCTATGCCGTCAGCCAGAGTAACATTGTCGCCGATAATTATGTTCTCGGGACGTCCTCGAATCTTAATTTTAATCCTGCCCAGAAAAACGACATTGCGGCCGATTTTAACTCCCATCAAACGCAACAGCCGGCGGTAAACAAAAGCCGGCCAAGGGAAGTTATTAACCAACAGCTCCCTCCACTGCCAACGCCGTATCGATGCTGCAATTCCCTTTAGCAAACGACTTCTGCTTTCTTCATGCTCCTTAATAAAATCCCTTCGCTCAGGTGGTATTCCCCGACCGGAAATCAAAAGGTCTATAGTTCTTTGAGTGTCTTGAAGGGTATCAAAATTGTTTATGCTGCAAAGTTCGCGCGGAATCTTCACATGATATTCCTTTTCTAAAAGCGTGATCATCGCAGCAAACCCAAACGAATCCACCAGCCCTGAAGTCAGCAGAGGGGAGTTTAAAGTCAAGGAAGGCTTGACTCGTCCGGGAATGACAGAGAGTACTAACTCCATCAGCCTGTGTTCGGCGCAGCCGGACCCGGCGGATACATCGCCAAAGCGGCCCTGCAAATATGCATTTTTATTGAGCTGGCGTGAAACCTTCCCGGCCGTCGATTTAAGGAGACTCATATGAGGAAGCACAATAATCTCTGAAACAGATATGTTCAGCAGACTCAATATCTTAGACCGCAGCTTATCCAAGTCTAGGGCGGCAGCAGACGATTCAATCTCGGCTAGAATTACAATCCTTTCCGTTCCGACACGATCATCATCAACGCCGAAAGCCACATTACGCCCGGGGATGAACCCGGGCTCAACGTTTAGTATCTGCTCGATATCCTGGGGGTAAACGTTTTCACCGCCGACGATAATCAAATCCTTTTTACGGCCTGTAATATATAGCTCGCCATCATGAAAGAAGCCAAGGTCGCCAGTTTTAAAGAACCCCTCGCTGAAGGCCGCTTGGGTCTCCTCCTTATTGTTATGGTAACACTCCAACATGCAGTTGCTCTTAATGGCCACTTCTCCAACCTGATCGGCTTCAAGAGTACTTCCATTCCCACCCATAATTTTAATTGTTATATTTGAAAGCGGCGCCCCTGTTGAAGCAACTTTACGCCCTCCATGTTTGAGAACCACTCGGTTATGCGCCCTTAATTGTTCCTCGTCAATCTCGATAACTGGTATCGGCCCTTGCCTCGTTGAAGTCATGGCAAAGGTGTTTTCGGCCATGGCGTAGCAGTTAAATAAAGACCTTGCCATAAAATTAGCGGGAGCAAAGTGATTGATAAAAGCTTCTACTGTCGAAGGCAAAACAGGCTCAGAACAGCAAATCAACTTCTGCAACGAACCTAGGTCATAACTTTTGACCGCCTCTTTATCAACTGTTCTTACCAGGTGGCCCAATGCAAAATTAGGCAACCACACATGTGTGCCTTTATGCCGCGTTATAGCTTCCAACAACATAGCTGGGTGCTGCACCCACTCGAAAGGCGACATCATGTAAATGGGCACCCGCTTGAGAAACGGCATAAGCATGCATGCAATTAATCCCATGTCATGATAGTGGGGCAACCAAGATACGACTCGACTATGGCTGTCAAAGCGTACGCAAGGCTCGTAGGCATCAATTTGATTAAACAATGCTTCACTTGAGATCTTAACGCCTTTCTTGGCCCCCGTTGTGCCAGAAGAAAATTGAAGGAAGGCCTCAGCCTGGTCGCTCATAGTTTCTATTATTCCCTCAGCTCCACCCCGCGGCACATTGGTGTGGGCGGAATACTCCGCACCGCTGCTGCCTAAGAGATCGGCATGTCTGGCGAGTATTGGGAGTACTTCTTCAAAAACCAGAACCAAGCGGATTTGGTTATGACGGAACAGATGTACCATTGAGGAGAGAAAAAGCTCTATCGATTGTTTGGGAGAAGGGTATGCGTAATATGCCGGCAAGCTCCCGTGGATGATCGCCGCCATAAAACTGGCAAATAGATCCAAGGATTCTTTAAGGATAATCAAAATCGTTTCGCCTGCTCTGATTTGCCGTTGATTGTAGAAGGAGCAGAAATCTTCAACCCGTGCCTTCAGATCTCTATAGCAATAGCTGGTTTCGCCTTCTTGCCGAATCAAGGTCAACCATTCAAACAGCGGGTCACTCTGAGTCACAGCTAGAAATTTCTCGCGGAATGTTCTCATAGGAGATCATCGACAGGGGGTATTACCCACTAACATTAAAAAGGCCCTGGAAATGTTAGCCCCTTCAGGGGAGGTTTAGTCAAGTCATTGTTAGAAGACTCGGCAAGTAACCTGGATTAAGAGTTCTTCTAAACCAAAAGCCTGAACAAATTGAGATTTGCCAAGTCGCCCACTAGAAGCGGTCTTATAAATACAAAATAACGCTGCCTGCTTTTATCCTCTCTAGCCTAAAACAGTTTTTAGGAGGGTTTTTCGTGGCGAAGAGAAATACAAAACCGCAGGCCATGAGGATGTCCCTGATTTAGTTGAAATTTAGGGCGGTTTTCTGCTGTCTGCTTCATGGGTTATGAAGAAGGTGGCTATATTCTTAAAGAGGAGAAAACCGCCATGAGAAAGAGTCGCATATTAAACCGACAAAGCAAGCGGGTAGTGCAGTTGGCTTTAGACCCGGCGGCCCGGGCAGTAGCGTTTCAGCAAGAAGTCCGGGCGCTTACCGAGAGAGCGGTGCTGGAGCTGGCGCTGGATATATTGGATAACGAGGTTAATCACCTGTATGGCCGGCTGTATCGGCACAACACAGCCCGGGAATATTACCGGCATGGGAGCCAAATGGGCGGTGTAACGGTCTGCGGGCAGCGGCTGAGGCTTGAGCGGCCTCGTGTTCGGAAAAAAGGCGGCGGCGAGGCCGAACTAGAGCATTACCGGCTGCTAAACCACCCCTCAGCCATGGGGGAAGCCGCGATGCGGCGTGTTGTTCACGGGGTTTCGACCCGGAATTACTCTAAAGTGATAGAAGCTTTTACGGACGGCTATGGGATCACCCGTTCCAACATCAGCCGGGCGTTTATCCGCAGTGCTGAGCAATCGCTGGAAAAACTCTGCAGCCGGCGTTTTGACCAGCAACGCTTTGCAGCCGTCTTTATTGACGGCATTGAATATGCCGGCACGACCCTGGTGGTTGCTTTAGGCCTTAGAGAAGATGGCAAAAAGCGGGTTTTAGGCCTGCGGGAAGGGGCGACAGAAAACGCAGCTGTTGTAACGGAGCTTCTGGCGGACATACGGCAGCGCGCCGTGGACACGCAAACGGCAATGCTCTTTGTTATCGACGGCTCCAAGGCTTTAAGAAAGGCAGTTAACGATGTGTGGGGTGAGCTCGCCGTAGTACAGCGCTGCCAGGTCCACAAAAAACGCAATGTCAGAAACCATCTACCGGAAAAATACTGGGATGACCTCGACAAACGGCTCTCTTTAGCCTGGGGTGTGGACGTTAAATCATACTCCGATGCCTTAAAATCACTGTAAACCACCGCCAAATGGCTCGAAAGAATCGCGCCAAATGCATCTTCGAGCCTCAAGGAGGGCATGGAAGAGACGCTAACAGTGCTTAAACTGGCATTACCCCCAGAGCTACGGCGTTCTTTGGCCTCAACAAACATCATTGAGAGCGCTTTAAGCATCAGCCGCTCAGTCTCCTGCAACGTCAAGCGCTGGAGAGAGGGCAATATGAAACTCAGATGGTGCGCTGCCGGCCTCCTGCACGCCGAAAACCAGTTCATAAAAATCAGAGGCTACAGGCTCCTGCACCTCCTCGTTCATAAGCTCGATAAACTCACCAAAGAATTTGACCTAAAACGAAAGGTAGCGTAAATGTTTATCCACCGCCCAGAATTTCAACTATGGACGGGACAATTTCTCAGGCCATCGCACTTATAAGATGGCTTCTAGCTGTCGTGTTATTCAATGTCCAATATCGCTTGCTGCTCTTCATTACCCTCGCTCCGGCTGAAAAGGCCGCCGTATTGAGCGTTGAAAAGAACGCTGCGGGCAGTTGAAATAATCAAATCTGAAGCCACCATCACCTCCAGAGCCGAGTATTTCTCGGCGTTGACCTCGCAAATGCGAAGATTCCTGGGCAGCCTAGCAGCTTGACTTTAGCTCACAGTTTCACGCAAATTCTACGACCGGCGCTCACGAGAATGAGCCCGATAGAGTAAAACAATGGGCCGAGTTGGGTCAGCGGACTTAGACCCTGAAGTGAAGTTAGCTCGTTGATGGTTACAACCACATGAGTCCCACTGCCTCTCCTGAAACATGCGAGCAAGAGATTTCTTCCATAGGTCTTGCCGTCTGAAATATGGCACTCTCAAAGGTTATGAATAAATCCTCCAAGCCCGCGGCGTAAGTCTACAATAAGGCAGGGCCTAAAAAAGTTTCTTTCTCGGAGGGGGTTAAAGTACATTTGATTTAGCCGATTGCCCCCCTCTAAGCATATCTTTTATTCCAGTCTATCCAAAAACAGCTTCTTATAGAGGCTGCATTTCTTGGCAAAACCGTATGAATAATGCGGCTTGCGCATAACCATTAAGAGCTCTTTCAAACGCCTGTAATCATCCTCGCTATCGAAGGAAAACTTGTAAGACTGGCTGTCTGCAACAGGGCACTTTAATGCCAGCATCTTAAATTTTGCCGGATTCCTGTAGAAATAAGGGGTGACGTGTTCAAAATCCTCCGGTTTAGAAAAGCTTTTATACTCACGCGAAAATATGCTGGCTTTTATGACTTCTACGTTCATTCCAGAAGGATAAGGAACATCTAGTTTAGTCGATAACAAATCGGGCTTCTTCCGATGAGCAAGGCTGAGAGCCTTGCGGACCAGCCGGAAGTCTAAAAGGGGACTGTCGCCGTTTAGCCTAACAAAGTAACGCGGCCGGAACTTGAGAACTAATGCCAAAAATCGGGAAGCGACATTATTTTCATCGCCACGGAAACAATTAAATTCATGCGACTGGCAAAACTCTGCGATCTTATCGTCTTGTACTGAAGTACTAGTGGCAATCTGGATAATAGATCTATCAAAAGCCTGCAAAAGACTTTCCAACAAGTGCAACAAGGCTGGTTTACCCTGCAATTCAAACAGCGACTTCCCGGGAAACCGGCTGGAACCCATGCGCGCTTGCACTATCAACAAATCTCTATTCATCTAGTCAAATGTGCAGCGGCTCATCCAGCCATTTAATCACTTGTTGGTTTTCCTTCTCAAGATATTGGAAAAAAAGCTCCAGCTTCTCGTTTTCAACCAGCATGATATAGTGCCTGCCGACGGAATTACGCACCAAAGCGCTTTTGAAACCTTCTGTTTTCAGCCTGCCATCCAGAGAGGGCGTTGCATAAAATCCCCACTCCTTAGCGACCACGTCGTAGCGCTTGTTACTATAAGTCACAAAAGTGACCTGTTCGTCTGCCGCCAAGCGGATTTCCCCACAGTCGGCAATAGTAATCTGCCGCCTCAACCCGCACGTAAAAAGCCTCGGTGGTTTGTTAGCTTTAAGTTCCATAAAGTCTTCCACTTCGAGACGATGCGAACTGCACTAGTACCGGAATTGGTCTAGCAATTAGAACCCTTTTTATCTTACTATAACTGCAGCTGGTCGAATATAGAAGGCATTAATGTTCATCTTGCTCTCTGTTTAATAAAAAGGGGTTGCATGCAAAAGATAGCTTTTGGCAAGCCAATTATCGGTGAGGAAGAGCGCGAGCTGGTTCTTAAAGTCATGGAGAGCGGCATGCTAGTGCATGGACCTTACATTGAGCGCTTTGAGGAGGATTTTAAGAAGTTTACCGGGGCTCCCTTTGCCATAGCTGTAGCAAATTGCACAGCGGCACTACATTTGGTGTATTTTGCGCTGGGTATTGGCCCGCAGGATGAAGTAATAGTCCCAGCCCAAACGCATGTTGCCACCGCGCATGCCGTTGAATTAACTGGCGCCCGTGCAATCTTTGTAGACGTCGAACCGCTTACAGGAAATATTGACATTGACAAAATTAAGGCAGCAATCACTTCCAGGACTAAGGCCATCTCGGTAGTGCATTATCTTGGCCTTCCCGTTGATATGATTAAGGTGGCGGATATTGCCAGACGCCATAATTTGGCATTGGTGGAAGACTGCGCCTTGGCATTGGGTTCCTCGCTCAACAAGACCCATGTCGGATTATTCGGCGATGCAGGCTGCTTTTCCTTTTATCCAGTAAAATTAATGACTACTTCTGAAGGAGGAATGGTTATCACAGCCAATGAGAAACTGGCCGCCATGATAAAGCGACAACGCGCCTTTGGAATGGATAAACATGTTGGCGAGCGTAAGGTACCGGGCCTGTATGATGTGCAAGGGCTTGGCTTCAACTACCGCATGAGTGAGATTGAGGCGGCCTTAGGAGTAGCTCAACTGAAACGAGTGCCGGATTTTCTAGCGGCCCGCAAGCGTAACTTCCATTTGCTCTATAATTCCCTGCAGGGACTTGAGGAAATAGAAATGCTCCAGTCAAGCCATGACGGATACGAAAGCAGTTACTATTGCTTACCGATTTTACTCAAAGAGCCGTTTGCCTGCCGACGGCAAGAAATTATTTCATCTTTAAATGAAAATGGGGTTGGAACCAGTATTTACTATCCGCACCCTGTTCCGCTCATGAGTTACTATGCTAATCGTTATGGCTATAAGCGCGAGCAGTTTCCGGTGGCCGCCCGCATTAGTGACAATTCAATTGCCTTGCCAGTGGGCCCACATCTCAATATAACTTCCATCGAGTATATAGCCGAACAAACGAGGGCCATACTCGCCGCTTTTCATTAAGAGACTTTGCAAAAGAGAAATCGACCGTGGATTTGATCGTCATAGGAGCAGGCATAGTTGGCTTAGCCACCGCCTATCGTTTTCTGCAAATCCACCCCGCTAAAAAAGTGATAGTCTTAGAGAAGGAGGAAACAATTGGTGTACATCAAAGCACACGGAATTCCGGAGTACTGCATTCCGGGATTTATTATCGACCAAGCTCTTACAAGGCCAAGAATTGCATTACTGGAAAAAAACTTCTCGAAGACTTCTGCAAGGAGCATGCCATACCCTATAAGATCTGCGGAAAACTTATCATCGCAACCGATGAATCGCAGCTACCCGCCCTCGATGCGCTTTATAAGAGAGGCCTGGCCAACGGAGTAGCGTGCAGAGTTGTAAGCGCTTCAGAAATCAGACGATTTGAACCCCATGCCGAAGGCATAAGAGCCATTCACACCGCTGCTACAGGTGTGGTGGACTTCAAGCTGGTGTTAAATGAGCTAAAAAAGGAGATTGAAAGACGCGGAGGCCGGATCCTATGCGGCGAAAGGGTTACACAAATCAAAGAGGTTCCCGTAGCGGCAATTATTACCAGTTCCAGACAGGTGTTTCAGACTAGTTTTTATGTCAACTGTGCGGGTTTGTATGCTGATCGAGTCCTGCGGCTTACGGGCCATGAACCACCCTGCCGGATCGTGCCCTTCCGCGGTGAGTATTATGCGTTGAAGCCTGAGGCCCATGGCCTTTGCAAAGGGTTGATTTATCCGCTTCCGAATCCAAGTTTTCCCTTCTTGGGGGTGCACTTCACTCGCTCTGTAAACAACACGGTGGAATGCGGTCCTAATGCAGTGCTCGCGCTTGCACGTGAGGGGTACAACTGGCGCACTATTGATTTCAAGGATCTTTGGGAGTCGCTGTCGTATGGCGGTTCCCTCAGGCTAGCATGCTCCTATTGGAAAGAAGGATTGAATGAGCTAATTCGATCATTATCCAAAAGAATGTTTGTTAAGACCCTGCAAAGGCTTGTGCCGGCGCTAAAAGAGCAAGACTTACTGCCTGCTCCAGCTGGAGTAAGGGCGCAGGCTGTAAGTCCTGATGGACGTCTGATAGATGACTTTCTAACTTACCGTTCAGCTAGGGGACTACATGTGCTTAACGCACCCTCTCCTGCGGCTACCAGCTGTCTTAGTATTGCAACGCAAGTGATCGACGAATTAAATATGATATGAGAATTTCATCACCTAGATGACAAAACAGCTGCTTATACATGATAAGCCCAATGCGCTAGGCCCCTTTATTCATACAAACATTACAAAACTTACCCTGCCTGGCTTCTCTGACTCTGGATCGTTACGATAAGCCAAGCAACCTGTTTAACCGTTATTTAGCAGACAGCGTGCCACAGTAAACCGAACTCTACGAGCACAGGCAATAAGGCTTTCTGAAAATCTAAAGATGAGACAACGGCGGCAACTACCCGAATTCTTCCAAAAAGATCTTGCTGTTGAGGAAATAGAACAAGAACTTGCTTTGACTGTTGGCTAAATTTTCTTGGTTAAGCAACGCCTCAATTTTTTCCCGCTTAACGATTTCGTAAATCGGGCTGTCAGCTAGTATTTCTGCCCGGCACTGGGGATTTTGCACGTCAAGCAAGGAGAATATCGGTGCGTTAAATCCGACCTTGCGGTGGTTAGCTAAAATCTTCTGAGGAACAAGACCAGACATAGCTTCACGCAGGATAGACTTAGCTAAACCATCCTTGATTAGCTCTCGAGTTGGAATGGAAAAAGCAAATTTCAAAGACCTGTCCAGAAAAGGAGAGCGATTTTCAATCGAATAGAACATGGCATTTAGGTCGTCCTCGTGCAAAATTGGCGGCACTACTTCATGGAAAAGCTCATTCAGCATCCGGTTGCGAAGTAAATCATCCACGTACCATTCCTCAACAAAAGGTTCATACCAGCCATTAAAAAGATATGAGGAAAAAATCGCGGCGTCGAGAAAAATGTGAGCGCGAAAAGCCGGCTCTCTCAGAAATAAATCAGGGTTTCTTAGGTGTGGATTCCGCACCAACGGCAGGATCTTCTTTTTCCATGCACTGAGAGAGCCTTGGTACAATTGCGGATCGCAGGCTATCTCACGCAAATACGCCAGATGGTGATCGTAGTAACCGCTGAATAATTCATCAGCACCAGTGCCGCTGATTGATATTTTATATCCATTTTCGGCGATACGACCCATCAAGAGCCAGTGAATATAGT
>Ga0129299_1003028_pt1 | contig 11058 bp, 9 predicted proteins | sample ConPoolayeCmetaG_FD_94477 | JGI IMG/M metagenome (GOLD analysis project Ga0129299, IMG submission 94477) | Hot spring microbial mat communities from California, USA to study Microbial Dark Matter (Phase II) - Cone Pool mat layer C metaG ... | reverse complement strand
GTTCCATGATAAAGGCCGCTCGCTGGCCCTTGAAGAGGAGGCGGTTGATCAGGGCGCCGGCAAGGGCCAGGATGAGCAGCGCCAGCAGGACGAGGCCCCACGAGACCAGCGCGGCGGCGCGGCCAAAAAAGGCCGGCGCCAGGAAAGCGATTACCGTCATGCGCGCGGTGCAGGGCACCAGCGGCGCCAGCAGGATCGTGAGCAGCCGCGCCCGCCGCGAGTCGATCACTCGCGTGCCCAGCACCGCCGGCACGTTGCAGCCAAAACCCAGAAAGAGCGGCAGGAAGGAGCGGCCATGCAGCCCCATCAGGTGCATCACGCCGTCCATCACATAGGCGGCGCGGCTCAGGTAGCCCACGTCCTCCAGGATGCCCAGCACGGCGAAAAAGATGACCAGGATGGGCAGAAAGGTCAGCATGGCCCCCGCCCCGCCGATGACGCCGTCGGCCAGCAGGCTGGCCAGCCAGGCAGGCGCGCCGGCCAGCGCAGCGCGCACCGCGTCCGCCAGAGCGCCCACCACGGCGCGGTCGAGCAGCGTCTGCAGCGGTGCGCCCAGCGCATAGGTCAGCAGGAAGGTCAGCCCCAGGATGCCCGCCAGGATCAGCAGCCCCCAGGCGGGATGCGTGGCCCAGCGGTCGAGCCGCTCGGTCAGCCCGATCTGGCCAGGGCGGGGGTGGGTGACGGCGGCGCGGATCATACGCCCGATCCACTCATAGCGCCCTGCGGCGACGGCGACCAGCGCGTCGTCGTGGGCGCGCAGGACGTCCTGCACGGCCTGCCACTGCGCCTCGCTCAGGCATTGGCGCATCATGCGGGTGACCTCTTCGTCGCCCTCCAGCAGCTTGAGGGCAACCCAGTCGGGCGGGTAGGGCGGCGGGACACAGCCGTCGATCAGCGTCTTGATCTCGTCGAGCACCTTTTGATGGTCGGCGCGGATCTGCGGCGCTTTGGGCGTGCAGGGGATGCGGCCGTTCACCACGCCGTCGATCGTCTCCAGCAGCTCGCGGACGCCGACGTTGCGCGTGGCGACCATCGGCACGACGGGCACGCCCAGCGCCGCCTGCAGCACCTCCGGCTCGATCTCGATCCCCTCCTGACGGGCCACGTCGATCATGTTCAGGGCGACGATGAGCGGCGCAGGCAGGGTGACCATCTCCGCCAGCAGGTAGAGGCTGCGTTCGAGGATCGCCGCGTCGACCATAGCGACGACAACATCGGGCTGCTCGCGGATGATAAACTCGCGGGCGATGACCTCTTCTGCCGAGTTGGCGGTCAGGCTGTAGGTGCCGGGCAGGTCGACCAGGCGGTAGGTCGTGCCGTTGTACGAGAAATGGCCCTCCTTGCGCTCGACCGTCTTGCCGGGCCAGTTGCCGACGTGCTGGTTGAGGCCGGTGAGCAGGTTAAAGACGGTCGATTTGCCAACGTTGGGCTGTCCGGCGAGGGCTACCAGGACCGTCCGCTCAGTTGGCGCGGGGAGCTGTGGATTGGTCGAGCTCACGCGCTCCTCCGCCGCACGCAGACCTGCTGCGCCTCGCCGCGGCCAAGGGCGATGCGCGCGCCGCGCACGCGGACGATGAGCGGCCCGTGGCCCAGGTTTTGCACCATGGTAACCTCGGCGCCGGGGGTAAAGCCCAGCGACGCCATACGGCACAGCATCCCCCGGCCGCCGGAGAGACAGACGACCTGTCCTTCTTCGCCGACGCCCAGATCGCTCAGGGGCATTGCGCCGTCTGATCGGACCGGGCAAGCCAGCGTGCGGCATTTTTTGTGCCTTTTCCACATCTTATGCTCCCTCCTGAGAGCGGCAGTGGGCACAGTAGCCGCTCAAGAAAAGATGGCAGTCTGTGATCTCGACCCCTTCCTGGCGCGCCAGTTGCTGGGCGGCTTCGGCCACCTGCGGCGCGTCGAACTCGATCACCCGTCCGCAGCGCAGGCAGGTAAAGTGGTAGTGGGGGGTTTCCGGTGCGGCCTCGAAATGGGCGTGTTCCTCGCCCAGGCGGTGCTCTTCCACCAGCCCTGCGTGTTTGAGCAGCGCCAGGGTGCGATAGACCGTCGCCAGGCTGATGTTGGGGTCGCGCGCTTGCGCCTGGTGATGGACCGTCTCGGCGTCGAGGTGCTCGTGGCTCTGCGCCAGCACCTCCACCACCAGCCGGCGCTGGCGGGTCATGCGATAGCCGCCAGCCTGCAGTGCTTCACCCATCTGTTTCGTCGAGGGGATCATCCGGCGCGCCTCTTTTTGATAATGATTCTCATTTTCAATTATAGCCGTTTTGGGGGAATTGGCAAGTGTGGTATGATGTGGGGGGAGGCAGTTACCAGGAAATAGCAAATGGGTGATGAGAGGGTTGATGTGAGCAAGCGTCTGTTGGCGTGGTTCGACGGCGCGGGCCGCGAGCTGCCCTGGCGGCGCGAGCGCACGCCCTACCGCGTCTGGCTGGCGGAGGTGCTCTTGCAGCAGACGCGCGTGGAGACGGCGATCCCCTACTATGAGCGTTTCCTGGCTCGCTTCCCCACGCTGTCGGCGCTGGCCGAGGCGCCGCTGGAGGACGTGCTGAAGCTGTGGGAGGGGCTGGGCTACTATGCCCGCGCCCGCCATCTCCACCAGGCTGCCCGGCAGGTGCAACGCGAGTATGGCGGTCAACTGCCCGCCGATGATGAGGCGCTGCGCGCGCTGCCGGGGGTGGGGCCGTACACCGCCGGCGCGGTTGCCTCGATCGCCTTTGGCCAGCCGGTTGCCGCCGTCGACGGCAATGCCCGCCGCGTGCTGGCGCGGCTCTTTGCCGTGGAGGGCGACCCGCGCGCCCCTTCTGTGCGCCGCGAACTGGAAGCGCTGGCCCGTGCGCTCTTGCCCGCCGACCGCCCCGGCGCCTTCAACGAGGCGCTGATGGAACTGGGCGCCCTGGTCTGCCTGCCGCGCGCGCCGCGCTGCGCCGTCTGTCCGCTGGCCGATCTCTGCCAGGCCCACCGCCAGGGGCGCGAAACGGAGCTTCCCCGCCGCGCGCCGCGCCGCGCTCTGCCCCATTACGACGTCGCCGCGGCGGTGCTGGTGCGCGACGATGGCCGCCTGCTGGTGGCCCGCCGCAAATTGGATGACTTTTTGGGCGGCTTGTGGGAGTTCCCCGGCGGCAAGCGGGAGGAGGGCGAGTCCCTGGAGGGGTGCCTGGCCCGCGAGCTGGCCGAGGAATTGGACATCCAGGTGGAAGTGGGCGAAAGGCTGCTGACCCTCGAGCACAGCTATACCCACTTTGGCATCACGCTCTATGCGTTCCGTTGCCGGCTGCTGGCCGGCGAGCCGCGCTGTCTGGACTGCGCCGAGGTGCGCTGGGCGGCCCCGGCGGAGCTGGAAGCGCTGCCCATGGCCGTCACCGACCGGCGCATTGCCCGCTGGCTGGGGGGATCAGGCGGACAGGGTGAAGGTGGATAGGGTGGTGTATTCGGCGCCGCTGGGTTTGAGCACGCTGCGGATGAGATGAAAGTGGGTCGCCGGGACGCGGCCCAGTTCGCCCACGGCGGTCTGCGCGACGGCCTGGCCGATGCGCGCCGTGTCGCTGCGCGAGGCCTGGCGCTGCACGCGGCCCAGGGTCAGGTGCGGGCTGAAGCCGCGCCCCTCCGGCGGAAACCCAAAGGGCGCCACCGCCTCTTCGACGGCATCCTGGAGGCGGGCCAGCCGGCCGGTTGGCTCCTGTACGCCCACCCAGATCACGCGCGGGCGACTGAGGTTGGGGAAGCAGCCCAGCCCGGTCACGGTGAAGGGGCAGGGCGGGGCGCTGCGGGCCACGGCGGCCAGCGCGGCCTCGATGGCGGGCAACTTGTCCACGGGCGTCTCGCCCAGAAACTTGAGGGTCAGATGGATGCCGGCAGGCTGCACCCAGCGCACGCTGCGCGGCGGGATGGCTCGTTCGAGCTGTCGCTGCAGCCGTCCCAATTGCTCCAGCAACGGCCCGGGCAGAGAAATGGCGATAAAAGCGCGAATCGTCTCCATTGTTTCCTTGTCCTCCACTACCGGCCTGGCCGGCCCCTCGCGCAGTTTTGGGGAAGCGTGCCCTTCTGCATCTCGGCCTCGAATCCTTCTGGCGTCTTGCGCATGCGCTGGCGGATCCTCTGCGGCAGAGACGAAACCCAGGCAAACACCATCCTTCACCCCGACGATCACGCACCGTGAGCCGGGCCAAAGTAGGCCAATCCCTGCTCCCCATCCATCACGATCTCCAGCCGCCGCCCCTCCCGCTCCGAAGGGATGTGGATGAGGCGGACGCAATCGCTGTATGGGGCGGCCTCCGGCAGCAGATCGCTCAGGCAGTTTCGCGCCCCCAGGAGAAAATCCTGGTCCAGATAGTCGCCTCCCGTCTCCCCCAGGTAGATCGCCAGCGGGTAAATCTCCGCCTCGACCAGGTCCTGGAAAAAGTGCGTCCCATACGATGGTTCGGGATGGACACCCTGCTGGGGGATGGCCAGCTCGACCAGCGCCCGCGCGTTGTAGATGTCGGCGTAAGAGACCGGCACCCCCAGTTCGGGGTTGGCCGATCCCCACCGTCCCGGGCCGAGCATGATGAACCCCTGACCCTCCAGCAGCTTGTTCAGCCGGCCGACGATGGCGGCGGTTTCCTTGCAGCGGTTGTTCTCCTTCATCTGTGCATACCGCTGCGGGTCCACATAGATGATGTAGGCCACATCGTTCACCTCGCCCTGCGGCACCATGTGCGTCACGCGGAAGAGCACATCCTCCTCTGGCACGTCCCTGGGAATCGGCCGGAGGGCCTTGCCGCGCATGCTGCTCTGCGGACGGCACTGCAGCAGGTGGAAGGTAATCTGCGGACGGGAGGCGGTCGGCGTGAGGGTGATGGCGAACTCGACGTCCACCGGGAACTGGTACTCCGCGTTGAGGGTCGAGAGGACGGTCTTTATGAGCGGCACAAAGTCGCTCCGCTGCAGCAGCGTGTCGAAGGTAAAGACCAGGTCCTTCGGCGAGACATGGCCGAGGGAGACCAGCGGCATCAGCGTGTCCTCTTCGTAGACCGAGGCCAGCAGGGGCAGGGGCGGGTAGTCGAGGCCGATCACCTGCTCGATGGGCAGGGTCTTGAAGCTGTTCTCCTCCAGGTCGATCAGGTCGATAAAGTGCTGCGAGTAGCGGCGGATCGCCGCCGGGGCGTTCTCCGGGCGCAGCAATGGGTGGCTGAGAGTGATCAGGCGCGGGTAGTCGTCGGCCACGCGATTGACGGCGCGGGTGCCCAGGCCCACCACCAGGCGCACAAAGCCCTCCTCGCGGCGCAGGCGGGGATGCCAGACGATAGGGGCGTGCCCGAAGGCGACGCCGGCCAGGGAGGGAAAGAAGTAGCGGCCGTATGCCTGGCCCTGCACCTCCTGGAGCAGGATCGCCATCCGCTCGTCGTAATCGATCAGCCCCATGCGCCGCCGGTAGAACAGCGCGTCGGGGTTGAAGGCGCTGGCGTAGATGCGGCGGATCGCCGCCAGCAGGTCGGCCAGGTTCTCGTCCACCGTGCCCTGGTTGGGACAGAAGTGGCTCTCGTACTTGCCGGCGAACGAAGTGCCAAAGTTGTCCTCCAACAGGCTGGAGGAGCGGACGATCAGCGGCGTGTGGCCGACGTCCTCGACGATGGCCCGCAGTTGCTCGGCGATGCCGGCCGGGAAACGGCCCTGGGCGTAGGCGGCGACGATCTGCGGGTAATCGGCGCGGATCTGGTCGAGGGGTTTGTACTTTTGATTAAAGTACTCCAGGCTGTTCAGGGAGAGAAAGTCGTAGAAAACGTCGGTGCCGATGAAGTAGGATTGGGGGACGACCAGTTGGGCGGCGATGGAGGGGGCGACCCGCTGGAGGATCTTCCAGGCCAGCAGCATGCCGGCCGCCTTGCCGCCGATCTTGCCGGTGCCGATGCGCCGCGAGTGGACGAAGCGCAGGTCGTCGCCGGTGAACCACTTCTTGGCGATGCGCACAAAGCCCAGGTGGTCGCTGATGATCGTCTTGATCAGGACGACGATGATCTCTTCCAGGTGGTGTTGCACGCGAGCGCGCTGCTCATCGGGCAGCGATTCGTACTGCTTTGCCTGGCGCAGCAGCAGGTCGAGCGGGGCCAGTTCGGGGTTGAAGTGCAGGTCGAGCGTATCGGGGCTGACCGAGCGGCGGGCCAGCAGGTCATTGACGATATTGTGGAACAGTTCCAGCGGCAGGTTGTAGGCGAAGTAAAAGTCGGTCAGGTAGTCGCGGATCGTCTGCAACCGCTGTTCCCAGACGTGCTCATCCTCCTCCACCGGGCTGGCCAGTCCCTCGCGCAGTTGGGAGAGCGTGCCCTTCTCCTGCACCTCGGCCTCGAATCCCTCCGGCGTGACGATGCCGCGACGGAACAGTTCCTCGCGCATGCGCTGGCGGATCTCCCGCGCCAGGATCGGGTAGTTGGCGATCTGCAGGTAGATCGCCAGGATCTTGGGGGCTTCGAGCGGTAGATCGGCCATTCTTCATCAGCTCCCGGTGTCGAGGGTATTATACCGCAAAGAACGCAAAGAACGCAAAGAGTCCAATTCCCTCTTTGCGCTCTTTGCGGTTGGCTTGCCGATCACACCCAGCCGCGCAGGCGCATGGCCCGCACGACGCGGTCAATCGCCACCAGATAGGCGGCGTCGCGCATGTAGACCTTGCGTTCCAGGGCCATCTCCAGAACGCCGTGGAAAGCGGTGCTCATCTTCTGGTCGAGCCGCTGCACCACCTCGTCACGGCCCCAGTAATAGTTCATGTCGTTCTGGACGCCCTCGAAATAGGAGCAGGTCACCCCGCCGGCATTGCACAGAAAGTCGGGGATGAGGAAGATGCCGCGCTGCCGGATCACCTCATCGCCCTCCAGGGTGGTGGGGCCATTGGCGCCTTCGGCGATGATCTTGACGTTCTTGTGTATGCGCGGGGCGGTCTCGGCGGTGATCATGTTCTCCAGCGCCGCCGGGATCAAGACATCGGCGTCTTTCTCGATCCAGGCCATGGCGTCTTCGATGACATAGCCGGCAGCCCGCGCCTTGTCCTTGTTGATCGTGCCGTACTGGTCGGTGATGCTCTGCAGGAAGTGCGGGTCCACGCCGTCGGGATGGGAGTAGGTATACGGCTTCTTATCGGCCTCGTCGTAGCAAGAGACGCAGACCACCTGACCGCCGAGCATGTCGCGGAAGCCGATGGCGGCGTACTGGGCGACGTTGCCGAAGCCTTGAATGGCCGCCTTGCACGACCTGGGGTCCAGGCCCAGGTGCTTCATCGCCTCGCGGACGGTAAAGATCACCCCGAAGCCGGTCGCCTCGGTGCGCCCCAGACTGCCGCCCATGTCCACTGGCTTGCCGGTAAAGACGCCGGGGACGTACTGGCCCTGCAGGCGGGTGTACTCGTCCATCATCCAGGCCATCATCTGCGGGGTCGTGCCGACGTCGGGGGCGGGCACGTCCATGCGCGGGCCGATGTTGTGCCACATCTGGTCCACCCAGCCACGGCATAGTCGCTCCTTCTCCGTCACCGACAGCGAGGCCGGGTTGATGATCACGCCGCCCTTGCCGCCGCCCAGCGGGATGTCGGCGACGGCGCATTTCCAGGTCATCCACATCGCCAGCGCGCGCACGGTATCGATCGTCTCGTTGGGGTGGAAGCGGATGCCGCCCTTGGCCGGGCCACGCGCGTCGTTGTGCTGCACGCGGAAGCCCTGGAAGGAGCGGGTGGAACCGTCGTCCATGCGCACCGCGATGCGGAAGTGGAACTCGCGCATCGGCCAGCGCAACAGCTCCCGGATGTCCTCCGGAAGGCCCAGCATGTCCGCGTTCTTGTCGAACTGCGCCTGGGCGATCTCGAATGAATTCTTTGGCTCTGCCATTTCCATATCTCCTGTGAACTCGGTAAATAGTCAATCACGACCGGTCGGTCGCGGTTGCTCAGGGGACAACATAGCACCGGACAGGGGAGAGTTCTCCCCCGCCCGGTGCCACTCCTGTATGGGTCTGTCTAGCGTTCCCAGACGCGCAGCGGCCGGGTGTGCACGGAGCGGAGCAGCGCCGCGCAGCCAATAGAGTTCTGCACCCCGTCGTCGTCGATCACCTCGGCGCTCAGCAGGTGCTTCAGCTCGCTCTTGCCGGTCAGGTCGGCATAGGCCTGCACCAGGGCGCGGTCGAGGATGTCCAGCACTGCGTTCAGCGCCCCGGTCTTGCGCCGGGCCCAGACGATCAGGTGCAGCAGCGGCGACCGACCCGCCTCGCCGAAGCAGCCGTCCTCTGCCGTGGCGTCGAAGTCGTACAGATAGACGGCCTTGATGCTCTCGTCCCACGCGCCGAGCCACTCGGCGGCCTGGTTGGCCAGGCTGTAGTAGACGTAGCCGACCGCGCCCGGGTCGCTCTGTTGCAGGCGGCTGATCACTGCCTGACGGCTGTCCAGGGCCATCTTTTGCGCGCAAAAGTCCAGCGCCTGGCTCATCGCTCCCTCGGCCATACTGACCGCGTCCGACAACACCAACTCGAGGTCTGCCGTCTGCGCCTTGCGAGTAGTCTGTGTACGAGTGTCCATTTTCATCTCCTCCATATTTGAATTGGGCTAATCTCTCCCTGTTTGTGGCCCTATCGTACCACAGACCCCGTGAGAAACGCATAGAAACGAGCGGCCAGTTTCTGAAAAAAGCATGAAAAAGCACGTAGAGACGCCCATTGGGCGTCTCTACGTGGGGCGAGAGAGCCGAACCCGGCCACCGGCCAGCCCTCGTTCGGTCGCTAGAGCGTCGGCGCACAGGTGCCCTCTGGACAGGCCAGCATATAGCCAACCCCCTGAGAGGTGAGGATGTACTGGGGATTGGCGGGATCGTCCTCCAGCTTGCGGCGCAGGTAACGGATGTAGGCGCGCAGGTAGTCCACGTCGTTGATGTACTCCGGCCCCCACACCGCGGTCAGCAGTTCCTGGTGGGAGAGGACACAGTTGGCGTGGACGGCCAATTCGCGCAGCAGGGCATACTCGGTACGGGTGAGGGGAACACGCTGACCGCGCACGTGGACCAGGCGCCGCGCAAAGTCCACCTGCAGTTCGCCACAGGTCCAAACGGTCGTCACGATGCCCTCCGGCTGCCGCGTGCGCCGCAGCACTGCCCGCACCCGCGCCACCAGTTCCTTGGCGTTGAACGGCTTGGTCAGGTAATCATCCGCGCCCACGTCGAAACCGCGCAACATGTCGGCTTCCTGAGCCTTGGCGGTGAGCATAATGATCGGCACATCGGAGAACTCGCGGATGCGCTGGCAGACCTGATAGCCGTCCGGCCCACTGCCCAGCAGAATATCCAGCAGCACCAGGTCGGGCTGCTCCAGGGCGACCATTTCGATGGCCGACTGGCCGTTGATGGCGGCGACCATCTCATAGCCCATCGCTTTGAGCACTTCGGTCACCAGGCGCACGACACGCGGTTCGTCGTCAACGATGAGGATTTTCGCTTCCATAGGCTATTCCTCCTGCCCGACAGGTTCCTGCCCGGCGCGGTGGATCGGCAACGTGAAATAGAGGATCGTCCCCTGGCCCAGCTCGCTCTCGGCCCAGATGCGCCCGCCGTGCGACTCAACGATGGCGTGGCAGATGGGCAGTCCCAGGCCCGACCCGACGACGTGGCGGCCCAGGCCCGACTCGATGCGGAAATACTTCTCGAAGAGGCGGTTGAGGTGCTCCGGAGCGATGCCGACCCCCTGGTCGGCGACGCTGATCGTCACCTCGTTCTCCCCCACCTGGCCACGGACCACGACCAGCCCACCGTCCGGCGAGTACTTGACGGCGTTATCCAGCAGGTTGCGCAGCACCTGGGCGACGCGGTCGGGGTCGGCGTCAATGACCGGAAACTCGCGCGGAAAGTCCACCATGAAGCGGTGCTTCTGGCTGATATGGGCGAAATCTTCCACCAGGGCCTTAGCCAGACGCGGCAGCATCACCGGCTGGAGCTCCAGTTTCAGGAAGCCGGCCTCGATGATCGAGGACTCCAGCAGGTCCTGGATCAGGCCCTGCAGGACCGAACACTCCTCGTCAATGATCTGCAGAAACTCGCGCTGCGCGGCCGGGCTGAAGAGACCCTCGTCCATCAGTAGGGCTGTGGAATAGCCCTTGATCGAGGTCAGCGGCGTGCGCATCTCGTGAGCCAGGGTGGAGATGACCTCAGCCTTCAGGCGGTTCGCTTCCTCGAGGGCGCGGGTGTCTTGTAGCTCCTTGCGCAGGCGGGCGTTCTCAATGGCCAGGGCGACCAGGTCAGAGACAGCCAGGAGAAACGGGAGGTCATCGACGCCAAAACTGCCAGCCTGGGTGTGATTTTCCAGCAGGAAGACACCCACCCTGGCCTGGGTGGTGATCAACGGGATGCAGACAGCACTGAGCGGGGGGCCGATAGCGGAGGAAGCCTGCTTCCACAGCTCCAGGTGCTCTGGGGTCAGGTTGGCCCGCGCCCGGGCGATGTCGTCAGGGGTAGGGTACAGCTCAGCCTCGCCCGTGGCGATCACCCGCCCGCCCATCGCCTCGCCCAGCGCCAGGTGGATCTTTTTCAGCGCGGCCATGTCGTATCCCTGGGCAGCCACGACGCTCAACTGTTCCTTTTCGGGATCGTACAGCGAGAGGATGCCCGAATCCGCCGCTTCCCAGGAGTCAATCAGGCAGGCGAGCAACCTGGGCAACAGGGTGCCCAGGTCATACCCGCCGGCCAGCACGCGGGCAACCTCGAACATCGTGCGCAGTTTGGGGTCCTGCTGCTCCACTGCCCGCGCCATCCCGGCTCGGGCATCCTTCACCGACCGTTCCACGGGTGACATGTCCGCTCTGCCTCCATCGTGTTGGTCAACTGTGCCTATGATACCACGGATACCTGACCGTGCCAAGTGGACAAAACAGAACCCCGGCCCCACGGAGGGGACCGGGGTTCGGAGTTGTCAGAGGATGGGCTAAACCCAACCGCGCAGCTTGCAGGCCTCGGCGACGCGCTGGACCGAGACGATGTAAGCGCCCATGCGGTTGTTGACCTTGTACTTCTGGGCAGTCTCGTGGACGGCGTGGAAGGCGGCGGTCATCTTCTT
>Ga0129299_1003027_pt1 | contig 11062 bp, 8 predicted proteins | sample ConPoolayeCmetaG_FD_94477 | JGI IMG/M metagenome (GOLD analysis project Ga0129299, IMG submission 94477) | Hot spring microbial mat communities from California, USA to study Microbial Dark Matter (Phase II) - Cone Pool mat layer C metaG ... | reverse complement strand
CGCCCCTCTCCCGCGCGCGGGAGAGGGGCGGGGCGTGAGGGCCAATCAGCTCCCGCGCGCGGGAGAGGGGCGGGGCGTGAGGGCCAATCAGCGCATCCCAACGCCATAAAGCCCCTCGGCGCTCATGTGTTCTGTCCGCCCCTAAACCAGCCTCCCCCCGCTGGGGGGAGGCGCCGGTTGCCCGCTCCCAGCGGGGGCGGGTCAGGGAGGAGGCCGGCGCCGTGCCCGCGGCGCCGCAATGCGGGCGGGACGCCCGCGCTCCCGGGCCATGTTCATTGGGAGGGCTACGCCCTCCCAGGAACACTCTATGGTCATCCCGTCGGGGTGCGGCGCAGCCGCATGGACGGCTACGTGCGACTATACCAGATAGGGCGTACCAGCGCAACTCGCGGCGCTCAGGCGATGACATTGCGTAGCACCCCGAGGGCGGTAGCCTCCAGTTCCACCACATCATCGCGTTCCAGCCAGGGGCCGTAGCCGCCGCCGCTCTCGAGGAGGGTGCCGCCGCCTACGGCGCCGCTGGCGATCACATCGCCGGGGTAGAGGGTCACACCGCGGCTGGCGTGGGCGATCAGTTCGGCGAAGCTGTAGAACTGGTTGCCGCTCACGGCGCGGCAGCGTTCGATGCCGTTGACGCGCCCGCTGAGCACCAGGTTCAGGCGCCCGTCGTCATCGGCGTACAGTTCAAGTTCATCGGGCGTGACCAGCCAGGGGCCGAGGGAGGTGGCAAAATCGCGCGACTTGGCCGGGCCGCGGCCCAGGGCCTGTTCGTTCTCTTCGGCATCACGATCCACCCAGGCATTCACCAGCGTATAGCCGGCGATCGCCGCCGGGGCCTCTTCGGGCAGCAGGTCACGCGCCTGCCGGCCAATCACGCAGGCCAGGCCGAGGGCATAATCGAGCATGGCGCCCCGGGGCATCGGAACGGCTTCATCGGGGCCGAAGACAGCGCCGTGGTTGGCGAAGGAGAACATCGGGCCACGGTACCACGCCTCGGGCAGCCCGGCGCCGCGGAGGGTCCGCACGGCGATGGCGTGCTCCTCGAAGCTCTCGTAGACGCGCAGACTGGTGGGGCGGGGGAGCGGCGCCAGGAGCCGCACCTGGCTGAGCGGCAGCAGCAACGCCGCCCCGCCAATCGAGAGGCCGCCGGCAAGTCCGGCTGGCTCCTCGCCGGGCCACTCTGCCTCTGACCCGGCCAGCTCGCCGCCGAGCATGTGCGTCACCGCGGCCAGAATATCGGCGGCGCTCTCGAGGTTGACCTCGTTCTGGTCGGCGCGGAGGAGGCTGGCCATGTCCCAGCGCAGACCCTCGGCCTCTTCGATCACCAGGGGCGCGGCGACCGCCAGATCAACCACTGTATCGCCGAGGAGGGCGCCGGCGCGCGGCGCGCCATCGGGTGGCACAAAGGAAATCAGTCGCATAGGTCCCCACGCGGCTCCGCCGCACGACAACAGGGAGACACAAAGGTTGCGCCGGGAGGGCGCGGCCCCGCCGGACCCTCCCGGCCCGTGGGCAGGGCGGCGGTCACAGGTTCCCTCGGCGGGCCTGCTCGCGCTCGATGGCCTCGAAGAGCGCTTTGAAGTTGCCTTTACCGAAGCCGCGGCTGCCCTTGCGCTGGATGATCTCAATAAAGAGCGTGGGCCGGTCCTGCATCGGCTGGCTGAAGATCTGGAGCAGGTAGCCCTCGTCGTCGCGGTCAACCAGGATGTTGCGCTCCTGGAGGGCCTGGCGGCTCTCCTCAATCGCGCCCACGCGGCGTTCGAGGTCGTCGTAGTACGCTGCTGGAACGGTGAGAAACGGAATGCCCGCGGCGCGCAGCGCGTCCACCGTGGCGCAGATGTCGCTGGTCGCCAGGGCGATGTGCTGCACCCCGGGGCCGCCGTTGTACTCGAGGTATTCGGCAATCTGGCTCTTCTTGCGACCTTCGGCCGGTTCGTTGATCGGAAACTTGATCTTTCCACCACCGTTCTGCATCACCTTGGACATCAGCGCCGAATAGTCGGTGGCAATATCGCGATCGTCGAAGTGCACCAGTTGCTGAAAGCCGAGCACGTCGCGGTAGAACGCCACCCAGTGGTCCATCGCGCCGGCTTCGACATTGCCGACGACATGGTCAATGGCGAAGATGCCGGTGTCGGGCGCGGGCGTCTGGGGCGCGAGGGGCCGGAAGCCGGGCATGAACGGCCCTTCGTAGCCATCGCGTTCGATAAAACTATGGACGGTATCGCCATAGGCGGCGATGGTCGCTTGAACCACGCGCCCATGAGCGTCCTCGAAGCTCACCGGCTCGCGGACGCCGATGGCCCCGTTCCGCAGCGCGGCGGCATAGGCCGCGGCAGCGTCGCGCACTCGTAGGGCGACATCTTTCACCCCATCGCCGTGGCGGGCGAGGTGGGCGCTGATAGGGTGATCGGGGAGCAGCGGCGCGGTAAGGACGAAGCGCACCTCACGACGTTGCAGCACGTAGCTGGCCCGGTCGCGCAGGCCGGTTTCCAGGCCGGCGTAGGCCATCGGGGCCAGACCGAGGGTGCTGCGGTAGAAGTGCGCCGCCTGCCGCGCGTTGCTGACGTAAAACTCGATGTAATCTATGCCCAGAAAGTCAAGCGCATCCTGTGCAGGGTGCATGGATTGAATCCTTAATATAAATATATAGTGGCGCATCTGGCACGTCAGCCGTCCATGCGGCTCTGCCGCACACCAACAAGGTGAAACAAGGGTCATTCCTGGGAGGGCTCTGCCCTCCCATACCCTCCCCCGGGCGAGGGTGTGGGGAAACCCGGTTTTCCCACACCGCTCCTCCGAGGAACCATGTTCACGTCAGAGCCATCCATGCGGCTCTGCCACACACCGACGGGATGAACATACTTCTTGGGAGGGCGTAGCCCTCCCAAACCCTCCCACCGGGTGGGGGTATGGGGAAACCCGGTTTCCCCATACCCCTCCTCCGAGGCGGGGGAACTGCGGAGGACCTGGCCCTCCGCAACCCTCCAACGGTGCCAGGCCAGAGGGCGCGTTCAAGAAAGCGCAGCCATACCGCGCCCCCATCCATGGCATGATACCGGGGGTTGTGGGGGGTGTCAAAACCGGGGAGCGTGGGTAGCTTGCCCGCGGCGATGCGACGAGGGCGTTCCGCCCGCGCTCCCAGGCGCGAGGGTTACCCGGGGGGAACACTTTTACCTACCGGAAAGTGCAAGCCCGTGCACCAGTGCTGCTCCTTACTAACAAACCGGACGCGGTCGACTCCTGGCGGGGAGAGGTGGCGAGCCGCGCACTCCTCCACCGCGCACGTCCTGTTCATCAACAGACAATCCCCTGAGCTGCGGAGGATCCCGTGGACGATCAGCTTAGCACGGGTATGCCCGCGATGGTGGCGTTGCTTCTCGACGAAGGGGCGCGACTCTGGCTCGAAGGCGCCTTGAGCGCGGCGCAGACGCGCCTGGAACGAGCGTTCGAAATGGCCGAGAACATCGGCAGCACCGCGGGGCGCCTGGGCGCCATGCAACTGCTTGCCAGCCTGGCCTTTGCGTGCGGCGATCTGGAGGAATGTTACGCGCTGCACAGCGCCGTGCTCAGCGAGTGCCGCGCCCTGCGCCTGGACATCGGCGTGGCGTCGTCGCTGCACAACCTGGGCCTCGTCGCGGCCTGCCGGGGCGACTTCGAAACGGCCCGCGGCATGATCGTCGCGGCGATCAACGTCTACACCGTCATTGGGCGTCTTGATGCCGCGGCTGCGGCGCGGGCCAATCTGCGGCGCCTGGTGGGATCATGACCACGGGCCCTGAATGGAGGGTCCGGGAGGGCCGCCCCCTCCCGGACCCTCTGCTACCATTTGTTGGTGTGCAGCGTAGCCCTCAAGCAGGGGGATGGGGAAACCTGGTTTCCCCATGATCGGGAGGGGCACGGGGAGGGCTGGCCCTTATAGGCGCGAACGTAACGGGCGAGGGCTTCCTGAAGCGGCAACATGGGAGGGCACGCGCTCAGAATCGCCCCAGAAAGCCCGTCGAGAGCTGTGCCCCCGGGCTGTATCGCCCTCTGGCAAGCCGTCTGTGGCTTCACAGAGCCACACGCTTACGTTCGCGCTTATAGGGCTTGCCCTCCCCGAAAACTCCCTTATTATACCATTGTTGATTGCCGATTTTGGATTGTGGATTGCCCCGCAGGGCGTCACCGTGCGATCCGGCACTCCGACCAATGCGGAAAGTTCAACAGGAAATGGTATTATATCCGTCAAAGCTGCTTTGACGGGCTACCGGGGAGGGTCAGGGCTACGTCAAAGTCCGGTTGATCGTTCGCGCCGTGGGCGTAAACGCCTCGGCTCCTGGTGCGAAGGCCACCTGCGTGGCCTGTCGAGCCCGCGCAGGCGGGCTTCGCATAGGCTCGCCCGCGGCTTCAGTCGCCGGGCGGACGACTTTGATGTAGCCCTGGGGAGGGTGTGGAAGACTGTACAGGCGTGCCCGGACTGCGTATACTGTGAGGGAGAATCACGGTTACCCCCTGCGCTGAAGGGCGTACCTGCGTCATGGACAGTTCATCCACCCCGATATCACCTCTGGCCAGTGGAGCAGCATCGGTCGAGGCCTTGCGCCAGGCCCTGGCTGCCGAGCGGCGCGCGCGCCAGGTGGCCGAGGTGCTCCATGCCTCGCACATTGCCCTTTCGCGCAGCCTCGATCCCCAGGTGGTGACGACCACCCTGCTGGCGCATATGGCCCAGCTCGTGCCGTACGACAGCGCCTGCGTCATGCTGCTGGAGAGCGACGAGATGCTGCGCGTCCGCGCCACCCGCGGGTACGAGGCGTTCACCGATCCGGCGCAGGTGGCCGGGTTGAGCATCAACCCGGCGGAGGACCCGCTCTTCCAGCCGTTGATTGCGCGGCGACGCAGTTTCGTGGTGCTCGACACAGTGCGCACGGCCAGTTGGCGCGCGCGGCCAGGGCTCGAGCACGTCCGCAACTGGTTCGCGGTACCCCTTGTCGCCGGGGAAGAAGTGATCGGGTTCTTCTGCGCCGACAAGACGGTCCCGGCCTTCTTTACCCCCGAGCACGTCAACACGGCCGAATTGCTGGCCATCCCCGCGGCGATCGCTCTCCAGAACGCGCGGCTCTTCGCCCAGGTGCAGGCCGGCCAGGCGCGCTTGCAGGCCCTCTCCGAGCGCCTGGTGGCGGTGCAGGAGGCCGAGCGGGCGCACCTGGCCCGCGAGTTGCACGACGAGATCGGCCAGATGCTGACGGCCCTGAGCCTGGCCCTGACGGTCGGCCCCCGCGCCAGTCCCGAGGCCTTGCGCGAACGGATGATCCAGGCGCAGCGCCAGGTGAACCAGTTGACGGCTCAGGTGCGCGCCCTCTCCTTGAACCTCCGCCCGGCCATGCTCGATGATCTGGGCCTGCTTCCCGCCCTGTTCTGGTTCACGCGCCGCTACACCGACCAGACGGGGATTCAGGTGCAGTTGCAGCATGCCGGCCTCGACCGGCCCATTCCGCAGGCGGTGGCGAGCACGGCCTACCGTGTGGTGCAGGAGGCCCTGACCAACGTGGCGCGTCACGCCGGGGTGGACCACGCCCGCGCCCAGGTCTGGGCCACTGACGATATGCTGGCGGTGCAGGTGGTGGACGAGGGTCGCGGGTTCGAGGCTGACAAACTGCCCGCCAGCGATTCGCTGGGTCTGGCGGGGATGGCCGAGCGTGTGCGCCTGGCCGGCGGCACGCTGACCATCGAAACGGCGCCGAATGCCGGAACGCGTATTCTTGCCGAACTGCCGTTACCGACCTGGAAGGAAAGCGACCGATGCGACCACTGACGATCGTGCTGGCCGACGATCACCATGTCGTACGCAGCGGCCTGCGGGTGCTGCTAGAGAACGAAATGAACTGTACGGTGGTTGGTGAGGCAGGCAATGGCCCCGAGGCGCTGGCCATGGTTGAGCGGCTCCAGCCCGACCTGTTGATCGCCGACCTGATGATGCCAGGGTTGAGCGGCCTGGAAGTGGCGCGCCAGGCCCGCATCGTCTCACCAAACACCCGGATCGTCATCCTCTCGATGCACGCTGACGAGTCGTATGTGCGCGAGGCCCTGCGCGCCGGCGTTACCGCCTACGTGCTCAAAGAAACCCTTTCCACGGAGTTCCTGTACGCTATCCAGCAGGCGGCCCAGGGGCGCCGCTACCTCAGCCCGCCGCTCTCTGACCGGGCGATTGATGCCTACGCCAGCCAGACGGCGGAGACCAACCTGGACCTGTACGAGACCCTGACGGCCCGCGAGCGCGAGATCCTCTACCTGGCGGCCCAGGGCCTCACCAGCGCCGAGATCGCCGAGCATTTGATGATCGGCGTGCGGACGGTGGATACTCACCGGGCGAGCATGATGCGCAAACTCGGCCTGCACACGCCCCTGGATCTTATTCGTTACGCCGTGCGGCGCGGGATTGTCACCCTGGACGGGTGATGCGCCGCGGGGTTGTTCCTGGGAGGGCGCAGCCCTCCCAGAACCTCCCACGGGCGGGGGCGTGGGGAAACCCGGTTTCCCCACACCCCTCGCCGAGGGCGTATGTTCACGTTAGCCGTCCATGCGGCTGCGCCGCACACCGACGGGATGAACATAATTCCTGGGAGGGCGCAGCCCTCCCAAACCCTCCCACGGGGTGGGGGTAGGGGGAAACCAGGTTTCCCCCTACCCCTGCTTGAGGGCGAGGCCCTCCCGCGGGCGGGGGCGTGGGGGAACCTGGTTCCCCCATTTTCACATTAGCCGTCCATGCGGCTCGCGCCGCACACCGACGGGATGAACATAATTCTTGGGAGGGCGCAGCCCTCCCAAACCCGCCCACCGGGTGAAAGGCTGGGGAAACCGGGTTTCCCCAGCCCCCCCGCGTGCGGGCTGCGCCCTCCCGAAACCTCCCACCGGGTGACGGGCTGGGGAAACCGGGTTTCCCCAGCCCCCTCCTCCCCGTAGGAATTGCAGGCCCCTTCCGCAAACCTACAGAGCGTCGTTCAGTAAATCTACGGAGCGCTTTGCCAGGGATGAGGGGGTATACTTCAGAACGAAGCCGGAGGGTCGGCAATGGAGCCGGCCCTCCGGCTGCGTTTGCGTCTCTCACCCCCCTTCCTGCGGGCGGGCGGTGGGCTCAGGCCCCGGGTCGCGGGTCTCCGACCCGCATCCGCGTGGGGGCGCAGCCCTCCCCCAACCCTCCCGCGGGCGCGGGTGTAAGGAAACCCGGTTGCCCTATATACTCTTAGATGGGCCAGGTCGGGCTGGCAGACCTCTGACCGCTGCCACGAGGTGAAGGCGCCACCAGGGTGGGCGTAGGCGTGGCCCCGGGCACCTCGCAACCCCACTGGCTCACCCGCTCGCGACCGTCGCGTTTGCGAACTTCCACCAGATACTGCCCCGGCCGCTCGGGGCCAATCATCAGGTCGATGCTGAAGGTCCCGTCGGCCCGGCTGAAGCCGCCGCCTACGGGACGGTTGTTGAAGTAGGCCAGCAGCGCGGTGCTGGGCGGCCCTGAGCCTGCCAGTGTAATGGTTGTGCCGGGAACGCACACCAGGGTTTCGATGCCCTCCGGCAGGGCGGTGGTGGGCGTCGGCGTGGGGCCGGTTGGAGCCGGAGGGCGCGTGCGGGTGGGGGCAACGGTAAATGTAGCCGTCGGTATCTGCCGGGTAGGCGTTGCGGTCGGGCTGGTGGTAGCCGTAGCGGTTGCGGTCGTCGTGGCCGTTGGCGTTGACTGAGACTGGGCTGTCTGGGTAGGCGTGCTGGTGCTGGTCGCTCCGGGGTAGGGCTCGTTTTGCTGGCCTCTCGGGCAGGAGTTGGGGTCAGGATACGGGCAACTAGTACTCTGGGCGATAGAGACAGGAGATGTCGCGGGCAACGCGCCGACGAGCAGGGCCAGCATCAACACGGCGAACACCATGACCAGACTGAGCGGCAGGGTGATACTACGTTGTGGCATAGGCGGGGGTGGCGTGGCATCCAGAGCATATGGATGGTAGGCCGCTAAGCGCCGGAGGCACGGTCAAGCAGGTCCTGAAAGACGTTGAACGGCTGCGCTCCGATAATGCGCCGATCACCAATGAGAAAGACCGGACGCGAGCGGACGCCCTCGGCCAGGGCCGCCTCGTCATCGGCTCGAACGGCGGCCTCGTGGGTCCCGGCGGCGAGACAGGCGCGCAGGGCGTCCACATCAACCCCGGCTTCCGCGGCGGCGGCTTCGACGCCCGCCAGGGTCTCGGTATACAGTTGATTGTAACGCCGATATATCGCCTGGCGCATCTCCCAGAAGCGGCCCTGGTCGGCGGCGCACTCAGCGGCTTCCGCCAGCAGTTCGGATCGCTCGCCGAGTTGCAACACGTGGCGGTAGACCAGGCGCACCTTGCCGGGTTGTATGTATTCATTCACGATACGTGGCTCCGTCTCCAGCACGTGGAGCGCGCAGGCCGTGCAGAGAAAATCGGAGTACATCACGAGGGTGACCGGCGCCTCGGGGTTGCCGAGCAGATGGTAGCCCTCGGGAGTACGCGAACGGGGCACCCCCGCGTAGGCCTCGGTGGCGGCCCCGGTCGCCGCGCCGGGCGTCACGGCTGTCGCCGCGGGCGGGGGGGAGGTCGCGGGTGGCGTTACGGATGCCGGGGCCTCGGGCGTTGGTGAAGGCAGCGGCACTTGCTGGCCGGCCTGGCCGCTACAGGCGGCCAGCCAGACGACTATGGTTGCCACGATGCCAGCGATGACGTAACGAAGCCTCACGCAAACCCCCGCGATGACCGGATAGGACACACCTAGATCACTGTACCATATCTATGTAACCACTACAAGGTTGTGCGTACGTGTTCACATTTCTCCTGGGAGCGCGGGCAGCTTGCCCCCGCGGACGCGCGACGGGGGTGAAACGCTCTCGCTCGCAGGCGCGTGGGTTACCCCAGGTGTGAACAGGCACGGTTGTGCCTGGCTTTGCGACCAGGTGTTCTGTCAGGTATAATGACAGGACCGGTCATCGGAGGTCCAGGCATGGCTTCATTGTCGCTGTATCGCAAATGGCGCTCCCAGACGTTCGAGGAACTCGTCGGCCAGGAGCACGTGGTGCAGACACTGCGCAATGCCATTATCGAGGAGCGCGTGGCCCACGCCTACCTGTTCACCGGGCCGCGGGGGGTGGGCAAGACGAGTGTGGCCCGTCTGCTTGCCAAGGCGGTGAATTGTCTGGCCGCCGATCGCGCGGCCAGGCCATGCGGCGCCTGTGCGATGTGCCAGGAGATCGCCGAGGGCCGCGCGGTGGACATCATCGAGATGGACGCAGCCTCGAACACCAGCGTTGAGGACGCCCGGGCGCTGATCAGCGGGGTGATGACGCGGCCGACCCGTGGGCGCTACCGCGTCTACATCATCGACGAGGCGCATATGCTCTCCACGGCCGCTTTCAATGCCCTGTTGAAGACGCTGGAAGAGCCGCCCGAGCATGCGATCTTCGTGCTGGCGACCACGGAGGTGCACAAGGTTCCGGCGACCATTCTGTCGCGCTGCCAGCGCTTCACGTTTACGCGCCACGGCATCGCCAGCACTGCCGCGCACCTGCGCCGCGTGGCGGCCTCCGAGGGGGTCACGCTGGAGCCGGGGGCAGCGGAGGCCATCGCCCGCGCCGCCACGGGCAGCCTGCGCGATGCCCTGGGGGTGCTGGAGCAACTGGCTTCCTTCACCAGCGGCCACATCAGTGTCGCGCAGGTGCAGAGCCTGTTGGGGATGACCTCGGCCGCCGAGGTGGCCGCACTGATTGAGGCGCTGCTGGAGGACGACGCGGCGGCGGCGCTGCGGGCGGTGAACGGCGTGGCCGACCAGGGGGCCGATTTGCGCCAGTTCACCCGCGATGTGGTGGAGCGGCTGCGCTCGCTGTTGCTGCTGCTGGCCGCCGGTGACCATGCGCTCGCCGATGTCGGCGACGATGAGCGTGAGTTGATGGCGGCCTGGGCGCAACGGGCCGACACCGGGCGCTTGCTGCACTGGGTGAAGCTGTTCAGCGCCCTGGATTACCAGTTGCGCACGACGCCCTACGGGCAGTTGCCGCTGGAACTGGCGGTTGTCGAGGCCCTGGTGGGCCAGCCCGCGGCGCCCGCGGCGCCCGCGCGACGCTCCGAGGGGTCTGGCGCGCGGGCGCCGCTGAGCCAGCCTGCCGCGCCTGTCCGACGCGCCGCGCCGCCGCTCCCGGCCGAGGCGTCTGTCCCGGCGAAGCCTCAGGCTCCTCGCGCCGCGCCGCCGCTCCCAGCCGAGGCGTCTGTCCCGGCGAAGCCTCAGGCTCCTCCCCCCACCCCGCGGAGCGAGGCCGCGCCGCCGAACGTCACTGCCGCGCCGCCGCCGGCCAGGCCTGAGCCGGTGCCGCCGGACGAGGCGACGCCGGCCGTCCCTGATCCCGGGTCGGACCTTCCCCCTCCCTCCCCTACGCCTGCCTCCGCCGCGCCGGTGGCCCGTTCACCCGAGGCGGCGGCGGCCGCCAACGCCGACTTCTCGCTGCTCGAACTGGTAGAGGCCCACTGGGAGGAGATCAAACGCGATGTGCGGCCGCGCAGCCCGACGGTGCAGGCGCTGCTCCACAGCGTGCGCCCGATTGATGTCGAGGGCAACACGGTGGTGTTGCTGGCCGCCTCGCCCTTCCACAAGGAGAACCTGGAGAAGGCCCAGAACCGCCGCATCGTCGAAGAGGTCATGCAACGGCGCCTGGGCGTTACGCTCGCGCTGCGCTGCACCATCGAAGCCCGCGCCGAGTCACGCGATCTTCGCAGCCAGATCCGCGAGGCCCGCAAGGACGATCTGGTGCGCGCGGCGATGAATATCTTCGAGGCCCATATCGTGGATATTGAACCCCCGGAGTCGGGGTAGGACCATCAGGGGCGGGGGATGGGGAAATCCGGTTTCCCCATCCCCCTGCGCAAGGGCTGCGGCCTCACCTTCCCGCGGGCGGGGGGATGGGGGAACCTGGTTCCCCCCATGTTCACGTCAGGCGTGAATCGGTACGGCGCGGCGTAAGTGTTCACATATCTCCTGGGAGCGCGGGCATCTTGCCCGCGGAGAAGCGACGGGGACGAAACGCCCT
>Ga0129299_1003026_pt1 | contig 11063 bp, 8 predicted proteins | sample ConPoolayeCmetaG_FD_94477 | JGI IMG/M metagenome (GOLD analysis project Ga0129299, IMG submission 94477) | Hot spring microbial mat communities from California, USA to study Microbial Dark Matter (Phase II) - Cone Pool mat layer C metaG ... | reverse complement strand
CGCCGGGTCTGTGACCCGGTGGGCCCCACTGGCGGGGGTCACAGACCCCCGCCGAGCAATGGGGTGTCCCACGTCGGCGTTTTGCTTCGAACACCCGTGGCCTCCCACTGGCAAGGTGACAAGAGTTTTGTGGTATAATAGTAATAGAGGCGATTGCCGCATGGAAATCCAGTTTCACGGCGCGACGCAGACGGTCACCGGCTCACAGTTCATCCTGACAGTGAATGGCAGTCGGGTACTGCTGGAGTGCGGCCTCTTCCAGGGGCGGCGCAAAGAGAGCTATGAGCGCAACCGCAACCTGCCCTTCGACGCGACCAGCGTGGAGGCCATGATTCTCTCGCACGCCCACATTGACCATTCGGGCAATATCCCCAACCTGGTGCGCAGCGGTTTCGATGGCCCTATCTATTGCACGTTTGCCACGCGCGACCTCTGCTCGGCCATGCTGCGCGACTCGGCCTACATCCACGAGCAAGACGCGGCCTATATCAACAAGAAGCGGGCCCGGCGGGGCGAGCCGCCGATCGAGCCGCTCTACACCTACGCCGACGCGGTTGCCAGCCTGGAGCACTTTGTCAGCGTGGGCTATGATCGGCCCGTGGTGGTTGCTCCAGGGGTCATCTGCACCTTCCTGGATGCGGGGCACATTCTCGGCTCGGCAATGGTGCTGCTGGACTTGGAAGAGGATGGGCGGAAGAGGCGGCTGCTCTTTACCGGCGACCTGGGCCGCAGGGACATGCCCATCCTGCGCGATCCCACGCCGGCACCGCCAGCCGACATTCTGCTCACCGAGTCGACCTATGGCGACCGTCTGCATCCATCGCCGCCAGAGGCAGAGGCGCGCCTGCGCGATGTCGTCGTCGAGACGTGCATCAGGAAGGGCGGCAAGGTCATCATCCCCTGCTTTGCCGTTGGCCGCACGCAGGAAATCGTCTATGCGCTGCACCGCCTCAGCCTGGCGCACGAGATTCCCGATGTCCCCATCTTTGTCGACAGCCCCCTGGCGGTCAACGTCACCGAGATCTTTCGTCTGCATCCAGAGTGCTACGACGAAGAACTGCGGGCCTTTATCGACCAGGACGGCCATCTCGATCCCTTTGGCTTCCGTCGGCTGCGCTATGTGCGCGAGGTGGAGGATTCGAAGGCGATCAACGACATGGAGGGTCCGGCGATCATCATCAGCGCCTCCGGCATGTGCGAGGCAGGCCGCATTCTCCATCATCTCAAGCACAATATCTGGAATCCGCGCAACACGGTGCTCATCGTCGGCTGGCAGGCGCCCAACACGCTGGGGCGGCGGCTGGTGGAGAAGCAGTCGCCGGTGCGCATCTTTGACGAAGAGTACCCCGTCCGCGCGCGGATCGAGGTGATCAACGGCTACAGCGCCCACGCTGACCAGGCCGAGCTTCTGGACTGGGCCGCGCCGATCCTTCCTGTCCTGAAGCAGACTTTTGTGGTCCACGGCGACCCCGCCGCTGCCAACAAGCTGGCCGACTTGCTGCGCCAGAGCGGAGCGGCCGTGGTCGAGGTGCCCGAAACAGAAACCACTTATCCGCTTTTGTGAGGAGCAAAAACATGACGACGATGAATCTCTGGCGTGAACTGCCGCCGGGGCCGGATGCGCCCAAAGTGATCTATGTGGTGGTCGAAATTCCCAAGCGCTCGCGTAACAAGTACGAGTATGACGCGAATGGCGGGTTCATCAAGCTCGACCGGGTGCTCTATTCCTCCCTGCACTACCCCGGCGACTATGGTTTTATCCCGCGCACAGTGCATGATGACGGCGACCCGTTGGACGTGCTGGTGATGACCAACGAGCCGACCTTTTCCGGTTGCGTCATCGAAGCGCGGCCGCTGGGCATCTTTCACCTCATAGACCGGGATTTGCTGGACGACAAGATCCTCGCCGTGCCGCACACCGATCCCCTCTTCGATGCCTATCGCACTCTCGACGATGTCCCGCCGCATTTCCTGGAAGAGGTTGCCCACTTTTTCAATGTCTACAAAGACCTCGAAGCAGCGACGGTCGAGGGCAGGGGCTGGGAAGGGCTGGAAAAAGCTCACCGCGAGATCGATCGCGCCATCGAGATGTACGCGCACTTGATGCGGACGAGCCGGTAGCGATGTCGAAGAAACAGTGGTTGGTGGTCATTGTCTTGGGCGTTCTCGACTGCCTGGTTTTCGGTTGTCTCATTGGGACGATGGTGTTTGCGCCGCGCTTTATGGCCAGTACGCCCACGCCTGCTCCTACATTCTTCCCCACGCCGACGGCCACCCTCGAGCCGACGTATACCCCCACGTCGACCTTCACTCCCGCGCCGACGCCGACGTTTCGTCCGACGCCAACTTTGCGCCCGACTTATACCCCTCTGGCCTTCCCCACCTCCACGCCCACGCCGATCCCCGAGGTCGAGCTGCTGGAGAATGGCAGCTTTGACCAGATCTATAGCGAGCGGGTGCCGGGGTGGGAGGTTGCGGCGGAGGTCAACTGGCAGCCAGGCGATCCCTTTGATCCTGCCACGTCCTACGGCGCGCCGTACTTCAAGCGGGCAGATGACCCTGTGCGCTACATCAACGGCGCCACACTGCAGATCGAATCGGCGCACCAGTACGTCAAGTTTCGTGTCATCCTCTACCAGACGGTTGAGCTGGCGGCAGGGACGCGGGTGCAGTTTGCGGCCAAAGCGGGCGGCTTTTCCAGTCCCGGCGGCATCATCATCCGCATCGGCATCGACCCGCGCGGACGGCCGGCCTGTCAGGGTGGGCTGTGGTCGGAGGATATGGTGATCGACCAGAACCGGGGCGTGGTCGCGCTGCGCTCGCCGGCGGCGACGGTCGGAGCGGAAGGCCGCGTGACGGTCTGCCTCTTTGCCGAGCCGCAGTACGCCGTGGTCTCTAAAGCCGCGTACTTTGACGACGCCGAACTGCTGATCCTGCCGACGGACTGACGGCCTGGCTGATAGACTGGTTACCGTTCCCCAGACTACGGCTGAGGCGGGCAACGGCGCTTCAGCGGGGCGGGCAGAGGCGCCGCAGGGTCTCGAACACGGCGCGCAGGCGCTCCTGCCAGTTCTTTGTCAGCGGGAGGGCGACGGTGCGCCGGCCCACATAGCCCAGCTCGCCGATGCGCTCCTGCACCCTGTGCCGCCCGGCGCTCTCCAGCCAGTCGACATACAGCATGAGCTGGCCGTTCTCCACCAGCGTGTTCCTGACTCCTGCATCGCGGGCCATCAGCTTGAGGCGGAGCTGGAGCATCAGGTTTCTGGCGGAAGGCGGCAGAGGGCCGAAGCGATCCTGCAATTCTGCTTCGATCTCGTTGACCTGGGCCAGCGTGGTCAGATTGGCCAGGCGACGGTAGAGGCGCAGGCGCAGGTTGTTGTCGGGCACATAGTCGGGCGGCAGGCCGATCGCCAGCGGCAGGTCGATGCGGATGTCGCTCAGCGGTTCTGGCGGCGGAGGCTCCCCTCTCTGAAGGGCGCGCAACTGTTGCACTGCCCGCGCCAGCAGCCGCGTGTAGAGGTCAAAGCCGATGGCAGCGATATGCCCGCTCTGGTGCACCCCCAGCACCTCCCCCGCGCCGCGCAGCTCCAGGTCGCGCATGGCGATGGTGTAGCCGGCTCCCAGCTCGCTGGCCTCGCGGATCGTCTCCAGCCGCTGATAGGCGTCGCTGGTGAGGCGGCCGGGGCTGTAGAAAAAGTAGGCAAAGGCCCGCCGACTGCCACGGCCAACCCGCCCGCGCAACTGGTAGAGCTGGGCCAGGCCAAAGCGCTCCGCCTGCTCGACGATGAGCGTGTTGGCATTGGGAATGTCGAGGCCGCTCTCGATGATGCTGGTGCAGAGGAGCACATCGACCTCGCCGGCGGCAAAGCGCACCATGACCTCTTCCAGGTCGCGCTCGCGCATCTGCCCGTGGCCCACGGCCAGGCGCGCCTCCGGCACGATCTGCGCCAGCCGCCGCCGCACTGTCTCGATGGTCTGGACGCGGTTGTGGACGTAAAAGACCTGCCCTGAGCGCTCCATCTCGCGCAGGATTGCCCGCCGCACCACCTGTGGGTCATAGCCGCCCACATAGGTCGAAACCGGCAGCCGCTCCTCCGGCGGCGTCTCGATGATGCTGATGTCGCGCACGCCGCTGAGCGAAAGGTAGAGCGTGCGCGGGATGGGCGTGGCGGTCATGGTCAGCACGTCGACCTCGGTGCGCATCTGCTTGAGCCGCTCTTTGTGCGTCACGCCGAAACGCTGCTCCTCGTCGATGACCACCAGCCCCAGGTCCTTGAAGGCGACATCCCTCTGCAGCAGGCGGTGCGTGCCGATGACAATGTCCACCGTCCCCTCCCGCAGTCCCTCCAGCACGCGCGCCTGCTCGGCTGGCGTGCGGAAGCGGGAGAGCATCTCCACGTTCAGCGGGAAGGGCGCCAGGCGGCGACGGAAGGTGGTCAGGTGCTGTTGGGCCAGAACGGTCGTCGGCACCAGGATGGCGACCTGCTTGCCGTCCATCACCGCCTTGAAGGCGGCGCGCAACGCCACCTCGGTCTTGCCATAGCCCACGTCGCCGCAGACCAGGCGGTCCATAGGCCGGGGGCGCTCCATGTCCGCTTTGACCTCGCTGATGGCGCGGGCCTGGTCGGGGGTCTCCAGGTAGGGGAAACTGGCCTCCAGCTCGGCCTGCCAGGGGGTATCGGGACTGAAGGCATAGCCCGGCGTGATCTCGCGCAGGGCGTACAACTCCAGCAGCTCGCGCGCCATCTCCTCGACGGCGCGGCGGGCCTGGTGTTTGAGCTGCCCCCACTCGGCGCTGCCCAGGCGGCTGAGCTGCGGCGGGCGGTCGTCCGCGCCGACGTAGCGCGCCAGCCGCTCGGCCTGGTAGATGGGCACGTAGAGCAGGTCGCCCTTGTCGTACTCGACCAGCAGGTACTCGCGCTCCTCGCCCTCCACGCGATGGGTCACCAGGCCGCGAAAGATGCCAATGCCATAGTCGATGTGGACGACGGGGTCGTTGAGGCTCAGGTCGGCGTAGAGGGCTTCGGGGGCCATGCGGCGGCGGCGGGCCGGGCGGCGCGGCTCGGGCATGCGCCAGCCAAAGATCTCGGCGTCGCTCACCAGGTGCAGGGACGACTGGCGGGGGTCGTCTGGCCGCAACACCCATCCTTCCTCCAGCGGCCCCTGGACAAAGACCAGGCGGGCGGCGGGCGGCTCTGGCAGTGCCGACACGGGCAGCATGGGCTCGTGCTCTTCGGCCCACAGTTCCGACAGGCGGCGGGCCTGGCGGCTGACGATGACCACGTTCTCGCCCGCCGCCAGCGACTTTTCTACCTCCTCCATCAGGCTGTTCAACTGGCCGCCATAGCGCGGGCCGGGATGGAATGCCGAGGCCAGCTCGGGGAAGGGGTCGCCCTCGCCGTGGCCCAACACCAGCGCCAGGCGGTCCTCCAGGCGTTCCTGCCACTCGTCCCAGGTGACATAGGGCAGCGGATAGTCGGGGGGCAGGTTGCCCTCCTCCTCTGCCGCCTGGCGCAGGCCGATGGCCTCTTCTTCCAGGCTGGCCCAGACGTTGGACAGCTCGGTCGGGTCGTCCACGACCAGCAGGCCATGCCGGGGCAAATAGTCGACCAGGCAGGCAGGATGGCTGTAAAAGTAGGGCAGGTAGAACTCGATGCCGGGGAAGGGCGCGCCGGCCTGTAATCCCTGGCGGTGTTCGCCCAGCCTGGCGGCGATTTCGGGCGCGTGCGGCGCGTCGAGCCAGGCGGCGACCTCCTGCAGCACCCGCGGCCCGTAGCGGGGTAGCGGCTCGCGCGCGGGCGGGATCGTCACCTCCTCCACCGTTCCCGCCGAGCGCTGCGTTGTCGGGTCGAAGCGGCGGATCGACTCGATCTTGTTGCCAAACAGCTCGACGCGCACCGGCGCGACAGCACCGGGCGGGAAAATGTCCAGAATGCCGCCGCGGTGGCTGAACTGGCCCGCCTCCTCCACCACCGTGACCATCTCATAGCCCAGGCCACTCCAGCGGCGGACCGTATCCTCCCCTTCCAGGCTCTGGCCTGCGCCCAGCGTGCGCGTGTTGAGGCGGAACTGTTGCAGCGGGAGGGTGGGCTGCATCAGCGCCCGCGCCGAGGCGACGATCACCACCCCCTCGCCCCGCCCCGCGCCGGCAAGCTGGCAGAGTACGGCCATACGCCCGACGATCGCCTCGCGCGGATAGGGCGCCAGCTCGTAAAAGAGCGTCGGCGATTCGGGAAAGCGCAGGACTTTTTCGGGGTGGGGGTGCCAGTGCCGCAGGGACTGGTGGAGAGCGCGGGCGCGCTCGACGCTGCCGGCGACGACCAAAACAGGCTTCTCGATGTCGCCAGCGAGGGCGGCCAGCAGCGCGGGGCGGGCGGCGCGCAACAGCCCCAACGGGAGCACCGTCTCGCCGGCGGCCATGTCCTGGCGCAGGGCCTGGTAGGATGGCAGCGCCCTGACCCAGGCCAGCAGGCCGGCGACGTTCAGCTCTGGCGCGCCGCGCTGGCGGGGCGACGAGTCATCCGGGCGGTTCTCGTCAGCCGTCACGGCGCCTCCTCGGCGGAGGGACGCTGATTGTAGCGGTCCATCGCTCGCTCGATCCCCTCGCTCAGCCACGTCTCGATGGCCAGGACGGCCCGTTCCAGCGCTTCTTCGATGAGCGGGGTTTCCCCGGCGCTGAAATCTTGCAGCACATAGTCGGCCGGGTCCATGCGCCCCGGCGGCCGGCCGATGCCGATGCGCAGGCGGGGGAAGGCCTCACTGCCCAGGTGTTGGATGATCGAGCGCATGCCCTTGTGACCGCCGCTGCCGCCGCCCGGGCGCAGGCGCAGCGTCCCCGGCGGCAGGTCCAGGTCGTCATAGATGACCAGCAGGCGCTCCGGCTCGACGTGGTAGAAACGCGCCAGGGCAGCGACGGCGCGCCCGCTCTCGTTCATGAACGTCTGCGACAGGGCCAGCAGCACGGGCTGCTCGCAGATGACCCCTCTGCCCACGCGCGCGTTCTTCTCGCGCCGGTCGAGCGGGATGCCGTGGCGCGCGGCCAGCTCCCGCAGGCAGCGGGAGCCGACGTTGTGGCGGTTGCGGGCATAGCGCGGGCCGGGGTTACCCAGGCCGACGATCAGATAGAGAGGGTGTATCTGTTTACCCTTCAGCTTTAACTGGGTCAGGAGCTGAGCTGTGAACACAGGAAGCATTGTCTCTACCGCCTTCAGTTCGCAAATGACCTGTTCTTCCACCAGTACGTCCAGTCGCAACCCGTCGCTGAACGTTATCCCGTTTCTTTGTGTCTTTGTGCCTTGGTGGTTAAGTGGGTGGCAAGAGAGAGGGTGTCTCGTAGGGATCATTAACAGCACTGAGCTCAGCCGCTGCGACCGAGGCGGCAAAGCCGCCGAGCAGTCGGCTGGAGCAAGTGGTTAGAACGTTTATCTCCTGGCCTTCTTTACGCTATATCTGATCTCGGGTTCGCAGATGGCGGGTAGCTCGTCCAACCATGGCAAGTCTCTCCCAATGACCAACTCCCTCATTGTAGTGTGATGAGTGTTTTTCATTGGAATCAAACGCATCTGAAACCCATGCCTGCGTGCCATTTCTTTCACTTCTTCTGCCTCATCGTATGTCATCAGAAAATCACCCACGAGTGACTCACATATCGTAAATAGATGTTCATGGTCAATCTGATGATGTTTATAGAGTCGTTTGCCTGCCTTTTTTCCACCGGCAGTATAGGGAGGATCGACAAAATAGATGGCATCCTCGCGGCTGGCAAACTCTATCATCACTTTCAATCCATCATCGCGACGGAAATCAATCCTACTCACAATATGATTGAGATTGACAAGTCTCCGAGCAAGCGTCTTCGGATACCATCGAGAGCCAATTCCTTTTCCATTCTCCCCATGCCTGATGAAGCGGGAACCCTCAGCGAGTATTCCTCCATGTAACGTTCGATTCTTCAGAATCGTTTGAAATGCTTTCTCTCTTCTTGTTGTTGGGGGTCTCTGGAGTTCCTCTTCAACGTTTTCTCTCGTCATTGGGAATGTCAAAATCCGATGAGCCAGCCACTCAGCGTCACCATCCACGATGGTTTCCCAGACTGATGCGACCTCGTCATCCAGTTCAACCATAACTGCCATTTCAACCCAATTTTCAAAGAGAGCGGTAAGGCTAATGATCCCGCCACCAACGAACGGTTCAACCAGAATACGCGGCCTGATCTTCAGGCTGGCCATCCAACGTCGGAATGTTGGCACAAACCATGTCTTTCCACCTGGATAGCGGAAAGGACTTCGCTGTGGGACAGAGGCAACATTCACCGGGCGCGGTAAAGATGTACCCTCGGATAGTTCAGAAAACAATGGAAGCTGTCTCTGCATTGCCATGGTCAAAACGGCCTCTCAATAGTTTGGTTCGTTGGCGGGCTCTCCAGTTGCTCGTCAAGTTTTTCCTGGAGCAACTTGATAAAGTCTTCCATTCCCCCAGGCAATGGTGTGGTAATAGAAAGCAAAGCGGGCTCAAATTCAGTAAAAACCTCATCCACCTTCGTAAGACGGTATCGTCCAGGCCCCTGGCCCTCTTCCGCGTGTAGTTTTAGATCATAGATGAACCACCCAATATCAGCCTCGCCTTTTGGAACTTGTTTCAGAGGGGGCAGAGTAGCAAAGAAGGTTCTGTTCAGTGCCACAAAGAAAAAGGAGGGAGCATGGTCGGTAATAATCCAATCCTGGCGGAATCGAATTGGACAAGTAATGACAGGCTCGTTCTCATGATAGATACTGCATACTCCAAGGGGGTTCTTTGCCTTGTCTTTTGTACAATTCGGTACCTTGTTGTTGAAGGGGCAGAGGCGATGAGAACGATACCGCTTTGCCGTTTCGGTTTGGTCTGTAACCAGATAGCCGAAGACCTCTGCTAATGGCTGTCCACCAGGATTCATGTAGATCCTTTCTTGAGATTCCGTCTTGTCCAATGTCCTAACGGTCGCGTTCAGCCGCGCCGCGAAGCGCAGCGGAGCGGCGTCGGCTGGAACTCCCCCTGGCTGGCGCGGCCAGCCTTCCCACCAGATGAACGAACAAAGCGCACGTTCTTAGCAACGCGGTGTTAGGTTCCGCCCTGGCCCCGCACCTAAAAACAAGACCCGCCGCTCACAACGGCGAACCGTGCTCCTTTGGAACTTTCTAACTGCGCCGCAACCTCTGAAGCTCGCTTTCCAAAGCTTTTTCGAGATCCCGAATATCGCTATATGTAAGGCATCTCTGACCGCGAACAGTGAAGGCAATGTGCTTGATTCTTTGGTCAAGAAGATAGTCGGACGGTTGCAACCCCAGGCATATCCTACTACCAGAAACACATTTGGATTGGGATGGGTAATCTCTGCGATGACATACGTGGCGGACTCAATTCGAGACTTGATTCTTTGGAGCACGTCATCTGTAAATGACTCTAGATCAACGCGTTCGCACAAAAATCCCGCTCGATTCACTGGGCCTTGAATGCCATAGTAAAACAAGTCCGTCATTTCCTTATTGAAGGGCATTGCTACGAAGACGTGTGGTTTCTCAGCAACCCGCTGCCCAAATGAATCGGATCTGCTGATGGAATCGGCCCGCATCGAAGCTGATGGAATGGAATTACTGCGAACTCTTTTTTCTGGTATGTAGTCAGATAGAACTTGCTCCAGCAACTTGGCTCGTTGGGGGTGTCGTTCTATAATAGAGATTCGCTCCAACCTCGTAGGGCATTTACCTTGTTCGATAGCATTGAGATAACCCGCGATTTGAACTCTCAGGGCCTCCGCTTCATCGAGTCCATAGCCAACACCGTGGATTGTCATAGCGACGTGGCGGACAGATGGAGCGATTTTGGCCAAAGCGGCAAGAGTATCTGTTGCAAATTGCTGGATTTCATCATAACCAAAGTGGTAGAGAGCGCCCACATTGATAAACAATACTCTCTCGGATGCAATTGCACCTTGAGTATACAGCAGCTTGGAACTACCCAACCTAGGCACAAGTCCTGCAATTTCCTCGTCTGTCTTGCCTAACGCTGACGCCACCTCTCGATCAGCACCGTAGAGATACATCGCATACTTCAAAGCCAAGACGTCTGCATGAAATTCTCGAACATCCGCTATCTCAACATGGAAAGTCACTTCTTGGGTTAGGCGAGTGAATTCTCGTTGGGACATATCTGTGACAACTTCGGTCGAGTCTTGATCAACAGGGCTTGGCCGCACCAAGATAATTCTCGCCGGATCAACGCCTGGCCTGGAAAGCAGCACTGGCACGTCTTCTTCAGGAATGCCCTCCAGCATAAGAGCGACTTTGCCTTGCTCGAATGCCGCTTGAACGGATCGTCCAAAGCCAATTGCACGATAGAACGATGAGATGAAAGCGATCGCAGCCTCATCGCCGATTGCATCTTTCATACCGATGGTACAGTCTATTGTTTGGGCAATTGCTTCTGCCTGTGTTTCCGAGTAACACGCATTGAGGATTACAATTTGGATATTGTCCTTGAGCGCAGCAAAGAGGGTTTTGAGAGCATGTGCAGGAACGGGTTTCGCGTCTCCTTTCTGGTCAACAAGGATGATCTCACCTGATAAACTCCCGTGTCCGCTAAAATGCACAATCTGGGGCCTGTATGTATTGAGACTTTGGAGTAAATCGTCAGGACGAACAGCCCATATTGAGATCAGTTCAACTAGCTCTCGGTACTCAGAGGATCGGATTTTAGATGTAATCTCGCGAATCTCTTTGTCCAGACTCAACCGTTCCTTGTCGAGTGGATTTGCCGCAAGAAACAGGGCTCTGATTTTCTCCATTTCATTGACCTCTGCCTCACTTGGATGGGACGGCTCGATGTTTTCTCTGAATCGTATTCATCTGTGGTGGTTTGCATGCCTAACGGCATGCGGCTGAGCCGCCGCGCGGCCCAGGCGAGGGGCCGCCCGCCCAATACCTCAGCCGCAGGCTCAACCACCTCCGCAGGCCAGCGCGATAGCGCGGTCGGCTCCAGCCGCGTGTTGTGCAGCGCGCCGGAATGGATGAAACCATACCCAACCCAGG
>Ga0129299_1003025_pt1 | contig 11066 bp, 7 predicted proteins | sample ConPoolayeCmetaG_FD_94477 | JGI IMG/M metagenome (GOLD analysis project Ga0129299, IMG submission 94477) | Hot spring microbial mat communities from California, USA to study Microbial Dark Matter (Phase II) - Cone Pool mat layer C metaG ... | reverse complement strand
GGGCAACTCGTAGCGCCGGAACGGCAGGTCGGCTTTGATAATCGATTCCATCCGCTGCTCGATGGCCGGAAAGTCCTCCGGCGTGATCGGGCGGTCCAGATCAATGTCGTAGTAGAACCCGTCTTCCACCGGCGGACCGTAGACGAGCTTGGCCTCGGGCCACAGCTCGACGATCGCCTGAGCCATCACGTGCGCGCAACTGTGGCGGAGCAGATCGAGGCTCTCGCGGTCCTCCACCGTGGGCGTCAGGATCCGCATCCGGCAGTTCTCGGTGATCGGATGGGACATCTCGACCACCTCGCCTTTGCCGTTGGCGGCGGTGGTGAGGTAGGCCCCGACCGCCGCGGCGGCCAGACGGGGTCCGATCCTCGCGGCCACGTCGGCCACCGTCGAACCGGGCTCCACCGTCAGAACGGCACCGTCTGGAAGTGTGATCTCAGGCATATCCGGGCAAACAAAAAGCACAGGAGCCGACTTCGCGCGTCTGCTCGCAACCGGGCCTTGTCAGGCTGTCGGTCGCTCCGAGCATCATGCTGTTGTACGCGTCATCGGTCTGTGCGTCTGATCGGACGGCCTACGCCCCAACTTATCCTCAACCGGTCCACACCGCAGCGACCGGCCGACTCTTCCGGTATCACTATACATCGTCGGCCGTCAGCGTCAAGAAGTTTACGTACCGACCGTTCGCGTGGGAAACCACTCCGGAATCGGCCGGACGCGCCCCTCCTTGTCGACGCAGGCCAGCGTAATGGTCGCTTCCGTCAGGACCCGTCCGTCCCGCTGGAGGCGGTACCCGTGATCCACCCGCGCCCGGGTGGCCCGGAGCAGGGTGGTGGTCAGAACCAGTTCGTCGTCGAACCGGGCCGGGGCGCGGAACCGGCACTCCACCTTGTTCACGACGAAGAAGACCCCCCGGGCTTCGCACTCCCGGTAGCTTAGACCCAACCGGCGTAGCAGCTCGACACGACCGGCCTCGAAGTACTCGAAATACCGCCCGTGGTGGACGTTCCCCCACGGGTCGCACTCGGCGTACCGCACGCGGATCCGGATGTCACAACGGACGGGGGGCATCTCCATGCGGATTATTCTCCCTCGCGGGTTCGTTCCGTCAAGCAGGCAGACGAGAGGGTGGATCCACGTGGCTCCTCTTCCAAAGGGTTTCCATGCAAGCGACTTGAGAAAAGTGCGATGCCGCAACAGCCGATAACTGTTGCAGCGAGGCCATGTAACGCAGGTTTGTCCTGAAAACGATCGATATCATCGCCTTGCTCGCCTGCGGACATCGCAGCCCATGAACGCACCCTCCGTCACCACCGGCGTGTTCAGAGAACAGGCGGGTTTCCCCTGGGCAGGTCGAGCCTCCCGACTGGGCGAACGCGCGGGGGCGTGGATCCGGAATTATGTGGGCTTGGCCTCACTGATGGCCTGTCCTGTGCTGCTGTTGGCCTTCCTCGCAACCCGCTATGCCGTCAGTCCGTGGGTTGGAGTTCGGGCGATCTTTGCCCTGTACGCCCTCGGGGTGGTACCGGGGTATCTGGCGGAGCGGTACCTGTTCGGATTGCGGATCGGCACGCCCTTTGAACGCCTCCTTTCGGGCTTATTGCTCGGCACGTTCATCACGCCCTTCCTGTGGTATGTGCTGTGCTGCCTGAAGATCTCCGTGATCTTCTTCCCGTTGATGTTCGTGACGGCGGTGGTTCTGCCCCTTGCCAAGGGTTGGCATCGACAGCCCGTAAGCCGACTACGGTGCCTTGTCTCCGGCGCGGAAGCACCCGTTCTGTGGTTGGCGTTGCTCCTGACCGTGCTGTGGAGTTGGCAGCTCTTCCTGGTTTCGTTCCGCAACGGTCAGGTCGTAATCCTTCCCCATGACGACCATCTGGTGCACACGTCCCTCATCGCCGAGCTGGCGCGGGGCGTTCCGCCGGCCGTGGTTCCTTTCCTGGTCGTCGCCCGCAAGTGGGCCTACCACTACATGCCCGACGTGTGGTGCGACATGATCCGTCGCGCGGCCGGGACGGACGCGCGGGAGGCCTACTTCTACTTGGCCCTGCCGCTTCGCTATGCCTTCGTTACGCTCGCCTGCTACCTGGGTCTGGTGCGGCGGTTCGGGCGCGCGGCCGCCACCTTGGGTGGGGCGTGCGTCTTGGGTTTCTGCGGCTACCACGGCAGCGAGTTTCTGTTGACGAACTGGTCCCTGACGTACCTCTACTGGAACTACCCGTCGTCCTGGGGTCTGGTGGGCGTCTTTTTGATCCTCTACTACGCCTCGGCGACGCAGCGCGAACACCTCCGCGGACCGTTGCTGCTGATCTCGGTCCTGTCGGGACTGCTGTTCTGGCACAAAGCGAATTTCGCCCTCGTCGCGGTGCCGGCCGTCGCCGTGTTCTGCGCGATCCTTCTGATCCGGCACCGGGACTACCGGTGGCTGGCGGTCTGCCTTGGTGCCCAGGGCGCGCTGGTTGCCGTTCGGCAGATCGACCTGGCGACCGCCGATTTGCCGGCGCCGATGCTGTTCGAACCGTTCCGGTTCGTCCGGTACATGTGGTGGAAGGGCACGTTGTGGCTCAAAACCTTGGAGGGTTCGTGCTCGGGGTGGTCGGCGCTACCGATCCACGCCCTGCTGACGATCCGCCGAAACGTGGATGCCTTGCCGGACCCGATCAAGTGGCCGGCGGTCTTTCTGCTGTGCATGGTGTTCCTCTTTCACCTGGGGATTTTCGTAGCCTTCTGCGCAAGACTCCGGTGCGGTTTTGGGAGGCTCCGCCCGCATCCCCGGGCCACGGACGTCCTGATCCTGCTGATCCTCCTGTTCTGCGCGGTGGGGTTTGTGCTGCTGCCGGTGCAGAAGGGGCTGGTATGGAACGTCTGCATGCACCTCTTCGCGTTGGTGTACGCATTGCTGTTTGCTTTGATGGGTCCGGTCCTGTGCGACGTCGTCGGACGCCTCCGGCACGCCGGCCCGGCAAGGGCGGTGATCAGAGGCGCCCTCGTGCTGGCCGCGATGGTGGGCAACACCTACGCGCTGGGGCGAAAGGCCCTCGGACCCACCGCGGACGTCCAGGACGTCATCCCCGAAGATCAGTACGCGTGCTATCGTTATATCGAGGCCCACACATCGCACGATGCGATGATCCTCCATCCGCGGTTCGAGCAAGGGTTGAAGACCGCCGCCATGCTGACCCGGCGGCGAGTCGTCCTGGAATGGGGGCCCCCCGTCTGGGAGGGTCGCCGGGATCTGACACCCCTGCTGTCGGACCTCCGTGAGTTCTACCGAGGGGCAACGCCTCAAAGGGCGCGGGGGGTGCTGGATCGATACGGGGTCACCCATGTGGTGGCGGAACCCTCGCTTGTCGCCCGAGCGGGATACGGGGAGGTTCTGGTCCCCGTCTTCCGAGCCGGCGGTTTGGCCGTCTACCGCGTAACAAGACCGCACGATATTCCAGCTCCTCTGGGACGGACCCCGCGATGAACGAATTGTCGATCGACGTATCAGGAGCTCGACGGGTTGGGGGGGAGACCTCTGTCGGCCTTCATGCGCACGGTGCGCGGGTCTTAAGGGAGTGGAGGGATTGGGTCGGTTTCGCCAGTCTGGCTGGCTGTGCAGGAGCGCTCGTTGTATTCGCTTGGGCCCGTTACGGGGTCAACCCGGTGGCCGGATTGCGCACCCTCGCAGCGGTCTACGCCCTCGGCGTGGTCCCCGGATATGTGGTTCAACGCCACCTGTTTCGCCTGCACCTCGGTGGGCCCTTTGAAATCCTGGCGTCTTCACTGCTCCTGGGCACGTTGATCACGCCGCTGCTGTGGTACGGGCTGAGTTGCGCCGGCCTTTCGGCGGTCTTCTACCCGCTGGCATTCGCCCTCGCCGTGGGCCTGCCGTTTGCCCGCGGGTGGCATCGACAGGCGGGCCTTCGACTGTCGAGGCTGGTCGTTCCGTCCGAATCCGCGATCTTCTGGGTCGCTTTGGGGCTGGCCGTCCTGTGGACAAGCCGCTTCGACCTGGCGGCGGTCCAAGGCGACCGGGTCGTCATCCAACCGCACGATGATCACCTGTTCCACGTCGCGCTGGTGGCCGAGCTGGCCCGTGGCGTGCCGCCTTCCAAGGTTCCCTTCATGGCCTGCGTGGACAAGTTGGGTTACCACCTCATGCCCGACGTGTGGTGCGACATGATTCGGCGGATGGCCGGCGTCGATGCCATGCAGGCGTACTTCTACTTGGCCCAACCCCTGTGCTACGTTTTCCTCTGTTTCGCGTGTTATCTGGCCATGGTCCGACGATTCGGGCGAATGGCGGCAACCGTCGGGGCGGTCTGTTTGCTCGGGTTCGCCGGGTACCATAACAGCCGTTGCCTGTTCACGAACTGGCTGCTCACCTACCTGCATTCCAGTTACCCGTCCATGTTTGGACTGATGGGCACCTTTCTGATCCTGTACTACGCCTCCACCCTGGACGTTCAGCAGCCACGCGGGTCCCTCCTGGCCATGTCGATCCTGTCCGTCCTGCTGTTGTGGTATAAGGCCAATTTCGCCCTGGTCGTCGCCCCGGCCGTGGCGGTGCTATGCGTCGTCGTCTTGGCTCGCAAACGGGATTACGGGTGGATGGCGGTGTGCGTGGGGGCGCAAACCCTGCTGACCACGGTTCATTACCTGACGAATTCCTCTGCCGACTATCGACCCACGTTGGCCTTCGCCCCCTTCGGATTCATCCGGCACCTGTGGTGGCAGGGCACGCAGTGGTTGAAGGAACTCGACGGTCCCTGGTGGGTCCTGGCGGGGCGGTCCGCATTGAACGGGATCCGCTGGCGCGTGGAGAGCCTGCCCGAATCGTTGAAATGGCCGGTCATCTACCTGCTGTGTGTGGTCTACCTGTTTCACTGGGGTCTGGTTGTGGTGCCGTACGCGGCGGTCCGATGCGGTTTCGGCAGACTCCGGTCGCCGGCGCGGGCCTTCGACCTTCTGACGCTCCTGCTCCTTTCGGGGGCGTTGGTAGGGTTGGTCCTCTTCCCGATCGAGCCTCGATGCGTCTGGAACATCTCGAAGCACGTGCTGGCGCTCGTCTATGCCTTGGTCTTCGCGTTGATGGGACCGGTGGTCTGCGACCTGGTGTGGCACATCCTGCGCAGGGGCAAGCCGGTGATCACGCTGGCGGCACCCTTGCTTCTGGTCGTCTTTGCAGCCAACGCATACGCCCTTTGTCACCGGACGCTCTGGAACACCGCCTTCGCCCGGCAGGTCGTCCCGAGGGACCACTACGAGTGCTACCGCTACATCCAGAGGTGCACGTCCCCGGATGCGACGATCCTGCAACCCCGTTTCTACCGGGGCCCGTTCGCCTCGGGGCTGACCCAGCGCCGCGCCGTGATGGACTGCGCGTTGGGGTTCGACTGGACGCCCCCCATCCGTCGGACCCTGTCGGAGATGGAGGCGTTCTACTCCGGTACGGATCCCGGCGCCGCCCTCCGGATGCTGAGGAGATACGGCGTGGACAACGTCATTGCGGATCGATCGCTTGTGTCTTCGGCGGGATACGGAGGGTTTCTGAGCGAGGCCTTCCGGAGCGGAACGATGGCGGTCTTCCGAGTCGAACCAGAGGGTGGGGAACCGGCTCCGCACGCTTCGGGGACGGCTCGAAGTTGATCCGCTCTCGCTCGATCACGAGCGGGCGTTTGCGGACCTGGAAGTGGATGGCACTGATGTACTCCCCGATGACCCCCACAAAGAACAATTGAACCCCCGCGAAGAAGAACATCGCCACGATCAGCGTGGCGATGCCCGGAGGCGCCACCTTGCGGTAGTACACCAAGGCCGCCACCAGGCTGAACAGTGAAAAACCCAGGCTGAGCGCCGCCAGGATCAAGCCGACCAGCATGCACAGGCGCATCGGGACCCGGGTGAAGGAGATCATCCCGTTGAGGGCCTCGTCGATGAGGTGGTAGAGACGGTTCTTCGTCGCGCCCTTGCGGCGGGCCCTCCAGGTGTAGGGAACGCCCGTGGAGGCAAAGCCGCAACTGGCAATCATGCTGGGGATGTGGGGATCGCAGTCGTCAAAGCGCCGCAGCGCCTCAACGACGACCCGATCGATCAATTGAAAGGACCCCACGTTCATCGGGACGTCGACGTTCGCCAAACTGTGGAGGGCCCGGTAGTACATCCTTCGGACCGCCCGCATGAGGGCGTTCTCCTGCCGTTTTCGGCGAACGCCGTAGACGACCTCATAGCCCTGCTCCCACCGCCGGACGAACTCGACGATCAGTTCGGGCGGATCCTGCAAGTCCGCCGGAAACAAGGCGACGACGGCGTCGCCGGACGCGCTCATCAGGCCGTTGAAGGCGGATCGCAGGATGCCGAAGTTCCGCGCGTTGAGGATCACCTTGACCTGCGGCGACTCCGCGGCGAGCCGTCGGAGGATCGGGACGGTGTTGTCGGTCGAAACGTTGTCGCAAAAGATGTGCTCGTAGTCGTAGTCGGCCAGGTCTCGCTCGAAGACCTGCTTGACCGCGTGATAGCAGTCTTCGACGTTCACCTCTTCGTTGTAGACTGGCGTAACGATGCTGATGAGTTTCCTGCGCGCCGATTCCGTGACGAGGGTCATCTCCGTATCCTTTTCAACAGGGCGAGCACCCGACCGACCGGATCGCCCGCCTGAGCTCGCAAGTACTCCTGAGACCCGACGGCGGCGTTCACCCGGTCGGGCGCCCCGTACGTCAGCAACGGGGCGTGCGGCTCGATCATCGCCGCCATCACCTCCGACACGGCGGATCCCAGTCCGCCCGTGACGCTGTGTTCTTCCAGGGTGACCACGAGGGCGGTTTCCAAGGCCGCCGCGCGAACGGCCGGGTCGTCCAGCGGCTTGAGCGTGTGCATGCTGAGCACGCGGGACTCGACGCCGTGACTCGCCAGCGCCTCGGCCGTCTCCAGCGCCGTCTGAAGCATGCCGCCCGTACTGATCAGGGTCACGTCATCGCCTTCGCGGAGGCGGATCGAACGGCCGATGGTGAACGATATCGGTCGACGGTGAAGCACGGGCTCCCGGGCCTTGCCCAGTCGCAGATAGCAGGGGCCGGGCGCGTCGATTACGGCTTGGGTGGCCTGTTCCGTCTCGACCGGATCGCCCGGTGCGACGACGGTCATGTTCGGGAGCGCCCGCATGACGGCCAGATCCTCCACACCGTGGTGCGTGTACCCTTGTGGTCCGTAGGCAAACCCCCCGCCGACCGAGACGACCTTCACCGGCAGGTTGTGATAACACACGTCGTTGCGTATCTGCTCGAGGCACCGGAGCGTCGGGAAGTTGGCGATCGAGTAGGTGAAGACGATCTGGCCGCAACCGGCCAACCCGGCGGCCACCCCCGTCATGTTCTGCTCGGCCACCCCCACATTGACGTACCGGTCGGGGAACCGATCGCGGAACGGCTCGAGGACGGAGAATCCCAGGTCCCCCGTCAGAAGCCACACCCGCCTGTCCCGGGTCGCCAGCCGGCAGAGGGTGTTGATGAAAGCTGTCCTCATGGTTCAATCCGCCTTGTGTCGGACCGCGAACTCACTGCTCGGCCACGCGCATTTCGGGACGGCGCTCGCGCCTCCGCATAGGTAACACCCCGGGGTCGTGAGGAGGGCGAGGCCCCTGCCGAACCGAAGTTACTGAAAGCCGATGCGGCTCGCCGGGAGGCTCCGCCCTCCCCACGTGCCGACCCGCAAAGACGATCGGGGCAACGCACTAGCTCCGACTCCTGGACATCAGCATGCCGAGCGCCACCTGAAACCGAAGGCCCGGCGGAACCTGCGACGCGTAGATCCGCTTGTGGATGTTCAGTCCGTAGTACGTCCTGGAGAACAGATCGAGGGCGGGATTTAGGAACTCCCCCCGGTAGAACAGACCCAAGACGGACTTGAGCGCGGGATAATCGACCAACACCGGGAAGAGCTTGTGCAACACGTAGATCTTCTGTTTCAGTTCCGAGGGCACCTTCAGAACCGAGCGGGTGTGCGGGCTCTCGAAACCGTCGGAGGACTCGTCCAGGTAACCGCGCTCCTTGCAGTACCGATTGAGCGGGGTTCCGGGATACGGTTGACACACCGACCCGACCGCCAAGTCCACGCCGAGCCGGTGGTTCAGGTCCACGGTCTGAAGCATCTGAGCTTCGGTTTCACCGGGCAGACCGACCATGTTGAACGTGGCGATGCGAATGCCGGACTCCCGCAGGTTCCGGCAGGCCCGGAGGATCTGGGCGTCCGTGATGCCCCGGTTCGCCACCGTGTTTCGCAGTTGCTCATTCCCGGACTCGATGGCCATGTACACCGAGTAGCAACCCGCCTTCTTCATCAGGCGGCACCACGCTTCGGTGGCCGTATTGGGGCGGGCATAGCAGGTGAACGGTAAACCGATCTGGCTCGGGTACCGTTCTGCGAATTCGCCAAGCCAGGCGGGGTCCATCCCGAAGATGTCGTCCAGAAACCGGACGAACGTCAGAGGGTAACCGCGAGCGACGCGACGGATCTCCTCCAACAGATAACCGACGCTCTTGGTGCGAAGGATTTTGCCCTTCCCCCGGTAGAGCGTGTGATGGGCGTGGTTATAGCAATACGAACAGTTGTACGGGCACCCGCGTCCCGCCATGAAGGTCTTGATCGGATTGGCGGCCATGAAACGATCCTTCCGGTACAGCAGATCGCGGTCCGGAAAGGGCAGCCCATCGAGGTCTTCAACGAGGTGGGCAAGCGGGTTCTCTCGCCGCCGTCCGTTCGGCATCTTGAAGACGAAGTTGCTCACCTCGTACATCGCGTCGGTGCCGAAGCGGTCGAGGAACTCGCCGAAACACGCGTCCGCCTCACCTCGACAGATCGCGTCCACCCCTTCTTCCTCAACGAGCTCCGGGAAGAAGGTCGGATGGGCCCCGCCGAACAGCGAAAAGAACCGTAGCCGATGCTTCAGGGCGCGATTCAACCGAAGATACGACCGGACCTCGTTGGAGCAGAGAGAGTAGGCCACGATGTCCGGCTCGAAGCCGGCTACCTCCGAGCACACCTTGGACAGGTTTCGCCCCGCGACGAACAGCTCCACCCGGTGTCCGCGCGCCTTGGCCAGCGCGGACAGAATCGGGATCGAGAGGATCTCCTGGAAGCCCAGGTCGACCACAAAGGCAACCCTACACCGCCGCACCGACCTCATGGGCGACCTCGCGCACGGGCACAGGCACAGGCACAGGTCGAACGGCCTCAACGCCCGCCCCGTAGCATCGAAGCGTGTTCAGAATCACCGAAGGGCTCAAGCCGAACAGCAGGTTCATGTCCACCGACTGCGGAACATTGCAGGCCACACAAGGGTGGTGACGCAGCTTCGAAAACGCCTCGCGGAAGCTCTCGTTCAGGATACTGGGCGCGGGCTTGACGACCCCTGTGGCGGGACAACAGGGGTACAGGTCTCCGTTGGTATCCACGTTGCAGAAGAACCTCCCCCCGTAGCACCGGATTCCATCACCGGGAAACGGTTCCCCCCGAAAGACGAGGTCCTTTTCCAGCGGTAGGGGCCAGTCCAGAAGGTGTCGCATCGCGCGAATCGAGTAGACAAACGGCTCGCCCCGTTGCTTGCGGCGAATCACCTCGGCGAACAGCTCCCGAACCGCCTGGTCGTCGAGCGCGAACCGACTGCGCGGAAGCCCCCGCGGGGGCATCATGTTTACGATGACGATCTGCGCGTCGAACCGGCGGGCAACAGCTACCAGGAAGTCCAGTTGATCGAGGTTGTGGCTCCCGACAACGGTGGTGATCTGCCGCGGGATGCCCTCTCGTTTCGCAAGCTCTAAGGCGCCGATGGCCTTGCCAAAGGAACCCTCCCCACGAGCACGGTCGTGTGCGGCGCAGTCCCCATCCAGGCTGACGTTGATTCGCGTGATCTTCCGAAGGGCCTCAATGTGCCGTTCGGCGAACCACCCGTTGGTGTTGACGAAGCAGTCCATTCGGCGGGCATGGATTGCGGCGATGACCTCATCCACCCTGCGGTACAGAAGCGGTTCCCCACCGGCCAAGTTCACCTTGACCGTGCCGGCCTCACCCAGTTCATCGATCAACCGCATCAGTCGCTCGTGGGGAATCCCCTTGAGCCGCCTTTGATGAAACGCACAATAGCAATATTCACACTTCAGATTGCAGGAATCTGTAAGGTTGATGGTTACCTGGAAAGGGACAGCCCCATTGGTGAGCTTGGCATGGAGGAGTCTGTATGCAAATGCTGCTGATCGCATAACTTAGCGATGTCCGTACCGCCGATGTTTGCGAGGTCCTGGCCCTATAATCAGGTAGGTCGGCCGTTCAACGCGACCTCTTTAGCCAAATTCAGCCGCGCTATGGGGGTTCGGGTGAAGAGGTGGGCGCCGGTTATCTGACCACCATACGGGCACCGAGGGACCGCATAAGGTCCACGTACTGAGGGAAGGTGACATCGATGGCCTCGGCAGTGTCGACGACAAGGGGGTCGGCCCCGGCCAGACCCGCCAATGCCAGAGCCATCACCACGCGGTGATCGCCATGCCCCCCCACGTGCCCGCCGGAAAGTCTCGATTCGTGGACGATCAGCCCGTCGGGCCGTTCCTCGCATCGCGCTCCGATTCGCCCCAGCTCCGTGGCCATCACACGGATGCGGTCGGTCTCCTTCAAGCGGGCCTGGGGGACGTTGACCAGTTGCGTGGTGCCGCGTGCAAAACACCCGACCACGGCCATCGCCGGCAGGGCGTCGGGGGTGGCGTTCATGTCGATCTCGACACCGCGCAGGTCCCTCCGGGCGACTCGGATGCCCTGAGGGGTGACCTCCACGTCAGCCCCCATGGCACGGAGGTAGTCGATGACGGCCTTGTCCCCTTGGGAGTCGCCCAAGTCCAACCCCTCGAGGGTGATGTCGGCGTCGGCGATCGCGCCGGCACATAGGAAAAACGTCGCCGACGAAAAGTCCGCCGGGATCCGACGCTCGAAGCCGCGGTACCCCTGCCCGCCCCGGATGCGGAACCACCGGAGGACGTCGCGTTCGTAACCGATGCCTTGCCGGTCCAGCCAGTCGAGCGTCATCTGAACGTAGG
>Ga0129299_1003024_pt1 | contig 11067 bp, 5 predicted proteins | sample ConPoolayeCmetaG_FD_94477 | JGI IMG/M metagenome (GOLD analysis project Ga0129299, IMG submission 94477) | Hot spring microbial mat communities from California, USA to study Microbial Dark Matter (Phase II) - Cone Pool mat layer C metaG ... | reverse complement strand
GTATAGGGGATGCGCCGCTCGCAGACTCGCGGTACCATCCGGCAGACCCGGTACGTGCATTCACGCACGCAATGCTCGGGCACCATCCGGCAAACGGTGTACGGGACCCGCTTTACACAGGTCTCCGCGACATATCGCACGCACTCGATCTGCCGCTCGCACACCTGGGGAACCCAAACCCGCTTGTAGCACCGGACCGGCGGGCATTGGACCTGGACCGTCCGGCAAGCGCCGGGCCGATACACGCAGCGGCACGTGCACGGATCCCACTCCCAGTATCCCGGCTCTTGGTAGCACCTTGTAACGACTGGGCCCGGCGTCTCAACGCATTGGGTCACCCAGTGGCCACCGCAGTGCCGGACTGTCTGGGTGTAGCGAACCGGCCGGTAAACTGTGTAGTAGACCTCACGTTCGCAAGTCTCATACACCGGCCGGCAGACCGTGTAGTGAATCTGGCGGGTGCGGGTCTCCCATACCGGCTCGTAGACCGTGTATTGGCAGACCTGCTCCCGCGTCTCGTATACCGGCCGCCAGACCGTGTAGTGTACCTGCCGCGTCTGAGTCTCCCACACCGGCCGGCAGACTGTATAGGTGCAGTGGCGGGTCTCATAGACGGGCCGGCATACCGTGTAGCAGATCTGGCGCGTGCGGGTCTCCCACACCGGCCGCCAGACCGTGTAGTGCACCTGCCGCGTCTGAGTCTCCCACACCGGCCGGCAAACCGTGTAATGAATCTGCCGCGTTTGAGTCTCCCACACCGGCCGACAGACGGTATATACACAATCCCGATATTGCGTCTCGGGAACGTACCTCGTGCAGGTGATCGTCCTGGGGACCGTCACACGTTCCCAAACCGTTCGATAGCATGTCACCTGCTGTTGTTCGTAAACGACTTCTCTACAGGTCCTCATTACGGTGTGGCATTGCTGCGGGCATGCGGGCTCGCCGCAGACGGTTCCGCACCGGCTGTATCGGGCGGCGCCGCAGTAACCGGCATCCGCCCTGTCGACCGTGAGGGCTGCCACAAGGACAGCCATCAACGGTCCCCCCCAACGCAATCTCATCTTCGTGCCTCCTTCAACGATTTCGAAGAACCACTTGGGCCTGGTGATTTCCGAGCGCAGGTCCGCCCTTAACTACTTCGTCCTGCGCATTCGACCTACATTAGCTGGTCTATCCTGGAGGTCGAACCTTTAGAAACCCCGTGGAGTACGCAAACGGCACAAACGGGGATTCCTAGGTAAGAGCCACCTCTAGTCATCGGAAAGATAGGCGAGATACTTGATCCGCGCCGAATGAGAGTAGTCGATGGAATAGACCGAATGGCAGGCCCGATCCCCAGTTCTGCCCGCAACCTCTCTAGCCCGCATCCTTCAACCACGGCTAGGGCCGATCAAAAAACCTCTTTCCTACCTTGGACTTCGGTCCGTCAGGCATCAGGTTCAACTCGCCCGCATCCCGCCGGGTCTTGTCGCTTGGTTTGCGAAAATACACTGTGGGCCACGGGCTAGCTCGCCCCGCGATAGGGTTAGCGGTGCGGGCCATCCAGGGTGACACCCGTTTTGCCGTTAAGACGGACGCGCCGAGCAAACGTGGTACCCTTCGACCGTACTGACCTTTCTGGGGGTGAGGAGATACATTACCACACCCACCATTGACGTTAAGCGAAACCTAATCGCGGTGGTCAACGGATGGCGCAGGAGGGCCCGGCCCCGGCGCGGTCGGCCTGTAGGCTTGCTCGCTTCCACGCTCCCAGCCCGCAACGTCGGCGCCGGAGCTGAGGAAGAATCGCTACCTTTTTTCTTGACGACGGCCAAACCGCAACCTAGCTATTGTTGACGCCTGCGCATATATCGCGGGTGACAGGCGGCTGAAAAGGCCCTTTGGCACGATTAGGTTTAAACAGTATGGCACCGGGTGATTGGGGCGACCTGTGCGCAAGAAAGTCGGTTGCGAGGAACTACAAGCAATGAAGACCAACCAGGCGCGTAGAGGATTTACCCTGATCGAGGTGTTGATTGTTGTGGTGATCATGGCCGTTTTGGCCGCTACAATCATTCCTCAGTTCACGTCTTCGACCAGGGATGCTCAGAACAGCTCTGTCAAATTCAACGCCCATGCTCTTCGGTCGCAGATCGAGTTGTATAAGGCCCACCATTTGGGCAACCTGCCGAAGCTGGAGAACGATTCGCTTCCTCAACTGCTGAAGGCCACCGACGCTTCTGGGAACCTGGGAGACGTCAAGCCAGACGCTAGCCATCCGTTCGGCCCATATCTGGACGACATCCCGGTCAACCCCTTCAACAACCTGAAGACAGTCACGTCGGTACCCAACCCGGGCACACCGCCAACCAAAGGAACCGGAGCCAGCGGTTGGCAGTACGACCAAACGACCGGCGGGATATGGCCGAACCATGCCGACTGGGTCCCTTAACGCGCGGACCGCCGGTATTGGGCGAGTCCGTGGCTGAGCAAATAGTCCGGTAAACGAACAGACCTCCTGGCCTCCGACGGCCAAGAGGTCTGGTGGTTTCTTGGCCCGGATTGCTTGAGCGTCGAGTCAGTCAGTACGGGCGCTCGTTTTGTCGGCGGTTTTGCATTGGCCTCCGGGTTAGGGTCCTCAGGGTTGACACTTTGCGTTGCCCTTGCCGACCGTAGGCTGAGGATCTACATTGAGTTTTATTGGCCCTGGGTTTTACTGGAGCCTACCTGAACTCGGCCCGCCCGGCGGAATCGCTGGATGGCTAATCATTGACTGGACTTTTGCATTTTGATCTCCCGCGCCTTTGGGAGAGCGGCTAGGATTGAGGGTATAGCCAAGCCGCACAAATAAGGCAAGACTTATCCGCGCCCAGAAGCTCTCACCTTAACCTGCTCCCTGAGATATGGAGGTTCTGCAAAACTTCAGTTAGTGAGTTCAGCCGTTTGGTCGGCGGGTCAGGGGCGGAAGGTCGGTGAAGCACGACCCGACGGCGGCTTGCGCATGTCCGCAGGAAGGTCGGGGTGCTGCCACTACCCGGTGGTGTAATGGTAACACAAGGGATTTTGGTTCCCTCGTTCCTGGTTCGAGTCCAGGCCGGGTAGCTGAGGCTAATCGTTTGGTGCACAAGGGGCTGACGCAAGCGGGGCGTAAAGCTTCAGCCGGCCCATCCCAATCACCGTGCAACTTCGGCAGGTCAACAAAGGCGTTTTTTGTAACATCTTGGCGTTTCGGCGGTTATCGCCAGAGTGCAAGAATGGCCCAACGGTCTGGGAGGACCTTGCCCCTCACGCCCAATGCACAGTCAGGCTACTCAGCACTGCCGTGAGCCACACAGGAATCCGCGGCTTTCTGACCGGCCCCGTCTTTTAGAAATTGGCGTTCGGCTTCCCGATACGTCGGCAAAACCATCTTCACGGACGTCGCCAGGCACATGTCTCCCCGGCTGCACCTTGCCCTGAGTTGGACCTCCGTCTAGGGGGCTATTTCTTGTTTCCGGCAGTTTCTGAAAAGCCCGCCATGCGGTTGTCCTAACTCATCTTCCTATAAGGAGTTATGCAACCTGAATCTGCTGAAAGTACATGTTCGCAACCCTTTACGACACAATCGGGAAGTGTCGTTGTTTCCACGGGAAACATGACCCACAGAGTTCCAAGCGTTTAGGTCGATTCAGAGGCTATGCGAGACTTCCTTTCTCGGAGCAGCGGGAGAGATGTGTAGCATGCGGTGTCTTGGGGGGACGGCTCGCCGGGCAATTGCCCTCGCCCAAAGGGAAAATCCGAGCCTTTCCGCTCCCCAAAGCAAAAGAGAAGCTCCGATCGCCCGTTCCCGGATAGCTTCTCTATTCCCGGTCGTCCTCGGATAGTCTGTCAGCATTGGCTTTACATTTGGTACTGGAAGAGACATACTGCAAGGCATCGCCCGTCTGCACACCGTAACGCAATCACATGACTCAGGACAACAATCGCCTCAGCGACTTGGTACCCCAGGACAGGGCGTTTAAGATCGAGGTTGCCGATCGGGTCAGACGCCTTCCGCCCTATCTGTTTGCCCGGATCAACAGGTTCATGTACGAGAAGCGCCGGGCGGGGGACGACGTGATCGACCTGGGCATGGGCAACCCCAGCGATCCCCCCCAGGAGATCGTGATCGAGAAACTGGCCGAGGCCGCCCGGGACCCCAGAAACCACGGTTACAGTGAGGCGCGTGGACTGCTGAACCTCCGTCGGGAAGTGGCTTCAAAATACTTGACACGCTGGGGCGTGCGCTTGGACCCGGAGTCCGAGGTACTCGTTTGTTTGGGCTCCAAGGAGGGTTTTAGCCACATGTGTTTGGCGCTTTTGGGCCCGGGGGACACGGCCATCGTGCCCGGGCCGTTCTATCCCGCCCACCTGTTCGCCGTAGCCTTGGCCGCCGCCAACCAGATCGTCCTGGAAGTTGCCGACATCGAGAGGTTTTTGTCCAACATTGCTTACACGTGCCAGCACCTGAACCCCAAGCCAAAGGTCCTGATCGTCAATTTTCCGCACAATCCGTCGACGGCTGTGGTCGAGCCGTGGTTCTACGTGGAAGTGGTAAAGCTGGCCAAGCGGTATGGTTTTTTGGTTATCAGCGACTTGGCCTACGCTGACGTTACCTTCGGGGGCTATAGGGCCCCCAGCTTTTTGGCCGCGCCGGGGGCGATCGATGTGGGCGTGGAATTCACCACGATGAGCAAGGGGTACAACATGGCTGGCTGGCGCGTGGGTTTTTGCGCGGGCAATGCGGAGATGATCCGCGCGCTGGCGAGCATCAAGGGCTACTTCGACTATGGCATGTTCCAGCCTATACAAATCGCGGCGATCGTGGCGTTGCGCCACACTGAGGCCGCTGTGGAAGCCCAAGCCCGCGTCTACCAACGCCGCCGCGACGTGCTCTGCGATGGCTTGGAACGGCTGGGCTGGTCGATCCAGCGGCCCAAGGCCACCATGTTCGTCTGGGCAAAGATCCCCGAACCCTGGGCGACACAAATGGGCTCTGTAGATTTTGCCATGAAGTTGCTCCGCGAAGGGGACGTGGTGGTCAGCCCTGGCGCCGGCTTCGGCCCGGCCGGCGAAGGTTACGTGCGCATGGCCCTGGTGGAAAACGAAAACCGGCTTCGGCAGGCCGTGCGCCAGATCGGTCGGTGCTTGGGTGTCCGGACCGCGGTGCGGGAATAGCCGGGTGGGTCGCCTGGCTGGGGCCCATCTTCTGTTTTCATCCGGCTTGATGGGCTGCATCGTCCGTTGCCAGCGACGGCCGTATGCAACGTGGGGCCGAAGCCCTTTTTCTCTTTTCAATAAAGAGGCGTACCCACCATCCGTGCCAGGTCGTTGGCACAACTAGGTGGGGGGGTACTTCCCAGCTTGACCCATTTGGACGGTCCGGTGTATCTTTGCCCCGCTCATGAGACATGGCTAGGGCAGGGGCCCTGAAGGTAATCAGCCCGAGTATTGAAGTCCTACACAACCAGAGGGGTCAATGAGCCACATTCCACAAACCGGCGATGACGCAGCGGGCCGGCCTTCGCGCCCTGTCGAATCGATCTTACCACTCGAAGTGGCGCCGGAGCAGACCGAGCCGCTTTCCCGGGCAGATCTTGCACGCTGGGTCTGGATCTTCCTGGGTTTGGGGGTTCTGGCTAGGGTGGTCCGCTATGCCTTGTGTTTTCCGTTATGGGAGGATGAGGCGTTCTTGTCGGTCAACTTCCTCCAGCGCGGCTACCTGGACTTGGTCGGGTCTCTGGAGCACCGACAGGTTTGCCCGGTCTTGTTCCTCTGGGTGCAACTGTCGCTGGTGAATCTCCTGGGGTTCAACGAGTACACGCTGCGACTGTTTGCGTTCACGTGCGGCTTGGCCGAGTTGTTCCTTTTCCGGCATTTGGCTGGCCGGCTGCTGCGGGGCGTGGGGTTGTTGGTGGCCGTAGCCATCTTTGCCGTGGCCTATCCCATGATCCGTTACTCGGCGGAAGCCAAGCCTTACGGGAGCGACCTGTTTGTTTCCTTGGTGCTGATGACCTTTGCGGTCGAGTGGTGGTACCGGCCCAGCCGAGCATGGTGGCTTTGGGCTTTGGCCGCCGCGGCACCTTTGGCCGTGGGGCTTTCGTACCCTGTGGTGTTCGTAGCCGGGATGATCAGTCTGCTGGTGGCCTGCCTGCTGTGGGCCCGGCGCGGGCGCTGGGGCTGGGCGGCTTGGGCGGTCTACAACCTGCTTTTGGTGGGCAGCTTCGTCGGGCAGTACGCCTTTTCTGCCCGGCATCAAGAGAATTGGCAGATGTCGAACTTCTACCGCCATGGTTTCCCGCCGCTTACAGAGCCCCTGAAGTTCATGGTCTGGTTGGTGGACATCCATACGAGCGATCTGTTGGCGTATCCGTTTGGGGGTCACCATGGCGCCAGTCTGCTGACGTTCATCTGCTGCGCGGTTGGGGTGGGCATAGTCTTGCGGCGCCGGCAGTGGCTGCTTGCGTTGTTTTGTTTGGGTCCTTTGGCGCTGAACTTCATCGCTGCTGCCATGCACCGGTATCCTTACGGCCAGATGGTCAAGCTTCAGCTCTATCTGGCTCCGGTCTTCTGCATGTTGGCCGGCTTGGGGGCTGCGGCGATCGTGCTATGGCGGCGCGGTGGCCGCCCGGCGCAACGAAAGCCGCTCTTGGTGCTGTTGTGGCTATTGGCGGCATTTGGGCTGGGCTCGATCGGGCGTGACATCGCCTTCCAGGCCAAATCGCTCAGCACCCAGCGGTACCGGGATTTCGCACGTTGGTTTTGGAGTGCCGCCCAATTCGACGGCGAGATCGTGTGTCTGAAGACGGACCTCGGGGTAACGTTCTCGCCAGAGAGCTACGCGTGGGGGTTCTCGGCCTTGTATCTGTGTAACCAGCGGATATACTCGCCGCGTCACGCCCGGGAAGAGCCGCCCCGCTGGGACCTTATCTCTCCGGAGCGGCCGCTCCGGTGCATCGAGTATTACTCGTCGCACCGTCCCTATGATCACCAGGCGGCAGCCGCCTGGTTGGCGCATATGTGTGCGCAGTATCAGTTAGTGTCCCGGGAGCGATTGCCTTTTCTGTTTTTTGACAAGCGTAATCGGGAGTTGCGGTTTGTCGAGTACGTGGAGATCTACAAGTTCATACCCAAGCCCACCGGAGCCGCCAATACTGTTCCCACAACGTAGGCCCTTTTACGGAGTCGGCCATGAGTCTTCTTATCGCGCTGCCGAACGTCTCCGAGCCGCCGTGCGGAAAGCAGCTTGAACCTTTGTGCTCGGGCGGGCTCTGGCCGGAGTTGGCGCCGCGCCGGATGAACCAATGGATTTGGGCTTTGCTCGCCTTGGGGGTGGCCGCCCGTCTTGTCCGTTATCTGCTTCGCTTTCCACTGTGGTGCGACGAAGCTTATCTGTCGGTCAACTTACTCCAGCGCGGCTATCTGGAGTTGCTCAATCCACTGGAGTACCAGCAGGTTGCGCCGGTGGGCTTTCTCTGGGTACAACTGTCGCTCGTCCGATTGCTGGGCTTCAGCGAGTATTCCCTGCGGCTTTTCTCCCTGCTGGCTGGGCTGGCTAGCCTGCCGCTGTTCTATCACCTGGCCAGCCGGCTGCTGCGCGGCACGGCCTCACTCATGGCCGTGGGAATCTTCTGCGTGTCTTATCCGTGCATCCGCTACTCGGCCGAGGCGAAACCGTATGGATCGGACTTGTTCGTCTCGTTGGTGCTCTTGGCACTGGCCGTCGCGTACCTTCAGGCGAAAGAGCGGCGGGGGTTGCTGTGGCTGTTGGCGGCGGTAGTACCCCTGGCCGTCTGGCTTTCCTACCCGGCCGTGTTCGTGGCTGGTGCAGTTAGCGCGGCGATTGGCTATGGGATTTGGCGGGGCGGGTGTCGGCGGGCGTGGCTGGCGTGGGTCGTCTACAATCTGCTTTTGGGCGCAAGTTTCGCCGGGCTTTACCAGCTCTCCACGTCGCGCCAGACCGCCTCGGCTTTGGAGTTCAGCCAGAGTTTCTGGCATGACGCATTTCCGCCGCTGACGGCTCCGGCAAAGCTTCTCGGCTGGCTTTGGACAGCCCATAGCGGCGACATGCTGGCTTATCCGATCGGCGGCCGCAACTCAGGCAGCACGCTTACGCTACTCTGCTGTCTGCTGGCCATAATCTGGCTGGTGCGCCGGCGGCAGCTTGCGGTGCTCTTGCTGTGCCTCGGCCCGTTCGCCTTGAACTTCGTTGCGGCGGCCATGGGCAGGTATCCTTACGGGGGACACGTCCGCATCGCCATGTTCCTTGCGCCTGTGGTTTGCTTGCTGGCAGGGCTCGGCTTAGCCTTGGCCGTCGAGCGGCTGTCGGCGCGGCGCTCGGGCAGCGTTCTACCCGTGGCAACCGTCGCCGCAGTGTTGATGATCCTCGCGGCCGGGTCGATTGCGCGAGACCTGGCCAGGCCGTATCGGTCCGAGAGCGACCGGTACATGCGCGAGTTCGCGCGATGGTTCTGGGACGTCAAGGCTCTGGATGCCGAACTGGTCTGCCTGAAGACGGATCTTGCCGAGGAGTTCTACCCGTGGCATCCGCTGGGAGACGACTCGGCCATGTATCTGTGTAACCAGCGGATCTACTCGCAGCGTCACGCCCGGCACGAGCCCCCGTGCCTCGACCGAACCTCGGCATCCAGGCCGCTGCGGTGCGTGCGCTTCTGGTCGACACGTCACCAGCAGGACGACGCGGCCTGGGAGCAGTGGCTCGCCCAGATGCACCGGCGATACGCGCTAAGTGGCCGGGAACGCTATCCGTTTCCTATTCGCACGCGAGACGGGCGTGTGGCTTACACGCAGGTCGTCGAAGTGTACGAATTCGTGCCCGCGGATCAGGGTCTCTTGGTTCGCAGGTCGTAGCTGGTCATGGGCACCTGGTAGTAGCCCATCGCCGCGACGACCACGTCCATCCGATACAGCCGATCCTGCATGAGGCAAACGCGGCGGTCCGTGGCGGGGATGGTTGTGGTATAGATTCGCAGTTCGCCGGGCAGGGTGGTGATGATCTCTTCGCGCCAGTCGCCCAGGATATCGGCCACGACGACCAGATGTCCCTCGATGCGCGGCGGCAGTTCCGGCCCCCGGTAGACCCGGATCCTGCTGCCTACGACCAGTTCTCGCTGGCAGTCGGCGTTCCAATACGCGGCCCTCGGCGCCAGTCCGCCCAGATCTTCGGTCGACAAGACATTGCCCTTGCAGTCGCGCAGCCAGCGCTTGTCCTTGTAGTCGCGCTCCCCGCTATAGCACTCGGAACCGGGATGGGCCGGATCGATGTCCGAGCACAGGCCCGACGAATGAATGTGCTTGGTCGGCTGGTCGTGACCCCAGATGATATGACCGGAGCGAGCGTCGACGAGGCACATTGAGTTACGCGCTTTTGGAGGCTCGATGCCGTAATAGATTTCCAGTCCCGGCCGGTCGGGGTCTATGTCGCCGACGTAAAAGTGGTCCGGGTGCCCCAGGCCAGTCGACCAAAGCGCGGTGCCGTTGTCGTCCAGCACTGCTGAGCCCAGCAGCACCTCGTCCCGCCCGTCCCCGTCCACGTCGGCGGCGTGCATCCAGTGGGCGCCCTGGCCCCAGTAGATCTTGGGCTGATCTTTGTTGTCCCATCGCCAAAGCTCGCGGAGCTGTCCGCGGTGAAACTGGTAAGCGACCACTTTGATACGGTTGTAGGTGCCCCGCTCCACGATCAGGCAAGGCGTCTTGCCATCCAGATAGGCCACGGCCAGTTGATTTCGGGAGGCGTAGTTGTAGGCGTGGGGTCCCTCGAAGCCTTCGCGGGAGGGCCAGTCGACGCGGGTGATCGCCCGGCCAGTCAGCCCGTCAAGGATGGTAAGGTACTCCGGACCATGCGTGACTTTGCCGTCTGGATCGCGCGGGTCACCTTCACCCGTCTTCACCGCCACCTCCGCCCGGCCGTCCCCGTCCAAGTCGTACACCACGTAGGGCGAATACCAGATGCCTTGCTCGATCGACCAGCCAAGATCGAAGCGCCAAAGGAATCGGCCATCATGGCGATAGGCTTCGAGTTTGTAAGTGCCCGGGCTGCGGGTCCAATACTTGTACCAGGGGTCGATGTTGGCGTTGGGCTGCTTAATGACGAAATCGTATCGCCCATCACCATCCAGGTCTGCAATGCCCACCTTCTGAAACGTGTGGTTTCCTTTAAGCGGAATCGACAGAAACGGCCGGTGGCTCTCGTCCAACGCGGCGTGTGCTTCTTCGGAGGGTTCACCTTCTCGGCCGTCAACCACCGGGCGCACTGTATACACGCACCGACCAGTCTTGGGCACCGCGGGATCCAGGAAGTCGGTTGTTTGGCAGACCGGCTCGGGATTAAGCTTGGTCGCCGGCTGGCTGCCCGCTCGCCGATAGACGTTGAAGGCGACGGATTTCGGGTCGGTCTCCAGCAGTCGCCAGCTCAAATAGACCTTACCGCCTTCCGTCGGCCGCGCGATCAGCCCGCGGTCCAGCTTCTCCCGCACCGCCTCGACCGCGAAGCCTTTCACCTTCGCTTTCTCAGGCAAGGCTCCAAGGCAAGGCGCTGATAAGCCAGCCACCGCTAACAACACCACGAGCACCACAAGCCATCTGGCAGTTCCCATCGTGACTCTCCCCTTCGGACTCCACGGTGTCTTACACATGATGACGGCTCACACGCACGCCAGGGACCAGAAACTCTTTTGGCCAGTTTTAAACCCAGGTACGTACCTGTACCCGATCCGTCAACGGTTGTCCCTAATGCTACCGAACCAATGACAGCGATGGAAGCGAGAGGGCGACCATGCACGGTTAGTCCGCAGCGGGAGCAAGCCGAGCAAAGTCGAACCGGGCACCTGGCATGCTTGCGCAAAACCCAGAGCCTGTCCTAGGCGACCCCGGCACGCTCCATTCTCTTCGGCTGCTGCCCGGCGGTCAATTCCCTTGGAGATGCTGCCGGCTCCATCTGCTTGCCGACTGCCTCGGCCACGCGGCGGCACAACTGCATCGTCTCCTCGAACTGCTGGAAGTTAAGCGTCTGGTAGCCGTCGCTGAGCGCTTTTTCCGGGTTGGGGG
>Ga0129299_1003022_pt1 | contig 11073 bp, 10 predicted proteins | sample ConPoolayeCmetaG_FD_94477 | JGI IMG/M metagenome (GOLD analysis project Ga0129299, IMG submission 94477) | Hot spring microbial mat communities from California, USA to study Microbial Dark Matter (Phase II) - Cone Pool mat layer C metaG ... | reverse complement strand
CGGCAGGCCCCGGACCTGCCGCCTGCAATCGCCGCGAAGGACGGCCGCATGGTGGAGCTGGAAGCCGACGGGCCCAGCACGGCCGTGTTGCGCGACGCGCGGCTCAAGGAAGAAGACTTCGAGGTTGTGGGCCGGTTCCGCACGCCGTCGCTGCTCGTGGTGGACCCGATCCACGAGCGCGCGCTATTCGTCTGGCGCGGGGGAAAGCGCCTGGTGGTGACCTATTGGTGCGATGTGTGCTCGATCCGCGCCTGGTCGCCGGGGCGGTGCCAGTGCTGCCAGGAAGAGATGCGCGTGGACCTGCGAGACCCGTCGCTGGGCGAGATGGAGCTGAAGTAGACTGCTCGTGTGATGCGAGCGGTTCTGCTTTTCACCTGCATGGCGATGACCGGCGCGGCGCAGCGGTACGAGGCGCGCATGGAGACCGTGGACGGCTTGCCCGTGGCGGTTCTGCGGGACGCGGCCACGGACACCGTGGTCCGCATCGCGCCGCAGATCGGCAACAACTCTTACGAGATGACCGTGCGCGGCCAGCCTGTGTTCTGGTCGCCGTACCGGACGCTGGCGGAGCTGAAGGCGAAGCCGGCGCATGCGGGCAATCCCTTCCTCTGGCCGTGGGCCAACCGCATCGACGGGATGGCGTATTGGGTGCGCGGCAAGAAATACCTGCTCAACGAGGAACTGGGCAACGTGCGCCCGGGGCCGAACCGCACGCCGATCCACGGGCTGCTGGTGTATTCGGATCTGTGGCAGGCGGCGCGCCATGGCGCGGACTCGAGCGGCGCGTTTGTCACGTCGCGGCTCGAATTCTGGCGGCATCCGGCGCTGATGGCGCAGTTCCCGTTCGCGCACGCGGTGGCGATGACCTACCGGCTCAGCGAGGGAAGGCTGGAAGTGGAAACCGTGGTCGAGAACCTGAGCCGCGAAGCAATGCCCGTTTCGCTGGGGTTCCACCCGTACTTCCGGATCACGGACTCGCCGCGCGACGAGTGGACCGTCACGCTGGCGGCGCGGCGCAAGCATGTGTTGAACGAGAAGCTGATCCCGACGGGCGAGACCGCCCCGCTGCCTTACCCGCGGAAGCTGGCGCTGAAAGGCGTGGTTCTGGATGAGGTGATGGATGAACTGGAGCGCGATGCGGACGGCTGGGCGCGGTTCCGCGTGCAGGGCAAGAAGCAGAGCATCACGGTGGAGTACGGCGAAGCGTACGCGGTGGCCGTGGTGTACGCGCCCCCGGGCAGAGAGTTCATTTGCTTTGAGCCGATGACGGCGGTCACCAACGCGTTCAATGCCACGCACGACGGCTGGTACGGCGGGATGCCGTGGATCGAGCCTGGCGGGCGGTGGCGCGGCGTGTTCCGCATCGTCCCGGAAGGGTATTAGAAAGAGGCCCGCGGAGGCGCGGGCCTTTTCTCAACAGGGCGTCAATGCCGGTTACTTCACGCCGGCAGGCTTCTTGGGAGCGGCGGCGGGCGGTGGGGAGGCTGGCGCGGCGGCGCCGGGCGCCGCCGCGCCGAAGCGCTTGTCGTACAGCTCGACGATCTGCTGCGTGATGTCGATGCCGTTGGCGGCCCACAGGACGGGGCTTTGCTGCGAGCTCACGTCCAGCACGAGGGCGAAGCCCTGCTGCTTGGCGTACTCGTCGATGACCTGCATCATGCGCTGGCCGATTTCGTTGACGAGCTTGCCTTCCTCCTGCTGGAGATCGTTCTGGAGATCTTCCGTATCCCACTGGAGCTTTTTCTGCTTGTCGTCGATCTCGCGGCCCAGCTTGTCGCGGACTTCCTGCGACGCGGTATTGGCGAGCGTGGAAAGCTGGTTGCGCAGCTTCTGGATTTCGTTGTTCTGGGCCTCCACCTGCTTGAAGCGCGGCTCGAACTTCTGCTGGATGGCTTCCCGCGCCTTGGCGCCGTCCTTGGTGGCGACGATAGCGCCCTGGATGTTGATAATGGCCACCCTGGTGGGCGTCTGCGCGGAAAGGACGGCCGGAACAGCGGCAACCAGCGTTGCCACTTGAAGGGTCTTCCAAACGGATGTCACGATTCTCTGGCTCCTCAAAACTTGCATGGTAGCATTGCGCGCCTCAGAACGTGCGGCTGATGGTAAAGCGGAACATGGTACGGCGCTCGAAGTAAGGCGCGGGATTGGCGAAACTCAGGGTGGCCGCCTGGAAGGTGGCCATGTTGGGGAACATGGACGGAGTCACTGCGATGGGCGGAATGAACAACTGCTGCACGACCGTCGGGTTGTAGGCCCAATACAGGCGGAAAGGCGCATTGACCACGGGCATCATGATCTGGAACTCGACGCCGGTGGAGGTACGGATCTTCTGCGTGTTGTCGATGACGATGGAGCGGTTTTCAAAGCCCGCCTGGGGGAAGGTGCTGTTGAGCGAGGCGATGCGGCCGGGGTTGAGGCGAAGCTGGTTCTGAAGGCTGATACGGTTGACGCCGGCGTCGAAGAACAGCGCCAGGGTGAGCGGTCCGACGATGGGAATACGGTACTCGAAGTTCGCCACGCCCTGCGTGTCGCCGCCGGTGGGAACGAGCTGGTAGACCGGGATCTGCTGGAGGACATCCACCGTCTGCACCTTGCCATCCACGATGATCTTCTGCTGGCGGGCGCTGCCGTCGGGGTTGCGCACGGTGATGACGCCCTCGCTGGGGATGTAGACGAAGGGCAGAATGCTCCAGATCTCGAAGCCGCGGACGTCGTTTTCGCCGCCCATGAAAACGCGGTTGAAGGGCGGGGCCACTTTGCCGCCGTAGCCTGTAATGATGCGGCCGAGAATGCGGCCGCCGATGACGTGGCGGGGCATGAGTCCGCGGCGGAAATAGGTGGCGGAGACCGTCGGCTCGATCATGTTGACGTTGCCGCCCAGAGGCCCGCCGGCGAAAGAGACGCTGGCAAACAGGCTCTTGCCGCGCGAGGGTGTGATGGGGTGGTCGACCGTGTTGTAGGTGTAGGCCGGAATGACGCGGCTGGTGACGATGCCGGACAGCGAGTTCGGCCCCTCGAAGTTCAGGAACTGCGAGAACTGGAAGTAGCTGTTGGAAGAGGTGTTGAGGGCGCGAATGTTGGACCGGTCGTAGCCATAGGTCAGGCTGAGGCGGGCGAAGATGCGCCGCAGAGGATAGCTGAGGAACACAGTGCCGCCCCAGCCGTTGGAGACGTAATTCAACAGGTTGTCGCGGCCGATGGCTTCGTACAGCGGAATCAGGTTGCGGCCTGAAAAGAGCGAGACCTCGCGCGCCTGGTCGTAGTTGAAGCGCTGCGTGTAGACGGTGAAGCCCGCCGAGATGGGACGGTCGAAGAGGTAGGGCTCGGTGAACCCGAAGGTGACGTTGCGCAGGCGGTCGCCGAGTTCGGCGCTGATGGAGAGCGTCTCGCCGAGGCCGAGGAAGTTGTTGGTGGCGTAACCGAAGCCGATGAAGCTGCCGGCGATGCCGGAGACGCCGCCGTTCAGCGTGACGCTGTTCTTGCCGCGCTCTTTCACCTTGAGGGTTATGTCCACGGTGCTGTTGCGGGTGTCGCGCGTGATGGTGGCGGCTTCCTCTTCCTTGAGGGCTTCGAAGTAGCCAAGCTGGTTGAGGCGCAGGATGCTGAGTTCCCACAGCCGCGTGTTGTACATATCGCCTTCGTCGAGCAGCAACTCGCGGCGGATGACCTTGTCGCGCGTGGTGGTGTTGCCCTGGAAGTCGATGCGCCGGACGAAGAACTGCTTGCCCTCGTCGACATTGATGGTGAGATCGATCTTGCCGTCGGGCAGCGGGTTGAAGTCGGGCTCGGGCACGGCGTCGATGTAGCCGTACTCGCCGTAAAACTTCTGGAAATTCTTGATGCCTTTCTGGAGCTTCTCGACGGAGAAGATGTCGCCCGCGCCCATGCCGAACAGCGGCTTGAAGAAGATCTCCGGCGTCTTGATCTCCTTGACGCCAACGAAGTTGATGTTGCGGATGCGGTACTGCAGCCCTTCCTCGACCTCCAGCCGGATGTCGGCCTTTTTGCCGGGCTTGGTGGCGGTGAAGGGCGGGACCCACAGGCGCCCGCGATAGTCGCGCAGTCGGACTTCGCTGTCGGTGACGCGGGCGAGGAAGTAGCCGTGGTTGGAGTAAAAGAAGCGGATGCGCTCCTTGTCCTCGTCGAGCTTGGCCTGATCAAAGGTCTTGGCGAAGAGGCTTTCCAGAAAGATGCTGCGGGGGATGCCGACGGGCCGCAGGTTGCGCATGGCGCGGCGGACGGCGCGGTCTCCGAAGACCTTGTTGTTCAGGATCTCGATCTTGCCCACTTTGACCTTGGGGCCTTCTTCCACCCGGAAGGTGAGCTCGACCGAGGCGGGAGGGATCTGGCGGATCACCGGCGTCACGGTGGCGAATTGGCGGCCGCGCTCGGCGAGATACTCTTTCAGCACGTTGGTGGCGCGCTGGATCTTGCCCTGGTCGAACTGCTGCTCCACGGCCAGCCCGACACGGCGCTCCTTGAAGCGGTCCAGGATCTCCGACACGGTCAGGGATTTGACGCCTTCGTACTTGATGGTGCGGATGACGCGGCGCTCGGTGAGCAAGAAGCGGATGATCCAGCCGGTCTTGCCAGGCTCGCGCTCGACGGTGATGTCGTCGAAGCGGCCGGTGTTCCACAGCGCCATGAAGTCGCGGTGGATGGCATCGGGGTCGTACTTGTCGCCCTTGCGCGAGAAGATCATGGCCCGCAGGGTGTCCTGAGGCACGCGGCGGGCGCCGCGGAACTCGATGTACTCGACCACGTCGGGAACCACGGCGGGCGCGCCGGGTTTGGCGGCTTCCGGTTCCGGCGCCACGGGCTTGGGGGCCTCGGTTTCCTTCGCTTCCGGCACAGTCTCGAAGGGCGCGGGCTTTTTGGCCTCCGGCGGCTTGGGCGCGGCGGGAGGCTGTGGCTCTTCCGCCGCCGGGACGGATTCAAACGGGCTTTTCGGTTTGGCGGCAGGCGGCTGCTGGGCCTGCGCCATCAGGACCGAGTCTGCCTGGCCGGAGGCCGCAGCTTCGGCTCTGTAAGAATCGGCGGACCCGAAGCAGAGCTGGGACAGAAAAAAGACGGACAGGCTCCCGAGCCTGAAGATCATCTTACGCAGAAGAGGTCCTTTCTGTGCGCCTGCGACAGTGACGTAGCGGGAGTCACAGGCGTTTCACCCATGAACCCAGCTCGCGGGCTCAAAGTTTTCATTCTAGCGAAAACCGGAGAATCTCAACAATGCGGGCCGGGGGGCGGCAACCCGCCGGTTGCCGCAGCCGGCGGCGGGCTGACGGCAGCCTGGGCCGCGTCGGGTGGAAAGAACAGAGCTCGCAATCTCCGGTGCACCCGCGGAAAGCGGGCCAGGAGAATCGCAGCAGCCATGTGAGCCGGCGCCGTCGCTGAATGGGAGAAGTAGGGGGCGGCGAAGGGGTCCAGCTTCGGCCAGAAGTATTGCTGGGCGAAGAAGTGCCACGAAGCGAGCCAGAGAAAAGAGGTCAGAAGCGCGCGCCAAGCGCTGCGCCTGCCCGCGAGGAAGGCATACAGAATGCCAAGGATGCAGTACAGGACGAACAATGTGGCCGCTCCCGAGGCGGAAGCGCGCCCGAACCCCATGTAATAGACGCGGTCGCCGAACCAGGGGGCCGCTGCCACGTTGAATTTGGACCACCATGGCTCGTGCAGCAGGCGGGAGTGAATGGCAAACCATATCAGCGCCGCTGCGGCGGAAGGCACGGCCGCTTCCACTCCCGCCGCCAGCCGGAGCAGCCATGCGGGAGGGGGCGCCGGGACGGTCGCGCGCCCGCCAGCGTCAGGCATGGCACCCGGCGGCAAAGCTGCGCCTCTCAGGACTCCGTGGCAGTGTAATACGAGTGGTAGTAGGTGTACTTGCTGTACAGTTCGCTTCTCTGGGCGGCATTGACAACAATTCCGAGAATGTTGTTTTGACACAGGCTGCCAATGGCGCGGGTGACCGAGTCGATTGTCGTGGAACCGATCCGCACCACCAGCAACAGCCCGTGGGCCATGGTGGAAAGCAGGCTGGCGTCAGCGGCGAACAGCAGGGGAGGCGTGTCGATGATGACCCAATTGAACAACTGGGGCAAGTCTTCAATCATCTCCTTTGCCGCAGGCAGGTTGAGGAGCTCGAGCGGGTTGAGCACGGCTTCGCCGGCGGTCATCACGAAGAGGTTGGTGCCCTCGAGCCTGCGGATGATCTGATCCAGACTCGCTTTCCCCTGCAGGTAATCCGTGATGCCGGGGGAACGCGGCAACTGGAAGAGAGTATGGATCACGGGACGGCGGAAATCAAAATCCGCAAGCAAAGTGTAGTTCGATTCCAGTTGCGCTTGCGCAATCGCGAGGTTGGCGGCGGTGAACGACTTGCCCTCGGCCGGGGACGGGGAGGTGATGACGAGGGAATGGATGGGCTGCAGCGTCTGGATGTGGTTCAGCCGCGTCCGCAGGCTGCGGAACTCCTCCGCAGGCGCCTCGCCGGGACGCGCGGGATCCAGCAGGGAAGCGTCCGGCGAGGGGTTGAAGGGGACCACCGCGAAACGCGCAACCGTTCCGCTGGAGACTGCCTGCGCCGGCTCGGCGAGTGAACCGGAGACACCGTCATTGCCGCGCGCCTCCGGGGGTGCGGCAGCGCCCGGCATTGCTTTCCGGAGCGCATCATGAACTCGACTCATCCTGTCCTCCTCGTCCAAACAGATCCTGGCTGGCCTGTTCCACAGAATCAGCCTCAACCCCTCTGGGTGTAGTAGTAAAAGACTGCGCCCGCCATCAGGAGCGAACCGATCAGCACCGCCAGCGCCCACAGCAGGATCGAGAGGCGGCGCCTGCGCTTCACCACAAAATCGTCTTCCAGCAGAGGGATGCTTCCCAGAACGGTAAGCCGCGTGTAGACGCGCACATCCTTGAGGTTCTTCAGCGAAGTATCCTTGATCTCCCGGAAGCTGGCCAGGCCGATGCCCAGGGCAAGCCCGAGGGCGATGCTGACCCCGATGATGAGGGGCCGGTTGGGGGCGATGGGCTCTTCCGGAATGATTGGCGACTCGAGGACTTCCATCGTTTCGCTCTGCCCGCGGCTGACCAGGTCAGTGGCCATGTTCGAGTCCTGCAGCTTCCTGCCCAGATCCTCATAGCGCCGCGCGGCGAGTTCGCGGTCGCGGACGAGTTGCAGATACTCCTGGCCGACCGCAACCCCCGATTCCATCCTGGACTGGGTGGCCTTGATCCGGTTTTTCAGCTCATTGATCTGCCGGTTGTAATCCTCGATTTCCATGTCCTTGACCTGCAAGGCGGCCTGCAGCCGGGCGATGGCGCTGGAAAGCTCCCTCAACTTCCGGAGGTTCTCGGCGGGAATGCCGCGGGCGGCGGGCGCCTGCCCGCGGGGCGCTTCGGCAAGGCGCTTCTTCTCTTCTTCGATGATTTCCTTCAACTGGGTCTCGCGAGCCTCAATGAAAGAGGAAAGCCGGCGGACATCCGGATGGGAGTCCGTGTAGCTCTCCCGGAGGAGACGGAGACTGTTCTTTCCCCGTTCGATCTCACGCTGCAGTTCGACGATCCTGGGGTTGGTCTGGGCTGCCAGTGCGACCGGTTCTCCGGGCTGCGGCGGCTGGGAGAGCGCCGCCGCCTGTTCCTTGAGTTCGCGAAGCTGGGTTTCGAGCTGAATCCGGTCCTGCTGGGCCCGGCTGAGCTGGCCGGTGGTGGCCTGGAGAGAGGATTCCATCGCGGAAATCCTGCTGACGATCATCTGCTCCTGCTCCGGCAACTCGCCGAAATACTTCGAGCGGAAGACGGCGATGCGGGCGTCGAGATCGTCCAGTTCCCGCTTGGCCGCCTCGTATTGGTCGGAGAGAAACAGCGTGGTCTGGCGCGAGCTGTTGAGGCGGCTCTCGATGCTCTGCTTGGTGAACCGGTCGATCAGCTCAGAGCAGATTCGCTGCGCCAGCCGCCGGTCCGAGTAAACAAAGCTGACGCCAAACACATGGTAGCGGGGCGCGCCGCCGCGGGAGTAGGATTCGATGTTGTCAATGCCGATCGACTTGCGCATGCGGTCGATCACATCTTCCATGGGCAGCCGCTTGCGGTCTTCCGGATACAGGTTGTAAGTCTGGATGAGGTTCTGCAGGCTGGACCGGGTGATGATCTCCTGCGCAATGGCATTGATCCTGGCCGTCAGTTCTTCGCCGACGTTGCCCGGAACCAGCCTGGCGGGCACCTGCGGAGGCGTGATGCGGATCTTGCCGCGGGCGACGTAGGAGTCTTCCCACAAGAAGGCCGTGATCACGCCGACGACAAGCCCGAGGAAGGCCGGCCCCAGAATCCAGGTTCTCTGGCGGCGGGCCACTTCCACATAATCTTCGAGGTCGAACGCGCGGCGCTGAACCGCGACGGGCTGGTCGGCGCCCATCGGAATGGTTGGTGCAGGGGTGGCGGACATAGCAGGGATTCTCCGGCGTCTACGGAACGAAGATGTGATCCCCGTCCTGCAGGAAGATGTTCTGTTCGAGCTTCTTGCCCTTGATCACGTCGTTGTAGTTGAACTTGATCCGCTCCGTGCCGCGCATGATGACGATCTTGCTGCGCTTCGCCCACTGGCCGAGCCCGGCGCTGCTGAGCGCCTGCAGCACGGTGGTGGGCGTGACCAGGGGCACAGGCCCGGAACGGAGAACGTTGCCGGAGATGTAGTAGCGCTTGCTCTGCACGCTGGCTACCGAGACGATCACCTCGGGCTTGGTAAGGAACTTGCCCAGGGCTTCCGCGATTCTCTGGCCCAACAACTCGGGAGTCAGGCCGGCCGCCTCGATTTCTCCCGCCAGCGGCAACGTGATGCGGCCGTCCGGCCGGACAACGACATTGCCGCTGAGCTCAGCCTCTCGCCAGACACGGATGCTGAGCACGTCCCCAACCCCGACCTTGTAGGTCTTCGGGTCCACGGGCGCCGGAGCGTCGATGGCCGTTTCACCGGGCTTCTGCTGCTGCGGAGCCTCAGGACCGGCGGGGCTGGCGGGCGCCACGGGAGGCTGGGCGGCCATGGCCGTGCAAATTGATAAAGCCAGAACCCAACAGAGAACTCGGATCGATCTGTTTGAGATCGGGGTCATTGTCACGCTTCCTCCGAACTATCCGGCCTGCCAACTCTCCGGCTTCCCTGTTGCGGAGCAGGGGCCCGCGCGAAACCAGAGGGTTATGGAATCCCAGACACCGGCATTTTCATTCTACAGGAGCGGGAGCGTCCTGCCATGAACCGAAAGGCCGGGCCTCTCCCATGCCTTTCGTCCCATCCGGGCGGGACCTTGCCGGAACGCCCGTCCTGGAACCAAAGTCCTGCCCCCGCATCCAACAGGAGAAGATGCGCTTTTTCCTTCTCAAGACCGACCCTCAGGAATACTCGGCGAGCGACCTGGAGCGGGAAAAAAGAACCGTGTGGGATGGCGTCGCCAATGCGCAGGCGGTGAACTTCATCCGCCAGATGAGGCCGGGCGACCGGGCGTTCATCTACCACAGCGGCGGCGAATCGGCGATTGTGGCGCTGGCCAGAATTGTCTCGGCCCCGCGCCCGGATCCTGCCAGTCCGAAGTCATGGGTGGCGGACGTCGAGTTTGTCTGCCGCATCGAGCCCCCGGTGACGTTGAGGGAGATCAAAGCCGACGGCCGGTTCAACGGCTGGGCGCTGGTCCGGCAGGGCCGGCTGTCCACGATGGACGTGCCCGAGGAGTTTCTGGCCTGGATGCGGGAGCGCTACCCCTCGCTGAAACTGTAGCCTGCGGCGCGAAGCATGCGGTAGACGCGCGAGACGGGCAGCCCGACCACGTTGAAGTAGCAGCCCTCGATCCGTTCCACGAAGCGCGAGGCCAGCCCCTGGATCGCGTAGCCGCCCGCCTTGTCGAGCGGTTCGCCCGAGCGGGCGTAGGCAAGGATTTCCTCTTCGCGCAAAGGGATGAACCACACGCGCGTGGATTCCGCGGCGGTCCACAGCCGCCCGCGATGCCGCAGGCAGACGCCTGTGAGGACGAAATGATCGCGCCCGTGAAGCAGGCGCAGCATCCGTTCCGCTTCCTCCGGCGAGTGCGGTTTTTCGAGGATTTCACCCTCCACCACCACGGTAGTGTCCGCCGCCAGCACAAACTCGTCCTCGCGCGCCTGGACCGCCTCGGCCTTCTCGCGGGCGAGCCGGATGACATATTGCTCCGGGGTTTCTCCCTCGATCGGCTTCTCCTCGATTCCCGCCGGCCGGATTTCATGCGCGATGCCGGCATTGGCGAGCAGCTCGCGCCGGCGCGGGGATTGCGAGGCCAGAACAATCATCGGCCAGCCAGCGTAGCATGCCGGCCGAGGATTCTGCTGGCGCCGCGGAGATCCGTGCGGCCCATGCTACAATTGCTCGGGATCGCAAGATGGAACGCGCGGGGCGTCTTCTGGCAGCATCCAGGAACACTCGCCGCTGTCTCACAGCGGAAGAACTGGCCCTCGCCGCCTGGCCTGCCGCCGTTGGCCGGAAAGCGGCCCGGCACACGCGGGCAGTCGGCCTGGCGCAGCAGAAGCTGATCGTCGAGGTCGGCGACGATCTCTGGATGCGCAACCTGGAACTGCTCCGCGGCCAGATTCTGGCCAATCTGCGTTCGCTGCTTGGCGCTTCGGCCCCCCGCTGGGTGGAATACCGCCTGGCCCTGCCGCGCCGCCCGGTTCGCAGCGACGCTCCCGAACCCGAGTTCCGGCTCTCGGCGCCGCACGCGGCGGAAGAAAAGGAACAAATCGAAGATCCCGTGCTGCGGCGCATTTATCTCCTGTCGAAGAGAAAGGCTTTGGCATCGTGAAGATCACCGAGCAGGAAGTCCGCCGCGTGGCCGAACTGGCCCGGCTCGAGCTGGCCGAGGCAGAACTGAAGCGGATGACGCACGACCTGGACGAGATTCTGGTCCACATGGACAAGCTGCGGGAGCTCGACACAACAGGCGTCGAGCCGATGGCGCAGGTTCTGTTTCCGGGCGCGGAAAACAGCACGCTGCGCGCCGATGAGCCGCGCGAACCGCTGAGGCACGAGGACGCGATGGCCAATGCGCCGGCGGCGGGATCCGG
>Ga0129299_1003021_pt1 | contig 11073 bp, 11 predicted proteins | sample ConPoolayeCmetaG_FD_94477 | JGI IMG/M metagenome (GOLD analysis project Ga0129299, IMG submission 94477) | Hot spring microbial mat communities from California, USA to study Microbial Dark Matter (Phase II) - Cone Pool mat layer C metaG ... | reverse complement strand
GACCATGATGGATGTATGGCGCAGCATACGGGTGCGTGACTCGCTATGGAATCCGCCGCTGCGAACGTTGCGCCGCAGCGGTGACCTGCCCTTTTTGCAGTGGACTCTATGGTACAATACCGTGTGCCCATTGGTGTCGGTAATGCCGGGTGTTGGTTGAACGTACAACGTTTCAAGGTTCAACGTGCAACGTGCAACGTTCCAATGTGCAACGTGCAACGTTCCAACGTGCAACGTTCAACCTTCAACGTTATTAAGGATTATCGATGCGTGCGAACATATCCGCCAGATCATTCAGAAGGATGGCTATGCTGCGTCGCTCCGGAGTCCTCGTGCTCCTCAGTCTCATGGTCGCCCTGATCACTGGCGCGTGCGGCTCGCCCACTCCGGTCACGTCATCTGCACCGACTGCTGCTCTGCCAACCACTGTTCCGCCGACGGCTGCGCCGACCAGCGCGCCAACGTCCGCGCCGACGGCTGCGCCGACCAGCGCGCCAACGTCCGCGCCGACGGCTGCGCCGACCAGCGCGCCAACGTCCGCGCCGACCGCCGCGCCAACGGTTGTGACGCTCGATCCGATCACCGGCGCGCCGGCGCTGGCGCGTGGCGCTCTCCGGCAACGCCCGATTGTGGTGATGATCGACAATCATCCCAATGCATATCCGCAGTCGGGTCTCGACAAGGCGGCAGTGGTGTTCGAGGCGCTGGCAGAGTTTGGATTGACCCGCTTTATGGCGGTTTATGCGCCGGGTATCACGCCGGAGGCTTCATTGATCGGACCGGTGCGCAGCGCACGGCTCTATTTTGTGCAATGGGCAATGGAGTTTCGCGGTCTGTACGTGCACGCAGGCGGTGCGCCGCAGGCGCTGGAAACCCTGCAGAACACGACGAGCCTGGTGGATGTCGATGCGCTGTTTCAGAACAGGAGCGTCTATTTTGCACGCATCGCGCAACGTTCTGCGCCGCACAATCTGTACACCGACAGCGCTGCCCTCGAACGGGCGTTGCGCGATCTTGCACCGGAGCCGTTCGGCGATCCGGAGATCGGCTTTCTCTTCAAGCCGGACGCCCCGCCCGATGCGCGCCCGCCTGCCCGACGGATCGAGTACTTTTTCATCTATCGGGAAGACCCGGCAGGATGGACGTATGACCCGGCAACCAACAGTTATCTGCGGTTGCGCCGCGGGCGTCCGGCAATCGATGCGGTGACCGGGCAGCAACTGCGGGTGAAGAATGTGGTTGTGATGGAAGTTCCAGAGAAGCCCATCCCCGGCGATGACAAAGGACGGATCGAGCAAATGGTGATCGGCAGCGGCAGGGCGCGCGTCTTTATGGATGGCGTCGAGCGTGAGGTGACGTGGCAAAAGGGTGCGCCGGAGGAGCGCCTGCTCTTCCTCGACGCTTCCGGGAACGAGATCGCGTTCAATGCCGGTCAGATCTGGATTGTGGCGCTCCCATCGCTTGAAAATCTGACCATTTCGTAGCGCCCTACATCTCGCGCCGCCCTTCGAGCGCCGAACCCAGCGTGCCGGGGTCGGCCCACTCCAGATCGCCGCCGGTCGGCAATCCGCGCGCCAGGCGGGTCACGCGCACGCCGAGCGGCGCCAGGGCGCGTTGCAGGTGAAATGCAGTCGCTTCACCTTCCAGGTTCGGATTGGTGGCGATAATCACCTCCTCAACCGGCTCGGCGCGCACCCGGTCGAGGAGTTCGTCGAAGTAGATATCCTCGCGATTCATCCCTTCGAGCGGCGCAATGCGCCCGTGCAGCACGTGGTACAACCCACGGTACACGCCGGTGCGTTCGATCGCCACCACATCGAGCGGTTCTTCGACCACGCAAATAACACGCTGATCACGTGCAGGGTTGGCGCAGATGGCGCACAGATCACCCTGGGTGATGAAATAGCAGCGCGAACACAACTGCACCTGTTGCTTCAACGCTGTCAGAGCGTGCGCCAGGGCAAGCGGCAGGTCATCGGGCGCACGCAGCAGGAAGAAGGTCAGGCGCGACGCTGTTTTGGGACCCACGCCGGGCAACCGGTTGAGTTCCTCGATCAGACGGATGACCGGCGCGGGCAGGATCTGGATGTCGTGCGTCTGGTGCATACGGACAGGTGTGCGCTTCCAGGCGCCCCTCTAGAAACCCGGCAACTTCATACCGCCAGCCAGCGGTCCGAGTCGCTGTTCCGCCAGTTCCTGCGCTTTTTTGCTGGCATCGGCGATGGCGGCAACGATCAGGTCCTGCAACGTTTCAACATCATCGGGATCGACCACCTCCGGCGCGAGTTTGATCGATTTGATCTCACGATGACCGTTCATAGTAACGGTCACATAACTGCCTGCTGTTCCTTCCACCGTCGTATTCGCCAGTTCCTCCTGGATGCGCATCATCTCCTTCTGCATCTGGCGAGCCATCTGTTCCAGTTGTCGCGGGTTCATGCGGGTGCTCCTTGATTATGCATTCGGATCTTCCACAGCAATAATGTCGGCGTCGAAAATGTTGAGCGCTGCGCGAACGAGCGGATCTTTGCGCGTTGCACGGATCTGCTCGCGCAGAGCGCCGGGATTCTCGCGCCGCTGCGCTTCGACAACGCAGCGAATGGAAAACATCGTGCCCATATGCTTGCTGATCACCTGCTCGACGATCTGGCGTACTGCCGGCTTCTCCAGCCTGGCGATAAACCACTCGCTCGGCACTTCCAGGATCAGTGTGCCATCCTTGACATCGACCGGACGAACGCCACTGTTGAGTAACGCCTGCAGGGTTTTGTCGTGAACGCGCACATCGCGCGTGATGTTGTGCCAGATGCTTTCGATCTGTTCCAGCGCAGCGACATCGGCATTTGCGGCGGCCACGCCTTCGCCGGTTTCGACCGGCGGTTCGGACGCGCGCCGGGTTTGCGCCTGATGCTGGATGTGCGGATCGTCTGGCGCAACTGGTTGGGGTGGCGACGTCTGGCGGGTTGCCATATCTGCCGGAATGCCGGGTTGGGAGGCCGGTTCGGCAACGGGTGAAGCGCCGGAAGGGGACGCAGTCTCGATGATGGGAGGTTTGCCGGATGTTCCGGTCGTTGGTCGCACTGCCGGGGGAGACGGCGGCGTTTTGCGTTCGGGGCGAACGACGGGGCGCGAGGCGACAGCCGGGGCGCCTGTCGCCGCAGTCGCTGGCGCCGGTGCGATCACGGCCTCGATAACCGCCAGTTCGAGCGGGAGTTGACCATAGGAACTGACGCGCAACTGGTAATCCAGTTCGCTGAACAGTTTGACCCAGCGCATCAGGGCGCCGAGATCGGCGCTGCGCGCCTGACGCTCGATCTGCACTGCTTCTTCTTCGGCAACATCGAGGAGCGAACGGTCGGCGCCAGCGCGGAGCAGCATCAAGGCGCGCAACCGCTCGACCAGATCGCGGGTAAACTGACGCAGGTCAGCGCCCGCAGCGGCGACATTGGCGATCACCTGCAACGCACCCGGCAGATCACCGGCGATCAGTGCGTCTGCCAGCGCTGTCACTTCCTGCATTTCGCCAGCGCCAAGCAGGTTCCGCACCTGTTCGAGCGATACGGCTCCGCCACCGTATGCCATCAACTGGTCGAGCACACTGAGCGCATCGCGCATACTGCCGGTGGCGGCGCGGGCAATCGCTTCGGCGACGCCCGCTTCCAGAGTCACGCCTTCCTGCGCCGCGATCGACCGCAGGTGCGCCGCAATCGAGGCGACGGTATGACGGTTGAAGACGAAACGCTGACAGCGCGACAGAATTGTTGCCGGCACCTTGTGAACCTCAGTCGTCGCCAGGATGAAGAGCGCGTGCGGCGGCGGCTCTTCGAGCGTCTTCAACAGCGCATTGAACGCTGCCGTCGAGAGCATATGCACTTCGTCGATGATATAGACCTTGGTGCGCGCAACGGCCGGGCGGAATTGCACGCGCTCGATGATCTCGCGCGCATCTTCGACGCTCGTGTGCGATGCAGCGTCCATTTCGATCACGTCAACCGCGCGTCCTTCGGCAATGGCGCGGCACGACTCGCATACGCCGCACGGACGTTCTGCTGGCGGCGCGGTGCAGTTGACCGCCTTCGCCAGCAGACGCGCAACGGTCGTCTTACCGACGCCGCGCGGACCGGTGAACAGGTAGGCATGCGCGACCCGTCCCTCCGCAATCGCGTTTCGCAGCGTGCGGACGACGTGTTCCTGCCCGATCAACTCATCGAACGTCTGTGATCGGTAGCGGCGGTAGAGCGCCTGTACGGTCATGCCGGTATACTCCGCGTCTGATCTCCAGGGCATTATACCTGAGGCGCTCCTGAGGGGCAAACCTGTGGCATCGGGTACGTGTTCACATTGCTCCTGGGAGCGAGGGCATCCTGCCCTCGTAGAGTTCAACCCTGCCCAACAAGCCCAATCTTTGTGAGAACTGCTATAATCCGGTGTGCGCCTCGTGCCGTCGGGCTGAATGAATAGCCGATAAGCGATAGCTGATAGCTGATAGCCGCGAGGAGCGCTGGCCGTCGGGCTGATGGAGATTGAGAAATACATCCGGTATGCGCCCTTGCCGTGGGGCTGAAGCCCTCGGCTATGGAATGCAAAGCCCGCCTGCGCGGGCGAGAGCGGAGCAATTGTTCAAAGATCTGTAGTGCATTTTTGCAATGACGTCGTATCATGGCTCGGACGGCGGCATAACCGTGCAACACACACGAGGATACCAAATGCTCGATCATTTTGACATTCTGGCGCCGGTGTACGACCGGCTGATCGGTCCGCCCGATCCGGCGCGCCTGACCGCGCTCTTGCGTCTCCCGACCGATGGATGGCTGCTCGATGCTGGCGGCGGCACGGGGCGCGTCGCTGCCGGACTGCGCCCATTCGTCGGCGGTCTGATCATCAGCGATCAGTCGCGTCAGATGCTGCGACGCGCCCGCGAAAAATCGACGTTGCATCCGGTGCAGGCGCAGGTGCAACGACTCCCTTTTCCCGACGGATTCTTCGACCGCATTCTGGTTGTCGATGCGCTGCATCACTTTTTCGACCAGCAGGCGGCGGTGCGCGAACTGGCGCGTGTGCTTGCGCCTGGCGGGAGGCTGGTTATTGAAGAGCCGGATATCCATCGCCTGGCGGTTAAACTGGTTGCGCTGGCTGAACGTATGGCACTGATGGGCAGCACATTCCTGGCGCCGGAAATCGTGCGTGATCTGCTGGCAGCACAGGAACTGCATGCGCAGGTGGCGGAGCGCGACCGCTTTTCCGCCTGGATCGTCGCAGATAAGCCGTCTGGAGAAACCCCATGAACCGCACGACGACCTTTCCCCGCCGTTTCTATACCGGTCTGCGCCCGTTTCTGGCGGATGTCGCCTGGTTGTTCCGGCATCGCGCGCAGTTGCAGCTGGCGCACACCCTGATCGCACCAGCGTTCCGCGAACGTCTGATGCTGGCGGTCACTGCGGTCAACCGCTGTCGCTACTGCTCGTTCGCCCACACCCGGATGGCGCTGGCGGCTGGCGTATCGAACGCCGAGATCGCCCGGATTCTGAATCAGACCCTGGACGCCTGCCCGCCCGACGAAGCGCCAGCGCTGGCATATGCGTACCACTGGGCGGAGACTGATGCAATGCCAGAAGCGACGGCGCGTGAACGCCTGATCTGTGAGTACGGCGTTCTCCGCGCCGGGGCAATCGAGGCAGTGTTACGGATGATCCGGGTGGGAAACCTGATCGGCAACACATTCGATGACCTGATCTTTCGCATCTCCGCAGGGCGATTCGGAGCGAACGCTGACGACAGACATGAGCGCAACAATCCTGGTCATTGAGGACGAAGCCAGCATCCGCACCGTTGTGCGCGCCTATCTGGAACAGGCAGGTTTTCGCGTGCTGCTGGCGGATAATGGACCAGCGGGGGTGGACATGGCGCGTCGCGAGCATCCCGATCTGGTTATTCTCGATCTCAACCTGCCGGGAATGGACGGAATGGAAGTGGCTGCACGCCTCCGTCAGGAATCGGACGTCTTCATCATCATGCTCACAGCGCGGAGCGAAGAGAGCGACCGGGTTGCAGGATTGCGCATCGGCGCCGATGACTATGTGATCAAGCCGTTCAGCCCGCGCGAACTGGTTGCGCGCATCGAGGCAATTCTGCGTCGCCGTCGTTCCACATCACCGCTGATCGACGCCACCCTGCGCTTTGCGCACCTGCGGATCGACCCGGAGCGGCGTGAAGTCTATGTGGGCGATCAGGCAATCGACCTGACCACCACCGAGTTCGACGTATTGCTGGCGCTGGCGCGACGCCACGGCAGGGTGTTGAGTCGCGAGCAGATCCTCGATCTGGTGTGGGGCGACAATTTCTACGGCACCGATCGCGTGGTGGACGTGTATGTCGGTCAGGTGCGGCGGAAACTGGAAGCGGTCGCCGGTGTGCCGCTCATTCAGACTGTGCGTGGCGTCGGGTACAAGTTTGTCGATGCTGCGGTGTAATATGGGACTGTGGCGTCAACTCCGCTGGCGGATCATCGCAGCGCACATGCTTGTCGTGATTGTCGGCGTCCTTACCCTGATCGTGACGGCGGAAACGCTGGCGGCGCGTTCAGTTGATCCCACGTTGTTGCCTGCCTTCCAGTCGGCAGTGATCCAGGCGCTGGTTGTGGCGGCGCTGGCGGCGACGATTGCCGGTCTGGCGACGAGCATCCTGCTGGTGCGCGAAATCCTGCGACCGTTGCGACAACTGGCAGCCAGCAGTCGCCGGATCGCTGGCGGGAACTACGATGAGCGGGTAACGGCGCCGCTGACCGACGAACTCCGTGAAGTTGCGCAGAGTTTCAATCAGATGGCAGAGACGCTGGCGCAGGTTGAGCATCAGCGTGTTACTCTGATCGGCAATGTGGCGCACGAACTGCGCACGCCGCTCGCCGGTCTGGAAGGGTACCTGGAAGGATTGCTCGACGGCGTGCTGCCAGGCGACCCTGAGACAATCTCCGCCATGCAACACGAAGTGCGGCGTCTCCGCAAACTGGTCGATGATCTTCAGCACCTCTCGCGTGTGGAAGCAGGGCAGGTTACAATCCAGCCGCACCACTTCGATGTCGTGGCGCTGGTGAACCGTATCGTTGCGCGCCTTCGACCGCAACTGATCGAACAATGCCTGCAGGTCGCGATCGAAGCGCCGGAGAAAGAAGCGCTGGCATACGCCGATCCGGATCGGACGGCGCAGGTGCTGGTGAATCTGATCGGCAACGCCATCCGATACACGCCGGAAGATGGATGTATCACGATCCGCGTGCGCTGCGACCCAACCCATGTGCAGGTGATCGTTGAGGACACCGGCATCGGTATTCCTGCCGAAGCGTTGCCCTATCTGTTCGAGCGTTTCTACCGCGTCGATCCGTCACGGAGTCGAGCGAGCGGCGGTAGCGGGATCGGTCTGACGATTGCGCGTCACCTGGCGCGGGCGATGGGCGGCGAGATCACTGCCGCCAGCCCTGGGATCGGCAAAGGCAGCGTGTTTACGCTCATTCTGCCGCGCGGGGAGATTTCCTCATGATCGCCGCGAAATTTGTGCTATACTCATTCCATCCACTCTCTAAACCGCGTCAGGGAGGTGCATGCTCGGTTCGGTTGAGCACCGACGATGTTGATGGATCATTCTCCGCGTGACCATCGTTCCATCTGAAAGGCAGGGAAGCTATGCTTACAACGAAGTGGTTGAAACTCATCAGCGCATTTGCGATCGTTACACTCGCGCTGGCAGCCTGTGGCGCGCCGTCCACCGCGCAACCGACTGCCGCCCCCGCACAGCCGACGACTGCCCCCGCGCAGACTGGCGGCGGGAAACTCGAAATCTTCAGCTGGTGGACGAACGGCGGCGAAGCGGATGGGCTGAATGCGATGTTCGGCATCTATCAGCAGAAGAATCCTGGTGTCGAAATTGTGAATGCCACGGTCGCCGGCGGCGCCGGCACGAACGCCAAGACGGTGCTGAAGACGCGCCTCCAGGGAGGTCAACCGCCGGATAGCTGGCAGGTGCACGCTGGCAAAGAACTGACCGCATATGTAGATGCTGGTCAGATGGAGCCGCTGACCCAGTTCTTCAAAGAGCAGGGGTTCGACAAGGTGATGCCGCCGAAACTGCTCGAGCAGATCACCTACAATGGCGAAATCTGGTCGGTGCCGGTGAACATCCACCGCTCGAACGTGCTCTGGTACAACATCAAAATCTTCCAGGAGAATGGTCTGACCCCGCCCAAGACCATCGACGACTTCTTCACGGTCGCCGAGGCGCTCAAGGCAAAGGGGATCATCCCCCTGGCGGTTGGCGGCAAGGACAAGTTTGAGACGCCGCACCTGTTCGAGAGCGTGCTGCTGGCAGTTTTCGGACCGGAGGATTATGCCAGACTGTTCCAGCCCGGCGCAGACTGGAGCGATCCGCGCGTGCGCCAGGCTGCCGAGATCGCCAAACGCATGCTGGAGTACTCCAACAGCGACCGCTCCTCCCTCGGATGGGCTGACGCGGCGCAACTGGTGCTCGACGGTAAAGCGGGCATGACGATCATGGGCGACTGGGCGCACGGCTACTTCATCAGCAAGGGCGCCAAAGTCGGTGTGGATTACGGCTATGCCGCAGCCCCCGGCAACGACGGCGTCTTTATGTGGCTGTCGGACAGTTTCGGGCTGGCGAAGGGCGCGCCGAACCCGGAGCAGGCAAAGGCATGGCTGGCGCTCTGCGGTTCGCGTGAGGGGCAGGACGCCTTCAATCCGAAGAAGGGATCGATCCCGGCACGCACCGACGCGGATGTGAGCCTGTATGATGAGTATCTCCAGTATTCGATCAAAGCCTTCGGCAGTGAGAAACTGGCGCCGAGCGTCGTCCATGGCGCTGCCGCTCCCGAAGCGTATATGACCGAGTACGGCAATGCGCTGAATGTCTTCGCCAGCGATCTCGATGTTGATGCCGTCGTGCAGGCATTGCAGGACGCTGCGAAAGACCTGAAGTAGTCCGTGGCGCCACAAAGCGCTTGCGTCGCGCAGGGGCGACCGATCCGGCGCGCCCCTGCGTATGGCAGATGCCCATTCTCCGCCGGGCATCTCCAGGTTGAGCGCGTGAACGCTGCACGCAGGGGATATACACCGAAACACCGTCGCCATCCTCATCGATGAGAGGCACGAATGCGACAAGCCAAAACGCTCAGTGCGCATCCCGCCCGCCGGGTGCGCTGGATGAACCGTGATCGGGCGATTGCGCTGCTGATGATTGCTCCATCAGCCCTGGCAATCGCGGTGTTCGTCTATGGATTCATCGGTTGGACCGCCTATATTTCTATGACCGACTGGCGGGGACTGACGATCTCGACATCGTTTGTCGGGTTCGAGAATTATCTGACGATCTTCAACACTGGTCGCTTCCAGACGAATATTCGGAACCTGATTGTTTTTACGGTCTTCTTTCTGGCAGCCTGCCTGATCATCGGCTTGCTGCTCGCCGTGCTGATCGACTCGCGGGTGCGCTTTGAGGGATTCTTCCGCTCGGTGTACATTTTCCCGATGGCGCTCTCGTTCATCGTCACCGGCGTGGTCTGGCAGTGGTTGTTCGCACCCGGCAACTGGCCCAACGATCCGACCGGCATCAACCTGTTGTTCAAGCAATCGGGGTTGGATTTTCTCCAGGCAGCCTGGACAACGGATACCAGCGTTGTGCCGGGATGGCGCATTGAAGGATTGCGCACCCGGATAGGAATCCCCATGGCGATGATCCCGGTGGTTGTCGCGGCGGTCTGGCAGATGTCGGGGTTTGTGATGGCGATGTATCTGGCAGGGTTGCGCGGCATTCCGGAGGAGATCAAGGAAGCGGCGCGCGTTGATGGCGCAACTGAGTGGCAGGTGTTCCGTACTATCACCCTGCCGATGCTCCAACCGATCACGCTGAGCGCTGTGATCATTCTGGGGCATATTTCGCTGAAAATCTTCGACCTGATTGTGACGATGACCGGCGGTGCGCCCGGCAACAATACTGAAGTGCCGGGATTGTATATGTATGAGATCACATTCAAAGCCAACAAGTTCGCCGAGGGGGCGGCGGTTGCGATGGTGATGCTGGTGGTTGTGGCGTTGCTGGTGGTGCCGTACCTGATCTATAACCGTCGGACAGAGGTGGAGCGATGAGCAGTGTAGCCGTGCCCGCGCCGAAACGGCGCCACATTCACTGGTCGCGGGTGGTCGTCTATGGCGTGATGATCCTCTTCCTGATGTTTTTTTTGTTGCCGGTCTATCTGCTGCTGATCACCAGTTTCAAAAGTTTCGACCAGGTTAGCCTCAGCCGCATGTGGGAATTGCCGACCGGCTTCTCGCTGGAGAGTTTCGACCGTGCCTGGAACGGCGGCGAGGGTGTGATCGGGATGCGCGGGAGTTTCTGGAACAGTGTGCAGCTGGTGGTTCCGGCGACGGTCATCTCGTGCATTCTGGGATCGCTCAATGGGTATGTCCTGTCGAAATGGCGCTTTCCCGGTTCGGAAACCCTGTTTACGCTGATCCTCTTCGGCATGTTCATCCCCTACCAGAGCGTGCTGGTGCCGCTGGTCGAGGTGTTGCGCGAGATCCGGCTGTATGCCACCATTCCCGGTCTGATCCTGGTGCACGTGGTCTACGGCATTCCGATCACGACGCTGATCTTCCGGAATTACTATGCGACGGTGCCGAACGAACTTGTGGAAGCCGGGAAGATCGACGGCGCCGATTTCTTCCATATCTACCGCCACGTGATGCTGCCGCTCTCCGCACCGGGGTTCGTGGTGGTGGCGATCTGGCAGTTTACCTCGATCTGGAATGAGTTTCTGTTCGGTCTGATCATCACCAACGATCCGCAACTGCGCCCGGTGACCGTTGCGCTGCAAAACCTGTCTGGCAGTCAGTTCACGCAGTGGAATGTGCAGATGGCCGGGGCGTTGATGGTTGCGTTGCCGCCGCTGCTGGTCTACATTTTCCTTGGAAAGTACTTCCTGCGCGGCTTGCTGGCGGGGTCGTTGAAGGGGTGAAATCGATAGGAGCGCTCATACCTCAATACCCCGTGACAGACGACGCATCCTCCAGG
>Ga0129299_1003020_pt1 | contig 11074 bp, 10 predicted proteins | sample ConPoolayeCmetaG_FD_94477 | JGI IMG/M metagenome (GOLD analysis project Ga0129299, IMG submission 94477) | Hot spring microbial mat communities from California, USA to study Microbial Dark Matter (Phase II) - Cone Pool mat layer C metaG ... | reverse complement strand
TTGTACTGGTATGTGTTCAACATCGCTGACGTGGCGATCGTTGCCGGCGTGATCGTGCTCCTTGGCGAGGTTCTGTTGGCGGGACACAAAAACGTCGCAAAAAGCTCATAACAGCTTTTGTTGAAAAAACAGGTGATTTGGTGGAATTCTGGGTATGACCGGCACGAAATCATACGCGGCACGTTTGATATCAACACGCGTCTTTGCGGCAGCTTTGATAGCTTTCATGCTGAGCGGATGTGCCGGCAGCGACGTCGAAATCAACGCGCCTATCCTGGAAGCTGCTGGCATAAACCTGCTTGGCAAGAAAAAGGAAGATCCCGATCTTCCCGATCGTCCTGGCATCGTCATTCCCCCCACAAAGACTCTTCCAGAGCCCGGCCCGCGTCAGGTTGCCGCTGTGCCGAACGAAGCTTGGCCGCAGGACTCCGAGCAGGCGAAGAAAGCCGCCGAACTCGAAGCGGAGCGTAAGGCCTATGAATACTGCCGTCAGGGTGACTGGAGCGGCAGGGGCGGTATCGACGAATTCAACAAATCCATGGGAGCCGCGCAGCGCTGCCGTGCTAGGTATATGGAAGAAATGATAAAGCGCAACAAAGAGATTGAACAGGCGCGCGCTGCGAAGGAACTGGAAGAGCTCAGAAAACAGAAAGCCGAGCGTGATGCCGCTGCGGCTAAAGCGCGATAATCCATAAGTCGGGCAGGCCCAGAGGCCCGCGCTGCAGCCATCGCAGATTACAAAACATTTAGAAGCCGTCGGCTGCACCGTCTGCTATCACTATGTACAGGCTGATGCGCTGTTGAAATCAGGAATTGCAGCGCAATTTTGGGCTACAGTCGCAAAAGGACATAACCCCGGAAATGACGATCTTCCGCAAATCGTTCCTGCTTTTCACTTCCTTCATCGTGGTTGCCATGCTCAACACTCTCAAATCGGAGGCCGCCGGGCCGCGGTCCGAAGTGTTCCATTCAAAACTTGCCAACGGCCTTGAGGTCGTCGTGCTTCCGGACAGGCGCGCGCCCGTAATCACCCACATGGTGTGGTACAGGGTCGGCGCGGCGGATGAACCGCAAGGCAAATCAGGCATCGCGCATTTTCTCGAGCATCTGATGTTCAAGGGCACGGAGAAGATCGCGCCAGGCGAGTTCTCGAAAATCATTGCCCTCAATGGCGGGCAGGATAACGCCTTCACCAGCAACGACGTCACCGCCTACTTCCAGCGCATCGCCAAGGACAGGCTGCCGCTTGTGATGGAGATGGAGGCGGACCGGATGGCCAACCTCAGACTCGACGAGAAGGATGTGGAAACCGAGCTGAAGGTAGTCCTGGAGGAGCGCCGCAGCCGTGTGGACAACGAGCCGATGAGCATCCTGCAGGAGCAGATGTCCGCCGCGCTTTATCTGGCGCACCCTTACGGCATACCCGTCATCGGCTGGGAGAATGAAATCCGCGGGCTGACGCGCGAGGACGCCCTTTCCTTCTACAAGCGCTTCTATGCGCCCAACAACGCCATTCTGGTGGTTGCAGGCGATGTGGAACCGCAGGAGGTGCTGGCGCTCGCCGAGAAAACCTACGGAAAGATCCCCGCAAACGGCGCTATCGTAAAACGCGTTCGCCCGAAAGAGCCCGAGCCCAAGGCCGAGCGCCGTGTCATCGTCAGGGACACGCGCGCCGCAAAGCCGACGCTGCAGCGCTACTATCTCGCCCCGAGCTTCAATACGGCCGCCCCGCGCGAAGCCGAGGCCCTCACGCTGCTTGCGCGCATCGTGGGCTCGAGCAACACCAGCAGACTTTACACGAAGCTCGTCGTCGAGGCCAAGAAGGCATCTTCCGCCAGCGGCTGGTATTCCGGCTCGTCGCTCGATGACGGAAGCATCGGCTTCTACGCAATCGCCGCCGGCGACGCCACGCTGGAAGAGCTCGAATCCCTCGTGGACGAGGTCATTGCGGAGGTTCAGACGAATGGGGTAACGCAAGCCGAACTGGACCGCGCGCGCAACGCGGCAATCGCCGATATCATTTATAATTCCGACAATCAGACGACCATGGCGAGAACCTATGGCTGGGCGCTCGCAACGGGTCGCACCATCGAGGATGTCGAGGCGCGTGCCGAGCGGCTGCGCGGCGTCACGGTCGAGGATGTGAAAGCCGTCGCCGTGAAGTATCTCACGCCGAAACGCTCGGTGACGGGGCTGCTCGTGCCGGTCGCCGCGCAGACGGCCACCGTGAACGGCATTCCCCCTGTCGCGCCTGGCGGCGTCATCAACTAGGTCCCTGAAGTCGCAAGCTCATTTCGGTTAGGCTGCTGAAAACGATGACATTCGCAATTCAAATCCTGCGGTCTGGCGCAATCCTTCTGATGGCAACAGCACTCATGACAACACTCAGCTTGACCCAAAGCCATGCCATGAAAATCCAGACCGTGGTCAGCGGGAAGGGTATTACGGCCTGGCTCGTCGAGGATCACCGCCTGCCACTCATCTCGATGCGGTTCGGCTTCGAGGCCGGCTCCGCTCACGATCCCGCGGGCAAGGAAGGGACGGCCAATCTGGTCGCCCGAACCCTCGATGAAGGCGCGGGCGATCTCACCAGCCAGCAGTTCCAGCAGCGGCTCGAGGATCTGGCGGTGAAACTCGAATTCGACGTCAATCACGATAATTTCACCGGCACGTTCCAGACGCTCAGCGACAACCGCACCGAGGCCTTCGATCTCCTGCGGATGGCTCTGACGCAGCCGCGGTTTGATGCGGATGCGGTCGAGCGCATGCGAGCATCCACCATTTCCCGCATTAAGTTTGAGGAGAAGGACCCGGAGCGGATCGCCGCGCGCGCCCTATTCCAAACCGTTTTCGCCGGACACCCCTATGCTAACCCCGTGAACGGCACCCTCGAAAGCGTGGCAGCCATCACGGCCGACGATCTGCGCGCCTTCGCCAAGGAGGCGTTTGCGCGCGGCAACCTGAAGGTGGCTGTGGTCGGCGACATCACGGCGGCTGAACTCAAGGCAGTTCTCGACAGCGTCTTCGGCGATCTGCCCGAAACCTCCGCCGTTCAGCCCATCGCCGCCCCCGATTTCAAGGGTGCCGGGGTGACCAGGATCATACCGATGCCGAACCCTCAATCCGTCGTCCAGTTTGGACTGAACGCGCCCAAACGCAAGGATGAGGATTTCGTTCCCGCCTTTGTTCTCAATTATATCCTCGGCGGCGGCGGTTTTGCCTCCAAGCTCATGGAAGAAGTGCGGGAAAAACGGGGGCTGGCCTATTCCGTCTATACCTATCTTTACACTCTGGATAAGCAGGGTATGCTTCTCGGCGGCGTGGCTACGGAGAACAAATCGGTCGGCAAATCGCTGGAGGTCATCAAATCCGTGATGCAGCGTCTTGCGGCGGAGGGGCCTACCGAGGCCGAACTGGAGGGGGCCAAGAAATACCTCACGGGGTCATACGCGCTGCGCTTCGACTCCAGCTCGAAAATTGCCAGCCAGCTGCTCGGCATCCAGTTGGAAGGTTTCGGCCCCGACTATATCGAGAAGCGCAACGGCCTGATCGAGGCGGTTACTGCCGAGGATGTGCGCCGGGTCGCGCAACGCATCCTTCGCATGGATGCGCTGGTTGTCACCGTTGTTGGCCAGCCGGAGGGCGTGACGGGCACCAACTGATCGTCCCGGCAATTGCTCCCGCCCGCTGCTAAGCCTGGCGCGGACCTGTTGAGTGGCGAAGCCTGCTCTTGCATTAAGGCTCCGCCACGATATGTGTTGCTGCGAGCGATTTGGCGAAAACGGTGCGGCATGATCTTTCGGCACGACATCGGCGGATGCCTGGAACCCGCCATCGGCGAATATGGCCTTTCACGAGCCGCCCTCGATCGCTGGCTAGACCGGCTCGCACCGGCATTTTCGACGCTTCAGCAAGCGGCCCGCAGCGGCGCCATGCCTCACCTCTCGATTGTGCGCGAAACTGCCGACATCGCGGCTGCCAAAGCTGCGCTCGACACTTTGTGCGACGGGGGTGAGGGACTGTTCGTGCTCGGCACGGGAGGATCGAGCCTGGGCGGGCAGACGCTCGCGCGCTTCGGCGGCTGGTCGATCCCTGGTGACAATGGCGGCTTCCCGTCGAAAGCAAAGCTGAGGCTGCGCTTCTACGATAATCTCGATGCCCGTTCCTTCATGATGGGGCTGGCGCTGGAAAAGCTCGAAACCTCGCGCTTTCTTATCATCTCCAAGTCCGGCGGCACGGCGGAGACGCTCGCCCAGATGCTGACCGTCCTCACCCTGCTGCGGGAGGCGGGGCTAGAGGCGCGCGCGCCGTCCATGTTTCTCGCCGTTTCCGATCCGCGCACGCCGGGCAGGGCCAACGGCCTTCGCGATCTTTGCGAGGCTTACGGCATCCCGGTGCTCGACCATCCGCCAGGTATCGGCGGACGCTATTCCGGGCTCAGCATCGTCGGACTGCTGCCGTTGATGGCCCGCGGGCTCGACCCGCTCGCGGTGAGGACAGGCGCCGGCGCGGTTGTCGAAGCTCTGCTCTCGGCGCGCGGTCCCGCCGACCATAACTCGGCCCTCGGCGCGGCGGTGCACATTGCGCTGGCAAAAGAAAAAGGCATTCGCGCCGCCGTGATGATGCCCTATTGCGACAGGCTCGAACGGTTCTCGGCATGGTACGTGCAGCTCTGGGCCGAGAGTCTCGGCAAGCGCGGAGAGGGAACGACACCGGTCGCGGCGCTCGGCCCGGTCGATCAGCACAGCCAGCTCCAGCTTTATCTCGATGGCCCGCGCGAGCATTTCATCACCGTCATCCGGGTCGGAGCGAACGGTGCGGCCCCGGTAATCCCTTCCGATCTTGCCATGCTCGCGCATGCGCCCTATCTCGCCGGCCGCAGCATCGCGGCGCTGGTCGAAGCTCAGGCGCTCGCCATCGCGGAGGCTTTCACGGCTGCGCAACGGCCGCTGCGCGTCATCGACATTCCCCGGCTCGACGAGGCGGCGATGGGCGCGCTTATGATGCATTTCATGATCGAGACGGTTCTTGCCGCCGCCCTTCTCGGCGTCGATCCGTTCGACCAGCCGGCTGTGGAAATGGGGAAAGAGATCACCCGCAACCACCTCTTGCGTTCGCAATCATAGGAAGCGAGCCATGCCCATCCGCCAGTTGCCGCAAACGGTCATCAACCGCATCGCGGCGGGTGAGGTCATCGAGCGGCCGGCCAGCGCCGTGAAGGAACTGGTCGAGAATGCCATCGACGCCGGCGCGGCGCAGATCGACGTTACCGTTGCCGATGGCGGGCTGTCCCTCATCCGGGTCGCCGATGACGGCTGCGGCATGGCGCTTGCCGATCTGAAGCTGTGCATCGAGCGGCACGCCACCTCGAAGCTCGAGGCCGACGACGATCTGCTGCGCATCGCAACGCTCGGCTTTCGCGGCGAGGCTTTGCCCTCGATCGGCGCCATCGCCAAGCTCTCGATCACGAGCCGACCGCACGGCGCAAGCGAGGCCTGGTCAATCCGGGTGGAGGGCGGGCGCAGGCACGATCCCGTCCCCGCCGCGCTCGCCTGCGGCACGGTGGTCGAGGCAAGCGAGCTGTTCTACGCCACGCCCGCGCGCCTCAAATTCATGAAATCGGAGCGGGCCGAGACCATGGCCATCGCCGATGCGGTGAAGCGGCTCGCCCTGTCCCGCCCGGACGTTGCTTTCTCGCTGACAACGGGCGAGCGCGCCTCTCTTGTCCTGCCTGCGGTTGCCCCCGGCGACGAACAGGCTTACAGGCTGCGTGTTTCGCGCGTGATGGGCAAGGATTTCGCCGCGGATGCCACACCGCTCGAATGGGCGCGCGGATCGCTTCGCCTTGCCGGGTTCGCCGCCCCCGCAACCCTCAACCGCGCCGATGCCTCGGCCCAGTTCCTGTTCGTCAATTCACGGCCGGTGAAGGACCGCCTGCTCGCCGCCGCGCTGCGCGCCGCCTACGCCGATGTCATCCCGCGCGGACGGTTCCCGATGGTCGTGCTCTTCGTCGATGTGCCGCAAGACGAGGTGGATGTCAATGTGCATCCCGCCAAGGCCGAGGTGCGGTTCCGCGACGGCGGCTTTGTGCGCGCCTGTGTTATTGCCGCCCTTCGAGAGCACCTGGCACAAGCCGCCGGACGCACAACCCATGCGCTTGGCGCCAAGGCAATTGCCGCCCTTGCCGCCAGTGCGGGGCAGGGGGATGCAGTCTCGCAGCGGCTTTCTCCCAGCCCCGCCGCCAGCCCCGTCAGGCCGGTATCGGCCCAACAATACAACGGGTTTGCCGAGAACCAACAGGCGGTGGACTGGCGTCCGGCCGCCCTGCCGTTGCAACACGAACGCCCATTGGGCGAGGCGCGGGCGCAGGTCCACGACAATTACATCCTCGCCGAAACCGCAAACGCCCTCGTCATCGTCGATCAGCACGCAGCGCATGAGCGCCTCGTTTACGAGCGCATCAAGGCCGCTCTGCGGGAGGATCGCATCGAAAGCCAGCACCTGCTCATCCCCGCCATTGTCGAACTCACCGAAGAGGAAGCGGACCTTCTCGAAGCCCATGCCGGGCTGTTTGCGCGCGCTGGCCTCGTGCTCGAAGGCTTCGGCCCGGGCGCGGTCGCAGTGCGCGAAATCCCGCTCTGGCTTGCAAGGGAAAACCTCGATGCGCTCTTGCGCGATCTTGCAAGCGGGGTGCGGAACTTCGCGGAAGGCGCAAGCGTGCTCGAGGAACGGCTCGAAGCGGTGGCCGCCAGGATGGCCTGCTACGTCAGCGTGCGCTCGGGCCGTCGCCTCAGCCTTGAGGAAATGAACGCGCTTTTGCGGCAGATGGAGGCGACGCCCAGCTCCGGCCAGTGCAATCACGGCCGGCCGACCTATGTGAAACTGCATCGGGCCGAGATCGAGCGTCTGTTCGGCCGCCGCTGAATGGGTGATCCATTCAGGGGCAATGGCGAGCGAAAGTGATGCTGGTGCCGCCGTAAATGCGCGCATCGAAGGGCGCGAAACTTAAGGGAAGCACCGGCAGCGTTTCGGCATTCTCCTCGATGACGGCGACGGCGCCCGGTTTCAGCCAGCCGCCGGAAGCCACGCTTGCAAGCGCTTGCTCCGCCAGCCCCTTGCCGTAGGGCGGATCGGCGAAGACGAGGTCGAACGGCTCCATGCTCCCTGCCGCACCGAGATGCTCGGCACTGCGGCGGAACAGCTTCGCCTCTCGCGCCAAGCCGAGCGTGTCGATCGTTTGCCGGATGAGCCCGCGCGCCTCCGCGCCATGATCGACGAAAAGGCAGAACGAAGCGCCCCGCGAGAGCGCCTCGAAGCCAAGCGCGCCTGTGCCTGCGAACAGGTCCAGCACGCGCGCGCCCTCAAGAGAGAAATCCTCGATCGAATGGGTGAGGATGTTGAAGATGGCGCCGCGCACTTTGTCGCTCGTCGGCCGCACCGACATCGAGCGGGGCGAGGGCAGGCTGACGCCGCGGAAGCGTCCGGCGATGATCCTCATGGCGTCCTGCGCGCCGTTTTGGGGCGCGGCGGTTTTGAGCCGGCGGGCCTGCGGGAACGGCCCGTCGCGGCGGCCCGCTGTGTTCGTTCGGCGGAGGGATTTGCGTCGCGATGGCGGGGTTTGGCCTTAACGGCGACGCGCGCCTGTGCCGCGGCTGGCTTCAGGCCGAGCGATTTGGCCAGTGTATCGCCTAGCTGGCTGGCGAGCACGCGCGGCTTCACTTCCTCGATCGCGCCTTCCGGAAGGTCGCCAAGCTGGAACGGACCGAAGGAGACGCGGATCAGCCGCGTCACCTTGAGCCCGAGATGGTCCATGATGCGGCGGATTTCGCGGTTCTTGCCCTCGCGCAGGGCAATGCTGAGCCAGGTATTGGCGCTGGTCTGTTCCCGTTCGAGCCGCGCCTCGATGGGGCCGTAGCGCACGCCGTCGATGGTGATGCCATTTTCAAGCGCTGCAAGGGCTTTCGGGTCCACCCGGCCGTGCACCCTCACCCGGTAGCGGCGCACCCAGCCGGTCGAGGGCAGTTCGAGATGGCGGGACAGGGCGCCGTCATTGGTCAGCAGCAACAGTCCTTCCGTGTTGAAATCGAGCCGTCCGACGGAGATAAGCCGCGGCAGGTCCTGAGGCAGTGCGTCGAAGATGGTGGGGCGTCCTTGCGGGTCGCGCCGTGTGGTGATCCGGCCTTTGGTCTTGTAATAGCGCCAGAGTCTGGCCGGTTCACTCGCCTCCACCGGCTTGCCGTCTACGCATACCATGTCGGTTTCGCCGACATTGATGGCAGGGCTTTCCACGATGACGCCGTTCAGCGTCACCCGGCGCTCCGCAATCAGGCGTTCGGCATCGCGTCTGGAACAGATGCCGGCGCGCGCGATGACCTTGGCGATCCGCCCCGTTCGGGCCTTGATTATGTGTTGATTTACGGTTTCTTGCTTCATTTTACAGTTAGATCGCGGATCAGGTGCTCTGTTATTAATAATTTTCGAGACAGATTAAGTGGAAACCAAATGCGTCGAGACCGCATCATCGAAGCCGTGGACAATCTCCGCGACGCCCTGCAAGCCTGCCAGATCCGGGATCTCCTGCGCGCTGCGCGCAGCGGACAACCGGCCGAAGGCGTGAACCGCACACAGACCATTCTTCACGCATACAGCGTATTTTCGCGTCATTACCAGAATTTTTCCGAGGAGGAGAAGGACATCATGGCGATGTTCGGGCTCTCGCCTCTTCTGGATGTGAATTTCTGGTCGAGCCTCATCGACGCCGATCAGGCTATCTCCCGCAAGGTGCTGACGGATGTGGATGTCGGCGCATACAATGTGATTTATGTCATGCCGAAGCTGCGCGAACTGCTCATGCGGGAGAACGACCGGGAGGAACTGGTCTTTACGGACGCATCGGGAGTAGAACACGACATGCGCCGCCTCCGCCTCCTGATCGCGGAGCGGGGCCGCTCGCTCACCCTTCCCACTCTCGTCACAGGCATCCTCAAGGCCATGGACGATCTCTACGAGGGGCTTGCCATGCTGCGGGGCGAGACAAGGGTCGGGCTTGCCATTGGCGCGATCGATTCAGGCAGCTCGAAATCGTTCGATTTTTTCGGCGCTGCCGGCATCATGGAGGAAATCCGCGCTCTGCTCCTGAATGTATGGGACCGTATCAAATATTCGACGGAGGACAATTTCCGCTATCAGATCGAGGTCGCGATCATGGCGACGGGCTTCATCTCCCGCATCAAGGATGCACAGGCGGCGGGCCTCATCACCGAAGAGCAGGGCCAGCGCATCACCCGCGCGGTTGCAAAGTCGATCGAAACCCTTTTCCGCAGCGGCGCCTACACCAACGAGATGGACACCCCGCGCGAGGTGAAGGCCAGCGTCTATCTCACCCCCAAAACGCCGATGATCGAATTCCGGCACGACGAGGGCAAGCATATCGCGAAGCGCGACGACTTCCGCGAGCGGCAGGAGGCGGCGGGCGAGGCCGCAGTGGCCGCGAATTCTCCGCCGCGCGACCAGCGCGATCACGGCAGACTTCGCCGGGATGGGGCCGACGATCCGTTCACCGCACCCGGGCCGGGCGAGTAACCGAAAAGCCCGTTTGCGGCGCGCGCCGCGATGGCTAAAGTCGGTCCATGGGCGGTTCGTTCATGGATATCGCGCTTGAGGAAGCACGACGCGCCGCTGCGGAGGGCGAGGTGCCCGTCGGCGCGGTCATTGTTTCCCCAGGCGGCGAAATCCTGGCGCGGGCGAGAAACGCCATGCTCGCGCGCAATGATCCCACCGCCCATGCCGAAATGCTTGCCATCCGCGCCGCGTGCGAAGCGCTCGGCAATCCCAGGCTTACCGGCTGCGACCTTTATGTAACTCTGGAGCCGTGCGCCATGTGCGCCGCCGCCATCTCGTTTGCGCGCATCCGCCGGCTCTATTTCGCCGCTCCGGACGAAAAGGGCGGCGCGGTCGAGCACGGCCCGCGCTTCTTCAACCAGCCGACCTGCCATTGGCGGCCCGAGGTCTATGGCGGCATCGGCGAGACCGCGGCGAGCGAGCTGCTCAAATCCTTCTTCAGGCAGAGGCGCGCTTGAAGCGGGCTTCGAGTGCGCGCTTGAACGCCTCCTTGGCCGGCTGGCTGGCCGCCCAGATCTCGTCGGCCTTTAGGAAGTCGAGCACACGGAAACGCGCCACGTCGGGGGCGATCAGGATGTCCGGCCGCGCGCATTTCAGCTTTTCGGCAATGATCGTCTGCAGGGCGATCTGGGTCGAGCCGATCATCGTCTCCATGGTGCCGGGGGGCTTGTCCCGCTCCTCGGCCGGGCTGCCAGACACATCGATTGCCGCAACCACCCGCGCCAACCCGGTCAGCAGGTCGCAGGGCAGCGGATTGACGAAGCCGCCGTCGATAAGGAAGCGCCCGTTGATCTCGACGGGCTTGAACAGCGCGGGTAGAGCTGCGCTCGCGGCAATCGCCGGGAACAGTTCGCCCTCGCGGATCACATGCGCTTTCTGCCCGTAAAAATCGGTTGTGACGACAATCAGCGGGATGCGCAACTCGGCAAAAGTTTTTGCGGTGCCCACCGGCATCACGGTCTCGATCAGCTTCACGCAGTTGATGAGCGAGGGCGTCAGCGGGTTCCAGTAGTCCCACAGGCTGCCGTTCCAGCGCTGGAGGATGCTTTTCACTGCCTGGGTGCGGCTCGCGAACATGCCGGCGCAATAATCCCGCAGCTCGCGGCCGCTGATGCCGGAGGCATAGGCCGCTCCGGCCAGCGCGCCGATGCTGGTCCCGGAAATGACGCCGGGCTTCACGCCTAGTTCGTCGCAAGCCTCGAGCATGGGGATGTGCGCCAGCCCGCGCGCGCCGCCGCCGCCCAGGGCAAGACCGAATTCGGCCTTGGGCAGGGCTTCGGCTTGCGGCGGCGTTTCGATCGGTTGGAGTGCGATCATGGCTCATTCCGTGAAGAACGCGATAAGTGCCTCTTGCGTTGCCTCGGGGTTTTCCTCGGGCAGGAAATGACCGGCGGAAATGGCCCCGCCGCGGACATCCAGGCACCATTCTTTCCAGATCGCGAGCGGTCCGCCG